>Ga0316228_1003113_pt1 | contig 13686 bp, 5 predicted proteins | sample TBH18021metaG_FD_206005 | JGI IMG/M metagenome (GOLD analysis project Ga0316228, IMG submission 206005) | Freshwater microbial communities from Trout Bog Lake, Wisconsin, USA - TBH18021 | ecosystem: Environmental > Aquatic > Freshwater > Lake > Hypolimnion/Profundal zone | place: USA: Wisconsin... | reverse complement strand
CTGTTGGCTCAGCCACCGCCATTCCGGCAACGACATCTCTCGTCATCAACAGCGGAGGCCTCGATCTGAACGGGAACAATTTGACGGTCACGGGCCTGAGCAACGGCTCCAGTGCCGGGACAATCACCGACAACTCAATGGGCAGCGGAACCAGCACCCTTGGCTTCATCGACTATCATTCTTCCTGCGCCAATTCATTGCTGGACGGCGCCAATGGGCGGAAGCTGGCGTTGCAGCTCTCCGCCACCTCTGAATCGCTATCCAACGTCTGGAGCGTCAACGGCAACAGCACCTTCTCCGGCGGCCTGACGCTGACCTATACGGGGACTTCGGGCCGGGGACTGCGGTTGTATGTGAATCCGGTAACCACGACACTCACCTCGGGCACCATTACCTCGAGCAGCTACGGCAGGAGCCCGATCACCATCGGTCTCGCGCCGACGGACAGGGTGCAGTTGTTTTTGACGAGTACCACGACGATCTACAACGACATCATCGTCAATTCCAACGTGGGCTGCGACCAACCCGGCACCTTCCGCCTGCAAACCTCCGCATTTGCGCTGGCCGGGACCATGACGGCGAACCTGGCTCCCATCGTGTTCTTTTCAGCGAGCAGCGGCTACGGAGCCACTGTGACGGGCCGGGTGACCGGCACCAATGGTTTAATTGTCAGTGCCAATGGATGCACGATCACGCTTTCCGGCACGAACGATTATTCCGGCGCCACCACGGTCAGCGCAGGGGCATTCCGGGCGGTCGATGGCGTTGGCCTGCCTTCCGCCAGCTTGCTGACGGGCAGCGGTGGCGTTTTCGAAACCAACGGCGTGTTCACCCGCACTCTTGGCGCTGCCGCGGGCAATGTGCAACTGACCGGTGGCGCAAGCGGCTTCAGCGCCAACGGAGCCCCGGCGACCATCGCCATTGGCGGCACGGCCAGCCCCGCAACCCTCACTTGGGGCAGCGCCAATTTCGCGCCGAGTTCCCTGACGCTCAATGACGCAACCGCGGACAGTCCGCTCACTTTCGCCAACTCCATCGACCTGAACGGCGGGAGCAGGACAATCAATGTTAACGGCAACACGACCACGGTGATCGGGTCGATCGTGAACGGAACGGGCACCGGCAGCATCGCCACAGGGGGCGCGGGCACGCTGGTGCTGGCCGGCACGAACACTTACAATGGAACGACCACTGTGAGCTCAGGGACGCTCCAAGTGGGGTCCACAGGAGCCTTTCCCGCGACAACCACGCTCACCGCCAATGCCGGCGTTGTGGACCTGAACGGTTTCAACCCGACAGTCGCCGCGCTCACCGGCAGCGCCACCGGCTTGGTGACCACCAATAACGGTGCTGCCGTCCTGACGGTTTCCAACAACGCCGCATCGACGTTCAACGGGACTCTCGCAGACGGAACCGGCCATCTCGGCCTGGCCAAGTCCGGCACCGGCGCCCTTATCCTTGCCGGTTCGAATGCTTACACGGGAGCCACGGTCGTCAACAGCGGGACGTTGCAGATCGGGGCGGGCGGAACGACCGGCTCGCTTACGATGACCAGCGGAATCTCAATCGCCGCAGGCGCGATGCTTTCCCTGAACCGAACCGACAACTACGGCGGGAACTGGTCGCTGCCGGTGAGCGGTTCGGGCGGACTGACGCTTACCGCCGGCTCGCTGGCATTGACCGGCAACAGCCTGACCTACACCGGCACGACGGTAAACACCAACGGCATTCTACAACTCGGCGACGGCACCCCCGGGCACGACGGCGTCCTCTCCAACGCCGCCCTCGTCAACAACAATCTCCAGGTCCATTTCAACTACTATGGCAACCAGACGATCGCTTATCCGATCAGCGGCAACGGCACTGTCTGGCAACAGGGGCCGGGGACCGTGATACTCACGGCGACGAACACTCCGGGAACCCTGAGCATCCTCTCCGGAACCGTCCAGCTTGGCGATGGCACCGCGGGGCATGACGGGGCGCTGACCGTCTCCAACGCCATTCAAGACAGTGGCGCGCTGGCATTCAACACCTCCGGCAGCCAGACACTCTCTTCGTCCGTTTCCGGCGCGGGTTCGCTTGTGAAGTTTGGACCTGGCACTCTGACTCTTTCAGGCTCCAATTCCTTCACTGGAATGGTGCAAGTGCTCTCGGGAACGCTCATCGTCGGGAACAGCAACGCGCTGGCTGCTAACGTGGCAAGCCTCTCCGGCAGCGGGAATCTGGCATTTACAGTAACCGCGCCAACCACCGCCGGACTGAGTGGCAGCGGCATCGTTTCCGCCGCAGGCGTGACGACCTTAACATTGAACCCTGCCGCCGGCGTCACAGCCAACTTCACCGGAGCAATCACCGGCGGAACCAACCTGACCGTATCCGGTTCCGGAACCCAGGTCTTGGCCGGAACCAACACTTGGGCGGGCACAACGACTCTGAGCAGCGGCAGTTTGAAACTCGGTTCCAGCGGGGCAATTCCCTCCACCACGACTCTGACCCTCAACGGCGGCGTCCTTGACCTGAGCGCGAACAATTTGACCGTCAACACGCTCACCGCGGGCACCAGCAGTGCGCTGGTTACAGATAACGCGGCGGCATCGGGCACCAGCACCTTTGCCGTGAAAACCTCGGGAACCAGCGTGGTCTTCGCTCCCCAGATCGCCGACGGCCTCAACGGTCGCAAACTGGCGGTTCAGCTTTCCTCCTCGACGACTCAACTTTTCGCAAGTGCGTTCGGCAACGGCGGCAGTACCTTCTCCGGCGGGTATATCCTATCTGGCACCAACCAGTTGCGGATTCAAGTGGGTTCGGTCACGTCCACCGGGAGCGCCGGCGCGGTTACTTCGAGCAACTTCGGGACCGGCCCCATCGTTTTCGGGACCGGAGCCGCGGACCGGGTGCAGTTGATGCTCGGGGCCACTAATACAACGATTCTCAACGACATGGCGGTCAACTCCGCGCTCGGCACGGACTACGCGGGTTGCATTCGCGTTCAAACCACCGGGAACATCCTGGCAGGCACCATAAACGCCGCGATGGCGCCGTTGATGTTCTCGACCAGCACCACCTCCAGTTTGAACATCACCGGCCTTGTGACAGGTTCCAACGGGGTGGCCATGTCAACCCAGGCTGCGAACCTTACTGTAACCCTCAGCGCGACCAACAATTATGCCGGGCCAACAGTGATTGGCTCCGGCGTGTTGCGTGCGGTGGACAGCGTTGGCCTGCCCGCAGCCAGTCTGTTGACCGGCTCAGGCGGTGTTTTCGAGACGAGCGGAGCCGTTACACGCACGTTGGGTGCGGCGGCGGGTAACGTGCAACTCACAGGCGGCGTGAGCGGCTTTAGCGCCTACGGAGGTGCCGCGACCATTGCCATCGGCGGCACCGCTTCTCCGACAGCCCTGACCTGGGGCAGCGCGAGCTTCGCGCCGAGCACGCTGGTGTTGAACGAAACGACCTCCAACAACGCACTGACCTTTGCAAACTCCATCGACCTGAATGGCGGCAGCCGGGCTATTAACGTCAACGCGAACACCGTTACCCTCAGCGGGGCGATCGGCAACGGCACCGGCACCGGGAATTTCGGCAAGGGCGGAGCGGGCACGCTGGTGCTCACTGGCACCAATACTTATAACGGGACGACGACCTTGAGTTCGGGAACCTTGCAGATGGGCACATCCGCGGCCATTCCGGCAACAACGTCGCTGTCAGTGAATGGCGGCGTGTTCGATCTGAACGGCAACAATGTGATCCTGAACAACCTCACCGTGGGCGCCACCGCAAGCACGATCACTGACAATGCCGTCGGGTCCGGCACCACTGTGGTCACGGCAACGAATTACAATGCAAATCTGCTCACCCTGATCGCGGACGGAGCTAACGGGCGGAAAGTCGCCGTGGTGCTCAATTCAACGGTGAACGGCTCGGAAAACCTCAATAATTCCAACAACACGTTCTCCGGCGGACTCACTCTGGCAGGAACCAACTATCTCCGATATGGGCTGACGGTCAGCACGGTTGGAACTGCTGGGAATATCACGTCCAGCAACTTTGGCCGGGGTCCCATCACCATTGGGCTGACGCCGAATGACAAAGTACAGCTTTGGTGGCAGGGCGCCACAAATCAGACCATTTATAATGACATGGTCTTCAATTCATCTCTGGGAACGGACACAGGCAATGCTATTCGTCTGGGCTCTACCAGCACGCTCACCCTGGCCGGCAAGCTTACCGCCGGACTGGCGCCCATCTACCTCAATGCCGTCTCGCAGACACCCGCTACTACTGTCTTTTCCGGGCAAATCACCGGAGCCAATGGGCTGACCATGAACGGTAATGCCGGCGTCCTGTTCGTCCTGAACAACACCACGGCCAACGCCAACAACTACCAGGGGACCACGACGCTGTTGGGCGGTGCCACCCTGCAACTCGGAGCGGCAAACCAAATTCCCTCGGGCGCCGGTTGCGGAAATGTCAGCTTGACCGGAACCCTGAATCTGGCCGGATACAACCAGACGATCAACGGCCTTACCGGAGCGGGCACGGTCGATGGCGGCAGCGGGACGCCTACGCTTACGCTTGGCGCCAACGACCAGACTTCCACCTTCACCGGCAAGCTGTTCAATACTTCGGGAACCCTCAGCCTGGTCAAAACCGGCACGGGCACGATTACGCTCTCCGGAAGCAACAGCTTCCTCGGCGCCACGACGATTAACGGCGGCATTTTGCAGTCCTCCACCACCGGCGCGTTGGCGACCACCGGAACAGTCATTGTCAACAGTGGCGGCACGCTCGCCGTCAACTTTGGCGGCGCGAACGACTATACGCAGACGCAGATCGGCACGCTTCTTGGAAAGACATCGTTCGCATCGACGAGCGCGGCGTTCGGTTTAAACACTGTGAACGCGAGTGGAACCTACAGCGCGGTCCTGGCGCAACCCGCCGGACTGACCAAACTCGGCGCCAACACACTGACTCTCACGGGGTCGAATACCTATACTGGGGCGACGACGGTCGGCGCGGGGATGCTGCAATCCGCCAGCAACGCCGTGTTGGCAACCACCGGCACGGTGATCGTCAACGACGGCGCAACGCTCGCCGTGAACTTCGGCGGCGCGAACGACTACACGCAGGCGCAGATCGGCACGCTTCTGGGCAAAACCTCGTTTGCCACCACCAACGCGGCATTTGCTTTCAACACCGCCAACGCCAGCGGAACCTACGGCGCCGTCCTGGCGCAACCCGCCGGACTAACCAAACTCGGCGCCAACACGCTGACTCTCACGGGGTCGAATCCCTATACCGGCGCAACGACGGTCAGTTCCGGCACGTTGCAGATCGGAGCTGGCGGGACCGTTGGTTCCATCGCGTCCACCAGCGGCGCCGGTCTCGCGGCGAGTACGGCATTGGTTTTCAACCGAACCGACGATTACGGCGGTGCGTTTGGGGCGGTAATTAACGGGGCCGGAGCCGTGACGCTCACCACCGGCACTCTGACCCTGTCAGGCAGCAATAGCTACACAGGCATGACCACCGTCAACGGCGGCGTGCTCAAGCCCGGCAGCAATTTGGCTTTCAACGACAATGGAACCCTGAACGTCAATGCGGGAGCAACCTTCGATTTGAACGGATACAACGCCCGGTTTTCCGGCACCAGCGCCAACAGCGGCACGATTACGAACAGCGGCACTTCCGTAAAGACGCTGACGTTCGACGCAGCCGGGGCCTTGTCCGGCACATTCACCGGGGCGAATCTGGCCCTCGCGATCAACACAGGCGCTTCCACAACCGTGCAAGATGTTCGTCTGCCCGTCGCAACCACCTTCGGCGGCGGCATTACACTCTCTTCATCCGCCGGCGCAAGCGGAGGCGCGACGTTGAGAACGACAAGCGCCTACCATGTAGGCAGCGGGACGATTACAGTCGGCGATGGTCTCGCTTCCAACGAAAGAGGGCAGGTGTGGATCAACGCCTCCGGCTACACGCTCACCAACAATCTTGTCATCAGTGCCACCGCCGGCGTCGGTTCCGGCGGCTCTCTGGGTCTCGGCAACGTTCGGTCCGATGGGGTTGGAAACGTCGTGTCAGGCTTGATTACGGCCAATCAGGATTTGATCCTTTCCACATACTACATCACCCCCGCAACTCTGTCCGTTTCCGGGCGAATCACCGGGACGGGTGGCCTTCAGATCTTTTGCGGAAATCTCAGCGGCACTGGCTGGAACACCACGACTCTGAACAACACGGGGGCCGCGAACGACTACGCGGGCAATACGAGCGTGGCATTGATGAGCACGCTCAAGCTCGGAGCGAATAACCAGATCCCGAACGGCGCGGGCAAAGGCAACGTCACCGTGAGCGCCGGGGGCGTGCTGGATATGAACGGCATGAGCGACACCATCAATGGCCTGGCCGGGTCCGGCACCGTCGATATCGTCTCCGCCAGCGGCACGACATCCACACTGACCGTAGGCGATAACGGCCAGAGCAGCGTCTTTGGCGGCGTCATTATGAACACCACCGGCACCCTGGCTCTTGTCAAGACCGGGGCGGGCGCGTTGACGCTCGGCGGCAGCAACACTTTCAAGGGCGGCACCACCGTCGTCAGCGGAACCCTGCAAGCCGGCAACGCGAATGCGCTGGGATCGGCAACCGGAGCGCTGGCCGTAAACGGAGGTGTGCTGAATCTGTATGGCAACAGCCTAAGCGCTGGTGCTTTGAGCGGTTCGACCGGCGCCATGATCACCAACACTGTAAGCGGAACAAACACGCTGACGACAACGGTGAGCGGCACTTCGACCTACGCGGGCAGCATCGCCAACGGCGCCGGAGCGGTGGCTTTCACCAAGTCCGGCTCCGGCACGCTAATCCTGAGCGGTTCGCTGACCATGGCTGGACTCAATGCGAACGCCGGCGTCACGCAGCTAGCGCAGTCCGGGTCGATTGGCGCTGTGAGCGTCGCCGCCGGAGCGACGCTTTCGATGGCGGCTCACAGCGGCAGCACCTACAATGTATTGAACGTTTCCTCGCTAACGATCTCCGGGTTTGCCTCGGGGCTCGCTCTTGCGAACGTCGCGGCTATCGACGGCACGGCCTATACCTATGTGGACACTGGCTCTCAGGGCCGGAATTACGGCGTGCTGACGGATAAAGGGACTGCGATGGCGCAGACGGCGGGCGCAACTGGCGACCCAGCCCCGGCTTCGCCCGAATCAGTGCCGGAACCAGGTGCGCTGGGGATGCTGCTGGCGGGCGCATCCGCGCTGCTCGGCTTCCGGCGCAAGGCCAAGAGGAGCGTCCGATAAATCGATTTAAGGTTGACCCGTGTTTGCCGGTGGGGACCGGCTGGGGGTGCGGGTCAATTGAAGTCGCCGCGGCGTTTAGGGGCGCCGCGGCGGCTTGTCCACCGCCCCGTAATATTGCCAGTGAAACCTCCGTGCTTTATGAACAACAAAACGACCGTCAAGATCGTCATTCTGGTTTGCTTAAATATAACAGTTTGCCTGGCTCAGGCAGAACTGTCCCTGCCGATTATCAAAGATGCCGCCGTCTCTTTCCAGGCAGACGCAGTTCGAGTTCAGAGCGGCCCGCCCGCGGTGGAGTTGCTGGCGGGAAAGGATTCCGTAAAACTAATGCCTTCGGGCGACGGGAGCATGTCGAAGGAAGATTGCCAGACACCGATGGGGCCGGCCCAGGCACAAACCTGGCAATGGCTGGATCCGCGCGGATACGCGTTCACCTGGACGGTCACCCGCCTCGCGCAGTGGCAGGGCTATACCGTAAAGATGACTTTCAGCAACCGATCGAAGGGGACGGTGCGTTTGCGCAAGATGATCCTTTGCACGCAACAATCGGATGCGTTGCGCGTCACGGGCGCGCCGGCGGGCTGGTTTCTTTCCACCCTGGATTCGCATGATAGCGCGTCGGGCGGGTTCCATCCTTCCGGCGACCTTGCCACCGAGGCCCGGCGAAATTTCCTCGATACGATGACCCTGTTCACCGAGCGCGGCGCGAAAGGGCTCGTCATGGGGGCTGTGGGACCTGCCGAATCGGACATCCGCTTTCGTTGCGACGTGAAGGAGGGACGGATCGGCCTCCAGATCGATAGCGAAATGAACGACATCCTTGTGGACCCGGGTGAGACGCGCCGTTCGGAGGAGATGCTGGTCCTCGCCGCGCCCTATGAGACAGCCATCGCCAACCTTTATCGCTGGATCGCCGTCACCCACGGCGCTCGTACCCAGCGCGGTCCTGTCTTCGGCTGGTGCAGTTGGTACACCAAGTTTACCAACATCGACGAGAAGAACCTCGAAGGAGCGCTGGCTGCTCTTGTGGCCGAACGCAACCGGCTGCCCATGCGGGTGTTCCAGATCGACGATGGCTGGCAGAAGTGTTACGGTGACTGGACGTTCGACCCAAAGAAGTTCCCGAATGGCATGAAGCCGATCGCCGACAAGATCGCCGCCGCCGGAATGATTCCCGGGATTTGGATGTGCATGGTGCGCTCCTCAACGAATGGCGTTCATCCCGATGGCAATCAGGCCGAATACCTCGACCCCACCTATCCGGAGACTCGCGAGTTTATCAAGAGAACCCTGCTTGCGCGTTACGCCGAGGGCTATCGGTACTTCAAGCTCGATTTCAACTGGCCGCGTTGGAAAGATCGCCACAATCAAAAGCTAACCCGGCTGCAAGTGCAACGGGATCTCTTTAGACAATACCGCGAAGCGATCGGAGAGGATTCCTACCTGTGCGCCTGTGTGGGCGGGTTCCACCGGGGAGCGATCGGTTATGCCGATTCACTGCGCATCGGCACCGATTCCGGGCCGAGCTGGGCTCCCATGTACACCGGTTGTTGCATGGCGGACCTTTTTAATGCCACAGGCAGCCTGGCGTTGGCCCACGGAATTCTCTTCGCCGCCGACCCGGATTGCACCTACACCATTCCGGAGAAGTACAACAAACAACGCATCGGACGGGGAAAGACCAGGGAGGTGCCGTACCTGCCAAACGCGGTTCGGGCATGGCATTGTTACGTTGGATTGCTGGGCGCCGTGACGATGACATCGGATTCTTTTGACATTCCGCCGTGGAACAACGATGCCGCCGTTCGCATGATGGAAATCGTTAGTCCCGGCGCCCCGGAACGCGGGCGGGCATTCGACGGCCAAACCGACCCATGGCACCGGCAGTTCGGCCTGACTGCTTCGCGGTCGTGGGGCAATTTCGTCAGCGCGATCTTCTACAACCCTCAGGAAGCCGCGGCCGATGTGCCGATCAAAGGAGCGCCGGTCGCCGGTCTTGGCCGGCGGTTTCATGTCTGGTCTTTTTGGGATGAAAAATACCTCGGCACTGCGGACGAAACCTATGTCGCAACCGGTGTTCCCGCCTGCGGTGGCGTTCTGCTCCGGTTAACAGAGTTTGCAAAGGACAAGGACGCCCCGGTCCTGATCGGCTCGAATCTCCATATTAGCATGGGGGCGGCGGAAATTCAGTCGATTTCGCGCAAGGCGGATCGCATCCGGATTGCGCTGACCGATGCGGGCGCGCGGGCGGGAGCTCTGTTTTTCCACAGCCCGAAACCGCTTTCCGTTGCCAATGCCACGGGATGCACGGTGAAAGCGGTGGAAGCGGCAGGTGGGAATGTGTGGAAAGTGAGCATCGAAGGCCGTCAGCGGGGACAGGCCCAGTCCATCGAGTTACAGGTGGCCCTGTAGTACCCGCTTGCAAGGGATCTGGCTCTCCCACAATGCCAAATTCGACCGGGCAGTGTTCTTCCGGCTGCAAGACCCGCCGGAAATTCAATGCCTTTTGCCCGGCCAGTCCCAGTTTTTCAAATCGGTGCTCCAAGCCAGACCCACGCTTGCAAAGTTATCAAAGCCGCCACGAGGGTCGGTTTCGGGGTAAGCCGATCCATGGAAAAACATCAGGGCTTTTCCCACCTCGGGCTCCTTTCGGAGATCGAGGACAAACCCGGCCGTCAGACGACCTTGTGCCCAGGGCCATTCTTTTTGCCCGAGTCTTAACACCCCTTCATCGTTCCACTCCGTGAGGTCGCCGGATCGCTTTACACCGATGCCGTTTGCAGGCGAGAAAAACAGAACGTATTCATCGCCGTCCCGGATGACACACGGGTTTTCTCCGCCCGCGACACTGCGTCCTGTGTAATTCCAGGCCTTCAGGTCGCGCGACCAGGACAAAGTCACGCTTCCATTGCGCTTGAAAAAACACCACCACTTGCCCGCCTCGTCTTTGTCCTCAAGCAGGAACGGATCGATCATCCTCCCCATTTCCTCACGGGAGACTTTGGGGCCCATGACACTTAATAGCTCGGGCGCCCCCCAATTCTCCAGATCCTTGCTGCGCATAATCCAGAGTCGAGAGTCCGCGTTGCCGTACTTTTCACCTTGCGGACGTGGGTACGTCTGAAGACACAGGATCCACTCGTTACACACCCGAATGACGTTTCCGGGGCTGCCATAGTTCAGATTCCGGTCACGAGGCGTAAAGATCTTCGGTTCGCTCCAGTGGGCGAGATCGTGACTTTTGCTCCAGGCGGTATAGACATAAGGCTTCTTGTCCGACTCGATCTTAATGATTTCAAAAATTAAGTGAACCCAGCCGTCATGATACACGGCGGCCGGATCGCGATAAGCGGTGGTTTCATCCCCCCGGAAAATAATTGGAGAAGAAAGGGCGCGCAGATCGAAGAAACGATCTCCGGGGTCTTGGGATTTGGAAGTTGCGGCCCCGGCCTTGGGAAACGAGACGCCCAACGCTATTGCCATTAGTGCTGGAACGATCTTGGGAATCATCTGGGTGCGCATGAAATTCAAGTTAGTTATCTGCGTTCAGTGATATAAAACGGAAATACGGGAAGTTCCAGAGGATAATTTGACAAGAAGCGCCGTCGCGGCGGGCACGGTGAATCGAACAGGATGTGTATTCGTCTGAGTTGATGCGAAGGACCACCTTCCTTCCCAAGTTCCATCCTTTTCAATCGAGGACCCACCCAAGGCAATCTTTCCGGACGAAGCCGTTCCGGGCCTGAATGCAACATCGCCATCCGATTGCGCAAGCGCCATGGTTTGCACCGTGATCCGATCGACAGAGGGAATATGAAGTGTCACCTGAGCCAGGCGGCCAGATATTCCCCATTCTTGATTGATGATCGTTACGTAAACGGAACCCTCCCGTCCCGCAAGTGAATAGGCAGTGAGGTTTAAGTTTGGAACAGATTTGCTCAAAGTCGTGCCGACCATTTGGCCTTGCGCGCAGAGTTTGAAAGCCAACATGGCGTATGCCAGGCCCAAGGGAGACTGGGAGCCATCCGAAGCGGAGCAAAATACAGAGTAGTGTGCGAATCGATCCGAGTTAACATTGTGCGCCCCCGTGTGAAAGTTAAGCCCTTTCGCTCCATGCGAAGCCCACCACCACTGATAATTCAACCCCCACAGCGAAGCCGAATAGGCGTCGCTCGCATTCGGAACACCTCCTCCGCTGAAACTGTTAGTCCGTAGCATATGCTTGGTTTGGTTTAATGGGAGAGATGTCAGGCGTCCCGAGTTCCCTGCACTGACGCGGGCGCGAGTTTTTACATCCCGCAGCTCTTTCTATCGGCCCCCCCCCACCCCGCAAAGCTTTTTCTCAAAATGAAACAGATTCAACGCAACGCCTCGCGGTTCACGAACCACCTCCGCGCGTCCCACAACCTGTGGGTGCTTGCCCGGTTGCCCTGGCTGTTGAGCGGCGCTCCGGCGCAGAAACGGCCGGCCTGATCGCAGAGCGCTCGGTGCGGAACGGCCTCAAATTTCAGAAAAACACGCCCGACTGACCACAAGATGTTGCGGTGTCTGGCGCTTGCAAACGACGCGCATTTTGTCCGGATTTTAAAAAACCTCTTTTCGGACAGGCTCTATCTATCTCGACGGTGGCAAGACGCCCGCTTTGGCCTTCCCTGCCTGCGATCTTCTTGTGGGAGACTTGAAAGTCGGCGCGCCGCTGGCCCAGCCACATCCGGGTTACAGCCCGAGGTTTGGCGGAAACACCCTTTTTCTGCCCATTCCGCCGTATGCCAGCCACTGCAAGGTCACATGGGAGGAGCAAGGCAAGAGCGTTGTCTGGTGCTTGAGAAGCCCTCATTTGCGCGTGTTCCCCAGTCGAACCCCAATATCGACATCACGGCGCAAATCCGATTGCCACCGAGCCGATTCCGGTCGCCCCGAAGTCGGCATCGTTTGAGGTAACCCAGGCGGTATTTCCACTGCCGAGAGTCCAGTTCGCGGCGGATGTGTCCCAGGTCATCGTGCCGCCGCCATTGGTCCAGGTATACGAGGCTGCGCCCGCGGTTTTTGGAAGCATCGAAACGGCCGGGACCGCTGCCAGGATAATGGCTGTCTCAAGGATGGATTTACGGGATTTCCGTACAGCGGTTCTGATTCTATTCGGGGATTTCATTATGGATGGATTTGAGTTGAAGTTGCTGCGGCCGCATGCCTTTCCGTTGTTTGTTAAAGGAGGCAAGAGGGCGCAGTCTGGGTAAAAGACGCCATAGGTCAGAAAACCGAACAATCGCCAAAATTGGCGATAGCCAACGCAGGCCCTGAAGAGCATCCTTTTAAGAAAAACGCCCCCGCCGGCTCATGCTTCCCTACAGATCCCCAAAATGAAACCATCACTCCAATTTTTATCCCTGGTCTCGCTCGGCATTCTCCTCGCCCTCGCGCCTGTAAATGCCAACGAGGGCTTGGCCAAAATAAGCTTTTCGGTCGCGGTAGGTGGGTCCGACACCAATCCGGGCACGGAGCGCCAGCCATTTACCACCTTGGAGAAGGCACGGGACGCCATCCGCGCCTTGAACCGCGCCGGAGGCGATTTCGCGGGCGGAGCGGAAGTGGTGGTGCATGGCGGCGTTTACCCGCGAAAACAGACATTCACCCTGACGAAGGAGGACTCCGGCAAACCTGGCGCCCCGGTGACCTGGAGAGCCGCCGCGCATGAAAAGCCGGTGTTCTTTGGCGGAACGGTTCTTAAGAAAGACGCTTTCGTTCCGGTGACCGATCCGGCGGTGCTCGGGCGGGTCATCAGCGGAGAGGCGCGCAAGAGCCTTCTTCAATGCGACCTGAAGGCGCAAGGAGTATTCGATACCGGCGAGTTAAGCCGGCATGGATACGGCACGCCCGCCGGAATGCGCCGACCCGCTCCAGCCGTCCTTTATGTGGGTGGCAAGCGCATGACGCTGGCCCGGTGGCCCAATCCAGACGAGCACTTTCCGAAAATGCTCTGGAAGGAGGACAACTGGCGCAAGGGCGTTGTGGCCCGCGGCGGGATTGTGGACGCGGGGCCGAAACGGAAGGATCCCGATTACACGGCGCGCGGTGGAACTTTCAAATACGATTTTGACAGGCCTCGGTTCTGGAAGTCCGCCGAGGACATTTGGCTGGACGGGGTCTTTGCCTGGAGCTGGGAGTGGTCGTATAACCGGGTCGCCCGGATCGATGCCGAAAAGAAAGAGATTACGTTGCGGTACGGCGAGAACTCCGGCCTTACCAAACAGTATTCGGGGGACTTTTTTTTCGCCGAGAACCTGCTCGAAGAAATCGACCTGCCGGGCGAGTACTACATCGACCGAACCCGGGGCGTTCTCTATCTGCTGCCCAACGAGGCCTTCCGCGCCGGCGAACCGGTTCA
>Ga0316228_1003107_pt1 | contig 13700 bp, 4 predicted proteins | sample TBH18021metaG_FD_206005 | JGI IMG/M metagenome (GOLD analysis project Ga0316228, IMG submission 206005) | Freshwater microbial communities from Trout Bog Lake, Wisconsin, USA - TBH18021 | ecosystem: Environmental > Aquatic > Freshwater > Lake > Hypolimnion/Profundal zone | place: USA: Wisconsin... | reverse complement strand
TGGGATCAAATAGAGGAACTTGACGACTCGGTTGGTCGGGTCCTTAAAGCGTTGGCCGATCTGAAACTGACCGAAAACACACTCGTTGTGTTAAGTTCGGATAACGGAGGTTCGCCCACCGAACACACGATTGGAGATATGGGCGGCTACCGCTACGGAGAGCGTTCACAATTGAATGGCCATATTCCAAACAAGCCTTTACGCGGCGGCAAGTACACCGTTTGGGAAGGCGGCACGCGCGTGCCGATGATTGCGCGGTGGCCCGGTCACGTTCCGACGGATGCACAATCGCCCGCCTTGATCAGCCTGATGGACTTGAAAGCGTCCTTCGCTCGCTTGATCGGCGTGACCTTGTCTCAAGCCGACGCCGCGGACAGCGCGGATCTCCTCGACGCGCTGCTCGGCAAGTCTTCCGTGGGCAGGCATGAGTTGGTGGAGCACAAGTACGACACCGACTGTGCGTTGCGGGTGGACAATTGGAAATGGATCGATGGAAAGTTGTTCGACCTCGACAAGGACCTTGGGGAAACCACTAACCTGGCCGCCAGGCAACCCGAGCGCGCCCAAGCAATGGCCCAACGCTTAAAAGCCATCCAAGGCAAGTAAAGATTCCTGTCGACACGCAATGGGCCTTCTACGATTTTCTGCCCACCGTCTCCAGCCTCATAGGACAGCCGCTGCCGGAGCATGTTAAAACCGATGGGATTTTGATCACCCCCGCGTTGCTGGATGGAAAGACTGTTCAGCGAGATTTTCTCTACTGGGAACTGCACGAGTGGAATTTCATCCAGGCGCTTCGAATGGGCGATTGGAAGGCGGTGCGAAACGTAGCAGCGCAAAACCCGGAGATTGTACGGAAGGTGGAAGAAATCATGACCCGCGAGCACGTGAAAGTTCCCCTATGGCCGGATTCCCCTCCAAAGGCCGCCAAATGACGCTTATATCCACCCCTCGCGGTATTTGGTCCGGACATACGCGTTGGCTTCGGGAACATTGAGCGCCCGCATGCCGGGGCCGTCCCATTCCAATTTCTTCCCCACACGTGCCGCAACCACGCCGGCGAGGCAAATCTCCGTGAGGAACCCGCCTGCTTCAAAGTCGGAGAAAACCGGCTTGCCGCCCATACAGGCTTCCACCCATTCCTGCAGGTGACCGCTGCTGCGGGGCAGTGTTTCGGGAATCGACTTTGAAGCCTGGTGATTGAGGATGCCGGAGAGCTTCTTTTCACCATTGAGTTTGATATAGTCGGCCCCGGTCCAGTGGAGGCCGTGAGTGTAGCCATTTTCGCCCTGGATAAAGACCCCTACGGCGGGACTCGATCCAAAGTATTTAAGCAATTCCGGCGGCAGGATTCCCGTTTTGTTCATTTCGGCAAGGCCCCCATCATACCAGTCGATGGATACAGGCTCCAGATTCCCGCGTTTGGCAAATTCAAAACGGATATGAACGTCCTTGGGATAAGTTGGCAATCCCATCAATTCCCCTTTGGCTTCAATGGAAGTGGGATAGTCCAGTTTCAGGGCGCGCACGGGCAGATTGAGATCATGGCAACCAAAGTCGCCCATGGGGCCGCTGCCGAAGTCGAGCCATCCGCGCCAGTTCCACGGGTGGTAATAACCGCTTTTGTAAAGCCGGTAAGGTGCGGGTCCAAGCCAGGCGTCCCAGTTTAGGTTCGCCGGGATCGGATCAGCTACAGTCGGCATGGCTAATCCGGGATGGCAGCCTGTGCCTCCGGACCAGATTTTCACTTCCTTAACCTGGCCCAATACTCCCGCCTGAATCAATTCGATGGCCCGGCGCAAGTTCTTGCTTGCGCTGCCCTGGTTGCCCATCTGGGTGATGAGCTTGCTTTTGGCCGCCAGTTGGCGCAGTTCCCGGGCTTCAGCGAGGGTATGGGTCAGCGGTTTTTCACAAAACACGTGCTTGCCCGCCAGGAGCGCTGCTTTCGCGATGTGGTAGTGCCAGTGATCTGGCGTCGTGACGACGACCGCATCGAGGTTTTTTTCCTTGGCGAGCAGTTCACGGTAATCGCGATATTCGGCCACATCGGCAAGGGAAAGCTTGGGATCGATCTTGGCCATCTGGGACTTGACGTGGGAGATCGGTGCTCGATCCACGTCGCACAATGCCGCCACATGCACCAGTCTTCCGCACCCGAGCGCCTCTTTGGCGCGGGAGTTGCCCTGGTTGCCAAGGCCGATAATAGCGATATTTAGTATTTGAGTTCCTGCGTTCTGGGCTCGCAACAGGGCCGGGAAGCCCAGAACCGCGCCTCCGGTCAGGAAACTGGAGACCTTGAGAAAATTGCGACGCGACAGCGTGGAATCGGGATTGTTCATGTGTGTGTTTGGAATTGAGTTGTGTGAAAGTCACTCTCCGGTCGTTGACACGAAAGGAAGAGTCACATGTTAAAATCCCGTTTTCATGCGAACCCGCAAGTCCGTTTTGCCGCTATAGTGTAGTTAATTTTAACGTCTTTCGGGAGGCGCTCTGTTCTGTCTTCACGTTAAATTGCGGTAGCCGCGGTTACGGCATTGTCTCAAGCACTGCCGGGGGAACACTGACCCTGACCGGATTGTCCAACGGGATAATGAACGAGACGATCCCCGGCACGGGAGGCGGAACGCGCCTCCAGCGCTAACCGCCTCCTCGCCCAATGAAAAGTCTTTCCATTGGAGGGACACTACATTAGAAATGGAGTCCTTCTATGAAAAGCCCCTTCATGTTTCTGCTGGCGATTGCGTTCTGTTACGCCGACGCGCTGGCACAATCCCCCGTGGCGCAGTCCGGCAGTCATGCCCTTTGTGTCACGGCACATCCAGAGGCCAACGAGCAACTGCTCTACTTCACATCTTCAAGCCTCCTGGCGGACGATCGACGGTTGGTTTTCATCAGCGATCGCACAGGTTCGCCTAACATCTTTTTGCGCGATATGGAATCCGGCGACGAGCGCCAGCTCACGTCCAACACATCGGGTTTCCTGAAATCGTACGTTTACTTCAACGGCCACCCGTATCGCGGATTCGGCAAGGCAAGCGTCAGTGTGCATACGGGAAGCGGGACGATTTACTACATTCAAGGCCGGCAGATCTGTGCCGTGGACACTCAGGGGCATCATCGGGTGCTCGCGGAATATCCCGCCGGACAAATGACCGCCTTCACTCACGTTTCCTCTGACGGTGCCCTGCTGTGCGTGCCGACCACCGATGCCCGCGCTTTGGAAGGCGACGCCGAGCTTAATGGGAAGCCTTATTACGACATTGACGAGCGGGTCCGCAACGAGCACCTCTCGTCATATCTGCACATTTACGATACAGGGACTGGCAAGGAATTGGTCTGCGAGCGTGTTCCCAATGCATGGGTCACCCACGTCCAGTTTTCCCCGAAGAACTCGAAGCTCATCCTCTACAATCATGAATGGCCCTCAGATTGCGGCATCCGCCGAATGTGGCTTTGGGACGGCGTCAAACACACCAGGCTGCGGACGGAAGGTGAAGGACGAAGCGCCAAAGACTGGACGTGCCACGAAATGTGGACGCGCGATGGCGGCTCGATCATTTACCACGGCAGGTACCATAACGGAGCCGCCTTTATCGGCAGCGTGAAACCCGATGGGGCGGGGCGGGTGGAGATCGCTCTGCCATCGGATTGGAAACGGTACGGGCATTTTACCGAGGGCAATTCAGCAACATTGGTAACAGACGGCTACTATCAACAGGCCGGCGACGAGGCAGACCAAAAATTTGGAGGCGCTTGGATTTGTGTCTTGAACGTGAACTGGAACGCAAAACACATCGACTACCGTCCGCTCTGCCGACACGGCTCCAGTTGGGGATCACAGGACGCTCATCCCCATCCAGTCTTCAACCATGCTGGCAACGCGGTCTTTTTCACCTCCGACAAGAGCGGCCATCGCGCCATCTACAAGGCTTCCCTGCCCGAAGGTGAAAAAAGCAGTGCTCCTTCGCGGTAGCGCACTGAAAGGGGAGGACCCGCTATCGCGGCGCAGAATAATGGGGAGCGCGGAGTTTCAGAGCGCGCCCCGTGTAGTTAATTTTAACGTCTATCCAGCCAAGACGTTTCAGAGTAAACTGCTTCGGTTGGCTCGGCTTCCTGCTTTCGACCGAAGGCCGGCGGCCCTGCTCAACATCACCACTCAACCACCCAAACCCTATGTTCCGCCGTAATACTCCTTCTCCTAAAACGATCACCTCTTCGAAAAGCGGTCCGCGAGACCGGCAGCAGATGCACAGCCCCATCCTTTTCTGCAAACGCCGGCCACTAAACTTTATTCTGGCTGCCGGGATTGCAACCGTTCTGGCCCATGGGAACCGTCTCGACGCGGCAACTTACACTTGGGATTCCGTCACCGGCCTCACCGGAGCCCAGGACGGCGCGGGGACATGGGACACCGCAACAGCCTCCTGGTGGAACGGTTCGTCTGACATCGTTTGGACGAACTCCTTCAGCGACACCGCCGTTTTCGGCGCAGGCAGTGGCGCTGCGGGGGCGGTTACGGTGGTCAGCGGCTCGGTCAATGGGATCATCTTCAATGCGGCGGGGTCGGGCAACTACACCTTAAGCAGCGGCACCATCACCTTGGGGGGAACGAGCCCAACCATCACGGTCAATGCGTCTGGAACCAGCACCATTGCATCGGTGCTTGCCGGAACCGCCGGCTTGAACATCGCGGGAGTGGGCACGCTCGCCCTTACTGGCAGCAACAGTTACAGCGGCGCCACCGGTATCACCGGCGGAACGCTCCAAATCGGGAACGGAACGTCGGGATCGATCCCGTCTGCCAGTGCGGTAACCGTGGGCTCCGGCGGCACGCTCGCCCTGTATTTGGCTGGAACCGGCACGTTTGCGAATGCGATCACCACCTCCGGCGGGGCGCTGGTGAATTCGCTCGCGAGCGGGACCACGACTCTCTCCGGTACCATCACTGGCCCGGGTGGACTTAATCAAACCGGTCCCGGGACGACCGTCCTGACGGCCAGCAACTCCTATTCGGGGCAAACCAATGTTACCAGCGGCGTTCTGCAACTGAATCACCCGTACGCGGCATCCCTGAGCACGCTGAATGTTTCCACCAGCAACGCCCTCGCCTTTGGCACGAATACCGTCACCGTTGGCGGACTTTCGGGAAGCGGCGGCCTGTCCCTGGTGGCCACCAGCGGCACCGGGGTTACCTTCAATTTCGGCAACAACAATTCAGATTCGACCTTTACAGGCAACATCACGGGGACCGCGTCAAGCGTCCTGAAAAAGATCGGCAATGGCGTTCTCAATTTTACGAATTCGGCGTCCGTCTCGGCGGCAACCACTTGGGTTTCATCGGGAACGATGAATGTTAACGCAACGGGAGTCGCGATAAACGCCACAAGCTTGCAGGTTGGAGGAGCGGCAGCCAGCACGACTCTCATGCTTCAGTCCGGGACGGTGACCACCAACTCGTTGGGCGTTGGAAAGAGTGGGTTTGGCGCTTTTGGTGTTGTCAACATGTCCGGAGGGGTGCTCAACGCGGGACCCAGCGAAAATGACATAGGTTATTGGATTAGCGGCTCGGGGACGTTCAATCTGAGTGGCGGCACAGTCAATTGCAGTGGATGGTTGAACATAGCGGATGCGGGCAATGGAACAATCAACCAGACCGGAGGCGTTTTCAATTACACAAACGCAACCGATGCGGCGGTTGGCTATAACGCCAACAGCGGCACGGGTGTGATCAGCGTTTCCGGCGGGGTCTTTAACGCATCCGCATCAAATATCAACCTGAGAGGCAAAAGTCCCGGCGGCACGCTGGCTGTCAGCGGTAGTGGAACCGTAAACGTGCTCAACAACAGTGTTGGTTTGGCCACTCAGAACAATGAGAGCGGAGCGCTCAACGTCAGTGGTGGTACATTGAATACCAAGTCGATTGTGCTGCTGACGGGCGCCGCAATGACGGGGGGGACCGCAAATGTAACGGTCTCCGGTGGGGTTACGAACGTGGGGTCTGGCGGCATTTCCATGAGCGCCACCAACGCGGCGGCCAACACCTGGGCAATCAACCTTTCCAGCGGCACGGTGGGAGCTTTGAATTCGGCATGGTCGAGTCCGCTTGCCATGACCCTTAACAACTCCACTGGACTGGCGAGCGGCAATGTGACCTTCCGCACTTCCGGAACCGATGCTGCCGCGCAAAACATCTCCCTTTCCGGGGGGTTGAGCGGCACGGGCGGATTGAACGTTTCCGGCGCGGGCACTCTAACGCTCTCCGGCAGCAACACCTATACCGGAATGACCGCGGTCAACAGCGGCGTGTTGTCGATTTCAAGCACCGCCGCGCTGCCGGGCTGGAACACGCCGGGGCGGTATTCGGTTGCCGCTGGGGCCGTGCTGGCGGTGAGCAACGGCGTGCTCGATGGCAACCTCACGACCATTCTTGCAACAGGCAATTTTGCCGCGGGAGCGAGCTTTGGCTTCGATACCAGCGCGGCCAATCGCACCTGCTCAGTAAACCTCGGCGATTCGGGAACGAATGCCATCGGCCTGGTGAAGTTTGGGGCCAACACGCTTCTGCTTTCGGGGAGCAATGGCTACAGCGGGGGCACGACGATCACCAACGGAACGGTGCAGCTTGGAAGCGCCAATGCGCTCGGGGCAGCCACCGGGAACCTGGCGATCAATGGCGGGACCTTGGATTTGAACGGAAACAGTCTCACGGTGGGGTTGCTCAGCGGCGTTAGCGGCGGAGTAATCACCACCAGCGCCACCGGAAGCATCACCCTGACCGCCAACAGCGCCACCAGCGGCACTTTCGGCGGGGCGATTCAGTCCAGTTCGGGCACGCTCGCCTTCGTCAAGCAGGGCGGCGGCACGCTGACCCTGACCGGAAACAGTTCCTATACGGGGGATACCCTGGTGAACAGCGGCACGCTCGTCCTCGGCAGCGCCGGCGCGATGCAGAACAGCACCTTTGACACCCAGACGGGATCGGTGGGGGGTCTCTCGTTTGGCTCATTAACCACCGGCACCTTTGGCGGCCTGAAGGGCGGTGGTGCCTTGGTGCTTTCGAATACCGCCTCAGCCGGGGTCGCCCTGAGTGTTGGCAACAATAACACAAACACAACGTTTACTGGAACGATCACGGGGACTGCGTCAAGCGTGTTCAACAAGATCGGCAGTGGCGTTCTCAATCTTACGAATTCGGCGTCCGTTTCGACGGCAACCACTTGGGTTTCTTCGGGAACAATGAATGTGAACGGAACGGGAGTCGCGGTAAATGCCACAAGCTTGCAGGTTGCAGGAGCGGCAGCCAGCAATCCGACTCTGAACCTTCTGTCCGGCACTGCGACCGGCAACTCGCTGGCCATTGGAAAAAACAATGTTGGCGTTCTTGGTGTTGTCAACATGTCCGGAGGGGTGCTCAACGCGGGACCCAGCGAAAATGACATAGGTTATTGGAATAACTGCTCGGGGACGTTCAATCTGAGTGGCGGCACAGTCAATTGCAGTGGATGGTTGCTCATGTCGTTCTTTGGCACTGCGACAATCAACCAGACCGGAGGCGCTTTTAATTACACAAACGCAGGCAATGTAGCGGTTGGCTATAATGCCACGAGCGGCACCGGTGCGATCAGCGTTTCCGGCGGGGTCTTCACCGCATCCACCGCCGGAATCAGCCTGGCAGCCGCTGGTGGAGGAGGCACCCTGGCTGTCAGCGGGAGTGGAACCGTGAACGTGCCAAATGGCAGTGTCGGACTGGCCGGCCTGAGCGGTGAGAGCGGCATTGTCAATGTCACTGGCGGAACATTGAATGCCAAGTCGATCGTGCTGCTGACCAGCGGAACCATCACGGGGGCGTCCGCCAATGTCAACGTGACCGGCGGCGTCGTTAACGTCGGCTCTGGAGGCATTTCCATGAGCGCCACCAACGCGGCGGCCAACACCTGGGGCATCAATCTCTCCAGCGGCACGGTGGGAGCTTTGAATTCGGCATGGTCGAGTTCGCTTGCCATGACCCTTAAAAACCCTACCGGGTTGGCTGGTGGAAATGTGACCTTCCGAACGTCCGGAACCAATGCTGCCGCGCAGAATATTTCGCTTTCGGGAGGGCTGAGCGGCACGGGCGGTTTGAACGTTTCCGGCGCCGGCACTCTAACGCTCTCCGGCAGCAACACCTATACTGGAATGACGGCGGTCAATAGCGGCGTGCTTTCGATTTCAAGCACCGCCGCGTTGCCGGGTTGGGCCACGGCGGCGCGGTATTCGGTTGCCGCCGGAGCGGGGTTGGCTGTGGGCAACGGCGTTACCGACGACAACGTCACGACCCTTCTTGCGACAGGCAACTTTGCCGCGGGGGCGAGCGTTGGGTTCGATACCAGCGCGGCCAATCGGTCCTACTCATCGAATCTCGGCGATCTGGGGGCGAATGCCCTCGGTTTGGTGAAGACCGGGACCAACACATTGGTGTTTTCGGGGAGCAATAGCTACAGCGGCGGCACGACGATAATGAACGGAACGCTGCAGGTTGGAAGCGCCAATGCGCTCGGGGCGTCCACTGGGAACCTGGCGATCAACGGCGGCACGTTGGATTTAAACGGAAACAACCTCACCGTGGGGATGCTCAGCGGAGCCAGCGGCGGAACAATCACCACCAGCACCGCCGGAAGCGTCACTCTGACCGTCAACAGCGCTCTAAGCGGCACCTTCGCCGGGGCCATCCAGCAGTCCGGATCCGGCGCCCTCGCTTTCGTCAAACAGGGCGGCGGCACTTTGGCATTGACCGGAAACAGCAGTAACTTCACCGGTTCCACCACCGTCAGCAGCGGCACGCTCTCGCTGGCTACGGCGATGCTTTACCCCAATCGCGGGTGGCTTTATTCGTTAACCACCATTAATAATGGGGCCACCGTGGAAGTTGGCGGATGGGGCGACGGAGCCACGGCGGGAATCGGCCAAGTTGCCTTCGGCTCGACCAGTATTGTCGTGGACGGAGGAACCATCCGTTACGTGGGAGGGGCCGATGGGGGCAACCTGGACCGGTCGTTTTCAATCGGCCCTAGCGGGGCAACCCTCGAGGCGGCAGGAGGCGCCAATGTGTTCACGTTGAACTACGGGCGCGGTTATGGGATCCTCACAAGCACCGCTGGCGGCACGCTCACGCTCACCGGCTCGTCTAATGGGGTGATGAATCAGACGATTCCCGGAACGGGAGGATTGCTGAAATCAGGCAGCGGAACCTGGACCCTTTCAGGAACCAATTCCTATACGGGGGATACGCTCGTGAACAGCGGCACCCTTAACCTGGGCAGCACCACCGCGATGCAAAATAGCACCTTCGATACTCAAACGGGGGTGGTCGGAACCCTTTCTCTTGGCTCATTAACCTCCGTCACATTCGGCGGTCTCAAAGGATCGAATAATCTAAGTCTCTCAAACACCGCCTCCGCGGCCGTCGCTCTCACCGTCGGCGGAAACAACCAGAGCACGACCTTCTCCGGCGTTTTGAGCGGTCCTGGGTCGCTGACCAAGAGCGGCACCGGCACGTTAATCCTGAACGGCAGCAACAGCTACGCGGGCGCGAGCACCGTTAGCAATGGAACGCTGCAAATCGGCGATGGCGTTACCGATGGTTCGATTGCCTCGTCCAGCGGCATTACAAACAATGGAGCCTTGGTCTTCAACCTCGTTGGCAACCAAACCTGCGCCAACATCAGCGGCACTGGTTCTCTCACCAAGAGCGGCGCGAGTACGCTGACCCTTACTGGCAGCAATAGTTATTCCGGCGCAACCAGCATCGCCAGCGGCACGCTTCAAATCGGCGATGGAACGACGGGATCGTTCCCGTCCACCAGTGGGATTACCGTAAGCTCCGGCGCCACACTCGCCCTCAATTTGGCTGGAACGGGAGCATTTGGAAATGCGATTACGACGCTCGGAGCCCAAGGGACGGCGATTGTGACCGTTCTTGGAAGCGGAACAACGACGTTTTCCAACAATATCATCGGCCCTGGGAGCCTCAATCAATCTGGTTCAGGAACAACGATTCTGACAGGGAACGACACCTATGCGGGGCCAACCAATATTACCAACGGCGTCCTCCAACTGAATTACCAGTACGCGGCATATTATAGCACGCTAAACCCTTCCGCGAACAACGCGCTCGCCTTTGGCACGAATGCCGTCACCATTGGCGGACTTGCGGGAAGCGGCGCATTCGCACTGACAACCACCAGCGGCACCGGGGTGACACTCAGCATTGGCAATAATAATGTAGACACAACTTTCACAGGAACCATCACGGGAACAGACACTAGCGTCCTGAACAAAATAGGCAGTGGCACATTGAATCTTACCAATTCAGCCTCCGTCTCAACGGCGACCACATGGGTCTCATCGGGAAACCTGAACCTTGCCGGAACGGGAGTCGCGGTGAACGCCACAACTTTGCAGGTTGCGGGGGCGACGGGGAGCAATGCGATGCTGAACCTTCAGTCCGGAACGGCGACTGCGAATTACCTGATCATCGGGAAAAATAACATTGGCGCTCTTGGGGTCGTTAACATGTCCGGAGGGGTATTGAACGTGGGCTCGGCGGGCATTGACATGGGCGATTGGAATAACACGTCGGGGGTTTTCAATCTCAGCGGAGGCACGGTCAATTGCAGTGGCTGGTTGCTCATGGCGGATTGGGGCACTGCAACCATCAACCAGACCGGAGGCGTTTTCAATTACACAAGCGCAGCCAATGTAGCGGTTGGCTATAATGCCCAGCCCGGCACGGGTGTGCTCAGCGTTTCAGGCGGGGTCTTCACCGCATCCACAGGCGGAATCTACCTGAGAGGCCAAAATCCCGGCGGCACCCTGACTGTCAGCGGGAGTGGAACCGTGAACGTGCCAAATGGCACCGTCGGACTGGCCTATCAGAACAATGAGAGCGGCGCTCTTAATGTCACTGGTGGAACATTGAACGCCAAGTCGATCGTGCTGCTGACAGGCGCCGGCATCACGGGGGCGTCCGCCAACGTCACCATCTCAGGCGGGGTCACCAACGTCGGCTCTGGAGGCATTTCCATGACGGCCACCAACGCGGCGGCCAACACCTGGGCGATCAATCTCTCCAGCGGAACTCTTGGGGCTTTGAGTTCGGCGTGGTCGAGTTCGCTTGCCATGACGCTGAATAATCCCACTGGTCTCGACAGCGGTAACGTGACTTTCCGGACCTCCGGCACCAACGGCGCCGCGCAGAACATCACACTCTCCGGCGCGTTAAGCGGCACGGGCGGACTGAACATCACTGGCGCGGGCATCCTGACGCTCTCCGGGAGCAACAGCTATGGCGGCAACACAGATTTATCCGCCGGAACCCTGAATTTCGGGAATGCGGCTGCGTTGGGTGCCAGCGTGCTGACCTTTACGGGAAATTCGACGCTCCAGGCAGGTGTGCCCGGAACGTTCGCCAACAACATAGTCATCAGTCCCAGCGTAACCGGGACGTTCGATACGCTATCGAACTCGGTGACATTCGGTGGAATCATGAGCGGTTCCGGCACTATTACCAAGGCGGGCACGGGTATGCTGACGCTCTCCAGCACCAACAGCTACGGCAACACAGCGCTGTCTGCCGGAACACTGAATTATGCGAATGCGGCTGCCTTGGGCTTTGGAGTGCTGACGTTTACGGGAAGTTCGACGCTCCAGGCTGGAGTATCCGGAACGTTCGCCAACAACGTGGTGATCAATCCCAGCGTCACCGGGACGTTCGACACGCAGTCCAATTCAGTGGCTGTCAGCGGAACTGTGAGCGGTTCCGGCGCTTTCAGCAAGGCCGGCACGGGGACCTTGACGCTTTCTGGAAACAACACGTACAATCTCCTCAATCGCTGATACCGGATTCAGCAATCTCGGCGTAGGCGCCACGGGTGGCGTAAGTCTCGCATCTTCGGGCACCTTGGAAATATTGTCAGGAGCTTCCACGACTGCGCGCCCATTTCACTTTAGCAACGGCACCGTTCAGGTTGACGCCGGTGCAAGCCTTACCCTTACCGCTCCCAATGAGTTCGACAATTACACCAAGACCGGCCCCGGCCTGCTTGTTATGGCAAATAAGAGCAACAATGCCGGCTGCAGCCCGACGATTCTGGGGGGCGAGTTGGATTTCCGCGCGGCCCCCACGGGAATCGCCTATGACCGAATTGTTGACATCGCCGCCGGAGCAGTGGCCAAATACTTCAACAATATCAACCAGCAGTGGACGGGTTCCGGTAGCGTCGGCCTGACGATCAACAGCGGCGGCACAGCCGACCTCAATGGCTTCAACCAGTCGTTCACCGCTCTGGGCGGCACGAATGGCGTGATCACCAACACAGGAACCACTAATTCCGTCATCACCGTCGGCACCAACAACTTATCCGGCTCCTACGGCGGCGTGCTCAGCGATGGACCGACCAATACCCTGAGTCTGATCAAGAGTGGCAGCGGCACTCAGACGCTCTCGGGATCAAACACCTACAGCGGCGGCACGATATTGTCGGCAGGCGGGTTGCGTATCGGTAATGCAAATGCTCTGGGAAGCGGCGCGTTACGAATCAACGGCGGAACGCTTGACCTATTCGGCAGCAGCGTTGCGGTTGGCGCGCTCAGCGGTTCCGCCGGGGCGCTGATTACGAATTCCGGCAGTACCGCCGGGACGTTGGCAGTTACTATCTCCGGCGGCACCTCCACCTATGCTGGAAACATCGTCGGCGGCACGGGAGATATAACCCTCACCAAGTCTGGAAGCGGCACCATTATCCTGAGCGGTTCCTTGATCATGGCGGGCCTGAATGCCAATGGAGGGGTCACGCAGTTGCAGCAGTCCGGGTCTATTGCGGCGGTTAGTGTCTCAGCCGGGGCCACTCTGGTGCTTGCCGCGCATAATGGTAGCACCGAAACTGTTCTCGACACCGCCTCGCTGACGATGTCAGGCATCACCGCAAGCGCCGCGGTTGCCCATCCCGCCACGAACGCGGTTGCGGGCGGGTTGCAATGCAACGGGGATTCTACCTTATCGGCAGCCGACGGTGCGCTCGGTGCCCTCTCCACACCGGAGTCGGTCCCGGAGCCGACATTCGTCGGACTGTTCACAACCGGCATTGGCCTATTGCTGAACCTTCGCCGTCGCAGCGGTGTGACGCAAGTCTCCAGCCCGAAACTTGCACGATGAACTTTTTGGGATTGCGCGTGATGTCGGGTGGGGGCTCGACTCAGGCATGCGCAAGCACAAGAACTGCCGTGGCGTTTTGGGGGCGCCACGGCAGTCACCCCTTCGCCGCAGCCGCCGCTTTTTTGAAAGCCGGGATTTTCAGGGCGCTCATATTGTTTTCCCTGCTTGCCCTGTCACGGGAGGCTCTGGCGTTTAGCCTTAATGACCCCGAGGGACCGAGATTTGCCAGCCGGCAAAAGGCCGCCCAACTTGCCTCTGGAAGCAGTCTCCTTAACAACATTCTCTCGGCCTACAACAGCGGAGCCGCCTCATATACCGTTGCCTCCGGGGACTACCGGTTTGGCCAGGAAACCTATGGGCGTGACGGGAGGATTTATTCCGTCCAGTTTAAGAACCTTCAACGCTCCCCGACAAATCCATTTACCATTGACGCGACCGGGGCCACGTTCTGGTTTGATTTGGGAGACGATGAAATGCCAACGGCTCACTTCGCTCTCGGGTTCATCGA
>Ga0316228_1003101_pt1 | contig 13718 bp, 10 predicted proteins | sample TBH18021metaG_FD_206005 | JGI IMG/M metagenome (GOLD analysis project Ga0316228, IMG submission 206005) | Freshwater microbial communities from Trout Bog Lake, Wisconsin, USA - TBH18021 | ecosystem: Environmental > Aquatic > Freshwater > Lake > Hypolimnion/Profundal zone | place: USA: Wisconsin... | reverse complement strand
ATTTGCTGGGCAGAGTGTAGATAACCTCACCCGGGCGAGTGTAATGCAACTCTTCGCGCGCCTGATGTTCGATGGCATTAGGATCGCTCTGCAGGTGACTCACATGCTCTGTCAGTAGGTCGTTCTCGCGTTGCAGATCTTGCATCTGCTGGCTCAGTTGATGCTGCAACTGCCGTTTCTGCCCATACGCCGTCAATCCATTGGCCCCCAGAATGACATGATAAGCGACAGCCAGTGCAACCGCCGCGGCAACCGCTGTCGCAGCTTTGCGACGTTCCATCGAGAGACGACCGTAGAGTGCGCGCACAGACTCAAAGCCGCGCAACTTCACCCTGAAGAGTGGTTTCACTTCCATGCTTTCAGTGGATGAGGTCGCAACCCGCGGCGTCAAGACCTATCACGGCTCTCACCCGGCAGGAATCAAGTTGGTACATGAGCTGGTTCCCGGAGATTAAAAAGCAACCAGAGCAGTGGGACGCACAATCCCGCGCCGCTTGGTATTCTTGTAGTACGCAATCAATTCGTTGGGCCACTGCAATTTCTACCGCCTTCAGCGCCACATTTCGAGATATTCAAGGACTGCCTATGCAATCCGCACTTCCGATCCAAATTGGCGACCTGCACGACCTCCATGAGCTTCGCCGCAGCCTTACCGGCAAGATTGTTATGGCCGTCTCCGCTACCGTCTTCATCGCACTCTGCGCGCATGTCTCCTTGCCTATCTACTTCACACCCGTGCCGCTGACATTACAGACATTTGCGGTACTTCTTGTCGGCCTCACTCTGGGTCCGGCTCTGGGCTGCTCTGCTCTCCTTCTCTATCTTGCAGAAGGAGCTATAGGCATGCCCGTATTCAGTCCGCATGGCCCCGGCGGTGTCGTTCAACTGCTCGGTCCTACAGCGGGCTATCTGCTCTCGTTTCCGCTGGCAGCCGCGGTAGCAGGTGCCCTTACTCGAGTCGTTTCCATGGGACGGTCCAGATTTGCCGCTGCATTTCTGGCAGGCACCGCGGCCAGCGTTCTTCTATTGGCAATGGGTGCTGGTTGGATGGCCCACCTGCTTTCCCTCAACCCCAGCGCGGCTTGGCATCTTGCCGTTGTGCCGTTTCTTCCCGGCGAGTTCCTCAAAGTCTCCGCCGCAGCGGGTACATACACCATGCTTCGCCGTTGGCTTTGCATCTAATATCAGGGACCGTTGTCTTCGCAAGATACCAACTCCTCAAACCAGCCGTCACAGCTATCACACAATCAACTGTCTCTCCCATTCCACTGAACCACCTGCCCGAGGAAAGCCAAACCATGACAGCCGCAACCAGCGCAGCTATTCAGGAAATCAAGATCGCCCATAGCCCCGACTCCGACGATGCCTTCATGTTCTATGGACTAGCCACCAATAAGGTGCGAGTTCCCCATTTCAAATTCACCCATACACTGACCGATATCGAGACACTTAACCAGCGCGCAATCCACGATCCCTATTACGATGTCACCGCCATCAGCTTCCACGCCTACCCCTATTTACAAGACACCTACACCCTGATGGCTTGCGGCGGTTCGGTGGGCGAGGGCTATGGGCCCATGATCGTTTCGCCACGCAAACTCTCCCATGATCAGATCAAAAAAACACGCATCGCCGTGCCCGGAACCCTCACTACAGCGTTTTTGACCCTGAAGCTCTTCTATCCAGATGTGGAGACCATCACAGTTCCCTTCGACAAGATCATTCCAGCCATAGTCGCAGGCGAGTTCGATGCCGGACTCATCATCCACGAAGGTCAACTTACATACGGCAATAATGGCCTGGTCAAGGCGCTCGATCTGGGCCAATGGTGGCGCGAGCAGACAGGCCTTCCCCTTCCCCTGGGCGGCAATGCCATCCGCCGGTCGCTGGGCGAGGAGACCATGCGCATTACCACCGGCGCGCTGCGCGATAGCATCCAGCACGCCCTGGACCATCGCGAAGAGGCGCTCTCGTACGCCATGCAGTTCGCCCGAGACCTGGACCCCGCGCTGGCAGATAAGTTTGTCGGCATGTACGTCAACGAGCGCACCCTGAACTATGGCGAAGACGGTCGAGAAGCCATCCGCAAACTGTTGCAGATGGGATTCGAGCGGGGCATTATTCCCAGGATGGCCAAAGTGGATTTCGTCGACTGAACTGCACACCAGGCAGGGCAAGCACAAGGAAAGTTCTTGTCTCACATGTGCTATTCTCATCAAGGTGGTTGCGCATAACAGACCCAGCATTGCTGGTCTCCCAAGCTCGATCGCCCCTCCCACAAGAGGCCGCAACCCACGCGGACGCGTAGCTCAATTGGCAGAGCATTCGACTCTTAATCGACAGGTTGAAGGTTCAATTCCTTCCGCGTCCACCATCCCACCAACAATTTACGCATTCTGTAATCTCCTCCACACAAGAGGATATGTTTTTACACGTCTCGGTGCCGCAATCAGAGTCAGCCAGACTCATAGTGAGAGGATAGAAGCGCAGGCACTCCGAGCAATGGGGAGAGTTACCCAATGAAACAGATTGTCGCTGTGGTCTTTGGTTTGGGATTGCTGTGTAATGCGCTGCTGTTTGTGCCTCAGGCGATGGCTCTGTGGCGTAAGAAGAATAGCGAGGGAGTCTCGCTACTAACCTTTGGCGGGTTCAATGTCCTGCAGGCCATCGGGATTGTGCATGGCCTTTACCAACACGACCTCTCCCTGACTTTGGGAATGACGGCCAGCTTGATTGCCTGTGGAGCGGTCACATCCTTGACCCTGATTTATCGCAGCGGGCGGAGTTGAGCCTGCTTATGCGAAACAGACGTCGTCACACGCATCCGAAATCGGTGACTCGTCGCACCCAGTCAGCAGATGCGCGATGACATCCGCGGCGCTGTACTCGGTATGTCCTGGCTGTAGAAAGCGTGCAATGGTGACCAGATCGTCGCCCGCTGTAATGATGCCGTACTCTTCGCGCTTGCCGTTACGCACCTGCTGATAGCCGATATTGGCAAGCAGCCCATTGCAGATGCACTTACGGCCCACGGTATCTTCCAGCTTGCCGCCCTTGGAGACGTACACCGTGACCGGCTCGGAGGCACAACGATATCCAATGCCTCCGTCCGCGGTGCGGTAGGGCTCCCGCAGAAAGCCAAGATCGCAGATGCGCGGTCTGTCAGCAACAACATCCGCGTCGGAACAGGTGCCTTCCAACTGCGCCACCTTGAAGGGAAATCCTGTGGGGGATGCCAGCGGATCGGTAAACACCCGCGCCTCACCGGCCATGGCCTTGGCGATTAATCTTTGTTTGTAATCCGGGCGAAGGCCGCTTTCGTTGGCAAACTCGAATGCCGTGCCCACCTGTACGCCCGCTGCACCCTGGGCCAGCGCCTCGCGCAACATCTCCGGGCTGCCATACCCGCCTGCCAGCCAGAAGGGAACCCCCAGCTCACGCAGCTTTGCAATATCGATGCTGTCGCGCTCTCCGTATACCGGCTCCCCTATCGCAGAGAAAAGTGGCTTGCCGCGCGGAGGAGCATTGTGTCCGCCAGCCGTGCGTGTCTCGATCACCAATCCATCCACACGCCCGTTCGCCTTCTTCAGCATCGTCGTGGCCAACGTGTTGGACGATACGATGGGCAGAAACTTAGGTCGTGTCAGCGGGCCAGGATCACACTCCATATACTCGCGCGGGTCAAAGTGCATCGTCACATCGTCGCCGTCCTGCGAGCCGTGAATATGGATTGCGTACTCCGCCGCCTCGTGGTGAACGTAACGATCCAGCACGCCAGGTATCTTCAGCGGAATCCCTGCGCCCATCACAACGTATTCCACCCCGGCCAGCATCGCTCCATAGATGCAGCTGAGATGTGCCGTCTGAATCTTCTCTAAATAATTAATCCCTACTGGATTGGAGTGTCCCTCGCGGGCCAGATAGACCTCAACAAAGTTGGCCACGATGCATAGCTCATTCAGCTCGCGCGGGCTGTCTTTCTCCAACAGTGGAAGCGTAAGGTAGGGCGTTCGCTCCGCCTTGCCGCCGGCAATGTAATACTTCTGCCAGATCCGTTCAGCCATGGCAGGATAAGGAAATGCATCCAGGCTGCGCCGTATGGCTCCGTCCGGATCGCCATCCTGCAAACGCCGTGCAAGGATTGGATCCAGCGCCGTGCCCGATACCAACCCCAACTGGCCCGCGCTTGAAACCGACTGAGCTAGCCGCCAGTTCGATACTCCCGCACCCATTCCACCCTGGATTATGACTGGGTAATTCGTCGGGGGCCCGCTGGTTGGTGATGCACTCATGCTGATTAAGTATTTCACCCGACAGAACGCCTCAATCGTATTAGTTTTGTAATCCTGATTGCCGTTCCAGGATGGAACACACCTGCGCAACACACTGCAAGAGTACATTTCGTATGCCCCCACGTAATGTGACGTGAGGCACATCACAGCATGGGAACTCCGTTTTGCCTGATAATGCAGAGTGAGATAAATTGCGCGAAACGCGGCGGATGTTATGCAGAGCAGTGGAGGCGAATGTTGATTCGATGTAGGTTGGCACCATGAATGGGACGGTCATACTCGGAGGCGGCATCGCTGGGCTGGCGACTGCGTTCGCCCTGCACCAGAGCGGTTCGACGGACTGGACTCTGATCGAAGGTTCGTCCCGCTGGGGCGGAAAAATCACCTCTGTCCACGACCATGGATTCACCATCGAGGGCGGTCCGGATTCCTTCATCACAACCAAGCAGGGGGCGGTGGAATTGTGCAGGACGCTTGGGCTGGGCGACCAGCTTACCGGCTCCAACACTGGCAAGAGTGCGACCACCTATATATGGAGCGGTGGACGGCTGCACCCCATGCCGGAGGGCATGATGCTGATGGCCCCCACCATGATCGTTCCATTCCTGCGCACACCGATGATTTCGTGGGCCGGTAAGCTGCGCATGGGGATGGAGTTCTTTGTTCCGCGAGCGCGCGGTGATCAGGATGAGAGCCTGGCCAGCTTCGTCCGCCGACGCCTGGGTAACGAGTTGCTCAACAAGATTGCCGGCCCGCTGATGGGTGGCATCCATGCCGCCGACCCGGAGCGGCTCAGTCTGAAAAGTACCTTCCCCATGTTTCTGCAGATGGAGAAGAAGCACGGCAGCCTTGTGCGTGGAATGATGAAGCGCGCAAAGCACCCTGTAAAGCCCGCAGCGGGGCAGCCGGCGGCGCAGCGAACTTCGATGTTTATGTCCCTGCGCGGAGGCCTGCAGCAGCTCGCCGATGCCTTGGTTGCAACCTTGCCCCAGGAGAATCTGCGCACCGGATTGCGAGCCCTCTCCGTCAGCCGATACGCCGACCGCTACAGAATCGACCTCAGCGACGGCTCGTCCCTGCTGGCCAACGATGTGGTCTTCGCCACTCCATCGTTTGTTACCGCGGATCTGTTGCAGACTCTTGATTCCGTCCTGGCAGACCGCTTGCGTGCTATCCGTTACGTCTCCACTGCAACGGTTTCGCTGGGCTTCCGGCGCGGCCAGGTCGCGCACCCGCTGCAGGGAGCGGGCTTTATTGTGCCGCAGAGTGAAGGCCGCAGGATTACGGCCTGCTCGTGGTCGTCGGTCAAATTTGCCCATCGCGCACCAGACGATTGCGTTCTTCTACGAGTCTTTATCGGCGGCGCGCTGGCAGAAAACCTCGCCGAGCAGGAAGAAAATGCGCTCATCCAGCTCGCTCGCGAAGAGTTGCAGATCATGTTGGGAATCGACGCGACGCCCGTTGTGGCCAAAGCCTATCGCTGGCACAAAGCCAATCCGCAGTACGACGTTGGCCATGCAGACAGGATCGCGGAGATCGAGCAGTCTCTACTCCGTCATTCAGGCTTGCATCTGGCAGGCGCTGCCTACCATGGCCCAGGTATTCCAGACTGCATCCAGAGTGGTCAGGATGCAGCACAGGCGATTGCCGCAAGACTTCCTCATGCTGCGCGTGCATAGAGAAGCAAATCGTCGCATATTGTCATCCAATACGAGGAGAAACAACCCATGCCATCCCGCAACGCCGCAGCAGCAAACACTCCTTCTGCTCCAGCAGCAGCGCACGCCCACGCACATCATGGCGCTGCGCACGACTACTCGCGGAACCCCATGAACATCTACTGGGAGATGACGCAGGCCTGTGGACTGGCCTGCAAACACTGCCGCGCCGAGGCCATCTCCACGCCGCATCCCGAAGAGCTGAACACCATCGAGAGCATGGCCCTGCTGCGCCAGATTGCATCCTTCGGCGATCCTATGCCACACCTTGTCCTCACTGGCGGCGATCCACTGCGCCGTCCCGACCTGTACGATCTCATCGACGAAGCGCATCGTCTGGGACTGACCATCTCCGTGACGCCCAGCGCCACCGCCGACCTCACCTACGGCGTGCTGGCCAAGTTGAAGGCGCACGGCGTCGAGAGCCTCGGGCTAAGCCTGGACGGCTCGACTGCGGCGCGGCACGAGGCCGTGCGTGGCGTCGAAGGATGCTTCGAGTGGACGATCAACGCGGCGCAGAACGCTGCCAAGCTGGGAATCCCCATCCAGGTGAATACCCTGGTGGCGCAGGAGACCGAAGAGGATCTGCCCGCCATCTACGAGTTGCTGAAGACCGTCCACGTGATGCGCTGGAGCCTCTTCTTCCTGATCGCGGTGGGCCGCGGCAAGCTGCTGAAGCCGGTCTCGCCCAAACGCGGCGAAGAGATCATGAGCTGGGCCTTCGACCTCACCCAGATTGCGCCGTTTATAGTTGCCACCACCGAGGCGCCCTCCTATCGCCGCGTCGCGCTGGAGCGGATGCGAGAGAAGGGAATGACCGGCGCGCAGATGGCGCAGGCACCGGTCTCGCGCGGCTTCGAGATCCGCGATGGCAATGGAATCCTGTTTGTCTCCAACACCGGCGACCTATGCCCCGCGGGCTTTCTGCCGCTCACCACCGGTAACGTCCGTCGCGACAGCATGGTCGAGGTCTATCGCAACTCGCCGGTCTTCCGCGATCTGCATACGCCCAGCCACTTCAAGGGCAAGTGCGGCGTCTGCGAGTACCGCACGCTCTGCGGCGGATCGCGCGCCCGCGCCTTCGCCTATACCGGCGACCCGCTGGAGAGCGACCCCTTCTGCGACTATGAGCCGAAGGCAGGGGCAGCGGCGCACACAGCGGGATAAGTATGCGATGGATGGGGCCTCCAAGAAATCTTTTTTACACCTTCTTCTGTTTCGGACGTTCTTTTGCTTGTAATTCAAACGATGTCAATCCGTGTGAGAGCCTTGCGGATACATCACCCTTTGTGCGTAAGGCATAAAAAACAAGGCCACCACACACAATGACTAGGGCGGCGAGAGGAATCCATATTCCTGCCACACCAGAGATGAAGTCGCTCATTTCTTCACCCCCGACGAATAAAGGCCGAGAGCATTATCACGTCCAGCCAGTTCGGCAAGAGCTTCATATCCCGAAGATGGCTTCAACCCCACAACCGCAGTCTGAGTTTCCGTTACTGCCTGAATCAGTGTCCGTGTCTTTATCGAAGGCTTAGTAGTAACCGCAGCAGCGACGGCCTGAACATCGGCTAATTTCGCATGAATTTTCTTTATAGCGAAAGCTGCTTGTTCACTCAACTTTTCGAGGAGATCAGGAATTTTATCGATTGCCTCAAGCCGAAGAGCTCGCGGAGAATCGGCAAACAGCCACTCCTCGGTAGTCTCTCTATCGGGGTCGCGGTGATTTCCCACGACCCTTCTAATGCTGATGCCCCACTTGTTATTGATCTTGGAATAACCAATATCTTCAGACCAATAGTCATAATCTTCGATCTCCCCGCCGTCCCAACTTCTGATTGGGATCCACACGGGGATGCCGATGTTTAAGTTTTTAAGGGCAAAATCTACTTGTGCAACAGACTTCCCAAGCTCGTCAGAGACGGAGTTGAGGTCAGTAGCAATTGTTGTGAGTTTGGAAAACGAGGAAGTCACCCTCTCAGCGAGAGTTGGGTCAGACATATAATCCTCCAAAACGTACAAGTCTTGGGTTCACTGTCGTACAAACAGGTATTACCGTTGAGGTTGACCACCTTCCGGTGGGATGGACAGTATCAGCAGCCGCCTTCCGACGGAACATCTGATCTGCACTGCGTTGCGTTTATGATACGCCAACGAGCCTTCACTCACAATTGTGCAAATACTGGGGGGAGCGAGCGGACAGAGGCTATAGGGGTTCTTTCAAATGCTTCCTGAGACTTACTTTACGTGAGGCTCATGCCGATGCGGCGGGCGCGGGCGAGGGTGCGCGGCGAGAGCGGCTGATCGGGCTGTTTGCCGCGTAGGCCGATCCAGAGGCTGGCGACGGGCTTGATACCGAGCATCTTGGCGGTGACGCGCAGGGCGCGCGCGGCCCCGGTGAGCAGGGGAATGCAGAAGCCCGGCATGGACGACGAACTGACCAGCACAGCCTTGCGGGTGAGGCGTTTGTTGCGCGGGCGGGGTGCGGCCTGTCCCCAGGGCCAGTAGGTGGCGCCCAGCAGCCGCTCCATAAACCGGCGGAAGATCGCGGGGACGTTCCAGTAGTTCACCGGCGCGCCGAGGATGAGTGCGTCCGCCGCGTCGATCTCGGTCAGGATGGATTGCAGGTCGTCCTGCTGTACGCAGCATCCGCGTTGCTGGCCGGGAACCTGAGTGCATTGCCGGCAGTTGGTGCAGAACTCCAGATGCTGGTCCACCAGATAGAGCGCGTGCGTCTGGGCGCCTTGTTCTCGCGCGCCTGCCAGAATGGCCTGCACCGCGCTGTCGATGGTTCCACCCTTGCGGTAGCTGCCGACGATTGCCACGACCCTTTGCGCCACTGAGAGCCTCCCAATGATTGCGAGATCAGTGTAGTCCTCGTGTGGACGCAAGGTGTTATGACCTGCATCACAGAAGAACGCATCCTTCGCTGTAACCCCTACGCCACCTCGCGGCGGTCGCGGGCGGCCTCGCGGCGGGTCAGGTTGACGCTGACGATCTTGGAGACGCCCGGCTCCTGCATGGTGACGCCGTAGATCAGGTCGGCCATCTGCATCGTGCGTTTGGAGTGGGTGATGACGACGAACTGGGTGGTCGCAGCCATCTCCGTAATCATCTGCACGAAGCGACCGACATTGGTCTCGTCCAGCGGCGCGTCCACTTCGTCCAGCACGCAGAAAGGGGCGGGCTGGAACTGGAAGATGCCGACCAGCAGGCTGAGCGCGGTGAGGGCCTTTTCTCCGCCGGAGAGAAGCATGATGTTCTGTAATTTTTTGCCCGGAGGCGAGGCAACGATGTCGATGCCGGACTCGGCGACATCTTCCGCGTCGGTTAGGCGCATGAAGGCCTGGCCGCCACCGAAGAGCTTAGCGAAGGAGGCGCCGAAGTTGCGGTTGATCACCTCGAAGGCGGCGTCGAACTTTACCCGCGAGACTTCGTCTATCTCGCGAATGGAGGATTGGGTGTTCTCGATGGACTCCAGCAGATCGCGGCGCTGGGTCTCCAGGAATGTGTGGCGCGCGGCAGTCTCGTTGTACTCCTCCAGCGCCATCATGTTGACCGGACCCATGGCTTCCAGGCGCTGTTTGAGAGCGCGGGCCTCTTCTTCGGCGGCGGCCAGCGCATCGCCTTCCATCCGCGCAATGGAGTCGTCGACGCGAAGCGCGGCGGCTTCCACCGAGAGATCGTTGAGGCATGTTGCGTCGATGTGTTCAATATCGGAGGCCAACTTGGCGGCGCGCGCGGTCAGGTTGGCGCGCTGCTCACGCAACTCTTCGGTGTGGTGACGCAGGGAGCGCAGTTTGCTGTCGAGTTCAGCCATGCGTGCGCGTAGCTCGGTAGCCTCGGTGGTGAGGCGAGCGCCATCAGCCAGGGCACTTGCGCGGGTCTCCACCAGCGATTCGTGCTGCGAGGCCAGGTCGGCAGTCTCCTGCTCGCGGCGAACTTTTTCTGCACCGGCAGCTTCCAGTTGCTGCTCGATCTGATGGATGCGCGCGGACTGCGCATCGGTCATGCGCTGCGTCTGCTCGAAGGTTGCGGCTGCGTTGCGGCGACGTTCTTCCAGCCCGGCAAGCGCGGCAGAAGCCTCCGAAGCGGCCTGTTGCAGGCTCTCGCGCTGCTGGCGCAGTCCGTCGAGCTGCTGCTGCAGCTCCGCAGAGAGTGCTTCAATCGTGGCCCGTTCGGCTTCGAACGACGCTGCCTCCTGCTGATGCCGAGCGATAGCCTCCTGCTTCTGCGCGCGGGCTTCGCGGTTGTGATCCGCGGCCAACGCCCACTCCTGCAGGCGACGTTCGATGCGTGCGGTCTCCTGCTCCATCTGGCGCAGAGCAGCGCCGGAGTTGGCCGACTCGCGTTCCGCGTCGCGACACTGTTGGGTCTTGGCGTCCTGTGTAGCGGTGAGTTCGTGCAGCTCGCGCTCCAGAACGGCTGCCTGCTGCTCGGCCTGTGCCAGCTCGGCATCTGCAGTGTCGAGCTTCTGCTGCACCTCGTGCAGTTCACGCTTCAGAGAGAGCGGTCCTTGAGCGCGCACATGGCCACCTGTGACGGTGGCATTGTGGAAGGCCTCGCCGGTTGGGCTCAGGAAGAAGCCGCGCGGATGCTCTTCTGCCAACCTGCGCGCAGTTGCAGTGTCGGGCGCAATAAATCCGTCGCCTAGTTTGGGCAGAAGGGATTCCAGCGCATTGCCGAATCCGTTGAGTACGTGGATGCAGTCCTTGAGCGCGACCACACCCTCTGGAATCGGCAGTGTGTTGGCCAGTCCCAGTTGCCGGTTCACATCTTCCTCGCCGTGGACGAGGAACGTAGCTCGTCCCGCGACGTCGGAGGCAAGCAGGCGCACGCCAGCGTCAGCCGCGTCCCAATTCTTCACCACAATGTAGTTCAGCTCGTCGCGCAGGAACTCATCGACAATGCCCTCGTACTGCCCATCGACCTCGAGGAAGTCGGCAAGCGTACCCATCGGCGAGAGCGGGTTTGTTGCCAAGGCGGTGGAATTGGCCTTGAAGATATTCTTCACCGTTTCGGTGGAGTAGCTGTGCTCATGAATCAGTTCGACCAACGAACTGCGACGGCCGTTTAACGTCGCTTGCTCTCCGCGCAACTGGTCACTGCGCCGTCTTGTAGTCGACTCAGCAGTGCGGGCTTGATCAATGTTGCGTTGCAGCTCGGCTATCTCCGCTTCCAGCGCCTTGAGGCGATCGGTCACAGTGCCGTAAGTGAGCGCCAGTTGTCCACGCTCGAATCCCAGCTCGGCCAGCTCACGGCGCGCACCGTCGGACTCAGCCACCAGCCGCTCCGACTCACGATCAAGACTGGCGAGAGCGATCTCAGCCTGTGTCTGTTGATTGCGGCTCTGGCTAGCGCGTTCCAGCAACTGGAATCCAGTGCGGCGATTCTGTTCTGTCTGCTGCTCGCTCGCTGCTACTGCGCGGACTGCCTCGTGGGCTAGTTGCTGCTGGGCTTGCGCGGCTTCACTAGAGAGAGTTGCTTCCGCCGTCGCATTCTCCAGAAAGCTGCGTTGGGCCTCCAATTCACCGGCTAGAACACGAAGTTGCTCGCGAGCCTGATCGAGATCGTCGCCCCCGGCCGCGATGCGTGCCGTCAACTCGGCTACGCGGTCGGTATTGGCGGCCATGCGCGCCGTGACCCGTTCCAACTCAACCGCGGAGTGGTTGGCACGCGCTCCTGCCTCCCGAATCTGCTGATCGAACTGATAGCCCTGTTCGACTCCGGCGGTATGTTCGGAGTCCATTGCATCCACTGCGGCTGACTGTTCGTCGATCTGCGCGGTGAGAGCCGCAATCTGTGTGGCGACAGCGGATTGCTCTGCGTCAAGTTGGCTCATGCGGCTGGCCAGCACAACGCGCAGCCGGGTGCGCAGGTCGTCGCGAAGAAGGCTGTAACGCTCCGCCTTGGAGGCCTGGCGTTTCAGCGAATTCATCTGGCGAGTTACTTCTTCGAAGATGTCGTTGACGCGTGAGAGGTTCACTTTGGCGGATTCCAGGCGCAATTCTGCAAGCCGTTTTTTGGTCTTGAAGCGGGTAATACCTGCGGCCTCTTCAATCACCGCGCGGCGATCCATGGGCTTGGAGCTAAGGATCTGGCCGATGCGTTCCTGGCTGATGATGGCGTAGGTTTCTCCGCCCAGTCCAGTGCCCATAAAAATGTCCTGAATGTCGCGCAGACGGCAGATTTTTCCGTTGAGAAGGTACTCGGAGTCGCCCGAGCGAAAGAGGCGGCGCGTGATGGTTACTTCTCCTGCGCGCACCGGCGAACGGCCAAAACGGCGGCGGCGAATCTTTAGCACTACGTCGGGGGAAGCCTCTTTCCCGCTCTCAGTAGAACCGACCTCTGCGGAGTCATCCACGGTTGGCTGTTCGCGCTCCGATTCTTCAGCCTCCGCGATGGATCCATCGATTCCAATCACCACGCCAGGCTGAGCCTCGCGGACGGCTTCTTCGGTCTCCTCGGCCTTCTGTCGGCGGAGACTGGTCTCATCCCAGTCGCCGGCCAGGTCCAGGGCGCGTTCACTGGAGCCATCGCTGGACCAATCACTGCCATCATCGCCACCGAAGGATTCTCCGTCGTACACCTCGGGATCGACCAAGGTGAGCGAGACCTCTGCCATGCCGGTTGCCTTGCGGTCGCGTGTGCCGGCGAAGATGACATCCTCCATCTTGACCCCGCGCAGGCTCTTGGCGGACTGTTCTCCCAGTACCCAGATGATGGCATCGGAGATGTTCGACTTGCCGCAGCCATTGGGACCGACCACCGCGGCAATCCCATCTCCCGAGAACGGGATCTCTGTACGGTCACAGAACGACTTGAAACCCAGCATCTGGACCTTTTTAAGCTTGAGCAAACCACACCTCCTGATACTCTGCCAGCCCCAGAGATGAGCGCGGCGCTTATCGCTATCTTCGCACCACGCGCAGTACGGATTGGATGAGCCGTACTGCTTCCAATTTAGCGGGTAATGGGGGCGGCATCAACAAGACAAACTCTACATATTGTGGATAAGCTGGCCGGAACCCCACAAATAGGTTTGAATTGCCGATTTAGGTCAGGGTACCCCGCTGTTTTTGAGAGCCTTTTGATCTAGTTTTTGCACACGCCACATGTAGTTCTAGGGCGTCGAGTGTACGGTCGAGATGGGTGAAGCTGCATGGTCGACGCAGCGTGAAGGCACGCGCCTGGGAGAGGATTTGGCCACAGAGCAGGAAGTTACCAGTCTGACGACCGGTAGGTTTCATCAGGTAGTCGTAGTGGGTGAATTCCATCAGGCGGGTGACGGCATGGACTCCTTCAACTGGGGTGAAAGTCGGCTTTTCGCCAGCCTGATCCCCCTTGGTCCATTCCAGAAAGAGAACCTCGCGCAGGGGTAGACGCTGGGAGAATTCACGGGGTTGAGATATCTGTATGCGGTACTTGTCTTCCCCGCTGAAGACGCGGGGCAGAGCTTCGCGGCTGGCTCCAAGATGATCGAGCGCGCTACGCCACAGCTTCAATGCTGGTGCCACAGGTATCACCAGTACGGGGGGTAATTCGGCGGAATGTGCGTCGGTACGCGTGTCGAGCAGGCAGATGTCGTCGGCGATAAGGTCGTATCCACGCTGTGCAAGGCCGGCGGCCAGGGTGGACTTGCCTGCGCCGGAGTTGCCCAGGAAGGCAGCAACTCCATCGCCAATTCGCACTGCGCTGGCGTGCAGCG
>Ga0316228_1003098_pt1 | contig 13721 bp, 26 predicted proteins | sample TBH18021metaG_FD_206005 | JGI IMG/M metagenome (GOLD analysis project Ga0316228, IMG submission 206005) | Freshwater microbial communities from Trout Bog Lake, Wisconsin, USA - TBH18021 | ecosystem: Environmental > Aquatic > Freshwater > Lake > Hypolimnion/Profundal zone | place: USA: Wisconsin... | reverse complement strand
ACTCATCGCCATCTACGCTGACAATGTTATATCCCTTACGAATAGCATCATCGGCTGGCATTGCACAGGCTTTGTTCACTAACCAGTTTTGAGCAATAATTCCGCAAAGCTGTGAGCCGATAAATCCTTGTGATGCATACCAGCCTACTACCGCTTCACTAACTGTATTGGTTAAAGTGTTGTAAGCCTTGAATTGAGGAAAGCCATCGCTGGAATCATCTTGAGCATACTCGCCTGTAAAAATGGGCTGTTGTCGCTTGAGATCAAATATTCGCTCTACTAGATCAAACCGTCTTTCAGGTTTATCAAATTCAGTATGAGTGCTAAATAGGCTAGTTCTAGCAACTGGCTCTTTAGGTTCTTTTTTTACTTTGGGTTTTCTAAACCAATTTAGCATATATACCTTATCCAAAGAATGATCTACGAGGAATCATCACCTCGGAAAATGCCCTTGAAAGAGAATCAACTTGGTCGTCATTAGCACCATTCGGAAACATTCTCATTTCATTTATCAAAGGTAGATTCCATTCACCTCGAAGCATTAATACGTTACCAATATTTACTTGTGATGCAAAAGGCTCTGCTCGAGTAATTTTATCACCTGACTCAGGAGAGCTTTTAACATTGTAGCCTGATAATGCTCTTGTCAAGTAAAGAACTTGCGTTTTTCCTGCTTGACCGGGATCTTGAGGAATACTTATTTTTACTTCTCTACCATCCATTGAAGCAGTATTAACCATCGCTGTGTCTCTTTCATCAGGTCCTACTCTTAATCGGCATACATCACCGATAATAAATCGACCATCTGAGAGCCTTCCTAATTTTGATCCTGCTGTCCAATCTCCATCAATCGTACTAGCTAAGTCCCATCCTCTACACCATTTAATATCGCTTACAGGTAAAGCATCTATTATTTTTATTTGATCGGGTTTGAAGATCCCACCTTCTGATGGTGCAGGGCTTTGCATATACTGACCCGAGAAGATATAAGGAGCGGCTTGCTCCATTTGTCTCAAAGTGAATATGTCATGTTTAGCTTCCCACAAGGCAGAGCCATCTTCTTGAATAGCAGGAAGGCAAATATTCTCCCATTGCTCTCCATTATTTCCTGCTAAGAGCCAACCAGCCAAATCCATTTCATGAAGTCTTTGCATGATTAGTATTATTGGTGTCTCAGGACTGTTTTTACGGCTCTCCAGCGTATTTTGAAACCAATCAATAACATTCTCTCGCATCACATCAGATCGAGCTTCATCAGCTTTGTGTGGATCATCTATTATTATTGCGCCACCGAATTCAGGTCGATGTTTGCCAGCCCCGAATCCAGTGATAGTACCACCTGACCCTGCCGAGTAAACCAAGCCTCCAGCAGTTGTATGCCAAGTATCTCTAGCCTTTGAGTTATCCATGAGCTGAGTATTAGGGAATATCTGCTGATACTCGACTGTAGAGATCAATTCCCTTGTTTGCCATGAATAGTTTGATGCGAGCCTAGCAGAGTACGAGGTGTAAATGAATTCAGAATCAGGATATTTACCTAAACAAAATGCCATAAAGTTAATAACTGCTAATTCTGTTTTGGAATACCGAGGTGGAATGTTAATAATAAGTCGCTTACATTCCCCACTTATGACTCTTTGAAGTGCTTTGCAGATAATTTCATGGTGCGGAGCTTTCATCCATTGAAAGCCTTTTCGTTGTTCAAACATCCATTGACTGAACCAATAAAGGTCGAGCCTAGCTAATTCGTTTGATACGAACTTTTCTTCTTCTGTGTAGATCATCTATTCAAAAGGCGAGTTGCTATATCTTCAAATTGGCTCGCAGGCATAGTATTGACTTGAGTATTGACTTGGACAGCTACTTGAGCATCTTTACCAACTAATGTTTCTTTGGTCTTGCCAAGAGTATTAGCTCTAAGGTGAAACTCCTTTTGACTGGTACAAGGAGCTTTCATTGCATCGTTAGCGTTCCTTATTGCGGCACCATGAATCCAGTTTACTCTCTCAACTTGTAAGCTGACCGTTTTCTCGATTGCGGTCACCATGCGTTCATCTTGCTCTTTAAGTGCTTGATTATATTGGACTCCAGCGTTCACGATGGCTCTACCATCTTGAGGAATCCCTTTTGTGTACTTATTGACCACTCCCTTACTGACTTTGTACTTATCTGCAAGGTCTTGTTGGCTTAGTTGACCTATTCTCCAATCGATAACGATGGATTCAACAGTCTTTGGGTCTAATGGTTTGGCTGACATAATAGTGCTGGTTACGTTTATCCAGCGTCAGAAAAAGGAATTAACTGACCGATTGTGGTCAATGTTAATCGATCAATCATCTTCATGCAATTTTCTCCTTAACTAACTCAAGTAAATCTTCTTCAGACTTTCCCCAGTACTTTGCAAATCCTTTATGTCCAAGAGCGTGAATACTGGAATCTCCAAGCCTATGATGGATAGCGCATAAAGGGATAACAGGGGCGAGACTTCGTTTTCCTCCGTATCTGCGGATGTGGTGCATCTCGACTGGAGAATCATCTGTTTCTCGTATGCCGTTGCATTTGCACAAAATACAGCCCAATCTTGCCAACTTAGCATAATTATCCTTTTCTGCTTTAGTCGCCATTTTCTCTAACTGTGAACTCTACGCCTAGTGAAGCTCCATGAGCTTCAATTTCTGTTAAGTATTGAGCAAAGCCTTTAATTGTTAATTGAGTGGTACTTCCCACTAGAATCGGTGCGCCTTTTGGATCTATGTCCCATTTTCGATAATTCTCTTTCGTAAGCTCAATATCATACTCATTCGGAAGGTACTCTCTTTTGAAGTATTCGTGCCATATCTCAGGTGAGTAGGTTCGTCCTTCAACATAAGCCTGTCTTGAAATGTCTTGTAATGTTCTAGCCCACATTAAAGAGTTTTGATCTAGCTTCCTAATCTTGGTTTCTTCACCAATGGTCACGCAGATTGGTTTGGCTATATCAATCGGAAGATTATCAATTAGTGTTTGGCAAATATCTTTTTGAGACTGACCTACTATTCTAATTATTCGTCTTGGATAAATATCTCTCATGACATTCCTTTCGTGTTTGTAACTCTATTATATTACCTTACTCCTAAGAACTTGTGGGTTTGAATTGAAACCTTCCAGTTATTGATAGTGGCTTGCTCTATACAAAGATCGGTAGCCTTTTTGCTTTGACTAAGCGGTTGAAGCCAAATATTAGAACAAATAGCATGAGCTAAAACTTGGTTTTCAAGTTTGACTACATCCTCTAGCTTACCTACTGGGTATTTGATTTCGTCTGCTAAAGCAACGCAGGATCGCAAAAGTGGCATACCACCAGCCATGTCCAATTTAGGGCTAATAGTAATAAAACAAGACGCATGGCTTTTAATTTCATGCGTTCCGCTAGTTTCTATTTGAACAGAGTAACCCTGCTCATACAGCGTTGTAGTGAGGGGTAACAGATTATGAAGACAAGGTTCTCCACCTGTCAGGACAATGTGCTGAGCATGAAATGACTTTATCACACCTAATAGTTCTGCAACAGTCATATCGGAATAACTATTAGAATCCTCTTTCTTTTCCAGCATGATTGGAATATGAACAGAAGCCTTTTGATCTATCTCCCAAGTATGCTTTGTATCGCACCAATGACAACCTACTGGACAGCCTTGCAGTCTTATGAAGATTGAAGGCGTACCGGTAAAAGTAGCTTCACCTTGAATGGATTGGAATATCTCATTTACGGGATATGTATAACTCATAATCTTCTTTCGCTTTTGCTTTGTTTTCCCATGGAAACACTAGCCAATCATCATTTAAGACTTCTATTACTGAAGTAATGGCATTTTGCTTGCAAGTGTATCTTCTAGCTAGTACATAGGCAGGGTATGGGTATCTTAATCTGATCTTTTGTAATGTTGCTCCACTATCAGCAATGTCATCAACAAGGATAGAAAGTTTAGTAGGTCGATCCACAATAGGTTTATTAAAGCGATGGCTCAGAGCTACAGCAAGAACCATTCCACCTCTAGGAATTGGATAGAAACTATCACAAATAGGGTGTGGGAAAAGATTAAGAGCTACATCAAATTCTTCCCAAGTAATGTGTCTAATATTCATTTTGAGTAGATGGCTGAATTAGCCCCATGTTCTTTGACTTCCACCGAAACAAGACTACAACGAGGACTAAATCCTGCATCTTTGAGCCATTGTTCGGTACATTCATAAACTAGCTCGGCAAACTTTTCACAACCGCCAGCCTCAACTTCGACTAAATCTAATACTCCCATTGCATGACCTTGCTTAAAGTACTCAAGGTGAGGATCATCAGAAGCGACTACTAACTTATGGTCAAAAGTATTAGTAAGCATTTCTTTTAAGCCTTTAAGTCCACCAAAATCGACAACCCAATTTCTTACATCGAGTTCTTTAGCTTCAAATTCAAATCTGAATGCTAAAGCATAGCCATGAACATAATGACAATGAGACTCAGCTTTCCATTGTCGGAAGGCACAGCTAAGTCCTAGGTCGTGCCCGTAAGTCTTAGTGCTTCGAAATGTCATTTTATTAACCTAAAAAATTCAGCTCTCGCATCACTATTATCTCTAAAAAACCCCCTCATTACTGAAGTGGTCATAGCAGTATTACTTTCTCTCACGCCTCGCCAAGTCATACACAAGTGAGTTGCCTCAACAACTACTGCGATCCCTCTTGGCTTGAGCTTTTCTTCAATAAGGTCTGCAAGTTGGATTGTGGCTTCCTCTTGAATTTGAGGGCGACCCATAACCCAGTTTGTAAGACGAACAAACTTACTGATACCAATAACTCGATCAGAAGGCAAAATGCCAATCCAGCAACGACCAGTAATAGGAACAAGGTGATGACTGCAAGCTGAACGAATAGTGATCGGACCGATTGTGTAAATTTCATCGAGGTTTTTTGCATTAGGAAAGTCCGTAACAATAGGCATCGGATCATAGCGACCCTTGAATACTTCTTGAATAAACATTTTTGCAACACGCTTAGCAGTCTCTTTAGTATTGTGGTCGTTATCAGTATCAATGACAAGACTTTCTAATACTCCTTGCATTTTAATTTCTACTTCTGATTGAATATCAATTAAGTCTTGTGGTTCAAGAAATTCAGAAATATTATCATTAGCAAAAAATGTTTTACCAGCCGCTAAGATTCGTTCTTTAATTTTATTAGTTATGTTCATTGTCGCCTTCGTATTCAATAATAATGCTGGCACCACATTCACCATCCTCAGATACTTCAACTAGGAATGTTCTCTTAAATCGATTAGCCAGTTTAACACCCAAGTCAGTAGCCATCATCTCACAAGACATACCACCCATCTCTCCACCTTTGAATTCACTCTTAGCATAATCCAGTAAATCATGGAATTCAATTTCTCTATCATCATGAGTTACATGAGTACGAATATCTATAACAAATAAATGGCGATGATTATTTGAAAGATACTTTCTATGCTCAGGAGCATCTTTCCAATAATGAAAACCAGCTACAGAAAATTTTACAAAAATAGAGTGTTTCATAATGGCATCCTATAATCACATTCGAGATTTTTTTCTACATCAGAAATATATTGTCGCCAATTAATCAAGTCAGCGGCACAATTTGCGGCAGACATTTGGACAGTTTTTTTAGCGGCTTTTTCAGGGTCTTTTAAATCGTAACGAAATACCTTTTCTTCTACTGAATCCCAAGCCTTTAAGCATGATCGAGTACTCATGGTCATCCAGCGAGTAGTTGAAATCCAAGAAGAAGAATCTGCTGAGCTTAAAGGGAAAGCCAAACAATGCTCATTAGGTGTAAGACCCAAACAATGAATCCAAAGATTAGGATACTTACGTTTTCTTTCCCACATTGTTGCTAGTATGCGTTTGCGAGTTTCATTTTGAGCCTGCACAATATTGCCAAGACAGATTCGATCATAGCGTTCAGCTAAATAATCAAAATAGTCCCAACCATCTACAAGAGGGTGATAGACAGGAATAGGATTAAACCCAAGTCCGTGTAATCTATCTCTTGTTTTGATTTTATTAGCCATACCGCCTTGATCTATTTCAATGTAACCCCAAGCCTTTTCACCAATCTCTTTGACGATTCGAGTGTACTTATCAAAGAGAGCATCAAACCCATCTAACTCATCAGGTGCCATTGCTAACACTTGATCCATTGTCATATTGTTGTTTCTTGCATGTTGATTAGTTAAATTAAATACTCCTGAGTCAATAAATAATTTTTTTCCTTTAAGCACACAATCAAGAATGTATTGCTCATCATCAGAATTTTTTATTTCATTGACCGCACACAAAATATAATCGTAAAACTTTTCTACTTCATCCCTTTTAAAGGAAGAAGGAGAAGTAGCTAAAAAATAAATATTTTTTTCGTTTGGATCCCACACCCCACCAGTTTTAATCATGTTAGTTTTACCACTTGGTCAACTCCATGAACATCAAGGTATCGATCAACAATTAAAGAAGCAATGTAAGTATCAGGCTGAACAATTACTAATCGACTTATTTCTGCTTTTTTAGCAAGTGCGGCATAAATGCCAGCGTAAGGAATAAATAATGTTCCTTCACCTTCAAGCTCATTAACATAAGAAGCCCAATCTGTAATCACATCAACACAAATTAGAATGTGTTTTCCTAACTGCCAGCGATCACCTTTCTCAACTTTGGTGCGTGGCTCATCAATACAAATATCCATCTTATCGAGGATACTTTCTTTTTCTTCGTCTTCCTCATTTAGCTCATCCAGCTCTGTTTGTAATAAAGAAATATCTTCTTCATCAAAGCCTGTTAAGTCTAAATCATAGTCTAGCTCTTTTAATTCTTCTAACTCCAAATTCAAAAGCTCAATATCCCAACCAGCATCAATCGCTAATTTGTTATTTGCAAGAATGTAAGCCTTCTTTTGAGTAGTAGTTAAACCTTCATGACGAACTGCTGGAACTTCTAATAGCCCTAATTTACGAGCCGCCGCAACTCGACCATGCCCTGCCAGTAACATATTTGTTTCGTCAATTTCAACTGGATCGGCAAAACCGAATTCCTTAATTGAAGCGGCAATTTTTGCTATTTGTTCATCACTATGAGTACGAGCATTATTGACATACGGGATAAGTGATTCAACAGCAATCATTTCAATTTCCATTAGATTGCGCCTTTAATGTAGGTGTAAGACCAAAGAAGTGATCTACCTTTTCCTGCTGGATTAGAAATTTGTTCTCTTGAAAGCTCTTTTTTCTTAGATAAATAAGAAAGAGCCATTGAGACTTCAGTAGCTTGTAAGCCTGTTTTGCTTTGAATTTGAGATAGAATTAACGGCTCTGTGGACGATAAAAAAACAGCCCTTACCTTCTTAGCCGCATTAACACTTGGTTTGGTTTCCATGAATTCCCCCATCGGTTTGATGAGGGAATCATATCATTATTATATTATTACACAAGCAATAATTCTGTTGCCTTGTTTTTAATAATTTCACCTGTACCAAACCATGCACTATCCAAACGAGCATCATTGGTACGGCTTGGAGCATGATGATCAAAATACTCAGTCACAGCATTTAGCATTCCCCATTTGGTATGACCTACTAGGGATAACCCTTTAGCCTCGCAATCAAATAAAGAAATAATCTTTTTGTAAGCTCTATTTTTTGTCATATCATAGTTAGGCTCTTTAATTTGACTGACATTGAGTAATAGATTTTTAAGGAAGTTTTCAGAAGCTAAAGCACCAAGTTGTTGTGACTGTAAATGCTTAGCCATATCCATAAATGATCCAAAAGACTCAACCGCACTACCGAGCTTTGCTTTTACAGCCTCATGGTCAAATTGTTGAATATGACTGAATGAAACAGTATTAGCTTTGCTAGATTGAGCAATACTCAAAGTGTTATTACAAACGACTCTAACAGTTGTAAACCGAGCTGTAGTCGCTAGAGTGCGGTCACAAGAGGTCGAAAGCAATAAGAAGCCACCTACCCCATCACCTTCGCAAACTTCCCCGAATTTGCCTGTTTCTGCTAAAGCCCACATACGCTTTCCACCTCTTAAAGTGCCAGCCGTATGAATTTTGAAGCCATTTTCTTCTACCAAATCCCTAAAGAATTCTAATACTTCTTTGGGCTGAACCGACTTATAACGATCAGAAACTACCGAAAGAGCCATTTTATTGTCTGAACGATAAAGGACATTCTGACCTTCAAAAGTCTCTAAATTATGGTGTTCATTGTCATCAAGGGTTTCGTAATGAACAGGAGTAGATTGAATTGTCCAATCCATTCCAGCCGCTACTTGCCATTGTTCGATTGAAGCATCTTGTTTAAGTTCTTGACCTAAACCATGCCAAGGTGTTTCACCTACAAAAGCCATTTCTACAAATCCGTTACTGCGTTCTGTTAATTCGTGAGCCATGATATTTTCCCTTTCGTGGAAAGATTACTTATTGAAATTCCAATTCTTTTTTAACTTCCATTTTTCTACTACTGGTTTGCCTTGTTCATCTTCATCAATACAAACATAAGCAACAGTCTTTTTTACAATCGCTGGACGAGTACCATCGAGTACTGCTATTTCATGAGTAAACCCATGTTTTACACCCCAAGGATTCGTGCAAGCCCTATATTCAAAATAAGCTCGGTGATTATCAAAAGCACCTTCTAAGGCTGTTTGTTGTTGAAAATATCCCATGTTTAATTCCTTTCGTGAAATTGAGGTTAATTGCTTAACCTATGAGTCTATTATCCGTGACTAATACTATAAGACAACAGCTTTTTGATTTATTTTCATGGGGAAAACCATCATGCTCTAGCCCTATCTCTTTTATCCAAAATAAACTTTTTCATCTCAAAATAGCTGTTAAAACGAGCTTGAGTAGGATCTCCACCACATTCCACCCTGTAAGCCTGTTCAATTTGCTGATCCGTTCCAAGTGGTAGTTCTTTAGCTAATGTTTCATGTGAAACAATTTCATCTTCCCAACCTCGATATTTGAGCCATCTTTCAGGGTCTTTACGGAATTTATTGTCAGGCTTAGCTTTTTTATCTGCTTTTGCTTGTTCAATGATGATTTGCAACAATCCATCATTAAAAGTGATTTTTGACCATGCTTTGATGGAATTTGGCTTTCCTACTTTTTTATCATAAGAAGACCAAAAGAGATCAAAGCCGACAGGCGTAATAGCTTTTTCTTTGATTACTGATTCTTTATTCTTAATTCTTAATTCTTTATTCTTTATTGGCATTGGGTAGCCATTGGATAGGGCATGGGTAGGGCATTCACTACCTAATGCAGGCGCCATAGCTACCCTATCCCTACCCCATCTCTTTTCTGCTCCTCTTTTTCCACCTTCAATTAACGCATGGTATTTCGCAAGTTCTTGATCGCATCTTTCATGAATCCAGCCAGCCTCAGTCAAAGTGAAATACTCATCAAGAATTGCTAGTACTGCCTCGTAGTGTGAAGTGAGTCGTAGTTTTCGAATAATCGAAGCAAACTCCCTATTTACAGGGTTTCCTTCTATCGGTATAGGCTTTTCAGAATCATAATAATAGTTTATTAGTCGCAAATAGATTGCTTCTTCTTCAAGTGTTAAATGAGTAGTGTTAGCTATCCATTCCTTTATTTGGAAGTTGAAATAGTGCATGGCTATCCTTTCGTGTGAGGAATTTTATTGTAATAGTATTATTTTTTATGACAACAGAGAAATTTGAACTACCATTTTTCCACCTTTTACAATCTCACCCTCGTAAACATGAATCTCTTTGATTTGGCTGTCATCAAATAATAGTCCTGACTGAACCATTGCATCTTCAAGAGCTTTAATTCTATTAGACAGGTCTTGTATTCTACGATCTCGGAAATGAATAGTCACTACTAAAACAATGGGTGCTTTCCCGAACCTTGTTTTTTGCTGGCTCACTATATGAGCTACCTCAGCTTTAAACTGTTTACCTTTCTCGGTCATGTATCGTCTATGCCCGTGAAGCCCGTAATAATGGTTGATTGAAGGTGCTAAAGGAAATTCAAAATTAGCTGTTGTCATAGTCTTAAAAGTATGGATAATAGTCTTTATCGGTTAAACAATGCCGATTCCAACACGAGAGGATAAAAAATGAACTTATTGAAAAATCGCATTACTTATATTTTTGATTATTTAACTGATCCGTACTTCCCACTTAAAAGTGAGCCATTTTACAAAATGCCTCTAGTTGTAATCGAAGCAATTTATTACAGTTTCAAGAAATAACTAATTTATCACACGAAAGGATAAAAAATGACAATGAACAGAGAAGATGCTTACTACGAGCCTGAAGATGATAATGATGGAGAAGAAATACAGGAACGAATTGCTTATAAATTAGGCAATGAAAATTATCCGTATTCTGCAGACAATATGAGAGAAGCCTTCCAAGATGATGCTTTTGAAGGTCATTGGGACACTTTAGCTACTTTGTTGCAACAAGGTAATACGAATGCGGCTGGAACAGTTTTGTCTTCAATCCTCTATACCTATTGGGAAGATCGAAGCGAAAGAGAAGTGATAGAAAATCTTTAAACCACGAAAGGAATTACCATGAATATTTATAACAAATTAAACTTAGCTCGCACCAAGTTTCATGCTCAAAAAATGAAAAAATCGGGTCGCAATGACTTTGCCAAATACAATTATTTTGAGCTTGGTGATTTTTTGCTTCCAATAATGACCATTCTTGATGAGTGTGGTCTTTGTGGGATTGTGAGCTTTGATAAAGAGCTGGCGACTTTAAAATTGATCGATCTTGATGATACAACTCAGCAAATCATCATTACATCACCTTTTGGCTCAGCGGCTTTAAAAGGTTGTCATGAAGTGCAAAATATTGGTGCTGTAGAAACTTATCAGCGTAGGTATTTATGGATGGCGGCTTTTGAAATTGTTGAGCATGATGCTTTAGATGCCACTACAGGAAGTCCTGAACAGGTAATAGCTAAAACTTTATTGACTGAAAATCAAATAGCTGACTTTTCTTTACTAATTAGTGATGCAGAGACAGAAGATGAGTTGAAATCCTCCTATAAAGGTGCTTATCGCTTAGCTCAAGGGCAAGAAGATACGAAAGCTCTCAATACATTCACTACTCTTTACAACGCTCGTAAAACAGTATTAGGAGTCAAATAATGAAAGCCTTTCCTTATGATCCAATGTTTAATCCTTGTCATAATGGTATGGATTTAAGAGATTACTATGCTTCTAAAGCAATTTCAATTTCATACCAAATGTGGAAAGAATATTATTTCAGCATTGAAAATGATTCAACTACTAAGAATAGTTCCTTTCAGATAGATGAGCAATATCCTACATTAATTGCTAAAACGGCTTACGAATTAGCTGATGCAATGATGGAGGCTAGAAAATGAGCAATCTTACTCTTTACACTATCGCTGACCAATACTTGCAAGACGTTCAAAAATTGCAAGACATGGATATTAATGATGAAACTTTTGCAGATACGCTAGAAAGTTTGTCGGGTGATTTAGAAGTAAAAGCTACAAACGTAGCTTTGTTTATCCGAAATCTTGAAGCTAATGCTAATGCTATCAAAGAAGCTGAAAAAACGATGTATGACCGAAGAAAGGCTGTAGAAGGCAAAATTGATCGTATTCGTCAGTACCTTTTGGATAATATGCTTCGTACTGGCATCAGCAAAATTGAATCACCTTACCTTTGTTTAAGTATCCGTAAAAATCCTCCATCGGTTGAAGTCATTAATCAAGGCATGATCCCTGACGAATACTTTGATATTCCTGAACCGCCACCGCCAACATTAAATAAAAATAGATTGAAAGAAGATTTAAAAGCTGGTGTTGTTATTGAAGGTGCAAGATTGACAAGTGGTAGTTCTTTACAAATCAAATGATTTCACAACAGCTATTACATGAATTATTTGACTATAAAGATGGCAATTTTTATTGGAAAGTAAAACCTTGTAAAAATATTTCTATTGTATGTGTGTATCATGGTAGTGTATGATGAGTTAAGTTATAAGGAGAATAGCATGACTATTGAAGTAGAAAAAAATATTCCCATACCCCGTGAGAAATACCCATATAAGAGTATGGAATGTGGGGAAAGTTTCTTTATCCCACAGGGGAAGATTCAAATTGTCTGTAATGCCAACTACCTTGCAGGCAAGCAGTTAAATAAGAAGTTCATCGCTAGAAAAGACAAAGAAGGAGTGCGAGTATGGAGAACGGAATAAAAGATGCCAAAAAAGCTGTAGAAATTTTAAGAAGTTCAATACATGGTAGTTTTGCTAAAAATTAAGGAGAATTAAATTGGTGCTTAAATACGAAGCAAAAGCTAGAATTGGCACTTATAAGAATCAAGCTGGCGAAGAAAAGCCTAATTGGGTCAAAGTAGGTGCTGTGTTTGAAACAGCTAATGGAATGTCAATGAAGATGGAATCCATACCAGTAGGATTTGATGGTTGGATTTCGTTCTTTGAGCCTAAACCAAAAGATGGTAGCAAACCAGTAGCAAAATCATTATCTGATATTGATTCTGACATTCCGTTTTGAGTTAGTATAGGTTTACGGGTAAAAGCGGATTCTATGTGGTTTCGACTACGAAACCTACCGGACATAGTGTAGCGAGTAACCCACCTTCTACGGGGCTGTCATTCAGGGCTTGCATCCCTAAAATCTGCACTTGGGCGCAACGCCTAATCCTTTCGTGGTTTGACAGCCCCACCCATTTATATGGGTATATTCCCCATGAAAATAACTGGAAAAACAGTATTATTTTCAAATAAAGTGTGGATAATAGTATTTATGGACAAACACGAAAGGGAATCCAAAATGAACACCAAAGCAATTAAAGTAGCAAAAAAAGCTGGCAAAAACTTAGGTAATCTGAACAAAATGGCTTTATCAGTTCATGCACCTACTTTATTAGCTTTCTTTGAAAATGGTGTAGTAGCAGTAGCTTTAGATACTTTTAAAATTTGCATTACAAAATATTAATCCACGAAAGGGAATAATCATGAGCAATATGTCATATTGTATGTTTGAAAACACTAGCAACGATGTTTCTCAATTACTAAGCGTTTTGGATGAGGCTGTTAATTATAAAAATGGACAGTTGAAATTAAGTGATCGAGAAACAATCGCTTTCCAAGCATTAAGAACAATGTGTGAAGAATTTATTTCATTATCAGATGAAGTAGTTTTGGTTGATGAAATTGAAGAAAATGAGGAAGAATAATCATGTTCTATGATAAATTCAACATACCTTTATGGGTAGAAGCATTAGCAGTATTGGTGACAGGTATTGTTTTTGGCTGTATGTTCACTTTTTTTATTTAACTCTTGGAAGGAATCATCATGGATGCAACTCAAAAAGAATTAATCATTAATAGATTGAAACAAGGCTGGACAACACCCTTAGATGCTCTTAAATCAGCAGGGACTATGAAATTGTCCACTCGTGTTGGTGAGCTAAAAGATCAAGGGTATTTAATTTTGGATAAATGGCATGAATCCAAAAGATACAAAATGTATAAACTCACAGGCATTCAAAAATGAAGTTTTTGATTTTAACTTTACCAATCTTGCTGACAGGCTGTCTTACTTATCCATCAGTTGTATGCAAAGATGGAAAAATGTACAGCAAGGTTGGTGTCACTTCAGTTTATACGG
>Ga0316228_1003095_pt1 | contig 13733 bp, 10 predicted proteins | sample TBH18021metaG_FD_206005 | JGI IMG/M metagenome (GOLD analysis project Ga0316228, IMG submission 206005) | Freshwater microbial communities from Trout Bog Lake, Wisconsin, USA - TBH18021 | ecosystem: Environmental > Aquatic > Freshwater > Lake > Hypolimnion/Profundal zone | place: USA: Wisconsin... | reverse complement strand
CCGCGCAAAAACTGCTTGAGCAATACGACAGCATTGACAATATCCTTGCCAATGTCGACCAGTTAAAAGGCAAGCAACAACAAACCTTTTTGCAAAGCACCGACAACATCGCGCTGGATAAACGCTTGGCGACTATCATCACCGACCTTGATATCGTGCCTGACTGGGAGACGTTACGACTACCGACTGACCCAGGTTTTAACATAGCAGAAAAACGCGCAATTTTTACCGAACTGGAATTTAAAAGCGAAATCGCGTCGCTCAATCATCCGTTTCACCCATCCAATAACGGCAATTTTAAAGCCGCTGAGCCTGCTCAAAATGCTGTGGTGGAAGCGATTAAAACTAGCCAAGATAGCAAAAACCCTGTGGACAAGCAGTGGCATACTGTCACCAGCCAAGCCGATTTTGATACGTTAATCCAGCGCCTTGGCGCATCGAAGCATTTTGTCATTGATACCGAAACCACCGATGTGAATTGGCAACATGCCGAGCTGGTCGGCTTGTCGTTTGCGCTGCAATCGCATGAAGCCTATTATGTACCTGTTGCCCACGTTGATGAGATGGGCAATCGGATTGAACAACTTGCCCGTGAGGATGTTTTAGCCCAGTTAAAACCGATTTTACAAAATCCACAAATCGGCAAAATCGGTCAGCACTTAAAATACGACGCGCATATTTTGGCAAATTATGATATCGACTTAATCAACGAGCCGAGCAACTGGGCGATGGACACCATGCTTGCCAGTTATGTGATTAATGCTGTTGCCACCCGCCATGGCATGGACGACTTGGCACGTCACTATCTACACACCCAAACCATCACCTTTGAAGATGTGGCAGGCAAAGGCGCCAAGCAAATCACCTTTGACAAAGTCCCTTTAACCGTGGCAAGTGACTACGCCTGTGAAGACGCCGATATCACCTATCAGCTATTTGAACTGTTTAGCGAAAAACTCAACGCCGAATCCAACAACGCCAAGCTGCTGCATGAACTAGAAATTCCTGTTGCCCAAATCCTATGCCAAATGGAGCATGATGGGATTTTGCTCAATAAAGCGTTTTTGGGGGAACTATCCGCGCGCTTTGATGAAAAAATCCAAGCACTTGAAACAGTCGCCTTTGCGCAAGCCGGCGAAACCTTTAACCTTGCCAGTCCAAAGCAGTTGGGTGAAGTGCTGTTTGACCGCTTAGGCATTACAGGCGGTAAAAAAACCAAAACAGGGCAATACTCCACCAGTGAAGCGGTGCTTGCCACCATCGACCATCCGCTCATTGAAACTGTGCTTGAGCACCGTAGTCTTTCCAAGCTTAAAAGCACCTATACAGATGCGTTGGCAAACGTGGCAGACAGCAACGACCGTGTGCATACCAGTTATCATCAAGCGTTGACGACCACAGGACGGTTGTCATCGACTGAGCCGAATTTGCAAAACATTCCGATTCGCACCGATACTGGGCGGCTCATTCGTGGCGCGTTTATTGCCCCCAAAGGTCGCAAAGTGCTATCGGCGGACTATTCTCAAATCGAGCTTCGGCTGATGGCACACTTTGCCAATGACCCTGTGCTAATCCGCGCGTTTCAGGAAGGGCATGACATTCACCGCGCCACCGCCGCTGAGATTTTGGGCAAGGCGTTTGATGATGTGACGAGCGAAGAACGTCGCCAAGCCAAAGCGGTCAACTTTGGGCTACTCTATGGCATGAGTGAATTTGGGCTTGCCAAGCAGTTGGGCTTTACTCGCCAACAAGCGCAAGACTATATCAAGCTATACTTCGCCCGCTACCCTACGGTACGTGCTTATATGCAAGCCACCCGCACGGCTGCCCAAAACCAAGGCTATATCACCACGATTTTGGGGCGTAAGCTATTCACCCCCGATATGCAGCACCCCAACCGCGGCGTGCGCCAAGCCGCCGAACGCGCGGCGATTAATGCGCCACTACAAGGCTCAGCTGCCGATATTATCAAACTTGCTATGATTGCGGTGAATGAGGTATTGCCCACAGAGCACGCTAAAATGCTACTACAGGTGCATGATGAGCTGGTGTTTGAAGCGGATGAGGATAAAGCTGCGGCGATTGCCGAGTTGATAAAGAACGCCATGCAAGAGGTGCTATCTAAGACAGCCAAAGAGAAAGGCTGGGATGTGGATTTTGCGGTGCCGCTTGTGGTTGAAGTGGGCATTGGCGATAATTGGGATGAAGCGCATTAAGCTTTACTAGTAGTTGAGTAAACCGATTGGCTCAATCCGAATTTGTCAGTTATACTTTAAGAAAAGCGAATAAGGAGAAAAACATGGCGCAAATTGTTTTAACCCTTGATGATGAGGTACTTGAGCAAGTTTTGCACCAAGCCAAAGCGGAAAACTTATCATCTACTAGTTGGCTTGATAAGCTAATCAAACAACGTGTTGGTATGCTTAATCAGCCTAATAAAGTTAATAATCAATGGTCATCTGACGTGCATGAGTTGGCAGGAGCGTGGCAGGATTTTCCGAGTTTGGAAGATATTCGTTATTCGACTAGCCAAGATACGCCTAGAGAACCGTTATGAAATACTTGCTCGACACCAACACATTTATTTATTTTTTCAAAGGTTTGGGCAATGTCAAACAGCACCTGTTGGCTTGTCAGCCTAGTGAAATTGTTTTATCAAGTGTGGTCTATTATGAGTTACAAGTGGGTATTTTAAAATCTACAAGTCCGCAAAAGCGTATTGCCCAACTGGCTTATCTTAAAAACCAAGTCCATTGGCTAGATTTTGATGAAAAATCTGCTGAAGCGACTGCCCAAGTTCGTGTAGATTTGGAGCGCATTGGCAAACCCATAGGGTCTCATGATGTGCAAATCGCAGGTATGGCAGTGGCTAATGATTTAATTTTGATAACGCATAATACGCGCGAGTTTAGTAGGGTGAACGGCTTAAAATTGGAAGATTGGTTTTAAAACCCACAGTTTTTGCAAGTTTTTATCTAATTACAAACTTTAACATCTAATGCTTCCCAACCCATTTGTCCCTTCTTTTTATCAAAAGACTCTATAGCAACACATTCCACATTATAGATTTTGTCTTCATCGAAATTTTGAGCAAGGTGTGGTGGTACAAAAACACTTGTAATTTCATTTTTAATAATAGCATAGCCTTTATCAGATATTCTCTTCAAAGTTCCTTCAAATTTTTCAACAAAATCTAAATCATCGTACGAACAGGGCTTAAAATCAACGATGTTAAACCCATTACTATAAGAATCTTTTTCTAAAATTAATGTAATAGGTGTTCCTATCCGTAATCCTTTAATATCTGGAAAATCCCTATTTGAAATTGGATAACCCTCATCAGAATCGGATGAGACTCTGATAAAACTAAACTCCCTTTCAAAGTTATGATTGTGGATATATCCTGTTATTTCTTTAAATTCAATTTTACCTATACTGTTTGATTCATCTATTTCGTTAGTATTTGCCCTATCACTTCTCAAAGATGATAATTCAGAAAAAGATTTTAAGACTGTCTTAACATTCACAACAGAAGATGAATTTTTCCCATTATATGTTTGTAAAATCTCTTTTACATTCTTACTATTTTTATGATTGTAAGATTTCTCAATTAATACTGGATCAGCATTAGAGTGTAAGACTTCTGACTTAGATGAAATATTCTCTTCGTAAACAAAATCAAAAAATTCTTTAATATCAAAATAAATAAAATATGCTAAATCAACTCCAGCCAATTTAATCGTTGTAATCTTTTTACCCGTATTTGGACAAATATCTATACAAAGTCGCTCGTCAAGACAAATACACACTTTGGTTTTGAAAGAAACTTTGTTATTAGTTTTGATAATATCAGTAAGGTAGCTTGTGTAAAAATTAGGAAAAATACTTACTTTATTGTTTTGAAAATCCTTGTAAGACAAATGATGATTAAAGGGAATAATCTCATATTCGTCTCTTCCAATGACTTTTTCAATAATCGGTTTAGCCACACTTTCAAGAAATTCTTGATATTGTTTACCCTGTAATCCAAATACATACTGACTTTGAAATTCTTCACTCATTTAAATATATCTCTTGAATTTTAAGAAAATTCATTTTAATCACATCAATATTACAATCCAACTTTAAAGGTTCCTCTGACAGAACCACATCATCACAACTTAAATCATAAAAAGGAATAGCAAATTGATTGTTAATTGGTTTCTCAATTATTTGTGCCAAACAAAATTCATATGCCAAAGATTTAATAATACTTTGATTAACTTTATAATTATTTCTAAAATTAAGGTTACTAAAAATAGTATGTGAATAATACTTCCAATCGACGATAAAAATTTCTTCTTTATCCTTTACTTTCATCCATCTGTTAAACACATCTTGATAAATTTCATCAAAAATCTTTTGTGAAATATTTATTAGACTAAAGGAATTTTTACCCTTTGGCAAATATTGAAATCCTGGTAAAGAACCACGTTGAATTCCTCTTCTACTATGTAAACCCGCAAATTGCTCCGAAAACAAGTTAAAAATCTGCTCAGATAATTCCATTAATTTTGAATTATTATGTTCTCCGCTATCTTTGTTAAAAGAAATATCTACATTAATATTTTTCACGCCGAAAGATAGTATCGATTTTATTTCATGTTTTCTTATAATTAGAATTCTCTTTGCAATTGCCATAGCTAAAGGATTATCAGTTATCTCATCATCAACTATAGACTTAGTAATAATATCAGGTCTTAACCAACGTCGATATCCATTTAGCTCTGCGTAAAATACATTTTCTATTTCGCTTTTATCAATCCAAATACGCTTTTCTTTTGAAACATTATTTTTATACTGATTTAAAGGAATACTTGTATCACAATACAAAACTTTATAATTTTGATTTTTTGCAACCATGTAATTGCACATTTCTTCCCAAATATAACTAAAATTATTTATTCCCCAAAACCCTTGATTAGTCTGACTATCAAATTTTAAAGTACCATACAAAAAATGCTCAACAGCTTCATAAATATCCCAATATTGACCGTTCTTATAAGCCGTTGTTTTATGAATATTGTCCAAACAATCCTTTAACGTATTCATTGTTGATTCAAACGAATATTCAGAAAACAGGCTTTGTTCTGGGCTAAGAAATTTATAAGAAAAATTAAAAGAAATTTCTTTAATACTTTCAGATACTTCTTGTTTCAACTCATTGGCTAACTCATGATAAATATAGCAAAAAATCTCTATTAATTCAGATGGCACACCTCGCACAATATTACGATATCCCACCATATTTTCGATAAAAATTGCGTGATTATTTAAATAGATGCCTTTATCTAAATATCTATCTATTTTTGAATAGTCAATATCTTCAACCAAACCAAGTTCTTGAATTAGAGATTCGATTTCCATCTCTTTATAGAGTTGAAAAATACTATCAATTAAATCTATTTTGCTATACAAGATAGTCTCATTGTTATCTTCATCAGTAAATATATAAGCCCCACGATGATTATCAATTTGAGTATTATCTTTTCCTGTTGGCTTATCATCTAGATTTTCATTTTTTTTGGCAGTCTCTAAGAATTTATCAAATGTTCGATACATAGAGAAAAATAAATTCTTGACATTCTCATAATTGATTTCAAAGTTTTCGAATCCTTTTGGCACAGTAAAAGCCATTTTTCCCAAGTATTTATCTTGGCGAATACCTACAAATGAGCCTCGATAGCAATTTGGCTCATTTGGCTGAACAATGGCTAGTTCATTAAAATTAAACATTACCTTTCCTGTATTGCTTTTATAAATGTTTTCACTTTTAGAGCAAAATCACCAAAAGTCACTAATTCATCTTTTGATACACCCAGTAGGTCAGCCAATGGTTTTTTATCTCGGTTAAAAACACTATCCCAAATGAAAAACATAAGTTTACTTTGGAGTACTGCATAGCTAATTTTATCATCGTATGCTTTGATGAAGTATTTGCCAATTTGTTTATCTTCAATACCACGAATATAATTATGATTCGATTTGATAAATTGATTCAATTTACCAATAAAAGATTCCCATTCTTCTGGTTTTTGAAATGCTATTCCTTCACCAGCTTCTTTAATTTTTTTCGAATGAGCTTCATCAGCATCAATAAATTCCCATTCCCAACGACGTTTAAATGCTGTATCCATATGATAAATTGAATTATCTGACGTGTTCATTGTTGCAATAATATGCAAATTCGGTGGAATCTTAATAGTTTTATTCTCTAAATCAAAATTTAAAATATCCTTAACCTTACTATTTAAAGTTTTAAGTAATACTCCTCCAGATTTATCATACGGTGCTAAAATATATTTTTCTGATTCACTGTTTTTATAGCTAGTACCACCAATGAGTTTATACAATGTATCAAACATAACACCATTGATAGTGGTTTCATAGCTAGACCAACCATCATTTTCTCTGTCTAACAACTGAAAGACAGAACCGAAAATCGCTGAAGAATTACCACGATTTATTTCATCAATTACTAAAACCACGTTATCAGCTTTTATAACTTCACCATTTTCATCTATCTTAGGGTTGCTTTTATCATCATAAACATTGAGAATATTTTTATAAGCCCGAGCCAACGCTTTTAGAAAATGTCCTTCGTAAAACCGATATTCAACATCTTTGTCTTTGGTAATTGGTAGTAATTTACCTAAGAAATCACCATATGTATATTCTGGATGAAATACCGCTTTAATTACATTTTCAGGATTTTCTTTCTCATTAATCCCTAAACTCGGTAGTATTTTATCTTTAATCATATAGCTTTTGCCCGTCCCAGGACTACCAAATATAATTTTTTGAATGGGTTGATTTGTCATTACTTTTACCTTTTAAAATATTCAAATATCGTTCAACTGTCTATATAAGAAATCAAATCGCCTTTAATTGCTCAATTTGCTTATTCATTTCCGCCAATTGCGTATCCATCTCAGCCAGTTTCGCTTTCTCGCTTTCCACCACATTAGCAGGCGCTTTGCTTACAAAACTTTCATTGGACAGCTTACTACGCAGACTTTCAGCTTGTTTGACGAGCTTTTCTTGCGCTTTGGCAAGGCGATTAAGCTCCGCCGTTGGGTCAATCAAACCTTTCATCGGCACTAGCACTTTTAACTGACCGACCATACTTGATGACGACAACGGTAACTCTTTATCAGCGCCGTCACCCGCATTCACAATAGTCAGCGTATCGACTTTGGCAAGCGATTTAAACTGATTTTCAATACGGCTTAGGCGCGCGGTTTCCTCATCGCTGATGTTGTCAAGTAGCACAGGCAGACGCACCGCATTGCCAAGCTTCATCTCACCACGGATGTTACGAATCGCCCCAATCAGCGCTTGTAGCCACGTCATGTCATGCTCGGTCTGTAGGCTGATTAGGCTGTCATCCGCTGTTGGGAAGGCAGCCGTCATGATACTGTCAGTCGCTTTTTTATCGATGATAGGGGCAATGGTCTGCCAAATGCTCTCAGTGATGTACGGCATAATCGGGTGGGTAAAGCGCATGGCGACTTCAAGGCAGTTGAGCAGCACATAGCGGATTTGGGCTTTACGCTCAGCACTCACCGATTCGTCGTTTAGGCTTGATTTGGCAAGCTCGACATACCAGTCGCAGTATTCATTCCAGATAAACTCATAGATATCTTGGCTCACCAAGTCAAAACGGTACTGGCTCATGTGTTCATGGATGGCTTTCACCGTGGAGTTTAGACGGCTCATAATCCACTGCTCTGGCAATTCCCACAACTCGGTATTGGCGGTTTTGTCGATGTTTAGCGCATTGCCATCTTTATCGACACAGTTCATCAGCACAAAACGGGTGGCGTTCCAAATCTTGTTACAAAAATTGCGATTGCCTTCAATGCGTTTGAGGTCAAAATTGATATCACGTCCCGTACTGGCAAGCGACGTGAAAGTAAAGCGCAGCGCGTCCGTGCCAAACGCAGGGATACCGTCGGCAAATTCTTTGCGCGTGGCTTTTTCGATTTTTTGCGCATCTTTGGGGTTCATGAGACCTGTGGTACGTTTGGCGACTAGGGTTTCTAAATCAATGCCGTCAATCAGGTCAATCGGGTCAAGTACGTTGCCTTTGGATTTGGACATTTTTTGCCCTTGTCCATCACGCACCAAGCCATGCACATACACCGTCTTAAACGGCACTTGCGGGTTGCCGTCTTTGTCTTTGATGAAGTACATGGTCATCATCATCATACGGGCAACCCAGAAGAAAATGATGTCAAAACCTGTGACCAATACGCTGGTTGGGTGGAAGGTTTTGAGCGCTTGGCTGTAGTCGTCAAAGTTTAGCTCACCCGTCCAATCAAGGGTGCTAAACGTCCACAATGCCGAGCTAAACCAAGTGTCTAGTACGTCACTATCTTGGCGCAGCGCTAGGCTATCAGCAAGGTGGTATTTTTGGCGGACTTCCGCTTCATCACGCCCGACATAGATATTGCCCTCGTCATCGTACCACGCAGGGATACGGTGTCCCCACCAAAGCTGACGGCTGATACACCAGTCTTGGATATCGCGCATCCACGCCATATACATATTTTTGTACTGGGCAGGGACAAACTCGGTGCGCCCGTCTTCCACCGCCTCGATGGCAGGTTGTGCCAGTTTTTCGATGGATACATACCATTGGTCAGTGAGCCACGGCTCAACGATGGTGTTACTGCGGTCGCCTTTGGGCACTTTTAAATCATGTGGTTTGATTTCTTCAAGCCAGCCTTCAGCCTCGCTTTGCTCAACCATTTTTTTACGCGCGGCAAACCGCTCAAGCCCTGCATACTCGCTAGGCGTGGTCTCAAGCTGTGGTTCTTTGGTTTGTAAATCAGTAAAAATCTGCATCTCTGGCAGGATATTCGCTGAATTATCAAAGATATTAATCATCGGCAAATTGTGGCGTTTGCCTGTTTCGTAGTCATTAAAGTCATGGGCAGGGGTGATTTTGACACAGCCGGTGCCAAACTCCATGTCCACTGCCTTGTCGTCGCCCACAATCGGCACAATGCGACCGGTAATCGGTAGTGTCACGGTTTGTCCGATAAGATGCTGATAGCGTGCGTCTTCGGGGTTCACGGCAACGGCAGTATCACCCAACAAGGTCTCTGGACGTGTGGTGGCAACGACAAGGTAATTTTTACCGTCTTGGGTTTTGGCATTTTTATCGGTCAAATAATAGCGAAAATGCCAAAGTGAGCCTTTCTCGTCATGGTTTTCTACTTCAAGGTCGGATAATGCGGTTTGTAGCTTAGTATCCCAGTTGACTAGACGTTTACCGCGATAAATCAGTCCATCTTCGTACAGACGCACGAACACTTCTTTGACGGCATTGGACAAGCCATCATCCATGGTAAAACGCTCACGGCTCCAGTCCACCGAGCTACCTAGACGGCGAATTTGGCGGGTGATATTGCCACCACTCTCGGCTTTCCACTCCCAAATCTTTTCAAGGAATTTTTCACGACCTAAATCATGGCGTTTGATGCCTTGGGCGTTCAATTGACGCTCAACGACCATTTGCGTGGCAATCCCTGCGTGGTCGGTGCCTGGTTGCCAGAGGGTATTTTCGCCCAGCATTCGGTGATAGCGGGTGAGCGTGTCCATGATGGCATTGTTAAAGCCGTGCCCCATGTGCAGTGAGCCTGTGACATTCGGCGGTGGCAGGGCAATAGAAAACGATTGTTGTTTGTCATAGCTTGGCTGAAAGTAGCCTTTTTCTTCCCACACTTGGTACATGCCGTTTTCGACGTCGCTTGGGTTATAAGCGTTTTCTAAAGACGTTAAGGCTTGGGCGATTTGATGTTGCGTGCTCATAGATGGTCAACTTTTACAATAAAAAAGAAAGGAATGTCAAAAAGGTAATTAACGGATTTTACCGTAACTAGGCAGTTTTATAAATGTTTGGTGATAAAAAAAGGCTTAACCCAACTGATTAAGCCTTGCTTCAAAATGGTAAAAATTAAAATAACGTTAATGTCTTAATTTCGCTCTTAATATTCTGCCTTGCTTGCTGCTCATACTGTGTAGAAAATCGTTCGGTAAAATACAGCCGCTTTCTATCCAAAAACCTTTTTAAGGCTTTTTTACGAGAAAAATTGTACAAGACCTTGGCAACGTGTTGATATTCAAGGCGAATTTGTTGGCAATAAGCTTGATAAACCAAGTCAGTCTGCCCCAAAATACGCAAATCCATATCCAAAAAATACGCCATATCGCTGTCGTTCGTGTCGGCAAGTTCGTGTTTTTCGGTGGCGATAATCAATTCAACAACCCGATTTTGCAAGTCTATTGGCAAAAAACCGCCCAATTCGGCGATAAAATACGCCGCGCTTTGGCGTTCGTTGCTCATGGCTGGTTTGCCTTGGGTTTGATAGATGATATCATGGTAAAAAATCGCCAATAGCACGCTGTCAGGTTGCTTTAGCTGATCTTTTATCCCGTCAAACTGTTCTAATAATGCCTGAATATGGTGAAGCGTGTGATAATGGCGGTGAGGCTGCTGGTAGTGAGTGACTATGTTTTGCCAGCAATCAGCAATAGTTTGATGATCAATTTCATAGACTTGTAACAGCTTAGCAAATGCGGTTTTCATCGCTCATTATCACATCACGCCTGGTATCGGATTATCCAAAATTGTTTGGGTTTGTTTGGCGCGAAAATCACTGATTTTTTGCGCAAGCGTGCTATCACCAATCGCCAAAATTTGCGCTGCCAGCAGCCCTGCATTTGCCGCACCCGCTGCCCCGATGGCAAGCGTACCCACCGCCACCCCTTTGGGCATTTGCACGATGGAGAGCAAACTATCCCAACCGCTTAGGATGGAGGACTTGACAGGTACACCAAGCACAGGCAAATCCGTCTGAGACGCACACATCCCTGGCAGATGCGCCGCGCCGCCTGCCCCTGCGATAATCACAGATAGTCCGCGAGCTTTGGCAGTTTTGGCATAGTCAAACAATCTATCAGGGGTGCGATGTGCCGATACTACTTCACACTCAAATGGCACCCCAAAATCCGCTAACATTTGCGCGGCGTTTTGCATGGTTTCCCAGTCAGATTGACTACCCATGATGATACCGACTTTGGCTTGACCTTGTGGCGATGGGATGGGAGGTGGTAGCTGGTGTGTCTGGGCGTTTGGCTGACTTGCTGACATGGAAAATTCCTTTTGCCAAAAAATTGACGGACTTAAAATAAAAAAACGTGCATGAAATGCACGGTCAAAACTTAATATAGCATGATTTTTTACCCTTGAAAATCAAAATCTATGAGGCAACTATATCACCACATTGGCGGGTACTCGCGGCTTTTGTTCAGGGGCAAATTGTTGCTGACTCAGCATGGCTAGCTGCGTCTCAATCGTATCGCACATCATACCCAAAGGTAATTCGTTTTCCCCCGTACCAAACGGCTCGCTGATTTCATCGACGATTTCATTGAGCGCCATAAAGGTGTAGCCAACAAAACTGACTACAAATGGCGTTACCCAGCCAATGGTGTTGCCCAGTCCAAACGGCAACATAAAGCAATACAGATACACAGTGCGATGCAGCAGCACGAAATAGGCATACGGAATCGGTGTATTATTAATGCGTTCACAGCCCGCTTGGACATGGGCAATCTCCCCCAAGGTGGTATCCAAGCTTTGCCACTGCCAAACATCGATTTTTTGCTCGGTTTGCCAGTTGGCGAGCATCTGCCCCATGATTTGGGTCAAGCGTAAGGCGATAAAGTTTTGCCCAACTACGGCTTGCTGTTCTTCAACCGTTAATAGTCGCTGCAGATTTGCGGTATTATCCTCACCCCGCAGCTGTTGGCGTAGACTATGGACAAAAGCGATTTGATGACGGATAAAGGCTTGTTTTTCCGCCATACTGACATTGGGCAGTGTCAGCACTTGGCGGGCGATGTTGCGACTTAGCCAAACCAGCGTGCCCCACAGCTTGCGCCCTTCCCAAAACCGATCATACGCTGCGTTATTACAAAACCCGTGGAAAATCGCAAGTGAGATACCAAGTATCGCAAACACCGAAGGATTGAGCGGCACAGGCTCGGTGGCGATATGGGTTTGATAAAAATAAATAAGAAAGGAGAAAATAAACAACAAAACTTGTGGCACAATCAGCCGTTTAAAATACGAGCCTTGCACCACAAATAGCATCTTTAGCGGCTCAATCGGACGTCGAATCATACCTAACTCATCTTAATCGTTTGCTCACTGGCTATCATTTTTAGCCGTAAGCTTTAAACAAATGTTTTAATTTATGTTATACCCAGTTTAGCTTTGGGTTAATGCTGATATTGAATAAAATTCGCTGAGGTCAAAGCCGGATGATCGGTATCAAATTGATAAGCCGTCAAAAAACCATCTTTGGCAGCAGAATAATCCACACAGACCACTTGATGACTAAGCAGCTCAGGCGTGCCATTGAGCCAATAATGCCCGACAAAAATAGGTTTATCATGGTCAAGCCCAAACAAAATCTCAGCAGTCAAGGTATCTTTAGGGATATGAATCAAATCCTCTTGACTGGCGCGCGCAATCTGGTGAATCGGCTGAAACGACAAACTAGGCTGCCACCACTGTACCCGTACATTTTTACGTTGATGACCTTCTTTATCGACCAGATGAATGCCCTCAGGTAGCGGCGCTTCCACACCTTTTAGCACTCTTTCTAGTGCCTCAAAAGGTGGCGTGCCTTCCTCACTGGTTTTTTGTAGCGCAACGGGCGTCAAGCGATTGCCGGTTGTTAATAACGGTTTTAACATCGCCATCGCATCACTGTCCCAACAAGCATGCACAAAACACGCATCATCCAACGCTAGCCACAGGGGTAATTCATAAAACCGCTTGAGCCAAAACTGGTGCAACTCACTGCCAAACCCTACTTCATCAAGGAATGCTTGATGCTGCGAGGTATTTTTATCATCATGTTGTCGTAAATATTGGCTTGCATCGCGGGCATCGGGTGTGGCGTAAGCTAACGCATTATACTCGTGATTACCCATGACCGCGAGCGCTTGCCCGTGGTCAATCATCGCAAATACGATAGATAAGGTTTGCAGCTGTTGACTACCCCGATCAATCAAGTCGCCAATAAAAATCGCTTGGTGATTAGGAGGCGCTTGAAAACACTGACCATCATGTTGATAGCCCAACTGCGTCAGTAACCCAATCAGTTTATCTGCCCGACCATGCACATCACCAATCACATCATAAATCATGTTTTTTACCTTTTACTGCTTTTTACGACTTTACCGTTAATTAGCCAACCTGTGACTGGGCAACCTGCCACGCAATTTTTAGCCCCTATTTTTAGCCATTCAATGTTAGCCGCCAAAGCCTAAAAATCTTGGGTGCATTAATTGGTTAAAAAAATGCGCCACAATACCGGGCTCAATGGCAATGGTGGCTAACATACCAAAAATACCACCCACCAAATGTGCCGAATGATTGATACTGCCACGACCTTGCCCATCTGCCCACACACTATACGCCACATACGCCACTGCGAACACAATCGCAGGTACAGGAATCACAAACAGCAATAATGTCGACCAAGGATTCATCAAAATATAGCTAAAAATTACTGCTGAAACAGCGCCCGATGCGCCTAAGCTGCTATAGCGAGGATTGTTCTTTTGTTTAAGATAGGTTGGCATAATCGCCACCACCAAAGCGGCAAGAT
>Ga0316228_1003093_pt1 | contig 13738 bp, 13 predicted proteins | sample TBH18021metaG_FD_206005 | JGI IMG/M metagenome (GOLD analysis project Ga0316228, IMG submission 206005) | Freshwater microbial communities from Trout Bog Lake, Wisconsin, USA - TBH18021 | ecosystem: Environmental > Aquatic > Freshwater > Lake > Hypolimnion/Profundal zone | place: USA: Wisconsin... | reverse complement strand
AGCATCATCCTGTTCGGGGTCGACGACGACCCCGCGGTCGGCCGCATCGGCAGCTTCCTCAACCGCAACCGCATCGCCTTCCGCACCGCGCCGGCCGAAAGTGGACCGCAGGGCAGGCCCGGGGTCACCTTCGCCGGCCAGCCGATCGTTCCCCCGACCACCCGCTGCCTGGCCGAGCGGCTCGGCCTCAACCTCGATCCGGGCACCGACCATCAGCTCGACCTCCTGATCGTCGGCGGCGGCCCGGCCGGGGTCGCCGCGGCGGTCTACGCCGGTTCGGAAGGGCTGTCGGCGCTGGTGATCGAGGACAGCGCGATCGGCGGTCAGGCCGGGACCAGCAGCCGGATCGAGAATTACATGGGTTTTCCAACCGGCATCTCGGGCGCCGACCTGACCTTCCGCGGCCAGGTGCAGGCTATGAAGTTCGGCACCCGCTTCGCCATGCCGCGGCGGGTCGAGGCGCTGGAGAAGACCGGCGACGGCTTCTGCGCGGTGCTCGATCATGGCGAACGGCTGTGCGCCCGTTCGATCCTGGTCGCGACCGGGGTCCAGTACCGCCGCCTGCCGATCGACCGCCTGGAGGAATTCGAGGGCGGCGGCGTCTATTATGCCGCGACCGAGATGGAGGCGCGCTTCTGCCGCGAGACCGAGGCGGTGGTGATCGGCGGCGGCAATAGCGCCGGCCAGGCCGCCATGTACCTCTCGCGCACCGCGCGCCACGTCCATCTGCTCGTTCGCTCGGGCTCGCTCGCCGCGAGCATGAGCGCGTATCTGCGCGACCGGCTCGAGGCCGACCCGCGCATCACCATCCACTATCACAGCCAGCTCGCCGGACTCGAGGGCGACGCCAAGCTCGGCGCCGTCCGCATCACCAAGGAAGGCGCCGAACAGACGCTTCAGGCGTCGGCCCTCTTCATCATGATCGGCGCGGCCCCCAACACCGCCTGGCTCTCGGGCCTCGTCGAACTCGACGAGAAAGGCTTCGTCCGCACCGGCCGCGAGGTCGGCGGGCGCAGCGGGTTCGAGACCTCGCATCCCGGCATCTTCGCGGTCGGCGACGTCCGCGCCGGTTCGGTCAAGCGCGTCGCCTCGTCGGTCGGCGAGGGCTCGGTGGTGGTGAGCAGCATCTGGAGCCACTTGAACCCGCCTCCCAAGGACACCGGCATCGGCGGGTGAGTTAACGGGTAATCACCGGTTTACCAGTGACTTGACGGCAGCCGCTCGCTCGGCTGGATCGTCGCCGATATGCGCCGGATCCTCCCCTCCTCCCTGCTCGCCGTCAGCCTGCTCGCCGCCGGTCTGCTTGCCGGCTGTTCGACCACCCCGCGCCAGGTTGTCGAAGCGCCGCCGCCCGCGCGGCAGGCCGAGCTGCCGTATAAATGGACGAATGGCTTCGCCCCTCAGGCGCGCAAGGACGCGCTCGCGGCGTTCGGGCCGCTGGCGCTCAAGCCCGGCGATTATCGCTTTGTGCCCACCATCCCCGAGGGCGACGCCAAGGTCGTGATCGACCTGCTCACCCAGACCTTCTACGTCTACAAGGGTGAGGCGCTGGTCGGCGTATCGACCATCTCGTCGGGCAAGAAGGGGCGCGAGACCCCGCTCGGTTTCTGGACCGTCTTTCGCAAGCAGGTGAAGGGCTATTCGCGCCGCTACGACAATGCGCCCATGCCCTTCATGCAGATGTACGACGAGAAGGGCATCGCCTTTCACGCCGGCGCGCTGCCCGGATTTCCGGCGAGCCACGGCTGCGTCCGCCTGCCCTACAAGTTCGCCGAGAAACTCTACGGCCTGACCAAGCTGGGCACGAAGGTCGTCATCGAGGGCTGACCGGCCCGCCCCCGGTCATCCGCGCCCCGCCATGAACAATGTTTCATGGCCATTCCACTTCGTGGGCAGGCCCGCGCGCTTATTCGTCACGGCAGCGAATAGGAGCATCGGCAAACCTCCCTTCGTGTTTGCCGATGCTCCTTGCTGCATCCCGCCGGGCCTGGGGCACCCCCTGTTCTCAGCATCCGGCGGGATGCAGCCTGTTTCCAGGTCAGCCAGGCATTGTTAGACCGATGCAACACGGCGCGCTTCGAGAGGTGGCTATGGGCCGCAAGATTCTGATTGTCGAAGACGACGCGGACACCGCCGCATACCTGACTCGCGGCCTGACCGAGGAAGGGCATAGCGTCGAGCATGCCGCCAACGGCCAGGACGGGCTGTTCCGCGCCACCGACGGTAATTTCGACCTGATCATCCTCGACCGGATGCTGCCGGGGCTCGACGGGATCGCGGTCCTCAAGGCCCTGCGCGCCGCAGGGATCACCACCCCGGTGCTCGTGCTCTCGGCGCTGGCCTCGGTCGGTGACCGGATCGACGGCCTCGAAAGCGGCTCGGACGATTATCTGGTCAAGCCCTTCTCCTTCGCCGAGCTGCTGGCGCGCGCCAATGCGCTGCTCCGCCGCAGCGAGGCACGGGTCAACGTCGATCCCAAGCTGACCGTCGCCGACCTCGAGATCGATCCGCTCGCGCGCAGCGTCCGCCGCGCCGGCAAGAAGCTCGATCTCAAGCCGCGTGAATATCTCCTGCTCGAATATTTCGCCCGCAACGCCGGACGCGTGGTCACCCGCACCATGCTGCTCGAGAAGGTGTGGGATTATCATTTCGACCCAGGGACCAACGTCATCGACGTCCACGTCAGCCGCTTGCGTCGCAAGCTCGACGACGGGTTCGAGAAGCCCCTGCTGCACACGGTGCGCGGCGCCGGCTACATGCTGGCGGCCTGATCTAGGCCGTGCCGATCACGCTGCGCATCGCCCTTTTCGCGGGGCTTCTTGCGCTGCTGTCCAACCTGGCGGTGATCGGCTTCATCACCTTCCGCACGCACGACGAAATGTCGACCAACCGCGTGCAGCAGCTGCAGGAACAGGGCGAGGCGCTGAGCGACGTCTATCGCAGCGGCGGGCTTAGCGGCCTGCGCAGCGCAGTGCTCGACCCTGACCTTCAGAATGATCCGCAGGCGGTGGTCGCCATTCTCGATCGGGCCGGCCGTCCCCTGGTCGGCTCGCTCGCGGCGGCGCCGGTCCTGGGCGGGCCGCTCCACGAGGGCTATCTTACCGCCAAGGTCCGGCGGCGGGGCGACTCCACCGGGCGCGAGGCCTCGCTGCGCCTGATGCCGATCGATCCCGGGCACTGGCTGCTGACCGGCCGCCTCACCGGCGAGGAGATGGCGGTTCGCGACATCCTCGAGCGCTCCTTGCTGATCGGCCTCGCCATCGCCGTCCTGCTCGGCCTGCTGACCGGCGGCCTCCTCGCGCAATTCGTCGAGCGCCGGGTCCGCGACATCGTCGGGGTGACGTCGGCATTTGGTGCCGGCGATTTCGCGCGCCGCCTGCCCGCGCCGGTGCAGGGCGGCGACGCCTTCGCCGGCCTCTCGCGCCAGATCAACCACATGCTCGATCGCATCGCGACGCTGATGGAGGAGCTGCGGATGCTCACCGACAGCCTCGCCCACGACCTGCGTTCGCCCGTCAGCCGCCTGCGCTCGGCGGCCGATGCCGCGGTCAGCGCCAGCGACGAGCGAGAGCGCGACGCCCTGCTCGGCAACGTCATCGCCCAAGCCGACTCGCTGATGCGGGTGCTCACCACCGTGCTCGAGATCGGTCGCTCCGAGTCGATGACCGCCCGCAGCCAGTTCACCCGCTTCGACCCCGACGCGCTTGGCCGCGAGCTCGTCGAAATGTACGAGCCCGTCGCCGAAGAGCAGGAAGTGACCCTATCGTTCGATGGCTCGGCCGTCTGGCCCGAGATCGTCGGTCACCGCCAGCTGCTCGCCCAGGCGCTCAGCAACCTCATTGAGAACTCGCTCGCCTACGGCGCCAGCGGCGGGCAGATCCACGTCTTCATCGCCGCCGACGAGGAGGTGATCCGCTTGGGGGTCGCCGATCGCGGACCGGGCATTCCCGCTGAACGCCGCGAAGAGGCGCGTCGCCGGTTCGGCCGGCTCGACCCAAGCCGCTCGCGCCAGGGTGCCGGCCTCGGTCTGGCACTGGTCCAGGCGATCGCGCACCTGCACGACGGGCAACTGGTCTTGCGCGACAATCGCCCGGGGCTCAGCGCCGAGCTCGAACTGCCCCGCCCCAAGCTGCCTGAGGCGACCGCCTAGAGCACGAAGGGCGGCGGCTCGACCCCGCGCGCGGCCTGGGTGCGAAGCTCGAGGTCTCGCATCTTCTTGAAGTGAAGCGAGCTCAGCTGGAGATGCGCGCGAGCGACGCGGGTCGAGCCGCAGGCGAGCCCCAGGTTCAGTTCCCGATTCGCCCGCTGGCGATGATAGTGAAGGTCCTCGTCCATGCCCGGCATTCTGCCGCCCGCGCATGGCGGCTCGGTGCCGGTCTCGTGACCGATGCGAGACTCAGTTGATCAGCCACTCGGTCTCGACGTTGCGCCACTCGGACGCGCCGATCAGCCCGCGGTGGTTCATCCGCACCGAATGGATCCGCGCCTCGATCTCGCGCCGCCAATGCTCAAGGAAGTGGTGCAGCGCTGGAAAATCGGGCGCGACGTCATAATGCTGGAAGGAGAAGAGCTGGAGCAGTCTGGGGTGGTCGGGCAGGAAATAATGCACTTCGATCAGGCTCAGGCCGTAGCCGCTGAGCTGAAGCTGCAATTCCGGTGTTACCAGGCCGTTCGGCATCGCTCCTCTCCGTAGTTGGTGCACATCATCGACCTCTATGGTTGCGATTGCGTTCCCATCGTCAAGCAGACGCCCTATGCAGGTGAGGATGTCACGACCCGGAGCCTTGATGAACCGCGACGATCCCTACGGTCCCGAGCCGCTTGCCCGCTGGTACTATGTCGCCGCCACCCTCTCTTTCCTGTTCATGGCGCTCGCCTGCTGGACCTGGGTGATGCAGACGGTGACCGATCCGGCCACCCTCCCCGCCGACCAGCGCCAACTCGAGGAGATGATCCCCTGGTGGCAGGGCGCGGGCTTCGCGATCCAGGCCTGGCCCGGGATCGCGGGCAGCGTCGCCCTGCTCCTGCGCCGCCGCTGGGCCGAGCCGTTGCTTGGCCTCAGCCTCGCCGGGACGGCCATCTGGTTCGCGGGCTTCTTCCTCGTCCGCCAGATCCGTGAGACGGCGTCCTCGGACGTGCTCGGCCCGCCGGCAGTCGTCCTTGTCATCACCTGGACCATCTTCTGGTTCGCCCGCCACAGCCGCCAGCGCGGCTGGCTGCGCTAGGAGCGTCGCGGTCATGAGCACCTTCACCATCGACACCGCTACCAGCCGAGCGACCCCCTCGCCGGTCCCGGGCAAGCGCATGACCGTGCCGGCCCTCAAAGGCCGCAAGGTCGACGGGACCACCGCCGAGCCGATCGTGATGCTCACCGCATACACCATGCGGATGGCGCAATTGCTCGACCCGCATTGCGACCTGCTGCTCGTCGGCGACAGCCTGGGTCAGGTGATCTACGGCCTGCCCTCCACTGTTCCGGTGACGCTCGACATGATGTGCGCTCACGGTGCCGCGGTGGTGCGCGGCAGCTGGCACGCCTTGGTCGCGGTCGACATGCCCTTCGGCAGCTACGAGGCCTCGCCCGAACAGGCCTTCGTCAGCGCCGCCCGGGTAATGAAGGACACCGGCTGCGCGGCGGTCAAGCTCGAAGGGGGCGAGGCGATGGCCCCGACCGTCCGCTTCCTGACCGAGCGCGGGATCCCGGTCATCGGCCACGTCGGCCTGACACCCCAAGCGGTCAACGCGCTCGGCGGCTATGGCGCGCGCGGCCGCAACCAGGCGGAGGCCGCCAAGATCAAGGCCGACGCGCACGCGATCGCCCAGGCCGGCGCCTTCACCATCGTCGTCGAGGGCGTGCTCGAGGAGATCGCCACCGAGGTGGCGGGAGCCGTGGAGCCGCCGGTGATCGGCATCGGCGCCTCGGCCCGCTGCGACGGCCAGGTCCTCGTCACCGAGGACATGCTCGGGCTGTTCGAGCGCACGCCGCGCTTCGTCAAACGCTACGACGACCTCGCCGCGCGGATCAGCGACGCGGTCTCGACCTACGCCGACGAAGTGCGCGTCCGCAGCTTCCCGACCGCCGACCAGACCTATCGCCCCAGGTCCTGAGCGTCGCGCGGACACCGCCCTTTGCCTCGCGCGCAAAAGCCTCTAGACGCGCCTCTGCTCCAGCTTCTGTTCATCCCGATCGGGTGACAGAGCCGGGCGCGACAGGTTCATCAACGAAGGTCCCCGTTCCTTGGCTCTGGCTCCCGGCGAAACGCACGAAAGCTTCATTCGCGAAGTCGACGAGAATCTGCGCCGCGACCAGGCCGAGAATTTCGTCAAGCGCTACGGCAGCTGGCTGATCGGGGCGCTGATCCTCTTCATCGTCGCGGTGGGCGCCTATCTTTATTGGCAGGAGCGTCAGCGCCAGCAGGCCGCCGAGCAGGGGCAGCAATTGCTGAGTGCCTTGGGCGACGTCACGACGGGTCAGACCGGCAAGCCCGTTCAGGACAAGCTGCAGGCGATCGTCGATCGCGGCGACGGTGCCTTCGCCGGTCTGGCGCAGCTCACCCAGGCGGCGATCGCCCAGGAAGGCGGCGAGCGTGAGAAGGCGCTGGCGAACTACCGGACGGTGGCCGCCGACAAGGACCAGCCGCAGCCGGTGCGCGATGCCGCGCTCATTCGCCAGACCGCGATCGAATTCGACAATCTCAAGCCCGAGGACGTGATCGCCCGGCTTCAGCCCTTCACCGAGGCCGGCAATCCCTGGCTGGGCACCGCCGGCGAGATGACCGCCGCCGCCTTGCTCAAGGCCAACCGCAAGGCCGAGGCGGGGCGGATGTACGCCCGGGTCGCCGCGGACAACACCGTGCCTGGTGGCATTCGGGCGCGCGCGCAGCAGCTTGCCAGTTCGCTGGGAGTGGATGCCCCGACCGGGCTGCCCGCGGCTCAGTAAGACATCAAAGGAAGCATGACCCACATGAAGAAGAGCGTCGTCTCCGTGATGATCGCCGCGGCCCTGCTGGGCGGCTGCAGCACGTTCAAGGGCCGGTCGAAGAAGACCCCCGTGGTCGGTGAACGGACCTCGGTCCTGACCCGCGACGCCGACGTCGCCGTCGATCCCGCCACCGCGGCCCTGCCCTTCAGCCTGCCCGAAGCGACCGTCAACACCGACTGGGCGCAGCCCGGCGGCACGCCCAGCAAGGCGGTCGGCCACCTCGCGCTGCCCGCCAATCTCAGCCTCGCCTGGACCGCCAATGCCGGCGGCGGCGACCGGCCCAACGAGCGGCTCGCCGCGGCGCCGGTGGTCGAGGGCGGCAAGGTCTTCACCATCGACACCAGCTCGACCGTGCGCGCGTTCGACGCCGCCAGCGGGCGCCAGCTGTGGGCCACGCAGTTCGGCACCAACAAGCGCAACCGCGCCTCGCTGTTCGGCGGCGGGGTCTCGGTTTCCGGCGGCCGCGCCTTCGCCACCAACGGGCTCGGCTATGTCGCGGCGCTCGATACCGGCAACGGCGGCGTCGTCTGGACGATCCGTCTCGGCGGCCCGTTGCGCGGCGCGCCTTCGGTCGACGGCACCAACGTCTACGTCATGAGCCAGGACAATCAGATCACCTCGCTCAAGGCGGCTGACGGCGCCACCAACTGGACCAACCCGGCCAGCCTCGAGATCGCCGGCGTCTTCGGCACCGGCGCGCCCGCTATCGCCCAGTCGACCGTCGTCGCGGGTTTCAGCTCGGGTGAGCTCAACGCCTACCGCGCCGAGAACGGTCGCACCGTCTGGCAGGACGCGCTCGCCCGCACCTCCATTTCGACCTCGGTCGCGACCCTGTCGGACATCGACGCCTCGCCGGTGATCGACAATGGCCAGGTGTTCGCGGTCGGCCAGGGCGGCCGAATGGTCGCCATCGACCTGCTCTCCGGCCAGCGCATCTGGGAACTCAATCTCGCCGGCATCGCCACCCCCGCGGTGGTGGGCGACTGGGTGTTCGTGGTGACCGACGACGGGCGCCTCGTGGCCATCGCCCGGACCACCGGCAAGATCCGCTGGATCACCCAGCTGCCCGGTTATGTGAAGGTCAAGGCCAAGTCGGGCGTCATCACCTACGTCGGACCGGTCGCCGCTGGCGGTCGCCTGCTCGTCGCCAGCTCGACCGGGGCGCTGATCAGCGTCAATCCGGATACGGGTGCGGTGCAGGGACAGACCCGCGTCGGTGCCGGCCTCCATCTCGCGCCGGTGATCGCCAACAACGCGCTCTACCTGCTCGACGATCGCGCGCGTCTGCTCGCTTACCGTTAGGATGACGGTCGCGTCGGCCCGGCGATGGCCTCCGCTGGCCGCCATCGTCGGCGCGCCGCGGTGCGGGACGACCAGCCTCGCCAATTACCTGATGACTCACCCGGCGGTGACCTTCTCCTCGCCGAAGGAGCCGCATTACTTCACCATCTTCGATCTCGACGAGCTCGGTGACGCCGAGCTCCGCGAGACGGTCGAGCAGGGCTATCTCGAGCGGTTCTTCGGATCCGCTTGGGCCGATGCCGAGCTGCTGATGGAAGGTTCGGTCTCCTACCTCTTCGGGGCCGATCGGATGGGGCCTTTGCTCAAACTCTGGCCCGACGCCAGGTTCATCATCGCCGTGCGCGATCCGATGAAGATGCTGCCTTCGCTCCACCAGCGCTATCTCGTCACCGGCGACGAAACGGCGACCGATTTCGCCACGGCCTGGGCGCTCGTCCCCGAGCGCGCGCAGGGTCGCCGCATCCCCGCGAGCTGCCTCGATCCGAGGATGCTCCGCTATGACCTCGCCGGTCGGCTGGGCGACGCGGTCGAGCATTTCTTCGACGTGGTCGGGCGCGAGCGTTGCCACGTCGTCGTCCACGACGATCTTGTCAGCCGTCCGGGCGAAGTCTACGCCGGAATGCTCGCCTTCCTCGGACTGCCCGATGATGGCCGCCGCGACTTCCCGCCGATGCGCGCGGCCGCCGGGGTCCGCTGGCACTGGCTCCAGCGCCTCCTCCAGCGCCCGCCGCTCGCGACGCAATTGCTCGCCGGACGCCGCTTCCGCGCCAGGCTGGCCAAGGGGTCGAAGAAGCCCAAATCACCGACGGTCGAGCGACTGATGGGCGCTCGCAAGCGCCTCATCCACTGGAACGAGGTGCCCGCCCCCCGCGTCACGCTCGACCGCGCGCTGCGCCAGCAGATCCACGACGCCTTCGCGGCCGACACCGCCAAACTCGGTCGCCTGATCGGCCGCGATCTCTCGCAATGGCTCGCCGTCGACCCTGCCTGACGTTCGTCGACGAGGCGCTTGCCCGCCCACCCTGCGCTGCTAGCCTCCGCTACGCTCGGCAGTTGCGCCGCGTCGAAGGGAAGCGGACTTGCGTCATTGGAACATGGGTGCGCTCGTCGCGCTGCTGGCAGCCGCCATGGCCGCGGCGGCCTCGCCCGCTCCCGCGAGCGCCCGTGCTGCCAGCACTGCCTGGCTCTCCGCCAATGGCCTGACTCCTGATCCCGACGTCCAATTCGGCCAGCTGCCCAACGGCATGCGCACGCTCATCCGCCGCAGCGTGACCCCGCCGGGGGTGATCTCGATCCGGCTGCGGATCGGCACCGGGTCGCTCAACGAGACCGACCAACAGCGCGGGGTCGCGCACCTGCTCGAACATCTCGTCTTGAACGGCACCAGGAATGTGCCCGAAGGCGAGTTCATGCGCCGCGCCGAGCGGCTGGGCTTGCGTCCCGGCGCCGACACCAACGCCACCACCGATCTTCAGCAGACCGTTTACCGGCTCGACCTGCCCCGCAACGACCCCCCGTCGCTCGACACCGCGCTCTTTCTCCTGCGCGAGGTCGCCGACCGCGCGACCCTCGCTCCCGATGCGCTCGACCGCGAGCGGCTGGTTGTGCTGGCCGAGGAGCGCGCCCGTTTCACGCCGCTGCAGAAGGCGGGGCAAGCCTCGATCGCCTGGCACTTCAAGGGTCAGCCGATCGCCGACCGGTCGCCCATCGGCACCATCACCTCCATTCAGACCGTGCCGCGCGCCGAGGTGCTCAAATTCTACCAGGCCTGGTACCGGCCCGAGAATGCGACCCTGATCATCAGTGGCGACATCGATCCGGCAGTCGTCGAGGCCAGGATCCGCGCCAGTTTCGCCGACTGGAAGGGCGAGGGCCCGGCGGGGGTCCGAGTCGACGAAGGCCGGCCCGCTACGCGCGGGCTCGATCAGGCGATCGTCACCGATCCCACCATCCCGCTCGGACTCACCGTCAGCTGGCTGCGGCCCGTCGACCCGCGCGATAGCCGCGCCCGCCGCCTCGACGATCTGCGGCAGGGGATCGTCGTCGCCATCCTGAACCGGCGTCTCCAACAGCTTGCCCAGAGCGGCACTGACGCCCCGTTCGCCTCCGCGCAGGTCCGCTCGAACCGCATCGCCCAGTCCGGCGCCCTGACCGAGATTGGCATCCAGACCCGCGGCATCGACTGGCGCCGCGGGCTCACCGCCGCCAGCCAGGAACAGCGCCGCCTGCTCCGCTATGGCGTCAACCAGAGCGAAATCGCGCCCGTGGTCGCCGGCGTCCGCACCCTCCTCCAGACCGTCGTCCGGGCCAAAGCCACGCTCCCCAGCCGAGCGCTGGCCGACCAGCTGCTGGCGCAGGTCAACAATGGCGTGGTCCCGCTCAGCCCCGAGGCGCAGCTCGCGCTATTCGAGGACGCCGCCCGCACCGTCGATCCGAAAGGCCTGCGCGGAGCGACCGAGCAGCTCTTCGCGGGGTCGGGCCCGCTCATCTATTTCACCGCGCCCAAGGGGCTTCCGGCGGGCAGCCCGACCCCGACCGATATCTGGACCAAGGCGGCCGAGCTCACACTCCTCGCACCCGTCGAGCAGGCGAGGGTCGCCTGGCCCTACACGCCCAGCGGGACGCCCGGCCAGGTGGCCGAACGCACCGAGCTCAAACCCCTCGGCGCCACCGCCGTACGTTTCGCCAATGGCGTCCGCCTGCTCGTCCGCCCCAACCGCGCCCGCGACGACCAGGTGCTCGTGCGGGTCTCGTTCGGCGGCGGACGCGCCGAGCTCTCGGCGACCCGCCCGAGCCCCGAATGGGCGTTCGGACCGACCCTCATCGGCGGGGGCACCCGCCAGCTCGCGATCGACGATCTCCAGCGCGCGGTCGCCGACAAACTGACCGGGCTGTCCTTCTCCGCGGGGGACACGCGCTTCGCCCTGAGCGGCGCGACCCGCACCGAGGATTTGCCGACCGAGCTCCAGCTGCTTGCCGCTTACCTGCGCGAACCGGGCTGGCGGCCGAGCGGTTTCGAACAGGCGCGGGTCAATATCGGCCGTCTGATTCAGGCGAGCGGCTCGACCCCCACGGGGCTGCTCACCCGCGAACTGCCCGGCATCCTGCTCAAGGACGACCCGCGCTATCGGCTGCCCCCGCTCCGCACGATCGTCACCACCACCGCCAACGAGGTCCGCGCCGTGCTCGAGCCCGAACTGGGCAAGGGGCCGCTCGAGATCGTGGTCGCCGGCGACGTCCAGCCCGACGCCGTGATCCGCGCGGTCGCGGCGACCTTCGGCACCTTCCCCGCCCGCCCGGCCCTCACCCCGGTGGCCATCATCGCCGACTTTCCCGATCCCGGCAAAGCGCCGCGCCTGCTCATCCATCGCGGGCGCGCCGACCAGGCGATGGTCGCGGTGGCCTGGCCGACGCTGGGCTTGTTCGGCAACCTGCGCGAGACCCGCACGCTGAGCCTGCTCAGCACCATCCTCCAGCAGCGCATGTCCGACCGCCTGCGCGAGCAGATGGGCAGCACCTACACTCCGGTGTCGCAGCACGTCGCGTCGCGGGCCTGGTCGACCTACGGCTATCTGCTCGCCGCCTCCGAACTGCCGCTCGACCGGCTCGGGGAGGGCCGCGATGCGATCCGCGCGCTCGCCGCCGGCCTTGCCGACAAGCCGGTCGAGGCCGACGAGCTCGACCGCGCCCGGCAGCCGATCCTGCTCAACTTCCAGCGCGAGGAGGCGACCAACGAATATTGGCTGGGCGTGCTTCCCGACGTCCTCGCCGACCCGCGCATGACCCAGGTGATCCTCACCCGCGACGACGACTATCGCGCCATCACCGCCGCCGAGCTCCAAACCGCCGCGCGCAAGTATCTGCGGCCAGCGGCGGCTTACGAGATCGACGTTGTCGGTCTGCCCGAGAGCACCTCGGCGTCGGCGTCCCCGCCGACCTCCGCCGCGCCGCCGACCACGCCCGTGCCGCCGCCGCCGCCGCCGGTCCGCCGCTAACCACGACCCGCCGCCACTTATGAGCGGCGGGGTCGGGGCCGCCAGCGATCAGAAGCGGAAGGACGCCGTCAGCGCCGCGCTATGCGTCTTGAAGCGGTCCGCCGAGCGACGGAATTGCGTGCCGTTGGGGTTGGTCAGGACGAAGGGGTTGGACGTCGGCGCCGTGCCGCGCGTGACATTGACCCGGAAGGCATCGTCCTTGAGGTTGGTGTAGAGGTAGAGAAGGCCGAGTGAGACGGGCCCGAACCGCCGCTCGACACCGCCGCCCACGCGGTAGCCGGTCAGCTTGTTGTCGCCCGTGGTCGCAAAGGCGTTGGCGGTGTTGGTCGTCGCGAACGTCGAACGCACCTTGGCGCGGACGATGCCGGCCGTGACGTAGGGCAGCGCCCCTTGGACGTCGACGCCGATCCGCGCCCGTGCCCCGACCGCTCCGCGCATCTCGCGGGTGAGCGCGTAGCTCGCCGGCGTGGTCGAAAAGGCGCTGACGCTCTCCTCGGCCTTTGAGCGGCCGTATTCGACCAGTCCGCCAATCACCAGGCTGCCGAACTGCACGTCCCCGCCCGCGTGGACCGCATAGTCGAGCCCGTCGACATTGGTGCGGCAACCGGCGCCCGGCGCGTTGCCGCGCGCCGCCCCGTTGCAGAATCCGGGTGAGAAGGCGTTGGCGCCGGCGGCGGTGGTGACCGTGTCGCCGAATTGGCCGTCGAGGTTCTTGTCGAACAGGACGCGCTCTTTGGTGTTCAGCGGCGCGCTGACGTAGCCGACGCGGCCCCCGACATAGAACCCGCTCCAGGTCCGGGCGGACTGCGCCGCCGCGGGGGTGGCAGCCACCACCAGAAGCGTACCGAGAAATGCCGATCGCATCATGTTCATGAACCCCTGTTAATGTTTTGCCTTGCGCAGCTACGCGGCGGCTCGAGCGCCGGATGCAGGGAGACGAAGAAGAAGCGGGGCCTCGGCGTTGCGGGGCCGCCGCCCTTGCGCCACGGGCGCTGCTCCGCTAGAGGCGCCGCCTCCAGCACATCACTGGAAAAAGCCTGCGGGAGGGTGGCAACAAGCTGCCCGCCTGAACCGCTAAACTTCGCGTGTTTGGCTGCTGCTGCAGCCCAAGCACCACAAAGAACGAGAGTGACATGGCCAAGAAGATTACCGGCTATATCAAGCTGCAGGTGCCCGCCGGCGCCGCCAATCCGTCTCCGCCGATCGGCCCTGCTTTGGGTCAGCGCGGCGTCAACATCATGGAATTCTGCAAGGCCTTCAACGCCGCCACGCAGGACCAGGAAAAGGGCATGCCGATCCCGACGGTCATCACCGTCTATGCCGATCGCTCCTTTTCGTTCGCGACGAAGAGCCCGCCCGCCAGCTTCCTGATCAAGAAGGCTGCTGGTTTGAAGTCGGGCTCGAAGGAGCCGGGCAAGGTCAGCGCGGGCACGATCAAGCGCTCGGCGCTCAGCCAGAT
>Ga0316228_1003092_pt1 | contig 13738 bp, 12 predicted proteins | sample TBH18021metaG_FD_206005 | JGI IMG/M metagenome (GOLD analysis project Ga0316228, IMG submission 206005) | Freshwater microbial communities from Trout Bog Lake, Wisconsin, USA - TBH18021 | ecosystem: Environmental > Aquatic > Freshwater > Lake > Hypolimnion/Profundal zone | place: USA: Wisconsin... | reverse complement strand
CGGGTGAGTGGCCATAAAGAGTTCCAATCGTTCCTGTTCTACTCATGCCGTGCCATTGGTCTCTCAGGCGCCCTGTATTTAATGCAAATGGATATCGTGCATCCACTGATTCTGCAGTCGCCTTATAGGGTGCAGCAATAAAGTGAGCTTTTTTATCTTTAGTTGGAAAAACCCCATTTTCATAAAGTCGCTTTTTGCCAACAAATTCACCTTTTGACATAGGCCATTGCTGTGGTCCACGCTCTTCAAGGATCTTATAACTTAGGCCAGTAATATCGAGATCGCGACCTGCAGTACTTTCGCGATGTTCATTCCAAATATCTTCCGGACCATCATAAGGAAATAGAGTGGATGTCTCTTCCTTTCTATTGCCTGGCAATAGCGCTTCAAGAGCTAGACCAATTTCAAGAGCAATCTGCCAATCATGTTTGGCAGATTCATAGGGGTCAATTGCAGGATTGACTTTAGAAATTCTTCGCTCTGAATTGGTAACGGTCCCCACCTTTTCTGCCCAAGTGGTAGCTGGCAATAACACATCTGCATATAAGGTGGTGGCTGTGTGTGCATAGGCTTCCTGCACCACAACAAATTCTGCCTTACTTAGTCCCTCGTGAACTGCATTGAGATCAGGCATAGATTGCGCAGGATTTGTGCAGACGATCCAAATCGCCTTAAGCTTTTCAGTGCGCAATGCCTCAAACATAGGAATAGCGCTAAGCCCCGGTTTTTCAGGAACTGAATGCACTCCCCATAGGTTAGCGACTTCTGTGCGATGCTCTGGGTTCGCAAGATCACGGTGTGCTGATAGTAGATTGGCCAAGCCTCCAACCTCTCGGCCGCCCATTGCATTCGGTTGTCCGGTCAAAGAGAATGGGCCTGCACCAGCTTTACCAATTTGACCAGTGGCTAAATGTAGATTTACTAAAGCAGCATTCTTGGCGGTGCCTGACGCAGACTGATTAAGCCCTTGGCAGTACATGGAGAGCGTAGCAGGAGAGGTGGCAAACCATTTTGCTGCTTGAAATAAGTCTTTTTCGTTGATGCCACAAATCTGGCTCACTGCCTTAGGGGTGAAGTCTCTGACCAAGTCACGAAGGGCATCAAAACCTACCGTATAGGAATTGATATAAGACTCATCAATCCATTTCTCCCAAAGCATGATGTAAAGCATCCCGTGATAAAGAGCAACATCAGTGCCTGGCTGTATCTGTAAATAGAGATCAGCTTCTTTGGCAGTATCTGTTTTTCTGGGATCAACAACAATAACCTTCAGGTCGGGGTTATTTTTACGGGCATCTTCAAGACGTCTATACAAAATTGGATGAGCAAAAGCGGTATTCGATCCTGTAATAAAGATCGTTGATGCTGAATCAATGTCTTCATAACAGCAGGGTGGAGCATCCATTCCTAAGGTTTGCTTATAGCCAGCTACAGCGCTAGACATACACAGACGTGAATTAGTATCAATATTGTTTGAGCCAATTAGGCCCTTCATCAACTTATTGAAGATGTAATAGTCTTCAGTCAGCAGTTGACCAGACACATAAATGCCAACGGACTCTCGACCATGCTCTTTAATGATGTCGGCAAATTTTTGGGCAACAGTTTGTATTGCTTCAGGCCAAGAAATATCTGTCGGCTCCTCACCTCTCGCTTTGCGGATTGCTGGAGAGCCGAGCCGCGCTTGCATCTGCAGGCTTGGGTTTGCAGTAAGGTGAAGGGTGGAGCCTTTGCTACAAAGTCGGCCGAAGTTTGCGGGGTGGTCAGGGTCACCACGAACCCCAGTTACCTCTAATTTTCCATTGCTATTGGGCATAGTTTCAATAATGACGCCACAACCAACACCACAATAGCAACAGGTGCTTTTAACTTCAACCATGAGTAGCTTGCAATTCCTCGCGGCTCAACCAAACTACACCAGACTCAACTTTGACTGCAAAGGATTTGGCACAGCCCTCATCCGGAGCAACAGCACAGCCAGTGGAAAGATCAATATTCCAAGAGTGCAATGGACAGGTTACAGATTTACCATGAACAATACCCTGTGAAAGAGGGCCACCCTTGTGTGGGCACTTATCCAATACGGCAAATACTTCGTCTTCTGAATTCCTGAAAATAGCTATTTGACCGGCAGGTGCTGCAATAACTCGAGCTCCTAATACGGGGATCTCTTCAACCGTGGTAATTTCTTGCCATTGATCAAGTTGGGCGGTATTAGACATTTCCAACCTCGACAATAGGAATGGTTTTAAATTGACGAACATCTACACCGGCACGTTCGAAGTCCTTCCAAGGGTCTGGGGCATCTTTCAGATCAAAGAGCAGTCTCTCATAAAGAGCTTTACGACTTTCAGCATCATCAACCACCTTTTGCTTGATGTATTCCATGCCAACCCGGGCTAAGTAGTGAACTGTGCGATCGAGATACCAAGCTTCCTCGCGATAGAGCTGTAAGAATGCGCCTGAATACTCACGCACTTCTTCATCCGTTTTCACTTTACAGAGAAATTCAGCAACTTCAGTTTTAATGCCGCCGTTACCACCAATATAGAGCTCCCAGCCAGATTCAACGCCAATAATGCCAACGTCTTTAATGCCGGCCTCCGCGCAGTTTCGCGGGCATCCTGACACCGCTAGCTTCACTTTATGTGGGGCGTACATGCCAAAGAGCATGCGCTCAAGCTCAACGCCCATCTTCATGGAAGATTGGGTGCCAAAACGACAGTGCTCATCACCAACGCAAGTTTTCACTGTACGAATCGATTTTCCATAGGCATGTCCTGATGGCATATCCAACTCTTTCCAAACTGCTGGAAGATCATCCTTCTTGATACCAAGCAGGTCAATACGTTGACCACCGGTAACTTTAACTGTTGGTACTTGGTATTTCTCAGCAACGTCAGCAATTCTGCGGAGCTCAGAGGGGGTAGTTAATCCACCAAACATACGTGGAATTACAGAGTAAGTTCCATCCTTCTGAATATTGGCATGAGCACGTTCATTAATGAAGCGGGATTGTGGATCATCTTTTGCTTCATGTGGCCAAGTAGAAATCAGATAGTAGTTCAGGGCTGGGCGACAAGTCGCGCAACCATTAGGCGTTCTCCAGTTCAGCTCAGTACGAACTTGCTCTTGAGAAATTAAGTGACCTGAGCGTATGGCTTGACGGATTTCATCATGAGAAAGATCAGAGCATCCGCAAATGGATTTCTTTCTAGGGGTAGCTGAGTAGTCTGTGCCAAGAACATTCATCAACACTTGCTCAACAAGGCCTGTACACGAACCACAGGAGCTACTGGCTTTAGTGCATTTTTTTACTTCGTCTAATGTGAAGAGGCCCTGTTCACGAATAGCCTTAACAATGGTGCCTTTGGTAACCCCATTGCATCCGCAGATTTCATCTGCATCAGTCATGCCAGCAGCTTTATTGTGACCTTGATGGCCAACGTCGCCAATATTGGATTCACCAAACATTAACGTGTCACGAATTTCTGCAACACTTTGTGCATCGCGCATGAGTTTGAAATACCAAGTGCTGTCTGCGGTATCGCCAAACATGCAAGCACCAATCAAGCGGTCATCTTTCAGAACCAACTTTTTATATACGCCGCCAATGGGGTCAGCCAGAGTAATTTCTTCGGTACCTTCCCCACCCATAAAGTTACCAGCAGAGAAAAGATCAACGCCAGTTACTTTCAGCTTTGTTGAGGTTACGGAGCCTTCATAACGCCCAATGCCGTATTCCGCTAGATGATTTGCGCAAACTTTTGCTTGCTCAAATAAGGGGGCAACCAAACCATAGGCTGTACCGCGGTGGCTTGCACACTCACCAACGGCATAAACTCTTGGATCAAAAGTTTGCAAAGTGTCGTTAACCACAATACCTCTGCTGCAATGTAAGCCTGCAGATTCTGCTAAAGCTGTATTGGGTTTAATGCCTGCAGCCATGACGACTAAATCCGCAGGAATCTCGAGACCACCTTTAAAGCGAATAGAGCCTACGCGATCACCAGCTGCGTTAGGGGTAATTGCTTCAGTAGAGGTTTTGAGTAAAAACTTGAGACCTTTTTCTTCCAAGGATTTTTGTAGAAGGTCAGCAGCCGTTTTATCTAATTGTCTTTCCATCAGCCAGTCTGCAAGATGGATCACGGTAACACTCATGCCCCTGAGAGCTAGACCATTTGCAGCCTCTAGACCAAGTAGGCCGCCACCAATAACAACAGCATTTTTGTAGCGCGTCGCTACATCAATCATCTCGTTGGTATCTTTAATATCGCGATAGGCAATCACACCAGGCAAATCATTACCTGGGACAGGCAGAATAAACGGTAGTGAGCCGGTAGCGAGCAACAATCGATCGTAGCTCTCAACAGTGCCATCATCGGCAATAACAGTGCGCTCTTTGCGATCAATCTTAGTTATGGTCTTGCCAAGATGAAGATGGATGCCATTGCTCTTGTACCACTCCAAGTCATTGAGAACAATTTGCTCGAGAGTCTGTTCGCCTGCCAATACTGGGGACAGCAAAATACGGTTGTAGTTGGGGTGGGGTTCAGCACCAAAGATGGTGATGTCATAAAGCTCTGGATCAAGCTTTAATAACTCTTCGATGGTCCGAACTCCGGCCATACCATTGCCAATCATGACGAGTTTTTGTTTTTTCATGCTTTGATCTTGAAACTATCTGCGTAAGCAGCGGGGTTAGAACCATTCCACACAACGCCATCAAATAATTTGCTGGAACGCATATCACTCTTTGGTAGTGGAGTTTTTGAGGCTGTAGCCGCATCTTTATAGATAGCAATGTTGTTTACCTTCTTCGCTACCGCCAAATAATCTGGATGTTCTTTGAGCAATCCCCAGCGCTTATGTTGAGTCATAAACCACATACCATCGGATAGGTAGGGGAAGGTCGCTAAACCATCGTTATAAAACTTCATCGCATGCGGGTCATCCCAAGTCTTGCCGATACCATTGTTGTAGCGACCCATCATGCGATCTTGAATCACACTCACATCGGTATTAACAAAGGAGGGTGCAGATACAACTTCTGCAGTTGCATGTTTGTTTGTAGTCGATGCATCAATATATTTTCCAGCCTCTAAAATTGCTGCTGTTACAGCTCTACAAGTATTTGGATATTTCTTGGCAAAATCAGAGGTGGTGCCTAAGGCCTTTTCAGGATGGTCCTGCCAAATCGCCTGAGTGGTAATTGCTGTAAAGCCAATACCATCAATGATTGCGCGTGCATTCCAAGGCTCACCTACGCAATAGCCATCCATATTGCCGCTACGCATATTAGCCACCATTTGTGGAGGTGGAACAGTAATGATCTTTGCATCTTTAAATGGATTAATGCCGTAATTTGCCAGCCAGTAGTAGAGCCACATAGCGTGTGTACCAGTTGGGAAAGTTTGCGCGAAAGTGTAATCACGCTTTTCTTTATCCATTACCGCTTTTAAGCTTGCGCCATCAGTAACGCCCTTTTGGTAAAGCGCTTTTGATAGAGTGATTGCCTGACCATTGTTATTGAGTGACATGAGTACAGACATGTCTTTTTGTTGACCACCAATACCCATTTGTAAACCATAAACTAAGCCATACAAAATGTGAGACATGTCATTCTCACCATTAACTAGCTTGTCACGAATTGCAGCCCATGATGCTTCTTTGGTTGGAATGATCTTCACGCCGTACTTTTTATCAAGGCCAAGATGGTTGGCCATGACAACTGATGAACAGTCTGTCAGCGCAATGAAGCTGACCTTGACATCGGTTTTTTCAGGGGCATCAGAGCCTGCAGCCCACGCACCAGCTTTAACCATTGGGTCGATTAAGGACAGAATGCTAGCAGAGCCAATGCTTTGAATGAGTTTGCGTCGCGTAGGATTTGTATCGGCAACAGTGGGGGTGGTGGCTTCTGGTAAGCCGCTAACGTTCGCTTTGTCTTTCATGCTGAGCTCCTTTATCGATAACTAACAATAAAGAAGTTGTATTAGCCGTAAATAGAGCAATGGCTCAGTATTGGTGCACCAAATCAATGTGTGAGCACTTTTAGTTCACGCAGAGAATTTAAGGTTATTGCAGACTGTTACAAATGATGGATGGAACAAATTGCACCAAGAACAGACAAATCACCTCAATCAAAGGGAATAATACCTGGCGTCTACCTCATTGGTGCTGGGCCTGGAGCTGCAGATCTCATTACTGTCCGTGGTTCGAGAATTTTGGCTCAGGCAGACATCGTTTTTTATGATGCCCTCATAGATATGTCTATGTTGGAGTGGTGTCCTAGCACTAGGTTGGTGCAGGTGGGTAAAAGATGTGGTTCACATTCGAGCTCGCAACACTTTATTAATAAGCAATTAGTGGATGCCGCTAGTAAACATTTAGTAGTTGTGCGCTTAAAAGGTGGGGATCCTATGATCTTTGGCCGTGCTCAGGAAGAGATTGATGCCCTTGAGAAAGCAAACGTACATTATGAGATTGTTCCAGGCATCACCACTGCCTTAGCGGCCTCGGCAGAATTAAAGCAGCCCCCAACTACTAGGGAATTAAGCAGAACCCTGACGCTGACTACTCTGCCTGGCCGTTGCGCGCATGAAGATCATAAAACCGCTATCTACTATATGGCGCGTGACCAGCTATCTAAAGTTGCAACTACATTGATTAATCAGGGCTATACGGTAGATACCCCCGTTTGTTTGATGGAGTCGGTGAGCCTGCCAACGCAACGTAGCTTTGGCTGCACTCTAGAAGAATTGCGCTTTGGTGATATTCATCATCATTTTTTAGATAAGCAACCTGTTGTGGTGATGGTCGGAGAGGTATATAGGAAAAAACTCCAGACGCTAACCCCATTACTTGAGTCGCAAAATCATATCAACGTATTGCAAGCAGCATCTTAATTACTAGGAGCTATAAATGAACTCATATCGCCCATTTGATCCAGATAGACCTCTGTTTAGCAACCGCTGTAGCTGTGGACAGCATGCATCTGAGTTAGATCATGCAAACTCGCTTTCAGCAATGATGGATGCCGAGCAGCAAAGCGCAGATTTTGTTGAGGCCAGCTTAGTCAAGGCTCTTTTTCCCCAGGAGGATCGTAGGCGCGCATTCCTAAAGGCTGTAGGTGTTGGTGGAGCAATGAGCGCACTTTCAGGCTTCTTACCAGTAGGGTCCTTGCAGGCCATGGCTCAAGAAAAGACCCCACTAGAAAAGCCAGACTTAAAAATTGGCTTTATCGCCATTACTTGTGCAACTCCACTGATCATGGCTGACCCACTAGGTTTTTATAAAAAACAGGGCCTGAACGTTACCCTGAATAAGACTGCGGGTTGGGCTTTGATTCGTGACAAGATGCTTAATAAAGAGCATGATGCTTCGCACTTTTTATCTCCAATGCCGATCTCCATGTCAATGGGTTTGGGTTCCGATCCTTCCCAGATGCGTGTGGCCACAATTCAGAACGTGAATGGTCAAGCTATTACTTTGGCAAATAAGCATAAAGATAATCGCGATCCGAAAAACTGGAAGGGTATGAAGTTTGCCGTTCCATTTGAATATTCAATGCATAACTTCTTGCTACGTTATTACGTAGCTCAAGCCGGCTTGGATCCAGATAAAGATATTCAGATTCGTGTTACACCTCCACCAGAGATGGTTGCCAACTTGCGTGCAGGCAATATTGATGGATTCCTCGGGCCTGATCCATTTAATCAGCGCGCAGTGTATGACGAGGTTGGATTTATTCATATTTTGACTAAGCAGATTTGGGATGGCCACCCTTGTTGTGCTTTTGGAACTTCAGAAGAATTTATCCGCAAGAATCCCAATACCTTTGCCGCTCTCTATCGTGCAGTACTCAATGCTTCCACGATGGCCCGCGATCCTGCGAACAGACCTTTAATTGCTAAAGTGATTTCCACGCCAAACTACCTCAACCAACCTGAAACTGTGGTGATGCAGGTCCTTACCGGTAAGTTTGCAGATGGCTTGGGTAATGTTCAGAACGTACCAGATCGAATCGACTTCAACCCAATTCCTTGGTACTCCATGGCAACCTGGATGTTGACCCAAATGCAGCGCTGGGGCTATGTCAAAGGCGATGTGAATTACAAGGACATCTCTGAAAAAGTATTCTTGCTGACGGACGCTAAAAAATATATGGGTGAGACTGGCATTGCAGTTCCACCATTGGCTAAAGTGGGATACAAAAAAGACAAGATTATGGGTAAAGAGTTTGACCCTAGTCAGCCAGCAGCCTATTTGAAATCTTTTCAAACTAATAAAGCATGAATTTAAGGTGAATGAATGAAAACAGTATCAATTAAGGTTAAAGGCGCAATTCTATCGATTGTGATTTTGCTCATGTGCTTATTTGTCTGGCATATGGCGACGACACAAAAAGTTGTTCCGCCTCCCGGGGTATCAACAGGCTCTAGTGAGTACAGTAGTCTCATGGGTCAGGGTGGTAGTGAGCCCGTTCAAAAAACCGGCTTTCCAACGTTAACGCAAATGGGGGAGACAATCTATAAGCAATTGTCACACCCTTTTTATGACAATGGCCCAAACGATAAGGGAATTGGTATTCAACTTGCCTATTCTTTGGCGCGCGTTGCCTTAGGTTTTTTGTTGGCGATGATAGTAGCCATACCGTTTGGATTCTGGATCGGAATGTCGCCACTGGCCTATGAGGCATTTAATCCATTCATTCAAATCCTGAAGCCGATTTCGCCATTGGCATGGATGCCTATTGCGTTGTACACCATCAAAGACTCTGCGATTTCTGGAATTTTTGTGATCTTTATTTGTTCAGTATGGCCAATGCTTTTAAATACAGCATTTGGAGTTGCTAATGTACGTAAAGAATTATTAAACGTTGCCAAAACATTAGAGGTTTCTCCTCTGCGTAAGGCATTCTTGGTGATTCTTCCCGCTGCTGCGCCAACCATTTTGACTGGCATGCGCATTTCAATGGGTATTGCATGGTTAGTGATTGTTGCTGCTGAAATGCTTGTTGGTGGAACTGGAATTGGTTACTTCTTATGGAATGAGTGGAATAACTTATCGCTCTCTAGTGTGATTTTTGCGATTCTTTTAATTGGTATTGTTGGAATGTTGCTTGATACAGCATTTGGCAAATTACAAAAGGCGGTTTCATATGCAGATTGAAAATACCTTTCTGAAGGTTTCAAACCTCAGCAAGTCCTACAAGGCTGATGCTCCCCCCGTATTTGAGGGTATCGATTTTGAAATCGAAAAAGGTGAGTTTGTTTGTATTATTGGCCACTCTGGATGTGGAAAAACTACCATTCTGAATGTTCTCGCAGGTCTTGAAGAGGCAACTGGTGGTGACGCGATCATTCTAGGTAAACGGATCCAGGGGCCTGGTTTAGAGCGCGGCGTTGTATTTCAAGGGCATGCATTAATGCCATGGATGACGGTTCTACAGAACGTTGCTTTTGCAGTTAAGTCAAAATATCCAGATTGGTCAAAAGAGCAGATTACCGAACATTCAAAAAAATATCTAGCTATGGTTGGCTTGGTAAACGCTGAAAATAAAAAACCATCCGAATTATCTGGCGGCATGAAACAAAGGGTTGGTATTGCAAGAGCTTTTGCAATTGAGCCAAAAATGCTACTGCTTGATGAGCCATTCGGCGCTTTAGATGCTTTAACTCGTGGAGTTATTCAGGATGAGCTTCTAAAAATCTGTAAAGAGACAAATCAAACCGTCTTCATGATCACTCATGATGTGGATGAGGCAATCCTACTTTCGGACAAAATTATGTTGATGAGTAATGGCCCTAATGCTCGTATCGCTGAAATCGTTGTCAATACCTTACCTAAGGGAAGAAAGCGGGCCAACTTACATCATGACGCTATGTATTACCCAATGCGTAACCATCTAGTTGATTTCTTGGTCAACCGATCAAAGGACCTGCAGGTAAAAGGAGCCAAGGGTGAGTTGGATGGATACAAGCCTCTCATAGTGCTTCCAGGCATTGATGCGGTTGTGGCTTAATAAATTAAAACTTCAAACTAGGAGAAAAAGATGGATCGTTCAGTGGTTACACAAAAAATTATCGAAGCTAAAGTTCGCAAAGGCATGAAGTGGAGCGATATTGCAAAATCAATTGGCGAATCGAAGGAATGGGTTACTGCTGGCTGTTTGGGTCAAATGACGTTTACTAAAGCTCAGGCTGAGACAGCTGGTGATTTATTTGAATTGACTGATGAAGAAATGGCCTGGTTGCAAATTGTTCCTTATAAAGGCTCCTTGCCAACTGCCGTTCCAACAGACCCATTAATCTATCGTTGGTATGAAATTGTGAGTGTTTATGGCACCACTATTAAAGAACTCATTCATGAGGAGTTTGGCGATGGAATTATGAGTGCGATTGATTTCTCAATGGATATACAGCGTGAGCCTGACCCAAAGGGTGATCGCGTTCAAGTGGTGCTGTCAGGCAAGTACCTTTCTTACAAGACTTATTAAAAATAGAAGCGTCCATGAGAGCCACCTTCTGAACAGACCCCCTTGGTTGGACGTTATGCCTAACCAAGGGGGTCTGTTCGTTCGTTCAGTTTTTTTGTGACCAATCATAGTCAGCTTCGGGTCGTTTTAAGTCGCTTGGCGGGTTTAACTAAGTAGCCTCAAATCGGCTAAATACCGCCTACCATCTAAAGATTATTAAATCCATATCAATGGACTATGATGAACACATAACTCCTCTAATGGCATTTGACTGCATGAATACCAATAAAAATACCTCTCTCATTGAAGCGGCTCATCATTATCAAAGGCTTTTTGAGGCTTCTCAAGATGGCATCTTAGTTCTGAACTTTGAAACAGGAAAGATTGAGGATGCTAATCCATTTATTGTTAATTTATTGGGGTTTACTAGGGCGGAGTTAATTGGTAAACAATTATGGGAGATTGGTGCCATTGTCGATAAAGAAGCTGCATTAGCTTCCTTTAAGGTCCTTAAGGCGCATGGCTATGTTCGCTATCGGGACCTTCCTCTTCAAAATAAAATGGGCGAAGAGGTGAATGTCGAATTTATTAGCAATGTCTATGATTTAGACCATCATCCCATTATTCAGTGTTTGATTCGCGATATTGCCAAGCAAAAAGAGGCTGAACGGGTTTTGGCGGAATATAAAGAGGCGGTATCCGTTAGTTTTGAAGAGATGGCAAATGCCTTTTCTGCATTAATTGAAAAGCGAGATTCCTATACTGCGGGTCACCAGGTTAGAGTGGCTAAGCTTGCGGTGGCAATTGGTGAGGAGTTAAATCTTGACCCACATATGATTGATGGCATTCGTTTTGCAGCCAAAATCCACGATATTGGCAAGATGGCAGTACCTACGGAAATTCTTACGAAGCCTGACACCCTAAACCTTTGAAGTGGCGATGTTGCGTAACCATGCTCAGGCTGGTTTTGATGTTGTAAAGAATATGAAGTTTCCATGGCCGGTAGCTCAAACGATCTTGCAACATCATGAGCGACTAGATGGCTCGGGTTATCCAAATCAGTTGAGCGATGGCGACATACTTTATGAAGCTAGATTGCTTGCTGTTGCTGATACCGTTGAGGCAATGACAAGCCGCAGACCTTATAGAGCCACCCCAGGACTGGAGGTCGCATTAGAGACTATTAAGTTGGGATCCGGGGTTCTATTTGATGCCGAGATTGTGAATGCATGCCTTAAGGTATTTAAGGATGGATTCCAGTTTGATGGTAGGTTGCCACCAAAATCACATGAGGCGGAGCATCTTTAAGAGCATGAGCTCTTTTTATTACATTCACCTGCGGATGATGTTTATTTGATCGTCTGTTTTCGGTCGTTAAGCGCCTAATTACATATTCAGCTCCAAATGCCTCAAATTGGCCATTTTGAGGCACTTAAATCATCCATAAGCAAGTTTAGAGCCCCTTTAAGTTGGTGTTTAATATAGGCATTACAGCCAAATTGACCCATCCTCGCCATAAAACACTTTTGATAAAAATCCCAAAAAATCATCCTAAAAGGAAATTCTTCGTGAATATTTTTAAACGAATGCTTAGCCTGTTTACAGCTACATCTTTGATAGTGGCTTCTGCTGGTAATGCGATAGCTTGTACGTCTCTTGTAATTACTGACACAAATGGCAATGTTTATCACGGACGTACACTTGAAAACTCTGCGCGGCCACCAGCATTGCTGACTTATATGCCTGCGGGCTCAAAAATTGAGTCAACAACGCCTACGGGTCAGCAAGGCATGATCTTTAATACAAAATACGCATTTATTGGAGCAGGCAGTTCCAAAGGCTATGGCGTTAGACAGCAACTATTTCTCGATGGTCTTAACGACCAAGGTCTCAGCTTATCTGGAAATGAGATAACCCCAACAACCTCGATGGCTTTAGGATCAGATAACTCCAAGATTCTTTCTGGCCAACTGTTTAGTACTTGGGTGCTTGGAAACTTTAAAACGGCTGATGAAGTTAAGAAAGTTTTATCTAGTGCGGCTGTTCAAGTTTGGCAGCCCGATGTTAAATTATTTGACAACCTTCCCGTCCCACTTCACTATGCAATTCACGATAAAAGTGGTGGCGCAATTGTGATTGAGTTTGTAAATGGCGTGGCCAACATCTATGACAACCCTGTTGGCGTCCTAACGAATGGCCCCAATTTCCCATGGCATCTTGAAAACCTGAACAACTATACATTTAATAATGTTGACAAAAATACAGGGCAGTTGGGGAAGCTGAAATTAGCCACAGCAGATTCCGGTAATGCAATAGCAGGCCTTTCTGCCGCGAATACCTCGCAGGGACGTTTTGTTAAAGCCGCTTTTTACGCAAACTATGTAACAAAAGGCACAACACCGGAAGAGGCTATCAATCTACTTGGCCATATTATGAATAATTTTGACCGACCTGACGGCCTCACTATTGATGCCGCAGGCAGCAAAGGTGATGGCGGTGCTAGCAGCAATAAATCTTCAAGCGAAGTTTCCGATTTCACTGTAATGAAAGATCTTTCACGTGGTAAATATTACATTCGCAGCATCAACAATTCTTTGAATTGGGCTGTAGTTGATCTAGCTTCGCTGAAGGATGTAAAAGAGGTTAAGGCGCTCCAAGCGTATGGAATTAATAATGCCGGCGCTCAGGATTTGTCTTCTTCATTTTTGAAGTAATCCAAGTTCAGGTATATTAATAAAACCCGCTACGGCGGGTTTTATTTTGGGCGTCCGCTGTGGGTCGGATTGAGCCAGACATTAGTAAGTGGGGTGAAGGTCTGCTTTGTGACTAGTAGCAGTCCATCGCAATCCTGATGCTGCGGTGCCGGTTGAGTCGACTCTAAATATTTCAGGTCACCCAAAAAAATCTTAAAACATAATTACAAGTGTTCTGTTGAGGGATGTTTGTAATGAATAATTTAGCGCTCTTATTTTCCATATCCATCATCGAGCCTGAGTCCATCAAACTCCAAGATACCAGTCACACTCTCCATCAAAGATCGAGTGGTATACAACCAAAGACTTTATCTAGTAGTATTTGATGGAGAGTGTGAAGAAAAGTTGGCTGGTATCTGAATTATTGGTAACAATTTGACTTAAGAAATTTAATGAATTAAATGGGGTGTATATGAGTCAATCGTTAAATGAAAAAGTGGTCGGTGTTAAAACGCTGAACGAGCTTATTAATGCTCTTTCAAATGCATCAACAAAATTAGTCAAA
>Ga0316228_1003091_pt1 | contig 13742 bp, 10 predicted proteins | sample TBH18021metaG_FD_206005 | JGI IMG/M metagenome (GOLD analysis project Ga0316228, IMG submission 206005) | Freshwater microbial communities from Trout Bog Lake, Wisconsin, USA - TBH18021 | ecosystem: Environmental > Aquatic > Freshwater > Lake > Hypolimnion/Profundal zone | place: USA: Wisconsin... | reverse complement strand
AGACCACTTTACACCGATGAAGATTTACAATATGCAAAGGTGTAAACCTAACGTCTGCTTCGGTTTGTGCGGCGTTTACTGCTGCTGCTTCGGACGCGGCGGCTATTCATTTTACGATTGCTGTGGGTAGATCTCGTTCGGTTATTGTTTCGGAACGAGACCGATGCATTCTTCGGCTTGTACATTTGATTCGCCGCGATGAATGCAATCGGCAAAACGATCCCGTCTCCGCCCATTTTCTTGCTCATTTTGCGCCCCTTTCTCATTTTGCGCGCGCCGCCAGTTGTGCATCCGGGTTGCCAACCAGCGGAAGGGGGGGTCATTGCGATGAGGGTCGATCCTCCCATCGCCGCTCCCTGTGTATTCAGTTGTTGAAGTTGTTGATCTGGTCCGCCAAATACATATGTACCATACGCGCTTGCACCGCTCATTGTAATTTTATATATAGTATTCCAACATTTTTTTGCAAACCTTATAGAGTATATAATTCGATTTTTTGGTTCAGTGCAATCAATCGCAACAATAAAATCAAATTCGCTAAAACGATAAAAATCAAAAACACATTGTAGATGCATAAGAACCACAGATAGGGATATACTTCATTGTAAATAATTCCAACGATGGGTTGTATGATCGCCTTCACATCTCGCTTAATATCCGAACTTTGGAAAAATTCGATACACGTATCTCGGATCGATTTCATTGTCAAGTGTGTTAGGTTTCCGATATTATATTACAATTTACTCTCTTGTTAGATATCGTCAAAATACCCTAAACGCATCTTTTTGCGACAAATTTGCCCCCCCCCTTGGTTTACCGCGGAATTGTGATTTTCAAACCAATAAATCGATTGAAAATGACAGACCTCTATGCGGTCTGTTCCAATTCAAATTTGTAGAATAGGATCATTGGAGTACGTATAATTTGTAAAACAAAAATATCCAAACAACGTATTACGATTACGAAATCACCCTCCCCCCTTCCATCAAAAATGGAAGGAATTTATGAGACAAATTCCAAATTCCCATTTGACAAATTAATATTATCTCCGCCCACTGTTCTATCCGGTGGGAATTATTTCATCAAATATTTGGTGGATGGATCACCGCTTTATATTCAACCGCCTAAATGTAAAACGCGCGGGGGAATACTTAAATCGGGGAAAAAAACGCATTGCGATTTAATGTTTACCAATGAAAACGAGGATTTTATTCGATGGATGGAAGATTTAGAAACACATACGTGCCGATATATTTATGATCGCCGGGAAAAATGGTTTGAAAGCGAAATGGAGTTGACAGATATAGAGAATTATTTTGCATCCCCCCTGAAAATATATAAATCGGGCAAATTCTATTTGGCGAGGACAAATATTAATACACGTTTAGGCAAAATATCGTTGAAGATTTACGATGAAAACGAACAAGATATCGATCCCGATACAATCGGAGAAAACACGCAAATCATTACTATTTTAGAGGTGCAGGGAATCAAATGTTCGGCTCGTAGTTTTCAAATCGAAATTGAGATCAAACAAATGATGGTTTTGCGACCATCCGATCTATTTGAACGCTGTATTTTGGGATCGGGAAATAAATCCGTGCCGCCCCCTTCCCCCTCTCTTTTTTCTCCCCTTCCCCGCCAAGAGGAAGAGCCGTTGGAATCATCAAACGAGGCCGTCCAAGAAGAACAAGAGGAGGAGGAGGAGCCGTTGGAATCATCAAATGCCACCGAGGCCGTCCAAGATCCAGATACTTTAGAACAAAATGAATTTCCACATAATAATGTCAACGATTCCGATATATTGGAGGAATTCGATATTGAATTACATTTAGACGAAGTTCCTTCCACGGAAACCATTCAAATTAAGGCGCGCAATGAGATTTATTACAAAATGTATCACGATGCGCGTCAAAAGGCAAAGTTGGCGAGACAAATGGCACTCGCCGCCTATTTAGAAGCAAAACAGATCAAAAATACGTATATGTTGGATGACGTGGAAAGCGAGGAAAGTGAGGGTGAGGGCGAAGAAGTTTAGACGAGGGTTTCATTTTTTGCATTTCGAAATTCATTATTATTTTAGCAAAAGATGGGAGAATCTAGGAGGGATGGAAATGGGAGGTGGAGGTGGGAGGCGATATGAGATAAACACATTTTGGTTTCCTGAAAAATTTTATCCACCGTTTATATAAACAAGATGTTCAAAGGTCTTTCTAGCTTCGTCAAATCTAGTAATGGGAAATGGATCCTTGTTATTATTGTTGTTCTCTTTATTATTTGGGCACTAATGTCTTATTCCAGCAGCAAGGGTATGGTGATGGATAATATGTATTCTTCTGATTCTAGCTATTCCGCCAACTATGGCAGCGATCAAAGCATTCCTACTCCTCAGAATCCGTCCGCTGCGATTCAAGCACGCGTATCCAGTGCTGCACCCGCATCTGCACCCGCCACATCGGCCACTGCTACACCCAGCGCATCTGGATATGCTCTTGCGCCCGTGGCCAACCCTTCGGACCTCTTGCCCAAGGACAAAAACAGCCAGTGGGCGGCCCTTAACCCCGTGAATAATCAGAACCCTATTGTGGTGGATCTCTTGCAGGCGGGCAATTTAATTGGACTCGATACCATTGGTCAGACATTGAAGAATGCCAATCTCCAATTGCGATCGGACCCCATCATTGTTAAGCAAAACGTTGGCCCTTGGAATCAGAGCACATTTGAGGCGGATCTTGGACGTGTCCCTCTTGAGTTGGGATGCGGACAGCCCTAAATATGGTGTATAAGCCCTAAATATGGTGTATAGGCCTGACCTAAGTGGTGTATTTGGCCCGAGCCAAATAGTATAAAATAACATATTTTCAATTGCACGAACGAGTTATTGTGCAATTGAAATTTAGACTAGTCGCCAACCCAAAAACTTCATCTTGACACAATACAAACAAATGAAATTTTTGTTCGATCCAGTCAATAAAACAATCTTTGGATATTCCCCAAAATGTGGTCTTACACACATAAACAATCTGTTTGATTTTCTGTTCGACAAACAACCCTCGAATCATAGCCACAACCACCATATGGATAAAATCCCGCCAGATATAGAAGAATATACGATGATATTGGTGGTACGGAATCCATTCGAGCGCATTATTTCTGGATTTATTCATCGATACGGCAGATCGTCTTGTTATCAAAATTTATGGAATCAATATTTGGATAAACCGCTCACCTTTCGCAATTTTGTCGATGAACTGACGACTCAGAAGAAAAACGCAATAATGATCGACTGGTACCATTTTATACCTCAAACGTCGGAAGATTTTCACAAAATAATGTCCAATATAAACGGTTATGCATCTCTGAAGATTTATAATGGGACGCCCGAAGGGCGTCTCGCCAGAGATTCAACGGCAAGGACTAAAGATGTAAATATGTATCCATTTGATAAAACCCCAAAATCAATATTGATCTATGAAATCGGAAAGATCGATTACGCCCATTTAGAAAAAATATACGGAAAATCGATACCGTCCAATATACAAAACTTTCGTGGGGGGCACGAAAACCGAAGCCGGGAAAGTATAAGTTATCCCGTCTATGATCTCCACATTAATGAATACTTGTCGAAGCGGCCTTTGACAGCGTGCTTTTTCGACGACGATATTCTCGCAAAAGTGTCTGCCTTTTATGAAGCCGATTTGAAATTTTTGCGGTCGGTCGGGATGGAAATCAAGGTGCCCGATATCGCCAATGTACCCCCATCCCCTACCCCCGCCCCGCCCCACCATCCCCATCCTTGAATGTTCTGTAAAAATATTATTGTAGTTGTATTATATAATAGTTTAATTCAAAGGCTTTTCGTTATTTTTCCGATTCATATTTTGGGCGATGAATAAACTCGATATTTTCGCCTACGTATTAATCGCGCTTATTTTGATGATCTGCGCGTACGTCTATTTCAACACCGATTCATTTCAATTGAAGTGCATTGTATCCACCGTGGACGGCAACAAATATTGCGTTCGCGATCGCGCCAAACTGCAGGATGCGGCGGATATGTTGGCCAAGATCACCGTGAAATGCAAGGAGCTCGTCGAATATATGGGCAACAAGTATCCCGATCAAGCCAATGTTCAGCGTCTCGTTGCGGGATATAATCCGCAGAAGGTGATGGAGACATTGCCCACGAGCGAATACACCGCCTATAGCGAAAATAAGGGGGAAAAGATTGCGTTTTGCTTGAACCGCACGCGCAAGGGTGAGGATAATATGATCGATGAGCATACATTGATGTTCGTCGCAATTCACGAATTGTCGCACGTAGCCACAAAATCGATCGGACATAAAACCGAATTCTGGGATAATTTTAAATTCTTGTTGGAAAATGCGAGTGAGGCGGGGATTCACGTTCCACAAGATTACAAGTCTGAGCCGACCGAATATTGCGGAATGAATATCAAGGATAATCCATATTATGATCAATAATTACACGTTTGTGCATTTGAAAATGCAAACGTGTAAATAAACCAAGACACAAAAACAAATATCGGCGACCAAATATTGGCGATGTGCCAATAAATATTCAAGGGTGTAAATAGATACAAAAAAACATCGCCGCTGATATTATAAAGACATTTCCCCGATTCTCATTCATTCGAATGGAATCAAAAGAACAAATGGAATCAAAAGAACAAAAGGAGTCAAAAGAACAAGAAGAACAAAAGGTGGAACAAAAAGAACCAAATGTACAGATCCCTGTCCAAGATGTTTACAAAGCCCACATTTTGAATTCCGAAGGAAAATTGGAACAGATCCACGTATTTTGCGCGGGCGCATTTCACCAAAAACATTTACCGGAATTGTTTAGCGATATCCAGATTGCGTACTATAAATCCATCGACGTCAAGATCGTTTTTTCGGATGCACTCATTTTTCGCGAAGATTCGATTCGAACTGTAAAACGGAAAATTGTCCAAGAATTGTCCGCCAATGGTCCATCCTCATTGGACGAACTGTATCTTTTTACCTCGATCAATGCAGAAATAGATATGAATCGAATATATCAAGAGGCCACCAAGAATGAAACGGTGGATTTGACCAAGGATCGGTTTTTCCAATATTCGCTAAACTTGGGCGCCGATCCATTTCCCCGCGAAGAGGGCATACTATTATCCTCCTCTTCCTCCTCCCCCACTAGTCCAAAGAAATCCGATACATACTCATATCAAGAATGGTCCGCTCTTATGCCATCCGGAATACACGAAGTCTTTGCGCCGTTGGGTATGCGTTTCCAAGACGAATATGAATACCTGTTTTCCGCAAATCCGTACCATCTTCAGTTATGGACAGAGGCGGATCGATACACGATTTCCGCGAAAAATCCGATATTTTCCTTTGAAAATACGCTTCTGCTAAACTACGGAAAGTCCACCGACATAATGGTGTGTTTGGCGAAAAACGTATTTGAATACGCGATAAAACGCGGGATTGACCAAGAATACATTTGCGGAATCTATTTCCCCTTTTTGCAAAAACGGGATATTGTCGGCTTGGACGGGTTGAACGAGGCAAAACAAGATCTCATCGAAGAGACGGAGAAACAGATGACGTCGAGACTGCGCCGAGAATACGAAATCGGCAATACATTTCACGAAATATATTGGGCGCGTAAAACGGAACTGGCCTATATTGAGCGCGGAATACGGTCGTTTGCAATTACGTTGCGATCGAGTGATTCCTCGCATAGTGTCCCCTTGGACGCATTGTTCCGCACGATGCACGCGACCAAGGAGACGCCCTTTATCAAGTACAATCCCGGAAATCGCCGCGAGAATATGTATCGCTTATTTTCCGAGCGCATTTCGACAAACGGCAAGAAAATCCCTGTCTTGAGCGAACCCGCCATTATGCGACTGTCTCGCGAAACTGGACGCGGACACCAAATTTCGATCTATATAAAAGCACCCTTTGTCCAAGAAGTGGGATCGAGGCAGAGCCCGAAAAGCCGAAAATCGGCCACGCGAAATGTGGCAATCTCGGATGCGGCGGCAAGTAGCGGTGGCGGTGGCGATTTCCAAGACGTCTATATCCACATTGATGCGAATTCCCACGTGCAAATTACCGGGGAATTGACGATACTGATGGATCCGCAAACACTAGAAGTCTTCTTGCGCGAAACAGTGGGGCCGGTATTGCAACATTTAAACGGATTCTTGCAGACCTCCGGATATGTGTTGCGTACATTCGACAGTCTTTCTGGACCGGAGATTGCGAGTGCGGTCTATACTTACGAAGCCCTGTTACCCATCGACAAGACGGTGAAGTTGAGTGAACAGATGGGATATTTGTCCGGTACATTTGACGTCATTTCCGATGATGTGGCCAAGGGCGCGGTGATGCGGTTCAAACGGGTAGAGAATTTCCGCGAAATGGACGCGCAATCGGCGCTTATTACCGAAATATATCGGCGAACGGGGCATTATGAAAACGTGGTCCAAGCATTGATGGATAATTATGGATTTACCCAAGAAAACGCCCTTGTGCGTTTGGCGAAATATTCCTCAGAACATCAACAATTAAAGGGACAAATCTTGGACAATCCCGGATTTCCTACGATGTTTCGGATACAACCGCTGAAACCGCAAATATTGGTGGAAGTGGGTGAAATCGTATCCATCGAATATATCGATGTTTTGCACATCTATATCGATACTATTTTGCGTATGACACAGAGTCCGGGGAGTACGAGTGTATCGGCAGACCGCGTTCGCAAGTTTCGCAGCAAGATGCCGCCTGCGGCGGCATTGACCCCAACATCAACACCTTCTATTGTCCAAGATTTGTCCGTGGTCGAGAATATAGTCGCCCCGCTCGGATTTCCGCCAACGGCTATATTACAAAAAATACAGCCTTTGAAATTCGGAGATGACGAAGAACCATTGATGCAAGAAGAGGATGAAATCGAAGGAATTATGTTTGACGATGATTTTGAATATGAAGAAGAAGAAGAAGAAGAAGTACAAATATTCGGCGGCGAAAACACTCCGTCCCCGTCCTCATCCCCAAAAGAAGAAGAGGAAGAGGGCTTGGAAGAATACAAGGCCAATATCGACGGAATGTCGATTAAAAATCCGACCCCCTTTTTTCGAAAAATGCGGGAGCTCGATCCCACCCTATTTTTAACACAGGAGGAGGGCAAGTTTGACTTGTATTCGCGCGTCTGCCCTTCCAGCGATAAACGCCAACCCGTTATCTTGACCGATGAAGAAAAACAGCACATCGACAAGACCAGTCCCGGGTCCTATGAAAACGCGATTCATTATGGATCCGATCCGAAGAACAAACATTGGTATATCTGTCCAAGATATTGGTGTTTAAAGACAAACTCGAGTATTACCGAAGAAGAGGTGAAAGCCGGGAAATGCGGGACTGTGATTCCGGCCAATTCGAAAACGGTTCCTCGCGGCGCCTACGTATACGAATTTTCAAATCCAAAAGAACATATCGGCAAAGACGGGAAATATATCAAACACATTCCTGGATTCTTGGATAAGGGAAAACATCCCAACGGACTATGTATTCCGTGCTGCTTTAAGAAAGAATGGGATTCGAAACAACAAAAGTCGCGACGAGACCAGTGCCATCAGCCGGGTGAGCCCTCTGAGCCCTCCGAGAAAGAGGCGGCCGAGGTCGAATCTGCCGCCGTTCCTAGTGCTGGACCGACTGCTGCTGCTGCGCTTAGTACAGCCGCCCCCGCAAAAGTAAAATCGATCCCCTACATTATCGGTTCGGTCAGTTATCCCATACCCCCAATGAGATGGGGATTTTTGCCGATGGCCGTTCAGCTATTTTTGGGTACGGACAATAGTGCGACCACGACAAAACAAAATCCCGCACTCATTCGCGCCAATACCCCGTGTCTTTTGCGATATGGCGTGGAACAATCCAACAAACAATCGTTTCTTGGATGCATTGCGCATTTTTACGCGTATAAACACAATCTAGATGCCGTGCCCGCAATCGAAGAAATGCGTGAAATCTTGGCCCGTTCCATCACATTAGATATGTTTGTGCGATATCACAATGGAAATTTGGCCACGATTTTTCGACCCAAGAACGTGGACCAGGGGACCTTGGACATCGATCGATATTCGGACACCGAATATTATAAACTCGTCGATTTGCGCAATGAGTCGCAGGTCGATCTCCTCGAAGATACCGTGGCCGCCTATGAAAACTTTATCGAGTTCTTGCGAAACGAAAATTCGGTCATCGATCACACATATCTATGGGACATTGTAGTCGATCGCAACCCGCGATTGATGCGCGATGGCGTGAATTTGGTGATATTGAAAATGGCGGACAATGACATCACCGAAAAGGTGCAAATGGTGTGCCCGTCCAATGCATATTCGATGATCAGTTATGATCCGACCAAAGAAACGGTGATCTTGGTAAAACAAGAGGGATTTTACGAACCGATACATCTCTATGAACAATTGTCCGAGAGTGGAGAAGTAATCATCAAAAAGGCGTTCTTGGAAGGGGTGGCCATTAAAAACATCCAAACAATGCTCACCCTAATCAAACAGACCACGAAAAAGTTTTGCAACCCGCAATCGAGTATGCCGCGCGTATACAAATTTAAACAAAACTTGGCCATCCAAGATTTGATTCGACTGTTGAAAACCCATCATTATATGGTGGAGAGCCAAGTGCTCAATTACCGAAATAAGGCGATCGGTGTTCGCGTCAATCGCGAGGATGACCAAGCCTACCTCTTTATACCGTGTTATCCGTCGGGAATGGTGGAAGGTTTGGCCACGCGATATATGGACGAGAATGGATTGTGGCTTGATTACCGCCTGACCCGCGACCGTCTGCGCGGCATTTCGCGGGAAACTGGAGGAAAAGTCCCGTGTCTGCCCTTGGTCAAAATCGTGGAGGATGGATTGGTGATGGGATTTTTAACGGAAACGAACCAGTTTGTCCAGATCGCTCCCCCCACGCAAGATTTCGACGAAGACGGGATCGACACCGTCAACCATTCCAGTTATGCGGTCGATGCGAATAAACAAAACGCCGACAAAACGCTGATGCTGACCAAAACGGAGGATGCGGAACGCGTCGATACAATCCGCAAAATATCACTGGAGACGCAATTCTACAACATCTTTCGCAGTTTGATCCGACTTTTGCTAAATGCATTTGAACATCGCGAAATCCGCCAAGATATAATGCAATTGGTGGGTGATACGGGGATCACCTATCACAACAAACTCGCCAAAATCGAGCGGTATTTGCGGGATTTGACCGAAGGATCCGTGGCATTCCAAGATTTCGACGCCGCGACCCTGTCAAAGATGGACGAGATCGTATCGTGCAGTGGAAATGGGGGCGGCAAATGTTCCGCAATTGACGACACTCAAGCAAAATATTGTTTGACTACGGCCGAAGGAATGTGCCAGACGATATTCCCAAAACGGCATTTGTTGAGCGGATCGAACAATGAGACCGTCTATTATGGTCGATTGGCGGACGAACTTTTGCGGTATCGTCGCATCCAACTCTTCATGTTCCAAGCGAAGGCATATCTCAATATTTCAAATGCGGAATACCGGATTCGCGGGGACGAACTGTTTTTACTCGAGAGTTTGTTGACGCGCGACTATTTCCGCGATCTGATCCCATATAACGTCAATTCCAATATACAAAACATCGAATATGATACGGCGAATCCGGCCGTCGCACAAACGTATTCTTCGGAGATTTCACTGTCCGAACAGGTCGCATTGATACAGGGCGCGGCGGAAAAGACGGCGATGAGTGAGTATATTTTGGACTGTATCCGCGAAACGAAGCCGCGGGTCATCGGCAATGAAAAAGCCGGATCTTGGCGACCCTACTTTCCCACGAGTACAAAGGAGATCGTGTTCGGAAACACGGTGATGTGTAGTTATATTCCCATCATTTATGCACTGCAACAGGTGCACCCGAAAACGGAAATCTCCGTGCAGAACGTGAAAACGGCATTGTGGAATGGATATGCACCGTACATGTCTTTGTACAGAGACACCATTATCGAAATATTGCGAAAACAGGGGAAACGCGATTTGATGGGATTGATCAAAAATGGGAAATCGACCTTGGAACACGTGATATTTAGCGATGGGTATTACATCACGGATTTGGATTGGTGGGTATTGGCGCATTCCACGAATTTGCCAGTAATACTTTTTTCTTCTACCACGCTAAAATATTTGGTCAATTCGATTCAGTGGTTGCGACTCAGTGGATCGGGGACAAATCAAAAATACTTTTTTATACGATCTCCGGTGGATGTTCGTGTCAATAGTGCGCCTGCATATCATATGCTGATGCCGACTCATACATTTTCGGAATTATTGCGCGGGGGGGGAGACAGTGTATTTGTAAAGGCGGAACGCGGCGATCCACAATATGCGGAAAATATTCAGGGCTTGGACGAATATTTTGCAAGTCGTCGCGTAATTGCGCGGAAATGAGCCTTCCCCTCCCTCCTACCTATTCCTATGACCATCGGGTCAGTTTCAGTTTCAGTTTCAGTTTCAGTTTCATTTTGCAATAATACTATTACAAAATGCGAGAAAAATCCTTTTACACTTACGCATCCATCATCATCATCATCATCGCTGTAAATGTTCAATTTGTATATAAGATGGACGACGATGCATATGTATAGGGACAAAACACTCGACGAAATCTTGGTATAAAAATCCGCCATTTACAATTACACATTCCTCCATTATGTCGGAGAGGATGTTTGTACTGTCCCGATAACGGAGTCCTCTTGCGCCGAACTGATCATAGGCGTGATATCGCAAATCGTCGGGATAATAATGTTGCATAAATGTGGCCAAACATTTGTACTCGCTAAATCTGTAACGGGTATGGGAGAGACGCATTATATGGGCGATCCATTCGGATGAGGGCGTGGGGGGGTCGGTCGCACTCACGCTCGTGACCATATGCTCGGAAAAACAATGGTGCACAATATGATCTAACATTGCATTTACAATGGATATGTGCATCACAAAATGGTGCGGAACAAATGTCCCCACTTCCGGTTCGGCAACGGTCAATCCAGTCAAATCGGAAATCGCCGCCGCATATTGATCGCAATTCCACGCATTCTTGGCGCTTTCTTGCAATATTGCAAACGAATACCCGTTTTGCTCATCGGCGTCCAATTCCCACGGATCGATGCATATCAAATCCGAATCCCACACGATATAGGGTGTGGATAGACTGCCGATTTGTCTCGCTGCACCCAACTTCAACAGTTGTTGAAACCACCATCCGAATTCCCGCGTATGTTCGGCGTTTTCCTCCGCACTATTGTATAATAATTGAATGTCTGTTTTGTGCAGTCCATAATTGGAGACGAAAAACGTTTCTTCGGGAATATATTTGATACAGCTAGACTTCAATATCCAATGGGCAGAATCTTTCTCTAAAGCGGGGATTTCGGATTCCAAGGTGATGACGTAGATTGTATTCGGCGAATAGTGCGTTACAATTCCTTCAATCACTGTTCGAAAAATGCAATTATTTTTGTGTAAAGGAATGACAAAATCGACGAATCCCATTTTATATAGTCGACGATTTACTATTCCCAGAATCTATAAATCATTGGTTTGGATTCTCCCACGGTAACATTGTCTCTGAATATCTAATATCCAAAAATTAGACGGTAGATGATGGACATATGGGACAAGGCGCTTGTGTAGGTGGTGTAGTTGGTGGCGGGGGCAATGCACCGACCTCACCTGCCCAAGCGGTTGGCATATTGTAAGTGGTGCACGTAGTGCACGCACATTGGTTATTTACACTGTCCCACTGAAATGTATATTCTGGATTGTATGCGGCATAGGCCAAACAGCAAATATTGCTATCATTCACGGTATTGCACGTCGTCGGAAAGACACACGCACCTGCATCCGTTTCTCCCGATGCAATATAATTCTCCATCGTCCTCTGTCCATTCTTTCCTAAATATTGCGACTGGACCCGGAAAATGAATGACGTAATGTATAAAATGGTTGCAAATATGGCCGCGTGCAACAATGCCGTCATTGTGTAGTTCATTTTGCGACTAGACACTAGAACTATTCCCGGTACACAGATGAAAAATAGCAAAAATATATATACAAAATTTAGGATATTCTGCATTTGGTTTATATATATTCTTGCTATTATTCCACCCACCAGATTCCATTTTTATTCGGGCAATACACCACCCTAGATGTTCATCGGTGTAAAATATGAAGCAGGGGGAGAGAGAGATGGTCATAGAGAAAAATATCTGTAATTACACTTCTGTGCGATAGAATTATACAGTAAATATTCTGTAAAGTCGTTTATCTCGACGTTTTATATACTCTCTCGGTAAATCGTCTTCAATGATCAACACATATAAAGGAGTAAAATCTGCGTTTTCGTATGATAGTCGCGACCGAGACATAGAGAGTTTAGGCGGAGGAAATTCGAACATGGGAGCAAGTATGAGAGTAAGTACGGATTCGCTGCAGGGGGTCACAGAGATATCCAAATCGCCAAAGCCTCATAAGGGCCACGGCAAAAAAATCGCGTTGGAATGGTCGATCGAGAATGAGAAGATCTTGGTAGAATGGTGTGATATTGCCCAGTGTTATAAATGGCTGAATACGCGCGCGCACAACAAATACTCGTATATGCACGCGTGGTTTACGATTCCCGTAATCACTCTTTCCACGATCAGTGGAACCGCGTCCTTTGCCCAAGCCAGTATTCCCTTGGAATATCAACCTTTTGCCCCAATGATTATCGGGACCATCAATATTGCAGTGGGCGTGCTGAGTACGGTACAGCAATATTTGAAAATATCCGAATTAAACGAATCGCATCGCGTTTCTGCGATTGCGTGGGACAAATATGCGCGTAATATTCGGATTGAATTGGCCAAATCGCCGAAAGAACGCTTGGACGCCGATATTTTTATTAAACACAGCCGGAATGAGTTCGACCGCTTGATGGAAACGAGTCCGTCGATACATCCCAATGTGGTCGCCGAATTTATGCGGACATTTACCGGAAGTATGACGAGCAAACAAAAATTGCAGGCCAAGGTGTTGAAATCTCAACGATTCGAAATGTTGAAAAAACCCGACATTTGCGACGTAATCGTCTCATCCGATGAAAATCGGCATCATTGGTATAGAGAATCGGTCATTTCGGAATACCAGATATTATCGCCGCAAATCAACAGTAGTCCCGTGCCCTCTGTGTGCGGGGTAGAACCGCAAAATGATATCGATTCCGTATTGTCGAAACGTGAGGATGAGTTGATTCGGAGGGAACGCGAATTGCGCGAGAGGCTTGCGGCGTATGAACAAGAAAAGACCGAAGATAAAAAAGCGGAGAAACAATCCGAACCCTATACCGAGGAAGAAGATTGGGGCATTCCCACTGCTCCCCCAATCGCCGATACTGCTGCCTCCGATTTTGCGGCTGAGTCTGTCCACGAGTCTGATCCAGTCGATAATGCAACTCTTGGCAGTGAATCCGTTTCTATCCAAAATGTAAAAATGGTATTCAATAAAATGACGAGTGGTTCAGACACGAATTCCGAAGAATCCGATCTAGATTTTGGGTATGAACTCGAAACAAATAGTTCGGAAGACGTCGAATTATAATCTCTTGGACACTTAATGGAAGTATTGCTG
>Ga0316228_1003083_pt1 | contig 13776 bp, 14 predicted proteins | sample TBH18021metaG_FD_206005 | JGI IMG/M metagenome (GOLD analysis project Ga0316228, IMG submission 206005) | Freshwater microbial communities from Trout Bog Lake, Wisconsin, USA - TBH18021 | ecosystem: Environmental > Aquatic > Freshwater > Lake > Hypolimnion/Profundal zone | place: USA: Wisconsin... | reverse complement strand
ACCATTGGATATACCTTTGCGGTTACCAAGGATTTCTTGTTGGGTATTGGTGGAGAGTACTCGCCAATCGAAGGCCAGAAACAAAATATTTCCGTTAGCCTCTTAGGCCAAACGCTTCCTGGCGGAACTTATCAAAAGAAAAACTCATACAACTTCTTTGTCTCCCCTGGATTAGCGGTTGGTACAGATGGCCTTGCTTATGCAAAAGTGGGCTATACGGGCGCATCGTTTGACACTTCTGGCACTACAACAAATTACACCGGCTATTCATTAGGCCTTGGCTATAAGCAGATTATTACTGGCGGCCTTTATGGCTTTGGCGAGGTGAATTACGCAAGCTACGGCAATCAAACCAGCACACAGTCAGCAGTAGTAGCTGGCCGTGTTCTCAGCACTTCCATTACCTCTAGCGCAAATGCAACAAACATCCTAGTTGGTCTTGGCTATAAGTTCTAAATCGTTATCTAAGGAGGGCTCGCCCTCCTTTTTTAATACTCAATTTAATTAAAGATACAAATGAAAAGATCCTTGCTAATTAGCCTGTCAACTATCTCAGTTGGCATTGCCCTAACAGGTTGTTACCCAACCTCACTCACCGACCAGCAAAAGGATATGAATGCCGCCAAAGGTGAAGGAGATAACCTATCAATTGGCAAGGTCCAAAAGGAAATTAAGGTTGGCATGAGTTCGGCCGATGTCGTTGGGGTGCTTGGCTCACCCAATATGGTGACGACCGATGATAAAAGACGTGAAGTTTGGGTCTACGACAAGGTCTCGACTGAAGGCATGGCGTCCACTTCAAAAGGTACAGGCTTTTTATGGTTTCCCGCAGATCGTAATGCCACTGTAAGTAGGACTCAAAAAACTTTAACCATCGTCATCAAGTTTGATGAAAAAGGCATGGTTCGAGATTTTGCTTACAACACCTCAAAATTCTAATAGGCACCCTTCATGAAAAAAATCATTAGCTGCCTAGCAATCATTGGAATGCTTGGGGGTTGCGCATCACAAATACCGCCTGAGGCACTCCAGTTTCAGCCAGACACGCTTGCCAACCGGCAATTGCAATCTCGTAAATATGACATTAAGAGTGAAAAGGAATTACTCTCCGCCTCTAACAATGTCTTACAGGATATGGGCTTTAATTTAGACGAATCCAATATGCCATTGGGAGTCATTGTGGCCTCCAAAAATCGAGATGCGACTGATGGCGGGCAAATTGCTGGGGCTATCTTGATGGCAGCATTATTTAGAGTGCAAACAAGCTATGACAAAGAGCAAAAGATTCGCGCCTCTCTTGTTACCAAACCAGCTGCTACCAATAACTCTATTTTGGTAGATGTCACTACCAAGACGGGCAAGCAAGTCAAATTTAACCAGCCTGTTGAAGCAAACAATGGTTTTGTTGTGAGGGTGACTTTTCAGCGATTGGTATGGAACCAAAGAGGGGTTCTAAGCAAAATTGAGGGCATCAATGATCCAGAGATCTACCAAGAATTCTTCGATAAGTTATCTAAATCCATCTTCCTTCAGGCGCAAAATGTTGAATAAGAAATTTGCAGTGCGAGCTTCGTTACTGGTCGCCGTAGCGACAACTACCTTGTTAACTGGCTGTCAAACCATGAAAGAGCGTGTACTTGATTCGTCTGCTGATGGCCAAACTTCTGTGGAGCTACGCTCCATTCAAACACGATCTTTTGATACTGCTGATAAGCCCAAGTCGATGCGCTCAACCATCGCTACACTTCAAGACCTAGGATTTGTGATAGATAAGGCAGACTTGGATTTGGGAAGTGTCTCTGCTACCAAATTAAGTGGTTACGCCCTACGAATGACTGTATCAGTGCGCCCTGGGTCCTCTGGAAAAAACATGATTGTTCGTGCCAATGCGCAATATAACAATATGCCCGTAACAGATCCCAAGCCTTACCAAGACTTCTTTGTTTCACTGCAAAAGTCCATGTTCCTTACGGCAAATAACGTAGATTAATTATTCTTTACCTTGCTATACGCCACCTTCGGGTAGCTTTTTTTCGTCTAAAAGTTCAAAAATATAAAACTATTTCATATTACGAAATTGAAATATGTCATGCTGGATATAGGGGTATTTTTTTATAAGTGCATAGAAGGCGGTGATGACTAGTTCCAAACAAATCTTTAGCGATAGATTAACAACGAGCAATGCGCCAACTGAAACCAACTTCACTCTGCAAGAAATTGCCGACACAATGGGTCTAACCAAGGAGCGTATAAGACAAATAGAATCCAAAGCTCTTAATAAGCTAAGGCAACGTCTTTGTGCCCTCGGTCACAACCAAGCTAATCTACTCAATCATTAAGTCCGGGGAATTTCATGGGAAGCATAAATCCACCAGTCACACATCAATTTCTTCATTGCGAAATGGAGTATGCGTGTCCCAAAGACTGGTTTCAGCTAAGCCTTACCGACAAAGCCGGAATCAAGTATTGTGAAACCTGCGATACAGATGTGCATCTTTGTCTCAATCAGGATGAACTCAATGAAGCTACCAATCAGGGCCTATGTATTGCTTACTTTCCCAACCCTAATCGCCCCTTGTCATTTAGACTTAACCGAGAAAAGGCTGAGGCCAATCAAAGAGATCCTGATTTCAAGCCCTATGTATTAATGGGATTGCCCAAAGGGTTTGGCCGCTCCCCCTCCCTTAAAGCATTTTTAGAAGATGAGGAGGATGAAACATAAAAACTCTCTTGAGCACTTTATAGACTCCTAAAACAATTGCTATGCTTGAGTAGTTAAAGATCTACGGCAACATAAAAAGTCTACGCTCCTCAGCAAAAATATTTGCCAAGGTAAGTAACTGAGCTTTGGGGGTTTGGGATGCTGACGGTGGGTAATGATCTTCGATTTACTCAGACTTGCCATGGAAGAATGAGGGGCATGAGCGATTTGCTGCAGCTTGCGCTCTTCTTTGGCAGGCGCCTTAGTCGGTAACCTCTAAAACAATGGAGGCTACATTCTTGCCAAAATCTTTAGTCAACTCTTCGGAAGTGGCTTGGGCATCTTCAATAGCGTCGTGTAGCAAAGTGACACAAAGAACATCCCAATTTAAGACCCCCTCGTCAACCAGAACGTCAACCAAAGCAATGGGATGATTTATGTAAGGAGATGCCTGTACGTCCTTGCGACGTTGATCCCTATGTTTTGTAGCTGAAAAAGAGAGGGCGGAGACAAATTGATTAATTATTTAGTTATCCTCCGAACCCGCATCTAAGTCATCCTCTTCATCATCTTCAATATCAGCACCATCATCAATAAGTTGATCTAGATATTGCGATCGAATATCCCTCAATGATATTTTTGTAGTGGGGTCAATCAACCAAAAGCCCCAACCGTTAGTTGCTCTTCTTCTAATAAATTTACCTGCACCTGATGGTGTATCGAAAGTATTATCACCAATACCAATCGATCCATCCTGAAGAATGACGGCAGTAACCTCTACAAATTTCGCGTTGCTTGGATAAAGAACTTGTCCGGCCTGCAAAAGGCCGGCTGACATTAGGTCTTCCACTCCAACTTTAATGCCACTTACTTCTTTTTTAGCACGTGCGCTCGATTGGTGACCAGCAGGTACAGGCCATATTCTCAAGATATCCTCGATTAAGTCTTCAGTGCGACGATCAATTTTGGATTCATCCCATACTTGACCAGCCTCATCAGTGATTAATCTATTAATGAATAAAACATCGCGCTTTAATAGGCTCGACCTTTTGCCTTCTTCACCATCCCATGGCCCGTTAGAAACAGAGCTATTTAACTTATTGCTAAGTAGGGTGAGATTGCCTAGTTTATGGATACGCACATTACGGTCTTGCTCTGTATAGCCATCGGTAGCTGGCCAGTATCTATTCCAACTTTGAGGCATTAAATGCTCAATAGCATAGGTACCGCGACGAACCCGGACACCAGACATGGAAACCTCATTACCAATCCAGCCACGCCGATAGTCTTCAATTGACTCCAGCACCATTCTCAAACGGCCACGCCCAATTTTTCTGTAAATGGGTAGATTGAATAACTCGCTCCTCACTTCATTGTCATCTGGCCAATAGGAGCTGTCGCTAGTTTGACCAGAAAAGAAAGCTCTTATTGCTTCACTCAACTTACCCTCAGGCGCTTTTTGAATAGCTTTAATAGCCTCTGTCATCACCTTGCTATACGACTTGGTTGTTGCCCTAATAAGCATCCGACGAATTAACCAAGACTCAATAATTTCTAAACTGGCATTGATATCGCTAGCGTCTTGAAGATGCTTATCTCGATCCAGCAAGGCCATTAGAAAAGGCTTCACAACCTCAATGTCCATCGCTTTAGTACGGTATACAAACAAGCCTATACGATCAATCGCTCCTTCAAGTACATCGCCCTTATCAATGAATTCTTTGTACTTAATGGATGCAGCGTGAATTTTTTCCAGCAACTCAGGCATGCTAAGCGGCTTAGCGTCATAGTCCACAAAGGACTTAAACCTAGAAAAGACCTCCCTAGAGACAATTTCTTCAGTAGTTTGCCCAATAAGCCAATGATTAAGAAAGGCAGATGATCTAGGCGTCTTTACGCGACCTACACTAATCTCCTGCTCCCAAAAGCCTGTTTCAAACTGTTTCCAATGGTTGGAATAAGAACTTTCAATATTGGCGCCTTGCTCCAACAGTCGCTGGAAGACAAAATTCTTAATCAAGTCGGCAGCAGTTAATTGAGAGCCCCTTGCATTGAGGGTTTCAAAAATCTCTTGAGCGTTTTCGTTGGCTGTTAAATCAATCACCACAATCTGGAGCAATTCCCTTGTAGTGCGCTCCATCGCCTTTACGCGAGTAGGAATTTCCTCGGGTCCATTCTCAGTAAGCCATTGTCTAAATTGCTCCGAAAAAAATTGATGGGCAAGCGCCAGCTTGGAGTCCTTATTTTTAAGGTCCGAATACGCAATGGGAGAATCCATTGCCATCACTTCGTTAAAAGCTTGGCGATCCTTATTGGTTGGCCATACCTTGAATTGATCCTCGCTATGGTCGCAATACTCCTTGGGATTTCTGATTAAGAGCTCAAGTCTTTTAGAGGCATCAGCCTCACCCACTAGATTGATTTCTGCATGCAAAGCATCTAGAAGTATCTGTAATGTTGTTAGGCGTTGCTGGCCATCGATAACCGTTCGTTGCTGAAGATTGCCAGTTGGATTTTGAACTTGTTGGAAAACGACAGCCCCTAGAAAATGGGGTTGTTGCTGCTCTGGGCTAGCTAACACTCTATTGGCCACCCTCTCCAAATCTTGCCATAACGGCATCCATTGGTTTTCTTGATTCCATACGTAAGGACGTTGAAATAGTGGGACTAGCAACCTCTGTGGTTGCATAAAGATTTGTTGAGGAGTTCTGACTTGTGTATCCATTTTTTTACCCATCAATAGGGCCCAAAAAGAACTAATTTATTAATTTAATAACCATCTTAAGCTATTAAAGGGTGGTTAACCCCCGCCAGCCTGCCAACATGCGTTTTTTAATTTGGAACATAAGAGTCATAAAAAAGGCTTTTTTTTCATACGTGGCTTCAGATCTGGTTTTCAATCAACAACCGAGAACGGGGGCGTCCTTCGCATGCGGGGCATTTCAGGGGATGAGACTTCATTGAAGTTGGGGCGCATAAAATTTGATGCTTTTTCTTGCGGCATACAAATAGCAATTTTGTATGCGCATTCACGTAATCTCTAGAAACAAGCTTCCACCCCTTTTTCCGAGAAACTTCCTTCAATTCTTGAATGGGGTTTGCAATGTAGTTTCTCGAGCATTTATAGCACCAATGATCATTTTTGATATGGTTGGCGGTTGCCCACCAAGGGCCATGAGATTTATCATTGCACTGAAATAGCATTTTTGTACGCGAATTAACGTATTCAGTACTTAAGCATTTACCCCCTTTTTGCTTTACCAATTCCTTTAGATCCTCAAGGGGATGCTCTAGTTTTAGCCCCTCACAAATAATGCACCAGGTATCTGAATTCACAACGCTATCGCCTGAAGCCATCCACTCATGCCTTTTTGAGCATTTCCACTCATATTGCTTGGCTATCCCAATGTAAGAATTCGAGAGCAAATATCCTTCCTTGCTTTTGGCATGATCTCTCAATCTCTGTAAATCCAGAGAATGAAGCTTCATGCTTTTAAATGCCTCCGCATGCTCTGCACTCACTTGAACTGATTGTGCTTTCAATTGAAGAGTTACCCCCTCCAGAAAAGCATCAATATCACGAAAGTTCAAATGGGAGATTTCAATAAGATGGATCTTTTCCTTTTTACAAAAGGATCGCACCAGCTTATCGCGAGCCTTTTGCTTTTCTAGGGTTCGCTTAGCATCATGAAATATCTTGCTCTGCTGACTATGCTGCTCCCCATGGTACTCAAATGCCAGTTGTAATTTTTTACAATAGCCATCAAATATTATTCTTTGCCCTCCAATTACCGCCCCCTTATGAGGCAATTTTGTAGAGAAAATGATTTCTAAAAGCGATCGAACCAGACTCTCGGTTTTATTTTTACATTGCCCACACCAACTTCCCCGTCTTACCATTGCAGCGTTTGCATTCCAAATATGTCCGTTGCCACACTGAAATTCCATCTTTCCTCTACCGCCAACATATTCTTCAGACAAAACAACCCCATTTCGCTCTTTAGCAATAAGCTGCATCTCTAGGAGGGGATTTTTAATCTTGCGCCGAGAACAATAGGGGCACCAATCACCACGACCAAGGATCTTGTTTGCTGATACCTCAAACTCGCATTCTTCGCCGCAACGAAATTGATACTTAGCCGCATCGTTGATATAGTGGTCCGATAGGCACAAACCCCCTTTTGCAATGGCGTAATTTTGCATTCTGAGTAAATTTTCAGGTTTTCTCCGGTCAAATTGAGTTACTCTAGTTGCGGTGGATTTAGATTGTTTGAGGCCCTTTTTTGGAGGGTTTCCTACCTTCAATTTCTTCATGCCCAACCCCTTAAAAAAATGTCAGGCTAGCATGTATTCGTAATCTATAAACGGATAATATTGTATATTTTTCAATAACTTATGGCGGTATTAGGGGCAATCGAATCCTATACTGTTAGCAACAAATTGAGCCTAGTTGTTGCTATAAAAACAACAAAAGCCTATTTCAATTTTTTTGCGGCGCCAGATAATGCGAATCCAATTTGGAGCGCTTAGACAGCTAAACTGACCAAATACTTTTAATTCTTATTATTTAATATGGGTGCTGATATGTCTGATTTCCTTGAAGATCCTGATTCAGAATGGGAAGACCCTTTTAATGACTATCTGTATCTCAGCGGCTTAAATGATTTACACGAAGCATTCATGTACATTAAGGATTACGAAGAGCACGATAAGGAAATTAAAAAGGGGCTCTTTGCCGCCACCCTACAAGAGGTGGAGTCAATTAAAGTAATCAATTCAAATATCCCGGCAATCCCCGAAGAGGTAGCGTTTTTAGGCTATGAATTTAACAAGCTCTATCAAGACTGGTACCAATTTCTAGGATTCTTAGTCGACCCCAAGAGTGACGCCCTAACTGAACTTCCAAACACTCGCTTATTAGTCAACCTTGCGCTATCTGAGCTAATCATAGCCAAACTCTTTAATCAAAAATATCTTCATTACCTTGACGAAGCAAATGAATTGGGATGGTTAGAAATTAATGGAGATTCACAATCACCGTTTGAAGATATTGAGCATGGTTGTGAGATATGGAGAATGCATGCGACTGATGCGCAGTTGCTCCTAGAGCATTTTCATACAAAGGGTAGACTAAAAAGCATTATTAAGTCCAACCAGGGCTTGGGCCCCTCCCCCATCTATACCTCCCCAACACTATTGCCTGATGCACTCATGATTGGTCTTGGTCTAGCCAAATTGGCAAACGCTAATGCCATGGCCGCTAACGGCGATATTGAGGCGATGGCCAACTCGCTTTATGAGGTAAGTCAGGTTCAGAAGATGGTTGCGAAGAGCTTAGTTAGAAAGCGATCCGATGGCGAAATGAGGGAAAAGTTTGCCCTCTATGGGGGCAAAGGTAAAGCTGCTCGTACCAAGAAGTTAGATGAGGTCAGGGCTTACGCTATTGAACTGGCACTTCCATTTGGCAATCAAAGTGCGAACTCGATTGCCCATGAAATTCAAAAACCAGTACTCGATAAATCCGAGGAGTTAGGAGCTAAGCTGAGTAAATTTAATGTGCAGCGAACTATTCAAAATTACATCTTAGATTATCGAAAAAAAAATCCGTTTACCCCCTCAACGGACAGTTAAGCCCCAGCGAGTAACTTTATGACTGGCTTAACGGCATTCTAAAAAGACTAACAAAAATCCATACTGACTCTACGCACTGATTGGCCATAGTGGCCTCTCAAGTTACATGGAGGTAGTAGGATGTCAACGTCTAAAAATGAAGCAAATGTAGTTAATCCCAAAAGTGAATTACCCATTGATGGGTTCTCTCGCTGGGGGGATATCAAGCACATCATTCCGGTGAGCAAAGAGAAGTGGCGTCAGCTTTCAAGAGATGGATTTGCCCCACCGATCATTCGATTTGGATTGCGTTGTTCCTTCCAAGAGAACCGCGAAATCCTGCGCTGGTTATCCGATCCTTTGAGTTATCGCGCTAAAACGAAAGGTGTGGACACGCTTTCGCAAGGGATGGTGGCAGCATGAAAACACTAGCGAATTTAAGCATCGCTACCCTACCCCGTTCAGGGGTTTGGGGAGCAGATGATTGCGGGGAGCCGAACAACTTGCTCGCGGTCAGCGAGAAGTGTCAGGAAAAATTGCCCCAGCAATTTAGCGAGCCCACGAGCGATTTCCTGGTTTGGGGGCGCAGCCCGTGCGCCGTAGCAAGTCGTCAGACGAAGCGAGGCTACCCCCGTCAGAGAGAGTCGGAGATCGCCTTAAGGCGAGATTCGAATCGGTCAGGGATTTTCCGTCAGGAAAAGATCTGCGATGAGGGGGGTAGCCTCGGTTTACGAGGCGCACCCCAAGCGCAGCGCGGAGCAGAAGTGAAGTTGGGCATCCAGCCCAAAGCAGTAACAAAACCTGCAAGGCCGCGTACAGCGGGGGCAAAGCCCTTTTTTGCAGCGTCTTCACTCTTTCGTGAATGTAAAAAAAATGTAATTTTTAAACATCAAATGAATCGCTTACCTTTGCTATTCACCTATGTTTATTTGCTCTTAACGTTAGATTTCATAGGGGATAACAATGCCTAATAGCAAAGGTAAACGCAAAGATTATCGAGCTGGTAAACCACTGTCTGATGCGAGACGCATTGAACTTAGAGCTCAACAAGTGGCTGCCCTGGGAGGACTTTCGCCAACGGCTTTTGGTGACTTGCGAGCTCGAAAAATTCTTGAATGGATTTGGAAATGGGGTTACTCCACCAAGCCAATTATTCAAACTCTTTCAAAAAGCAATCGTCATGGATTTTGCGATCGCTTAGTTAAGAAGGGATGGCTGACGGAAACAAAGACTGCTTCCGGCCTCCCCGTCAAATCGTTTTTTACCCTATCAACCGAGGGCTTAGCTGAAGTTGAAAGACATGCAGAAAAACTTCATAAATATGACTTTTTAGACCCCCATAAAGTTCGCCAAAATATGTTGCGCCACGATTTGTTGGCCCAAAAATTTACCCTGGACAACTATTTAAAGGGGACGATTGAAGGTTATGAAACGATTTATACCACTCGAGATAAATCTGAGATTGGCGTCAAACAACCTGATGTCATGTGGTTGATGCCGGATGGTCAAAAGTTCGCCATTGAAATTGAATTGACCAAGAAGTGGGAGCGGGATTGGGACGACTTTCGACTCAAAGTCATCCGAGCCTTAAGAGATGGTAAATACAACAAGTTCTATTTGGTGACTGATTCAAAGGCCATTAAAAAGTCATACGAGACTGGTTTCAAGCCTGGCACCATCTTTAGCACCTGGAAAAAAGATAAGTATGGGAAATGGTTTAGCGATGATCAACTCCAAGTGCCAGATTGGATTGGCTCAGGTCCTACAGGACTATTTACATGCCATCTACTGGAGGGAAAGTGAATAAATTAATACTTTTAGCGTTAGCCACTTTGTCACTTTTAGGAGGTTGCAACCACAGCGATAGCGAGCTTGTAGCTGCAAAAGATGTAAGTTATGCATTGGGTCAACAGGACGGAAGAAAAAAGGGTTTTCTAGAAGGTGTGCAGTCAGTATCCAAAACAGTCGAATTGATCGTAGCTACAAACAAAGCTAAATTTGAGGTTGAAGATAAGCAACGCGAATCAGAACTTGAAAAGGCCTTAGCCTGCTCAAATTCACCAATCAACCTTTGCCCCGATTCTTGGATGATCAATATTGAGCAGTACCAGAAATTAGGCTATACCGGAGTTGCGGGACCACAAACTTTCTGGATTGCACTTACAAATAGAGTAATTACGGCTTTGCTCATGGTCCTACTTCTTTTCGGCCAAGCCATTATCTATAAGCTCTTAAAACTAGAGTCCTTGGATCAAGAAGCTAAAAAGTTGGATTTAGCACGCAAAGAATTGAGATCGGAGAACTCAAAATTGGATGATCGAATAACCAACCTAACGGCGGAGGAGAATCAAGCCATGCGACAGGCAAATAGAGCCCGCCTTATCGAGGAAGAAAAGCTCAATGAGGTCCGAACCACGCGCAGAACCGAAGAGGATGAGCTTGAACTCTATAAAGCCGAATGCCTGCTAGCGAAGGCTGAGACAGATAAAGAACTCTACGATTTATATGCTGAGGTCAGGGCCCTGGAGGATCAGAAAAAGCTTTTTGGCGGCTAATGAGGCTTGACCGACTTACGGGCTAATTGCATTCACGAGGCCCACGGTGTTTAAATTACCCAACACCCCTTGTTAGATTGGATGACTCAGGCGACTTGCTACTAAAGATCCACGCCATTCTGTTGGTTGGCGCTAACCCTGGATTAAGAGTTAGCGCCCCAAATAAAAATACCCCTTACTCATAAAAGAGCATGAGCATACTTTCACTCAATCTTATTAAAAATAAATTTACGATTGCCGAGTTTTGCTTTGACATTGAACCCGCTATCCCGAGCCCTACAGACGTCGCTTAATGGCCGTTCTCTGCCGATCAAGTTACCCAAAATTCTTCTCTTGAGTGACTCCAATGGGGTTAAAAGGAGTCTGTCGCCATGGTTTAATTATGATAGTAATATGCACAACTTTTTTCACCGTAATACTGAATTGATCATGGCAAACCATACCAAATTGAACGTCCTCCACCATGCCGGACCAAAAGTCCTTTTTTAACCAAACTGGCAAACGTAGTTTTTAACGTATTTGGGCTTGCGCCATGCTCACGCACTATATCGCGTGTTGTTACGCGACCATGATCACGAACATAATCAAGAATCTTAACGGCCAGATCTGAAAGCGTAGCAAGCGCTCCTTTTTCTCGCTCTACCTTTGCGGCTAATCGTCGCTTCTGTTGCTGTAAAGCGCGCATGAAAAACAATAGCCAAGGCTGCCAATCTGGAGCTTCGTTACGAATGGATTGTTGAGTTTGGCACAGTGCTAGATAGTAATTTTCCTTACTATGCTCAATGACACTTTCAAGCGAGCTATAAGGTGCATAGGCATAACCGGCCTGCAAGAGCAATAACGTAGTCAGAATACGACTTAGCCTTCCATTGCCATCCTGGAAAGGATGTATCTCCAAAAATGTTACCGTGAAAATAGCTACGATCAAAAGTGGATGAAGCCGTCCAAGCTCGCGTGCATCTTTAAGCCAAGTAACCAACTCATTCATGCGTCGTGGGGTATCAAATGGACTAGCAGTCTCAAAAACTATTCCAACCATCTTGCCATCTGCATCAAAGGCAACGACATTGTTCGATAGCTTCTTGTATTCACCTCTGTGACGCTCATCTTTTTGACTGTATTGAAGAAGGTCTCGGTGCAGTTGTTTTAGATGATTCTCTGTAATTTGAAGGTCTTCAAATGAATGAAAAACCATCTCCATAGTTTCAGCGTAACCGGCAACCTCCTGTTCATCGCGACTATCAAACTTCTTGATTTCCAGTTTAGAAAGAAGTTTTTCGACTTCTCGATCAGTTAGCTTGCTACCCTCAATTCGAGTTGAAGAGCCGATGCTCTCTATGGTTGCGACATGTCTGAGTGCGCTAAGCCGTTCTGGTGCCAAACTTCCTAAGGCGCGCCAAGCGCCCTTAAATTCATCCACCTCGCTCAATAAATTGAGCAATTCAGGGGTAATCACGATGCTATTTGTGTTCATGGGGTTCAATGTACTTCGGAATAGACCGGATTGTCAACCGGAATAGACCGGAATAGCTTGCTTGAAGTCGCTGACTTTAGACCCAAATAATCACCTGATTAGACCTGAATACGCATCCTCTTGGCACAGAGTGAGTTCATGTCCTCTAATTTGCGACATAAATTCAAAATCATTAGGGACCCACTTTTAAACGCCTAATTAACATCTCTTCAAGTGAGCATCAATGGAAAACAATTTGGAATATGGCGATTTACTTTATTTGACTGTTTTGGTCTCGGAGTCTAAATTGATTATTCAAATTAATAGCACTCAATGAATGGCGAAAGATTCAGATGAATAAAGAGCAATGTTACTTCGCAATTGATCTGGAGCTAAACAATGCCGAGGATAATTCCACCTTAAACCCCAAGATCATTCAGATCGGAATAGCTGTAGGAAATTATCATGACTACGTCAATCAATCCTTGGCGACGTATAAGTGGTTCCTTGATCCCAAAGAACCTATTTTTGAATTCATCACCCAATTAACTGGAATTAGTGATCAGGATATTTCGGACTATTCAGTACCGCACGGGCAAGTCGCTAAAGAGATTGGGGAAATCATCACTGAACGTAATTGTTTTCTTAACCCTATTACCTGGGGTGGCGGCGATTCACTTGAGTTGAAAGCTGAATTTAAGGATCAGGGTATTAGTTTTCCTTATTTTGGTCGCAGATGGATTGATGTCAAAACTTGGTATAGCCTTCATATGCTAGCGATAGGCAAAAAACCGAGCGGTGGCTTATCCTCCGGCCTTGGTTCTTTTAAGCTCCACTTTGTAGGCACTCCGCATAGAGCGGATGATGATGCCCTCAATACGTTGCGGCTCTTCTTTGAAATCTTGCAAAGACAAAATCAAATCTATCAACTGGTCGCCGATGCCAAAACTATAGGGTGATGACACCCTGATGGGAGCGCTTGGGCAATTTTATTATGTACGTCATTAAAATTTCCTTTGAGTGGCTTACTGGGCAGCATTCTCTATAGACAGCTACATTGCGCTTTTAATTATCAGCGCATATTTTCATCATTCATAGTCTATCTAAGGCGATCATAGCCAAGCTTAGACAATGGTTATCAGCCTTAATTAACTAGAAATCGAGTGACAAATACGCTAAGATTGTCCCAAGATTTATGCATACAACCGTCCGCAATTTTGGGATATGCGGTCACGGGTTATTTTTTGGGACAGGGGGCACCTTTGGGGGCACTCGATGTTTTTTGATTACATTATTTATATATAAATCAAATAGATAAACTAATCTTCTAGTTCCCGCCGACTCCACCAATTTGAAGTATGTAACAGCCTAACGCCACCCACCAGGGTGGCGTTTTTCTTTGTAGATAAAGGGATTAAGAGCTTCGTCAACCGCTCATCCCCTAGTAGCAATCTTGC
>Ga0316228_1003078_pt1 | contig 13796 bp, 6 predicted proteins | sample TBH18021metaG_FD_206005 | JGI IMG/M metagenome (GOLD analysis project Ga0316228, IMG submission 206005) | Freshwater microbial communities from Trout Bog Lake, Wisconsin, USA - TBH18021 | ecosystem: Environmental > Aquatic > Freshwater > Lake > Hypolimnion/Profundal zone | place: USA: Wisconsin... | reverse complement strand
TTATCTTCAACCGTTACCGCCACGGATGGATTGATCGCCACACCGGCCGCTGCGCTGGCAGGTTGCCCGGTTACGACAAGTTTCGATGCCGCGGCGGCAGTGATGTTGAAGACACCGGAGGTAGCTGCGGTGAGCGAGCCATCGCTGGCCGTAAGGCTATAGTTGCTGCCGGCGGCATCTATGATCAGGTCTCCGAAGGTGGCCACGCCGCTGGACACCACGACCGTCTCCACATGCAGTCCGTCGTCAAAAGTGCCGCTGCTGAGACTCAAAGTAACGGTGGAATCATCACTGAGGACAGTATTGCCGATGGCATCCTGAGCGGTAACCTGCACCGGTCCGCCGGAGGAAGTCAGGGCAACGCCGGCGGTGGCATCACCCGGCGGCTGAGTAATGACGAGTTGGGTTGCGTTCCGGTTTGCCTCCGCTTCAAAAAAGACGCCATCGTCGGCCGGGCCGCCATAGCGCGCAATGCCGTCCAAGGTGTTGTTTCCCTGAACCAGGCGGATCGGGGCCTGACCATCGGCGCCGTCAAACAACAGCGTGGTGAGGGTGCTGCCGCCCTGAGGTAACTCAAATACGGTGCCCTCGCCACTGGCCGGGTTTCCGGCGACATAACCGCTGCCGCCGTACGCCGTGGCGCCCATGAGGTTACCTTGATTGTCCACAAGCACGCCGCACAGGGGCATGGCGCCGTCGCTGCCATCAAAGGAAACCAGAGTGGTGATGGTGCTGTTGCCGATGCCCAGTTGGAAAATCGTGCCGTCGCCATTGGCGCCGCCGTACTCGGTCGTGCCGTAAAGATTGCCGCTGCCGTCCATGACCACGCCGCCCTGGGGCGACGATCCATTGGTTGCGTCAAAGGTCGCCAGAGTGGTAATGGCGTCGCTGCCGGAGACCACTTCAAATATCGTGCCATCGTCATTGGCGCCGCCGTTTTCGGTCGTGCCATAGAGATTACCATTGCCATCGAGAATGAGGCCGCCGATGGGATTGGCGCCATTGATGCCGGTAAATGACGCCAGGGTGGTGATGGCGCCGCTCCCGTGAACGATCTCGAAAACCGTGCCATAGCCGCCGCTGCTTCCCAGGGTGGTTCCGTAAAGGTTGCCCGAACCGTCAACGGTGAGGCTGTTGGGATCGTTTCCGTTGCTGTCGCTGAACGTCGCCAGGGTAGTGACGACGCCGGAGCCATTGACGACCTCGTAGACCATGCCGTAACCATCGCCCCCGTCTTGTTCCAGTGTGCCGTAGAGATTGCCTCCGCTGTCTACAAAATCGACACTCCCGTGCGTGGGAGCGCCACCGGTGTTGAATGATGCCACGGTAGTTATGGCGCCGGTGCTTGGGGAAATCTCGTATATGGTGCCAAAATCCGTGGCCCCATAGAGATTGCCATTGGCGCCCATGACCATGCTGTCAGGATTTTCGCCATTAGAACCGTTAAACGCCTGCCGCATTTGCAGAGCGGGCGTAGAGGTTCCCGAGGGACTGACGGTAAAGCTGTCGCTGGCCACCGGGTCCAGGGAATCGGCGGTATCGCTGGCTGCGAGGGTATAGGCGCCGGAGGTATCCGGCACGAGATCGTCAAAGGTGGCGACGCCGTTGACGGCGGCGACCGTGAGAGTTCCGTCCAGGCCGCCAGGGCCGGTATCAACCGCAAGAGTGACCAGGGAATCGTCGGTGGTGACGATACGGCCATTGGCATCTTCAACCCTGACGACGACGGCTGGGTCGATAACTGTACCGGCCACGGTGGTCGTCGGCTGGACTGCGAAAACCAGTTGGCTGGCTGCTCCGGCGGGCGACAATTCAAATACTGTGCCGTCGTTATACGCGCCGCCAAGAGCCGTAACGCCGTAGAAGTTGCCGCTGGAATCCATGGCCAGGTTATCGCCCTGCTCTCCGCAGTTGTCGCCAAACGAAGCCAGCGTGGTGATGGTGCCGCTGCCGTTGACAATCTCGAAGACCGTGCCGTTATTGTTGGCGCCGCCCAGCAAAGTTGTCCCATAGAGGTTGCCACTGCTGTCCAGGATCACTCCCGATTTAGGGTCTTCGCCATCGGCAAGGTCAAAGGATGCCAGGGTGGTGATGGCATTGCTGCCTTTGACTACTTCATATACCGTGCCGTCGCCATTGGCGCCGCCACTGCGCGTGGTGCCATAGAGATTGCCGCTGCTATCCAGATTGGCGCGGCTGAACGGGGTGGATCCGTCGGTGCCGTTGAAAGATGCCAGAACCGTGATACTGCCGCTGCCTTTGACGATCTTGAAGACCGTACCGTCGCCATACGCACCGCCGCTGGAGGCCGTGCCATAGATATTTCCCGAACCATCGAGGGCCACGCCGCCACGGGGATTGCTGCCGTTGGCGCCGGCAAATGATGCCAGAACCGTGATGCTGCCGCTGCCGCTGACAATCTCAAAAACCGTGCCGTCGCTGTTGGCCCCGCCAATTCTGGTTGTGCCAAAAATATTGCCGGAACTGTCCATTACCAACTTGCCCATGGGCTGGGACCCGTGGGTACCGTCGAATGATACCAGCGCGGTTATGACTCCGCTGCCCTTGACGATCTCGAAGACCGTGCCGCGATCATCAGCGCCGCCGTACTGGGTGGTTCCGTAAAGATTGCCGCTGCCGTCCAGGAAGCTCAGTTGCGGGGAAGGATATCCGTTGCTGTCGCTGCCGCTGAACGACGCCAAAACCGTGATGGCATTACTCCCCTTGGCAATCTCGTAGACGAGGCCTGCGCCATCCGGGCCGCCGTAGGAAGTCGCGCCATACAGATTGCCGCTGGAGTCCATAATAAGACGGTTTGGAGCGCTGCCATTGGTGTCGTCAAAGGACACGAGCGTGTTGATATTGCTTGCGATCAGGCTTGTCAGCGGCGTGCTGGTGCCGTAAAGCGGAGTTACGGTGGCAGCGGGAAGGCTGGAAGCGCCGCTGAGCATGACACGGGATTCGAGTTGTTCCGCGCCGACAAATAACGACGGCCGCGCAGCGCTGGCGGCTAGCCGCATTTTTCTTGCCTTGTCCTGACAAATGCGCGTAATCAGTCTCTGAACAACGTTTTTCTTTGACATGCTTTCTCCTCCAAATTCTGAAAGCTCCGCTGGATGATCGCACTGCGGTCCGCCACCGGCAATGCCTAGGATAGACCGGGCCACAATATATATAAAAGCCTCTGGCCACAATCCCGAGCAAAGAAATTAGGAGAAAAACACTGAATGGCGAACGGGAAGCCACCCAGCCCACCAGTCCGCGCCATTATTTAAAGCATTTCCAGGACATCGCGGTCGCCGAGAGTTGGGAATCTGACGTGCGGCTCGGTCTGGTACCAGTAGGCGACTGATGCGATATCATCTTGCAACGGCAGATAGCGGCTTTCGCTGCGCCAGCCGAGGGCCTGCATGATGGCCTTGAAATTCGTCTCGAAGCGGATCGGGTCCATGATGTGGAAGCGGTAAAGGCTGTGCCGGTCGCCCGTCTGGTTAAACGCACGTCCCGGCTGAGCCATGGCGGTCAGGTCCTGGTAGCCGAAGAAGGGCGCAGTGTAGCCTGAGCCGAAACCCCAGGCGCCGCCGAAGTAATCTTCCGTGCCGGTGCCGCAGATAGTGGGATAGTCCTTGTCGCCATCGATGAAGGCCTTGAATTCGCCCTCGCCCCACCAATTTATGGCGTTCTGCTGCCAGGCCATGTAGGTTCCGACATAATGGCCGCAGCCTTCGACTCCGTCGAGGATCACATAGTCCTGCTTATATGGCAGAGGATTGGTGCGCCGGAATTGGGCGTGGAAATAGGCCTCGTCAGCAGGGACCTCGGTCAAGGCGTAATTGATGGCATAGAAAAAACCCTTCTGCTCCACCGGGTTGCGGTTTTCAATGGTGACCCGGGCATGACAGCGGAAGGGCATGGGAAAGAAACAATTGAACCCGCCGGAGGAATTGACGTTGATGGGCAGAGCCATGATATTGCAGCGGGTCTTGAAACCGTTGCAGAAAAAATCGCCCAGGGGAGATTCGACGCTGGGGTTTTCCTCGCCATCCCAGTAGATGCGGAGAATGAGGTCGCGATAGCCCCTGATATCCACGGTGATCCAAATGTGCTGGATGACGCCGGGACCGTCGATATCCATGATCGTGGTGGCTTTGCCGCTTTCCAGGGTGATGCAGGGCGCACCTTCCAGGTGCGGCCAAGGTCGCGGGCGCATTTGTTGGCCCCATCCCACTTCTGGCCGATCTTAACCACCTCGGGCTGGGGCGTATCGCTGACGTCGGCCATGCCGCCGCGACCTTTTTCGCCGTAGACATTCTCGGCCGTGATGGATCGCGTGCGGGCGTTGGCAAGCCGGGAGATGTTGCCTAATCCCATTCCCAGTCCATTAAAATTCATAACCTGCTACTTAATGCATAGATGGGGCAATTGGGGACACACAACAGACGCTATGTTTCTATCAAAACCCCAGTGATGCGTCAAAAATACGCGAACGCTGCGGGGCGAACGGTTGCATGCTTCTTCATTTCGCTCATCTCCGCCTCTCCGCGTCGCGTTGTTTTCCCCTCGTCCCTCTTCTCCACAGCCCCGTTTGAATACGCTGTATGGGCCCAACGGCCAGGAGAAGGGCCGGCACCCACCAAGGGACGACCCCAACTGTCTCCTTAAGCGCGACCGTCCCGCCCGCCTCGACGGAAGCGCGCACACTCTGCGTCGTCGGCCCAGCCGCCAGTTGCCGATGGAAAGCAAAACCTATGGTGGTGCCGGGCAGGCCGCCGTTCAGATGCGGATCAAGGGCATCGATACGCGACCAGAAGAAGCCCTTGCGGCCGCTGAAGCGGCCCAGATCGCTTATCCTGCCCACGGCGATCGAACCGGCGACCGAGCTAACATAGGTGACATCGCGCTGCTGCAACGGATCTGACCGGCCAGCAACCGCAGTCCAGGAAAATGTGTCGGCCACGAAATAGCTGCGCCCTAGCATGAAAACGGCCCCCAACAGCAACAGCCCGCAGAAAGGCAGGAAGACGTTGGACAAGCGGATACGCATGATCCCTGCCAAGGCTACACCACCCGCTGAAGTTCGTCGAGACTGCCGGGGTAGAAGACGTGGCCGGGCAGATTGCGGATCAGGTCGGCGGTGCCGCGGCTGGCCGGCTCGCGGATTCGCCTGGCGGCCAGAGCCGCCAGGAAAAACAACCCGGCGGCCACACAGAAAACACAGCGCAGATCAGCCTGAAACCCGTGGCGGCCAAGCCATGGTATGAGGTTAAGCCAGTCGGGCAGATTGCCGCCGACCGCGGGCAGCGGGGCCGCCGCCAACGTTACGATGATGGAGTAGACCGCAAACTGGACGGATCGGCCGGCGTTGGGAGTCAGTTTATACAACAGTGTTGAAACCCCGACAACCACCCCCGCCGAGGCGAATCCGGAGATCATGTTCGCCCATGGCATCACCCAATAAGCGGCGCTCACGCTGTGCAACACCAGCCACGGCAGAGGCAGCGGACTGATCAGCAGCGTGCATAGGATAAGCACCGGCCGACACCCATAGCGATCGACGATCTTGCCCCAGAATCCCGAAGTCAGAAGCATGGTTACGGTTCCGACGGAATTGAGTATGCCCAGACCCAGGAAGGGCATCTTAAGATCGCGCAGGGCGAAAGTGTTGTAGAAGGGTCCGGCGAAACAGGCCATGATCCATACGCAGTGATAGACGGCCATGCGCAGAAACGGGCCGTTGGCAAACGTCCCGGCGACCATGCCGCGGAAATCGTCGGACAACTTGTGCCGCGGCAGCGGTATATCCGCCTGGGGCACGAACAGCAGGGCATTGGCCAGGCCGAAGATGGCCCCGAAGGCGAAAAGCCAACTGTAGGCCTTGATCCCCTCGGCCTTGATGGAATCGAGAAACAGGCCCTCCACTATGGCGAAGACGGCGCCGATTATCCCGCCGAACATCACCGTGCGCCCGAAAAACTTGCCCCGGGCTTCGGCCGGAATGAGGTCACCGAACCAACTTCCCCGGGCGTTGCCGGAAATGTTGGAAAAAAGCTGCAGCCCGGCGCTCAGGCCGATGAATATCCAGACCTTGTATGGCGCCGGACCCGGACCGAACAAGAAGGGTATGAGTATGATCAGCGGCCATCCGCTGACGTTTAATATCGACGAAATGATCGTGATCCGGCGTCGGCTCAGGCCCCGTTCCACCATCATGGCCCCAAGCAGTTGCGTCACCACGCAGAACATGGGGACAGCAGTGAGAAACCCAATGTGCCGATTGGCGGCGCCAAGCCTCAATGCGTAACCGACCAGGAACATTCCCCCCGTGGAAGCGGCGAAGATGGACCCCAGCATGGCCTGGACATAGGAAAGCCGCCGCGCCTGGTCGATCTGCTCTGGCGTGGGCCCAACCGCCCTTGGCGCTTCGCCCATGAACGTAACCACACTGCTCCCCTTTTCTTGGACCGCCAGATCACTCATCTTGATGTCCCTTACAATTCCTGGCCACTGCTGAAGATTTTCTGTCCTTTGCGGGAATCACCGGAAAATTCCACTGGCATGGGTTTCCTTTAATGCACAACATTCCCCAGGGCCGGACGTCCAGTTCACGCCACTGACTATAGCAGAAGCGGGAAAAATGAAAACGCCGCCGGAGACTCCAACGCGGATGCTGCTCCCAAGTCCCTGGCTCGCCATCGTTTCCTGCATATTTTATGTTGCGCCGCGCCTGGAGAAACTTTCCCTGACCATCGGCGTCCATTACCATATGTGACCATACGTGTCATACCTACACCGAAAGGAACGGCCCGACTATGCATACCCGCCAAACGATGCGGCATTGGACAGTGGGGACACTCGCCGGCGCCATGCTGCTGGGCGGCATGTTGGCGCAGACCGCGCCGGCCGAGCCGGCGGCGCCCATGGAAGCGCTGGCGCAAATGCCGGTAAAAGAAGTTACCGTCTTCAAAGATGGGCATGCCCTGGTGCTGCATGAAGGGACGATGCCCACCGATGCCGATGGCAATGTCGTCTTGGATTACCTGCCGGTTCCGGTACTGGGGACGTTCTGGCCATATTCCATCGACAAAACGGTAAAACTGGTTTCCACCGTGGCCAGTTCACGCAAGGTCCTGGTGGAACGAACGGCGCTGAACGTGCGGGCCTTGATCGAAGCCAATGTCGGGGCGGAAGTGTTTATAACCGAGATCCCCTTCGCCACCAGTGGTTCCGAGGCCAAGCCGCTCATCTACGAAGCCACCATCCTCGGTGTGCCGGAGCAGAGCGGCAAGGAACAGGAGGCCAACGATCCGCCCAACAGCGGCGATAAACTGCCCATCAAGGGCAACGTGGTGCTGCTGAAGACCTTGGCGGGGACCAAGGTCGCCAATATTGAGCGTATCGCGGATGTGACTTTCAAAAAAGACCATAAACCCCTGCTGGCAGACGAGGAATTACGCAATCTGGTGACCATGAAACTCGCCTGGCCAGGCGACAAGCCCCAACCCAAAGCCAACGTGGGGCTGATGTACGTTCAGAAGGGCCTGCGCTGGATCCCCAGTTACAAAATCGAGATCGACGGCCAGGGAAACGCCAACGTCATTCTCCAGGCCACGCTCATCAACGAACTTACCGACCTGAAGGACGCAACCGCCAACCTGGTGATCGGCGTGCCAAGCTTCGCCTTCAAGGATACCGTCGATCCCATGGCCCTGCACCAGACCCTGGCAACCTTGTCGCCGTATTTTGCCAGTGGCTCAGCGGTGGGAAACAACCTCTCCAACTCCCAGATGATCACCCTCAACTCCCAATATGCAGGGCAGCCTGGGGAGGGAGAACCACGCCAGGTCCAACCTGGAGCCCCGATGGACCTGGGGCCCGAGGTCGCCGGGTCGGGCAAGAGCGAGGATTTGTTCATCTTCACCGTGAAGCACGTAACCATGAAGAAGGGCCAACGGATGGCTTTGCCGGTTGCCCAGTTCCCGTTGGCCTACAAGGACATTTACACGCTGGATGTCCCCTTTGCCCCGCCTTTGGAGATTCGCCGGGGCGTCAATAATGCCCAGGAGGCGGAAGTAGCCAAGCTTTTGGCGGTCCCCAAGGCCATCCACAAAATCCGCCTGAGCAACAAGAGTGATTTCCCTCTGACCACCGCCCCGGCGATGATCGTGAAGGATTCGCGGGTGTTAGCCCAGGGATTGATGACCTACACCCAGATCGGCTCGGAAACCGACCTGGAACTGACGACAGCATTGGACATACGGGTTAAGAAAAACGACAAAGAGACCAAACGTACCCCCAACGCCGCCACAGTAGACCGTATCTCCTTGACCAAAATAGAATTAGATGGAACGGTAGCCATCAGTTCCTTTGCTGGCAAGGCGGTCGAGATCGAAGTAACCAGACACGTTCTGGGCAACCTGAACACCGCCGACAATGACGGCAAGGTGGAAATGATCAATGTTTTTGAGAACAACGATTACATTCCTGCCGGGCAGGTGTACCCTACATGGTGGAACTATTATAGCTGGCCGACTTGGTGGAGCAGATATAACGGGATTGGCAAAGTCACCTGGAACGTGAAATTGGAACCGGGTAAGAGCATCGAATTACACTACGCGTGGAATTACTACAATCAATAGACGTAACCTTTATTAGTTTAAATACTTATATCGCTAACAATGTTGGTGATGATTTCTTCTTCGCTATTCACAAGTCCCAAAGAATATTCCTTGCGCAACGGTTTGGCCCCACTCCAGCAACCCAAAAACTTGGCAGGGATATGTATTACGCCTGTAAGGAGAACGGCGCAGCAGAGCTGCGTGCATTACCATCCGATGGCCAACATAAATATGTCTTTCGGGGAATTTCCCAACTCCCCCGGCGAACTAATATTTGGTAGGGTCTGCGTACCTACAACATTGGTAAACCGTAGACGATATGATGAAAAATTGCCAACCCGCCTTCCTTGGTTTTGTGTTTTAGGTTACGGACATTGGGCCATAATGGCAATTTTGTCATTGAGTCGTTTATGGCCAATAGATATAGTCATGCGTTCTGGCGGAGTGTAATTATTCACTGAGGATAGCTTTATGGCACGCCGCAATCTTTCCAACCGGCTCAGGAGAGGCAATAGCATCCTTAACGATTTATTGAAGCAATGGCGCTGGGGTGTTGCTGCCTCGCAAGCAAACCGTAATGACCTGGTGGAGGAGTTGGAGTCGCGGGTGTTTCTGTCGCATACCGTGACCACCTTGGTCCACCCCACTTTTGTCGCCTATACCGGGCACTCGCACCATACCATGACGGCCAGCGGCGTAGTGGGGCTGACGCCCAACCAGTTGCGGCAGGCCTACGGCGTGAATCTGCTCTCCTTCGGCGGGGTCACTAGCGGCGGCGCCGGACAGACCATCGCTATCGTCGATGCCTACAACGCGCCCACCATCACCACTGACTTGGCCACCTTCGACAGTACCTTCGGCCTGCCCAATCCCACACTGACGATCATCAACCAGAACGGCGGCACCTCGCTGCCGACCGCCGATACCTCCGAACGCGGCAACTCTTGGGCCGTCGAAACTTCGCTGGACGTGGAATACGCTCATGCCATGGCCCCCGAGGCCAAAATCGTGCTTGTGGAAGCCAATTCCGCCAATAACAGCGACCTGTACGCCGCCATCAACACCGCACGCAATTATGCCGGAGTATCGGTGGTGTCCATGAGTTGGGGCGGCAGCGAAAGCTCCAGCGATCCCTCCTCTAACTCGTACTTCACCACGCCCTCAGGACATACCGGGGTGACTTTCATAGCCTCCAGCGGCGATAGCGGAGCTTACGACTACTATTATACTTCGACCAAGGCGGTGGAATATCCGGCGGCGTCGCCGAACGTACTTTCGGTGGGCGGCACACTGCTAAACGTAGATTCTTCTGGAAATTACATCTCGGAAAGCGGCTGGGGCAGCGGGACTTCCAGTGGAATCAACGGCGGCTCGGGCGGCGGCATCAGCACCTACGAATCACAGCCGTCCTATCAGTCGGGTGTGGTCACCCAGACCTCCACCAAGCGGGCCCTGCCTGACGTATCATTCGACGCCAGTCCCAACAGCGGCGTGGCCGTGATCGACACCTGGGACTTCGGCTCGTCCGACCCTTGGGCCCAGATCGGCGGCACCTCGCTGGCGGCCCCGTCTTGGGCGGGAATTATCGCCTTGGTCAACCAGGACCGCGCCCTTTCGGGCCTCAAGCCGCTCGACGGAGCTACCCAGACGCTGCCCGGCATTTATTCGCTCAGCGCTGCCGATTTCCACGACATCACCACCGGCAACAACGGCTACGCCGCTGGCGTGGGCTACGACCTGGTAACCGGACGCGGTACACCGATCGTCAACCAACTCGTGCCGGCCCTGGCCGGCGTGCCCACCACGCCAACCCCGGTAATCACGGCGTTGACCGCCAACCCAACCCCAACCATCGCCGGTACCACCGTGACGCTCAGCGCCACGGGTGTTCAAGAAACCGGCGGCACCATTAGTAGCGTCGCCTTCTATCGCGAGAGCAACGGAACATCCGGCCTCCAGGTAGGCTCGGATACCACCCTTACCGGTAGCGTTACCCACAGCGGCACGACCTGGTCGCTGAGCCTGGCCACCGCCGGCATGGCCAGCGGCACCTATACCTACTATGCAGTCGCGGTGGATTCCTCGGGCGTCAAGAGCACCGTGTCTTCCACCACCCTGACCATCGTCACGCCCACGCCCGTCATCGCCTCCTTGACCGACAACCCCTCTTCGACCGCCGCCGGCACCAGCGTCACCTTCACCGCCAACAACGTGACCGAAACCGGCGGGACGGTCAGTTCGGTGGCCTTCTATCGTGAGAGCAACGGCACATCTGGTCTGCAGATCGGTTCCGATACCGCCCTGACCGGCTCCGTAACCCTCAGCGGCAACAGTTACTCCATCGGCTACGCGACCACCGGCATGGCCCCGGGCACGTACACCTTCTATGCCGTGGCCACTGATACCGCCGGTGTTACCAGCGCCGTCGCCTCAACTACCCTGACCATCGCCGCCCCCGCCTCTTCCAACGACAATTTCGCCAATGCGACCGTGATCCCCAGCGCACAAACGGCAACCGTGTACGGTAGCAACGTCGGCGCCACCAAGGAAAGCGGCGAACCGGTCATAATCACCTACAACAGTTACGGTACGGGCGCCAACGCGGGCGGCAAGTCGGTCTGGTGGAACTGGACGGCCCCGGTGACCGGCAAGGTCAGCCTCAATACCCACGGCAGCAACTTTGACACCATCCTGGGCGTTTTCACCGGCAACACCGTTTCCACGCTGACTGAGATCACCGGCAACGACGATGATCCGGCCGGTGGAACCCTCACCAGCGCCCTGACTTTCAACGCCGTCGCCGGCACGACTTATCATTTCGTCGTGGACGGATATAACGCCGCCTCGGGCAACATCACCCTCAATCTGGCCGAGACGGTGGCTCCCGCGGCCCCAGCCAACGACAACTTCGCCAACGCGGTGGTGTTGCCCTCGGGATCATCCGCTTGGACCGGTTCCAATGTCAGCGCCACCAAAGAACCCGGCGAGCCCAACATCGCCAATAACCGCGGCGGAGCCTCCATCTGGTTCTCTTGGACCGCGACCACCAGCCGCAGCGTCAGCCTCAACACTCTGGGCAGCAACTTTGACACGCTGTTGGGCGTCTACACCGGCAGCTCGGTTTCCTCCTTGAGCTTGGTCGCCGGCAACGACGATAGCCCCGCCGGCGGAACCCTCACCAGCGCCCTTACCTTCAACGCCGTCGCCGGCACGACCTACTACATCGCCGTGGACGGTTACAACGGCGCCACCGGCAACGTCACCTTGAACCTCATATAGCTCCCAAAACAAAAAACAGCTCGTGGCCTGTCGCCGCGAGCTGTTTTTGTTTTAAAGCCCAGAAGTGCCGGGGCTGTCGTTGGCCGGGTCTACTTGCCGGGCTCCTCTTCGGCTAACAGGCTTTGCACCACTTCCTCGACATGGCCCGGCTGAAGGCCAACCACGCGGACGATGCCTTTGCGGTCCACGACAGCATAAGTGGGGTAATACTGCACGTGCCAGGCCTTTTCCGTTTCCAGTTTCGGATCCTTAGCGGTCGGGTATTCGATGCCCTTGTCCTTGACGACGTCCTCCATCTTTTCCTGGCCGTTGCCGCTGGTGCATACGCCAAAAAGGACCAGGCCCTTGTCCTTGTATTTCTTGAGAAGCTCGTTGTTGTGCGGAATGGCCCGCATGCACGGCCCGCACCACGTGGCATACAGATCGATGACCACTATCTTGCCCTTCATGTCTTCCGGCTTAACTTCGCCATTGACCCAGCCGCTTAGGCTCAAGGCGGGCATGGGCTTGCCTTCCAGTTCGGCGTGGCTCTGCCGCAGCTGCGGCGTGCTATCGAAGGTCCAATTGTCGGGAATTCCCGCGGCCCACATCAGGGCCGATCCCAGCATGACCACTCCACCGGACAACATGCCGATAATCGCCAATCGCTTGCTCATGATTTGTTCCTTTCGTTGTAAGAGTAATTACGCTGCATCATCATAGTAGGCACGCTCGGCTATGCAATAACTATCCCGTCCCCCGGACCATCGCTTTTGCCGACAGCAGCCCGCTTTCCTTGACGCAATAACGCGGGTCGATTCTGTGGCCATCCGCGTTTGCGGACCGCCAACGAGGTTCGTCCACCCCACGACCATTACCCTTGGCCAGAGCGGTTGGGATGAGGCCGCCTCTTTTGACATTGCTTCTTGAACCATGCAATAATACGCCCATGAATTCATCGCCTATTACTGTCGCTGTTGCCGGGTTGGGCCGCGCCGGCTGGGATATGCATGTGGAGCAACTGCGCCGGGACACTCGGTTCCGCATCGTGGGGGCCATGGACCCGGAAGCTGCGCGGCGCCAGGAAGCCCAAAAGGAACTTGGCTGCCAGGCTTACGAAACGCTGGATGCCATGCTGAATACGACGCCGGCGGAGGTGGTGGTGGTCGCCACTCCTTCCAGTCTGCACACCGAGCATGTGCTGGCCGTGCTGGGACGGGGAAAGCACGCCATAGTCGAGAAACCCTTTGCCCTTTCCCTGGCGGATGCCGATCGCATGATCGCCGCCGCCGCGACTGCCGGACGGCAGCTTTTTGTGCATCACACCCATCGTTTTGGCAAACTCTTCGCATTTCTCCGGCAGACGCTGGAATCCGGGAAACTTGGTCGGGTGTTTCATATCGGCGTGTGCTTCCACAACTATCGCCTGCGCAGCGACTGGCAAACCTTGACGCGCTACGGCGGCGGCGAATTGAACAACGCCGGCTCGCATCACCTGGACTTGGTATTGCGGCTGCTGGATGCCCCGGTGCGCGAAGTGCTCTGCGACATGAAACATCTGGCCGATGCCGGCGACGCCGAAGACCATGTGAAAATCCTGATGCGAGCCGCTAATGGACTTACGGCGGATGTGGAGATGAGCACCAAGGCGGCCACCACGCGCCAGGCGCCGCAGTGGACCATACTTGGCGATGCCGGAGCGTTGACCGTGGACCAGGGCAAGGCCCACCTGAAGTATTACGATCGCGCCAAGGTTCCGCCACCCCAGCCGCAGGGGACATTGGCGGCCACGGACAGGAAATACACGCCGGAACCCAATCTGCCCTGGTGCCAGGAGGATGTTCCGGCCGAAGGTCAATCGCAAGGATTCTATGATGGCGTGCATGGGACGTTGCGCCTCGACCAGCCCTTCCGCGTGCACCT
>Ga0316228_1003074_pt1 | contig 13805 bp, 11 predicted proteins | sample TBH18021metaG_FD_206005 | JGI IMG/M metagenome (GOLD analysis project Ga0316228, IMG submission 206005) | Freshwater microbial communities from Trout Bog Lake, Wisconsin, USA - TBH18021 | ecosystem: Environmental > Aquatic > Freshwater > Lake > Hypolimnion/Profundal zone | place: USA: Wisconsin... | reverse complement strand
AGAACGACCACAGAGAAGCCCGAAAAGGCCATTGAAATTAAGGAAAAGACCCCCGAGAGCAAGGACAAGGCGGTCGAACCTAAAGATAAGGCGGCCGAGGCCGCGGCGGCGGAGAGCGCCAAAGTAGCGGCTGGCCGCCAGCGTGATCTCGAGGCCGCCATCTCGACCATTACCAAGAATTTCGGCGACGGCAGCATCATGCGGCTGGGCGATGCCCGCGCCCTGCGCCAAATCCAGGTCATCTCCACGGGTGCACTGGCGGTGGACTTGGCGCTCGGGGTCATGGGTCTGCCGCGCGGGCGGGTCGTCGAGATCTTCGGCCCGGAATCCTCCGGTAAAACGACCTTGATGCTGCATGTCATCGCCGAGGCCCAGAAAATGGGCGGCTTGGCGGCCTTCATCGACGCCGAACATGCCCTGGACCCCGGCTATGCCAAGCGGCTCGGGGTCAATCTCAATGACCTGCTCGTCTCTCAACCCGACAGCGGGGAAGAGGCGCTTTCCATCTGCGAAACGCTAGCCCGTTCCAACGCGCTGGATGTCATTGTGATCGACTCGGTCGCGGCGCTGGTGCCCAAGGCCGAGCTGGAGGGTGAGATGGGCATGGCTACCATGGGCATGCAAGCCCGGCTCATGAGCCAGGCCCTCCGCAAGCTGACCGCGCTGCTCTCCAAGGCTAAGACCACCTGCATCTTCACTAACCAGATGCGCGAAAAGGTCGGCGTCATGTTCGGCAACCCGGAAACCACACCCGGCGGCAAGGCCCTCAAGTTTTACGCGAGCGTGCGCATTGATATCCGCCGCAAAGACACCCTCAAGGACGCCGCTGGCAACGCGGTCGGCAACCATGTGAAGGTGAAGATCGTCAAGAATAAGGTTGCCCCACCCTTCGCCGAGGCGGAATTCGACATCCTTTATAACCACGGCATTAACAAGGAAGGCAGTATCATCGAGGTCGGCATCGAGCACGGTGTGGTGGACAAGAAAGGCGCCTGGCTGCAATTCGAGGGTGAACTCATCGGCCAAGGCAAGGACGCCGCGCAAAAAACGCTCGCGGAAAAACCCGAAATCGCCAAGAAGATCGTCGAGACCATCCTGGCCAAACGGGCCGCTGCCATCCCGGCCTGATCTCGAGGCGAGGACCCTCCGTCACAAGGCCAGCCGTTTACGACTCGGCCTTGGACGAAAACTGGCCTTCCTTGCTCTTGAACAGCAGGTTGAAGGTGGTCATCGAGCCGTAGCAGCGCGTGATATATTGCTGCATGTCCACCTTCTCCCCGTCACTTAGTCCGGGGTGGCCGTTGATTTTCTGCTCCAGCACCCGTAATTGGTTGCGGATGCCGATGATCTTGTGGAAGAGAACTTCGATGGGGATCTCCTTGGTCGCTAGCGTAGGGTCCGACGGGTGCAGCACCACTTTGCCTCTCAACCAGCGGTTGGCCAGTTCCTCGACTACCGCTTCCGGCTGTTCCACGCCCATGCGCTCAATCACCTTCTCGATCGTCGCCTCCACAAAGTGCCTCAGTGACATGTCCAGCCCCGAGACGCTGATGCTTGCCTCCGCGGGGGTGATTTCACTCGCTTCCGGATCAAGCGACCGCAACGCGTCGTCGAAGCGAATGTCCGCCAGGTGTTCCGAGACACTCTTGACCACTCCCTCCCCGTAATGCGGGTGCTTGACGCGAAGTCCAACCGTAAGACTCTGAATCTTCATACCCCCAGTCTAGCCCAACGGCCCATCCGCGCCAGCCTCGAGATTCCCTTGGCGGCGAGGTGGCCCAAGATTAAACTGAGGCGAACTCGATGAGCCAAAAGCACTGGAACCGCCTCTCTTACGAACGCGACTTATGGGGCCAGGGGCTGACCCGCGTGGCCGGAGTCGACGAGGCGGGCTGCGGCCCGCTCGCCGGCCCGGTGGTCGCGGCAGCGGTCGTGTTCCCCTGTGATTGGTTAGCTTCTGGTCTGCTGCCTGAGTTCCGCGGCCTCAACGATTCCAAACAGCTCACCGAGGCCCAACGCGAAAAGTACTTTGCCGTCCTCAAATCCCACCCGGAAATCCACTCCGCAGTCGTTGAGTTGGGCGTCGAAATCATTGACCGAATCAATATCCGTCAGGCGGCGTGGCGGGCGATGAACCTCGCGCTCGACCAGTTGGACCCCAGGCCGGAGCATGTGCTTGTAGATGGCCTCAGGATCAAGTGGCTGCCGTACCCGCAAACCGCGCTCGTGCAGGGGGACGCCAAAAGCTACACCATCGCTGCCGCGAGTGTACTAGCCAAGGTGACTCGCGATCGGATCATGCGCGATCTCGACCGCCTTTATCCGGGTTATGGCTTTGCTGAGCATAAAGGTTATGGCACTCCCCAGCACCTCGCCGCCATTCGGCAACGCGGTCCCTGTCCAATCCATCGCCGCAGTTTCGCCCCCTTCCGCCCCGTCGCCACCGAGCTGGATTTGTTTCCGTAGAGTGCCCATTCTTCTGTCTCAGCCGTGTCTTCAAACCCACAAAACGGCAATAAGAAATCCGGGCTAGGCACTACGGCGGCGCAGCACGACCGCCAGGTTATCCGCCCATCCCAGCCGGCCCAGGCAACTCTCCGCCAGCTTATACCCCAGCCGCACCGGCGCGAGCCAAGGATTCTGCTTGAAAGATGTCGTTCGTTTCAGCAAACCCGCTCGTTCCCGGTTTGACACCTCCCGCCCTCCACTCCGCCAATCCTGCCAAATCACTACCGGGTTGAAGTGCGTCGTGCGCGCCTCGACCAACTCAAACCACGGGTCCACCAGTCGGAGCAGCGTGCCCCGCGAAAAGTAATTCAGGTGCTGGGGATAAACGTAACGGTACCGGGCGCCCAGCAGGCATATCGCCAGCGAGTCCAGGTTCGGCACCAATACAAAGCACAGCCCGCCCGCCGGGAGCAGGGATGCCGTTTTCTCCATAAACCCGCGCGGCCGATCCAGGTGCTCCAGCACCGCCCAGAACGTGATGGCATCCAGTCCGCCGCCGCCGAAGTCTCCCTCGAGAAAATCCCCGCGCTGGACCGGAATGCCGCGCGATTCCGCGTAGTCCAATGGTGGCCCGCTCACATCCGTTCCTACCACCTCGTAATCGGAAGGAAACCGGCGTCGGAGCTGAAACAGAAAGGCGCCGGAAGAACAGCCCACATCTAACACCTTCCCTCGCCGGCAATGCTGCCGGAAGAGCCGTAGCTCGCGTTGGAATCGGGATTCCGCGTAATCTCCCTCCAGCTTGGTGGGCGAAAGGTAAAAGTCCGATCCGACACCGTCGTAATACGCGCCAGAGGTGAAAACCTCGGGCACGGGAGACGCATAGACCATAGCGCACTGGCGGCACCGCACCAGGCGGAGTTCGCCTTTTTGCCAATGCGGTAACCTCTCGGCGCCTTGGCAAACCGGGCAACAGCGCTGGATGATGGGGGACTTCATGCCGATGGATTCCACTGGCGGTTAGATACCAACCTGGCCAACCGGTGGGAAGGCCAAAACGCTCCCCGATCGAGGCGCGAAACACCGATTTTCTCAAAAAACTGAAAAACCTGTTGCGCTTCCTGCTCGGTTTGCTATATTTCGCCTCCCGTTTCCCCGGGTAGGGGGAGTGGGGTATTTAGTTAACCATTAACAGACAATTGTTCTTTGTATGGCTGGACAACGCATCCGCATCCGACTGAAGGCCTTTGACCATCGGGTCATTGACCAATCCGCCCGCGATATTGCCGACACGGTCAAGCGAACCGGCGCCCGCGTGGCGGGCCCCATCCCACTTCCGACTCGTATCGAACGCTTCACCGTTCAACGCTCACCGCACTGCGATAAGAAGTCCCAGGAGACGTTCGAGCAACGCACCCACAAACGGCTCATCGATATCATCGAACCGACCGCCAAAACCGTGGATGAGTTGAAGAAACTCAACCTTCCCGCCGGCGTGGACATCACCATCAAAATTTAACTTATTTCTGATCTATGCCTCTCGGACTCTTAGGAAAGAAACTGGGCCAGACGCGCGTCTATGACGCCAAGGGCGTCATCCATTCGGTGACGATCGTCCTGGTCGGCCCCAACCGCGTATTGCAGTGCAAGACCAAGGAAACGGACGGCTACTGCGCCGTTCAACTCGGCTTCAACGACCAGAAGGAGCAGCGCGTTACCAAACCGTTGCTCGGCCACATCAAGAAATTCAACGGCCTCGCCGTCAAGAAAATCCAGGAATTCCGCGACTTCTCCAAGGAAGTCAAACCCGGTGATGTCGTCGGCGCCACCCTCTTCGCCCCCGGCGACTACGTGGATGCCATCGGCGTCACCAAGGGGCGCGGGTTCGAGGGCGTCGTGGGTCGCCACTCCTTCGCCGGTGGCGATATGACGCACGGCGCCAAGGGTTGGCACCGCCGCTCCGGCGCTATCGGTCAGCGCTTGTTCCCCGGTACTGTCATGCGCGGCATGCGCATGCCGGGTCACATGGGCCAGGTCCGCTGCACCACCCAAAACCTCGAGGTCATTCAAATCCACGAGGCCGATAACCTCATTCTCATCAAGGGCGCTATTCCGGGATCCAACGGTGATTATGTCGTCATTCGCGAAGCCAAGAAACGCCCCAAGGGCTGGCTGCCGCACGCCCAGCGGCCGGAAAACCTGAAGAAGAGCGACGGCAAGAAGGCCGATGCCAAAAAGAAGTAAGCCGCCTCCCGGCCTCAAAGGAATAAATCGCTATGAAGATTGCTATAAAAGATATCAAAGGAAACGCCCAGGGCGAGTGGGAGGTGAAATTCCCCCTCGTCGAGGACGGCAGCGGGACCCAGGCGGTTCACGATGTCGTGGTTGCTTACCAGGCCGCCCAGCGCATGGGCACCGCCTGCACCAAGACCATGGGCGAAGTCAATGGCTCGGGCAAGAAACCCTGGCGCCAGAAGGGCACCGGACGCGCGCGCGCCGGCTCATTCGCCTCGCCCTTGTGGCGAGGAGGTGGCGTTGTGTTTGGCCCCAAACCCCGCGACTATGCCAAGAAAGTATCCCGCAACACCCGTCAACTCGCCTTGCGCAAGTCGCTTTCCGAGCGGCTCAAGGCTGGCGATGTCGTGTTGGTGGATGATTTCAAACTCGGGTCCGCAAAGACCAAGGAGTTCGTTGGGGCTCTCGATTCCCTCGCGCTTCTGGGCACCACGCTCATCGTCTCCGCGGGCGCAGACAAGAACTTGCTGCTCGCTTCCCGCAACGTCCCCAACGTCGTTGTCACTACCTCCGACCGCCTCAACACCTACGACGTCCTGCGTTCGGACAAACTCGTCTTCACCCGCGGCGCTTTCGAGCAGGTCGAAGCCCGTTTGAACAAGGAATAACATGAACTCTTTCGAAATCGTCAAAACCGTTCGGTTAACCGAGAAGGGCACCCGCCAGGGTGAGAAATACAATCAGTACACCGTCGTGGCCGACCCTCGGGCCAACAAAACCCAGATCCGTTCCGCCGTTCAGGACCTCTTCAAGGTCAAGGTCGTTAAGGTCAACACCTTGAATGTCCGCGGCAAGCTCCGCCGCCAATTCCGGAAGGACGCCGGTCAGGCCCCCAACTGGAAGAAGGCCATCGTTACCCTCAAAGAAGGCGACAAGATCGTTTTGACCTAACCCCGGCCTTCCGGGGTCGGTCATTCCCTTTCCATCAGCGCGGATTGATACGTCAATCCGCGCTTTTCTATTTCTCCCCTCTGGTTTACGTTCCCCTCATGCCTACGTTGCCCTTCGGACCACTGCCGCCCTATCAGCCCCGACGCTTTGTGCCTTCGAGCGCGGACCTCGGATCCTGGCCCGAGATCGCTCCGCTCTTTGATGCCCTCGCCGCCCGCTCGGCGCAGTGCGCGACCACCGCCGACTTGGAGCGATGGTTGGTCGATTGGAGCGAGCTGAGCGCCGTCTTAGATGAAGAGTCCACCCGCCGTTACATTACCATGACCTGCCACACCGACGATGCCGAGGCCGAGGCCGCCTATCTCCATTTCGTCGAGCAGCTTGACCCGCAGGCCAAGCCCCGCCAATTTGACCTCGCCCGCCGGTTCGTTGCCCACCCCCTCCGTCCACACTTGCCCGCCGAGCGTTACCGCGTCTTCGATCGCGACACCCGCATCCAGGTCGAGATCTTCCGCCCGGAAAACGTCGCGCTCGAAACTGAGGATGCCAAACTCAGCCAGCAGTACCAAAAACTGACCGGCTCATTAACAGTACAGTTTCGGGACCAGGAACGTACCCTCATCCAAATGGGCCTGTACCTCGAAGAGCCGGATCGCGCCTTGCGGCAGGAGGCCTGGGAGTTGGTGGCCAACCGCCGTTTGCGTGAAGCGCCTGCGTTCGAGGATATCTTTGGTCGCCTCGTCCAGCTCCGCGGGCAAATGGCCAGGCAAGCCGGGTTTGTCGACTATCGCGACTACATGTTCCGAAAAATGGGCCGCCACGACTATTCCCCGGCCGATTGCGAGACCTTCCACGCGGCCGTGGAAGCCGAGGTCATGCCCGCCCTCCGCGCCCTCCAGGCCGAACGCCGCCGCCGTCTCTCCGTTGACGTTCTGCGTCCCTGGGACCTCGCCACGGATCCTCAGGGACGCCCCCCGTTACGGCCGTTTTCGCACGTCGACCAAATGGTCGCCGGTACCCAGAGCATCTTCGATGCCCTCGACCCCGACCTGGCCAGTGGGTTCCGTCGGATGCAAGAGTTGCACCTGCTCGACCTCGCCAACCGCAAGGGCAAGGCGCCTGGCGGATACCAGTCCAACCTCTCCGAGGCCCGCCTCGCGTTCATCTTCATGAACGCCGTCGGTCAGCAACGCGATGTCGAGACTATCCTCCACGAGGCCGGCCATGCCTTCCACGCCCTGGCCTCCAGAGGCGAGGACCTGTTCGCCTATCGCAATCCTCCCATCGAGTTTTGTGAAGTCGCCTCAATGAGCATGGAGTTGCTTGGCAATGAGTGGCTTGAGCCATTCTATGCCTTCCCCGAGGCCCAGCGCGCCCGCCGGGCCCACCTCGAAAACATCCTCACCATCCTCGCCTGGATCGCTACCGTGGATGCCTTCCAACACTGGGTCTATACCCACCCCAACCATACGCGCACCGACCGCGCCGGGGCCTGGGTTGCCCTCCTCCAGCGCTTCGGTGGCGACGTCGATTGGACCGGATACGAGCCCGCGCGCGCTTACCTCTGGCATCGCCAGTTGCATATTTTCACCCATCCCTTTTACTACATCGAATACGGCATCGCCCAACTCGGGGCGCTTCAAGTCTGGGCCAATGCCCGGCGCGACCGACCCGGCGCCCTCCGCAACTACAAGGCCGCCCTCGCCTTGGGCGGCTCCCGGCCCTTGCCCGAGTTGTTCGCCGCCGCCGGCTGTGCCTTCGACTTCAGTCGAAAAACCATCGCCCCCCTCGTCCGACTCCTCCTTGACGAACTTACCAGCCTGCCCGTGAACTGAGGCTTAACAACGGAAAGGCCATGTGTCCGCGGTCGTGGATTGGCGGGTCGACGGGCGACTTGGGGGGCTGGCGGGCCCACTACGCGTGGGCGTATCGGTTGAGGGGACCGGCCGCGTGGAAATGGAGTGGGTCCATCCCCTTGAGGCACCGGCACTTTGCCTTGATCCGACTCTGCTTGGACGCGGCGGGCGAGGACTTGGCCTGCAACTGGATCTACGCGCGCGTGTGGTTTCTGGTGTGGTTGAAGCGCGGGCTGGAAAGCCAGTCGGAAAGCCCGCGATACGGGCAGCGTGCCGGCCAACTGTAGTGCAGACTTTCAGTCGGCAAGTGTTGTTGTTGGGGCGTCCGGCAATATCTTGGCTGGCGGCGCTAATTTGCCCTTGCCCAGCCCTGGCTAACAGGGCATCATTCGATCCAGCATCCTAGGCACAATTTTGTCGTTTTGTGAAAGCAGCAATGGAAAGTTGGGTCCGACTCCGGAAGGCTCCGTTCCGGTCGCTGGGCCACAAGAGTGGCAGGGGGGCGTGCGAAGGACGGCATTCCGATCGACCTTTCCAACCACCCTCCGAGTTTCGCTCTCAGGAATGGAGCCTCTGGCCCGGTTTGTCCAGCTTGCCTAGGAACGGCCATGCTTTCCGGGAAGATAGGACTTGGAGATGGAGGTTAATAACACCACAAGATACTGGTCTGCATATAGTTACAGGAGACTCTGAGGTGTGTCTGCAGGTTCGGCATGAGTCTTGCTCCATGTGCCCGGTTATGGTCGAATCGATGGGGGGGCTGGGGCCCCCGATAGCACAATCAAAATTGTTGTTGCCGGATGTCGACCTAGCGCTTATTATACCAATTACTAACCATGAAGTCCGATCGGAATGTCATGCGAGAACTGAGGCTTGCTTAGCCTCTCGAGGGAGAGTTGACACCAGCCAACAATGAAAACATACCAAATGAGAACCACCATGCTAACTCCGGCTAGCCGCCGGGCTTTTACTCTAATCGAGTTGCTTGTCGTCATCGCCATCATTGCCATTTTAGCCGCGATGCTGCTGCCGGCGTTGAGCAAGGCCAAATCCAAGGCCCAGGGTATTCAGTGCCTGTCCAACCACCGGCAACTGGCGTTGTGCTGGCGAATGTACGCGGAGGACAGCCACGACATCTTCACCTATGCGAGTGATGACGGTTCGTCAGATCCTGTCACCGGCACTCCGGGCAACTGGAAGAACACGTATGCCTGGAATTGGACGCATTTGAGTTATGACGGTAACTATATCCCGAATTGGGATATCACGGTCGACCTCCAGAAGCGACCCCTTTGGGTTTACGCCAAGAACGCGGGCATTTACAAGTGCCCCTCCGATCACTCTTATGTGACCGTCAACGGGGTGCCCAAGCCTCGAACCCGAACGATGGCCATGAACCTCTACGTCGGCGGTTTCACCCCCTCGGCCAAGGACGGCAACATGCTCGGCAACGACGGTGGCTGGGGTTGGGCTGATAGCTATATGATCTTCTCCAAGACCAGTGACATGAGCCAGGGCAACGCCAAGGGCCCGTCGCGGATCTTCGTGTTTGTGGACGAGCGTGAGGACGCGGGGAATTGGGGAAATTACATGCAAGATATGCACGGGTACGACCCGGTCAAACCGACCCCGGCTGCTTACATGTTCGGCGACCTGCCCGGCAATTATCACAACCTCGGCTGCAGTTTTTCCTTGGCTGACGGCCACGCGGAAATGAAAAAGTGGCGCGCCGCGCCGGCCACCATACCGGTTCATTTCCAATCGACCTTTTTCGACGGCTCGACCTCCTTGGCCGCTCCCTATAGTCCCGATGTGCCCATCGTTCAGAACATCGCGACCTGCCTGAGGTGATTTTTTAGTTATTCCCCCCGCAGAAAGCGACTTGATCAGTGCTGGACAGGGAAGCCGGCTGGTTTAGCCGGCACGGAGAGGCGAGAGGCAGTGCGTTCCGACCGAGTCCCGATCTGGCGTTTCGAGTGCGCGAGAAGTTAACCACTCACTGTCAACGGAGAACCGAACAGAAAGCCGAAGAAAGTAAAGAGCGCATGAAAAAACGACACCATCTCAACCGATGCCAATTCGCCGGGGCGGCCTTGATCGCGGCTGTGGCGGTCTGGCAGGCTCGCGCGGACTATCCCGGGAGCATCCAGGCCCTCGGACCCCTGGGCTATTGGAGGTTTAACGATCCTCCCAACTCGCCGCCACTGAATCAAGTGGCAAACTTGTCCCCGTTGGGCAGTATTGCCAACGGGTTTGTGGTGGGAACTGTCAACAAAGGCGAACCCGGAGTGGTGGGCACCTGCCTCCGATTCGTCGGGACCGGCGGCACGGGTGACGACAAAGCCAAAGTAGATGTGCCTTATAATCCGGCGCTGAACCCGACCCCGCCCTTCAGCATCGAGTTCTGGGCCAAACCGAATTCGCTCGGGTCGGACGCCAACGGCTTCTGCCCCCTTTCGAACTTCGACCCTAGCTTGTATACGGGCGGCAACCGTTCCGGTTGGCTCTTTTATGTCAATAACACGGGCCGCTGGAATTTCCGACTGGGCAACACCGGTGGTTACGCCGGGAGCATTGTGAGCACCACCGGCAACGCCCAGGTGGGGGTGTGGCAGCACATCGTGGCTACCTATGACGGCACCAATGCCTCCATCTACGCGAACGGGGTGCTGGTCGGCAGCGGCGCCGCGCCGGTGGCCAACTGGGTGAATAACTCCGAGTCTTTCCTCCGCATGGGTGGCACGCCGCTGACCGGGAACGACAGCATTGGCGCTCCGTGGGCGATCAACTCGGGCGGCATTAGCGGCAACCGCGGGTTTGACGGCTGGCTGGATGAGGTGGCGATTTACCCCACCAAGCTCTCGCCTTCGACCATTATGGCGCATTATCAGGCGGCTACCATCAACAACGCCGGCTACAGCGCTCAGATCCTGGCCGACGGTCCGAGCGCCTATTGGGGCCTGAACGAACCGGTGGTCACTCCTCCGGATCCCAGCACTTTTCCGCCGGTAGCCGCCCTCGGCAGTGTCGGCACCGCGGGAGATGGGACAAATCTCTGGGGCGCCCTGGCGGGGCAAAGCGGGCCCGGTTACGCCGGATTTGGGGCCAACTCTGGGGCCACTTTCTTCGACGGCGTCAACGGTTCGTGCCCGGTCAGCGACGTGCCGGCCTTGCACTTTTCCGGCAACATCACCCTGGCGGCGTGGATCAACCCCGCCGAGAAAGACTATTACCGCGATATCATCGCCCACGGTTGGGACCCTACTACCTATGCCGAGACCTTCCTCCGTATCTCCCGCGGACCCGGTTCCGCCGGTTATGGCGACGGTAACTACTACGAAATTGGCGCCAGTGATGGGACTTGGTATGATTCGGCCACCATGGCCATTCCGGCGGGCGATGTGGGCAATTGGGTGTTTCTGGCCGGCACCTTTGACGGCACGAAATGGAATCTGTATCGGAACGGCGTGCTGGTCAGTTCGCTCACCACGTTGTCCGATGGCGACGGCGGGGCCTTGAATGTGACCAACCGCTGGTGGATTGGCGGTCGCTCCGATCCCTCGCAATTCGACGGGGTGCGGTTCAGCGGCTCGATTAGTGAGGCGTCGATATTCAACAAAGCCCTGACCCCGCTGCAAATCAATGCGCTCTACAACGCGGCCCAGGTGCCGCCCGTAATCACCACGGCCTTGCGGAACCCCGGCACGGTTTATCAAGGATCCTCGCTGAGTTTGTCCGTTTGGGCCGAGGGCAGCCCCACCCTGAGTTACTCCTGGCTCAGCAATGGAGTTCCCGTTGGCGTGACGACCGCTAACCTCACGCTCAATAACCTGCAACCCGGTACCGACACCATCGCGGTGGTGGTCACCAACCCTTACGGAACGACCACCAATGCGGTGACCTTCTCCGTGGTGGCGGCGCCCCCTTTCATCACCCAACAGCCCGCCCCGACCACCCGGTTTGTCGGCTATCCCTTCAGCCTCTCGGTCACGGCTGGAGGCACCGCGCCGCTGACCTACTTTTGGATGCTCAACGGGACGCTAGTGCAGGCGGGCCTCTCCTCAACTTACAGTGGCGTTGCCAGTCTGGCCAATGCGGGTGGCTACTCGGTCCTGGTCAGCAATCTGACCGGTATTACCGTGATGAGCACCACCAACGCGCTGACCGTTAATCCCATCCCCTCGGGTTACGGCGGAGCGGTCATTGGCAGCCGGCCGATGGCCTACTGGCGTCTGGGTGAGAGCAGTGGCACCGTGGCCCATGATGGCATCGGTGGCAACGACGGGACTTATCACAGCGCCACCCTCGGTGTTCCTGGGTACTCTACTATCGATGCGGATACCGCCGCCTCGTTCTCTGGTCTGAATAGCTACGCGGGCGGCATCAGCGGGACGGCCATCAACTTTCCGGGGCATTCGAGCTTCTCGCTGGAAGCCTGGGTCAACGCCCCACCCGGCCAAGCCGACCAAGCCACCGTCATCGCCAAAGGCATCGGGGCTAACGGCACCACCGAGACCGAACAGTTTTCTATCGACGTCTCCGGCGGGGTGTATCGGTTCTTCACTTCCTCCGGCACCGCGGCGATCCTGTCCGCCGTGGGCAGCTCCGGTCCGAACGGGACCTGGCAGCATCTGGTCGGGGTTTATGACGATGCCGGCAGCACCATGTACCTGTACGTTAACGGGCAACTGGAAGCGACCCACCCGACCCGGACCGCGGGCTTGGTGAACACCACCACCCCCGTGAGCATTGGCTCCAAGCGCACGGGCAACGACCCCAATTACGATGGCACCTTCAACGGCACCATCGACGAGGTCGCCGTGTACCCCACAGCCCTCGATCCGGCGACCATTTACAATCATTACGCCGCCGCCTACGGCACCACTCTTAAGCCCTTTATCTTGATTCAGCCCGCACCGTTAACGAATTACTTCAATCTGCCCGCCAAGCTGTCGGTCAGCGCCGCCGGTTCCGTTCCGCTGAGCTACCAGTGGAAATTTAATGGCGTTGACATTCCTGGGGCAACGGATAGCGCCTTCACCAACAGCGCCGTCGCACTCAGCGATGCCGGCAACTACTCGGTAGGTGTGAGCAACAGCTTGGGCGGGGTACTCAGCGCTCCAGCCCACCTCACCGTTTGGCCGACCCCGACCAATGCCGTCACCATCCCGGGGTTGGTAGTGCATATTCCGTTCGACAACAACCTGATCGACGCGACTGGCCGCGGGAACAACGGCGTCAACTATCATGTGTTGCCAGGGTCGACGAATACGTTTAACGCGAACCCTGGTAACGTGGATTGCTACTTCACTCCTGGCGTGCTAGGGTCCGCCTTCCACTACACGACTCACGCCCACAACCTCACTTCCTCCACGGCCGCCGCCGACGAGACCTACTATGTTTCGCTCGGGGTTCGGCCCGACTTGCAGTTCAGTTCCAATGTGAACTTCAGTGTCGCGTTCTGGATCCGCCTGCCGCTGGGCTACCAAGGCGGTGACTTGCCATTCTTCACGGATGCCGTGAACGCCGAGAACAACCCCGGGTTCGTGTTTGCGCCGGCCTACGGTTACGGCACCGCCAGCCCGAATCCCACCACCAAGCCGCAGAATTACGGGGGTTGGGCCTACAGCCTTTTCGACAGCGCTGCGGTTGGCGCCCTCGTCTATGGCGATTTGGGCTCGATCAACGATAGCCAGTGGCACCATTTGGCCTATGTCATCAACCGCAACGGGGCAAGCAGTCAGGTCTACCTGGATGGCGTGCTGGCTCACAGCACGACGAGCGCCGGTACCTATGCCGGCGCGGCGGCGAACATCGATACCGGGAAGGCCGCCACCATCGGCCAGGACCCGACCGGGTTCTACCCGGAAGACGGCTCGGCCGATATCGACGATCTGGGCGTGTGGCGCCGCGGCCTCTCGGCTTTGGAGGTGGCTTCCATCTATGCGGCGGCCGCTCCTGGCTTAACCGGAAATGTCGGCTACAGCTTCGTGGGCACCTCCTCTGTCCCACCGGTCTCCATCTCCCTGCCGCCGGGCAGTCCCACCTCGGTGCGGTTGACTTGGTCCTACGGCACCCTGCAATCGGCAACTTCGGTCACGGGACCCTATACCGACGTGGCGGGTGCGGGCTCCCCCTACACCGTGACCAATCCGTCGGGCAACGTGTTCTACCGGATACGACTCTAAAGCACGCCCCGGGTTCCACTTAACGGCTCGCAGCGGCCGGAACGCAAGTTCCGGCCGCTTTGCTTGGGCTATTTTCTCGCTTGACACTGCCGGCGAAAGGCCGAGCTTAATAAAGCTGCACCCGACA
>Ga0316228_1003072_pt1 | contig 13806 bp, 4 predicted proteins | sample TBH18021metaG_FD_206005 | JGI IMG/M metagenome (GOLD analysis project Ga0316228, IMG submission 206005) | Freshwater microbial communities from Trout Bog Lake, Wisconsin, USA - TBH18021 | ecosystem: Environmental > Aquatic > Freshwater > Lake > Hypolimnion/Profundal zone | place: USA: Wisconsin... | reverse complement strand
TAGGGGGTGGGAATCAACCTCAACCTCGGGGGGCGCTTTAAGTTGCTCGAGGTTTACCCTCCTCCAGAGGAGGAGGGTATAAAGAAGCGCCCAAAGGGCAAAGAGCAACTAATTCTTTAGATTTACCGTAGGTAAATCAACCTCTGCGCAGCGAGAGAGACGCTTTAAGTTGCTTAAATTGTTAACCCCAGAGGGGTTAACAATTAACCTCTCGCTGCGCATTAGCCAAAGGCAAAGAGCAACTAATTCTTCAACCTCAACGACGCTTCTTTAGATTGTTAACCCCATGGGGTTAACAATCAACCTCTTGCCCTCTTCCTCTAAAGGAGGGTATAAACGACTAATTACTTTTAGATTCTTCTTTAAGGAAATAAACCACTCTAGTTTACTTTCCATTAGAAGAGGGGTTTGTGGTTCTTTAAGAACGACGTAGCCTTATTACACCTAACCCTTTAACCACGTACTTACTCCTCATAAGGGTAAGTACGTGGTTAAAGGGTTAGGTGTAAGAAATGCGGTTATAACTTTAAAGTTATATGAAAGTTAACCCACTTAGTTTAGGGGGTCACACCTTTGGCCAACTAATCTCTAAAAAAGATTAAGATAAAAATTCAAGAATCTAAAGGCAATTTTTAAAAGAGTATTATTGTTTGACAAATCAAAAGAATTATATTAATATATCAATATTAGGTATTTACCTTTCAATAAATAAAAATAAGACCTTTTTTTATGGGGCGTCGCCAAGTGGTAAGGCAGCGGTTTTTGGCACCGCCACTCGTAGGTTCGAATCCTCCCGCCCCAGTTTACATTATACAATGCCATAAAGTACTTAATACAATAAAAGATCTGATCATAGATTAATATGATCATTTTAACTCATGGACTAGATACTAAAACACCATATTAAACTCTGATATTAAATAATACTTAGGTTTTTTTTCTATTAAAACCTAATAAATTTTGTTAATTTAAAAAAGTAAAAAAGAGAAGGTAATAAACTTTTTGAAAACATAAGATTTTCATTATTATTATATATTAAATAATAATTATTATTTTATCCTTTATACTCGCAGGTGATATTGATTTACCGTAGGTAAATCAAACAAACAACTCCTATAACTTACCGTATATATGATAGGTGCTATTATTATTTTTTTTGTAAATCTAACACTTGAAACCAAATTATTTACTTTAAAAGATTTCTATTTTTTTTAATTAAAATTCTTTATACTGATTAAAAATTCAAAGTTTTAACCCCTTACCCCTATTGATAATATAAGTTGAATCCATTATAAAAACTTTTATAAAAAATTAAAATTTAATTTAGATCTGTTTTTATTAAATTATTCTTTCTATTTTTAGTATTAGATAAAAAAATTATTAAATAATAATAATAGTGTAGTTTTTAATTAAATTATTTTTAAGATATTTAAAATTTTATTAAATCTTAAATTTATTAAAACTTTATTTCGTTAATAAATAATAGGATTTGATAACTAATTTTAATAAAAATAATATCAGAGGAAAATAGTTAAAAACTTCTATCATTTTTTTACTTTTCTTTAACCCTCTAACCTCCCGATCCCGAAGGGAAAATAGAAGAAGCGTCGTTCTTTGCCCCCCCGACCCCTCGCTGCGCATTAGGGGAACCTCAAGGGGGGCGCTTTAAGTTGCTCATAGCCAAAGGCAAAGAGCAACTAATTCTTTTGCGCAGCGAGAGGTTAGTTGGCCAAAGGGGTTGAGGTTGATTTACCGTAGGTAAATCTAAAGAAGCGTCTCTCGTAGCCCCCCGGGGTTACTTGTTATCTTCGATAACAAGTTAAAGGGGGGCAAAGAGAGACTAATTGCCCTCCTCCTCTGGAGGAGGGTATAGCCAACGCTTCTTCAACGACTAAGAAGCGAGGGTGATATTAAAAGGGGGGGAGAGGTTACTCTCCCTATAACTTCCTTTAAGTCGTTTAAATTGTTATCTTCGATAACAATTAACCTCTCGCTGCGCATTAGCCCCCCGTAGGGCGGCATTCCCCTACGGGGTCGACGACGCTTCTTCAACATTGGGAAAGTTAAGACGGTAACTTTCATAATTAATAATTAGTTTATAAACTTTTATGCTTGCTTGAATTTTAAATTTTCGGATTTATTTTTGGTGTAATTAATAAAACTAAATTTAAATTTTTTTATCTTAAAAGACATAAGAATACTATTTTATTAATTGCTAAAAGCTAAACATTTAAGTGATGCCCCTAAAAAGCATCAATTAATTAAAAGAGATTCATAACTTTTGGGCAAATTAAACATTGTCTATAATTATTTCGCTTTATATGTGATAAAGATAATTTAAATTAATTATTTTATTTAGTGTCTCTTTAAGGAGGACACTTACCGATAATCATAGTTATCCTAGATAAAAACCTTAAATAATTAGTCGTTTAAGTTGTTACCCCCAGAGGGGGTAAGAGGCCAACTAACCTCTTTTAGAACGACGCTTCTTCAAACAGCTTTATTTAAGGTTTTTAGTCATTTTTGTTACTTTTTGTTGAAATTAAAAAGTTTTAGTTAAAAAGTATTTCACAAAAGAGTATTAGACCTCACAAGCCCGTAAGTGCCTCTTAAATACCCCGCTAAAGATTAAAATTGCCCCATAGGAGCATAACTTAAAATTATTTAAAAAAAAGCGGCTCTAAATAAATTATAAATAATAACAAAAATAGATCGAATGTCAAATTCACGTTATTTTATATCAGATTTTGTTGAAATCCAAAGGAAAAGTTTTTTTGAACTTTTAGAAAAAGGTATAATAGATGAGTTTTCTAGACGAAATCCAATAACATCCCAAAAAAAGGATCTTGAATTATATTTTTATCCTGAATATTATAAATTAACTTTACCTGAGTATAATCCTCGTCAAGCTATTCTAAGAGGGAAAAGTTATACATCTAAACTATATATGCCAGTTCAATTAACTTATAAAAAGGCCAATACAATAAGATTAAAATGGGCTTATATAGGTAATATACCTTTAATGACAAAACGTGGCCATTTTATTTTAAACGGTGCTGCTCGTGTTATTGTAAATCAAATAATCCGAAGTCCCGGTATTTATTACCAAGAAAAATTATATGAAACCTTTAATCAAAAATGGAGTGAGAAAGCCGAAGAAAGTTATAAACGATATTATGCTGATTTAATATGCTTAAGAGGTACGTGGCTTAGATTAGAAATTGATAAAGAGAAAAATATTTGGGCACAAACAAAAAAAGGACCAAAAATTCCAATTTTTTGGTTTTTAATTGCAATGGGCTTAAGTGAACGTGTTATTTTCAAATCTATGCTAGAGTCTAATAGATTAATTCATAACCTGAAAGCTGGTTCTCGTGGATTATATATAAATGTAGAACAAAAGAAAGATATAGATAAACACGAAGAAAGCATGCATCCTTATATAACCGATCCCCCTTCAGCTTGGCATGAGATTTATTCTTTAATAATTTCCAAAAAATCTTCTAATAAAAATGCTTATAGTGAACAAGGACGAAAATGGTTGTTTAATAAATTTATGAATCCACGCTCTTATGATTTAGGAAAACAAGGTCGATCAGCTTTTAATAGAAAACTAGGTTTAAAAATAGATGATAATCAACTTGTTTTAACAGCTCAAGATTTACTTTATGCAACGGATTATCTTGTTAAAGTGGAAAAAGGTTTAAAAGGGCTCGATGATATTGACCATTTAAAAAATCGAAGAGTAAGAACTTCTGGTGAGCTTATTCAAATGCAAATGGGCATTGCCCTAGTTCGTTTAGAAAAAACCATTAGAGAAAAAATGAATAAAACATCTATGGAATTTTTTGTTAAAATGAAAAAAGATTCTAATATTATTCGTAGCAATTCTTCATTTACTAATGTTCCAAAACTAGAGCTCGCTACTAAGATTTTGAATAGCGAGGTGAATTTAAAGTTTTCTTCAAAAACAATTAACCTCGTTGAACAATTATCCCCCTCTACGGGGGGGGTTAATAAACCAAAACAGCTTGATGTTTTTAATAATCCTCAAAAAATAAGTCCAAAATCAAAACTGCAACCTAAAATAGAAGCTGCAAAAAGTATTAGCGCTAAAATTAATAAAGTTAAAAGTAATGAGATTAAAAGATTAACAATAAGCTATTTAATTAATAACAAAGCCTTTAATAGTGCTTTAAGAGAATTTTTTGGAACAAGTCCTTTGTCTCAATTTATGGATCAAATTAATCCTTTAGCTGAATTAACTCATAAAAGACGATTAAGTTCTATGGGTCCTGGGGGTATTACGCGTGATACAGCTACTTTAGCCATTAGAGGTATTCATCCGACTCACTATGGCCGTATTTGTCCCGTTGAAACACCAGAGGGTAAAAATACTGGATTAGTTAATTCAATGACGACTTATGCTCGAGTAAACCCTTTAGGTTTGTTAGAAAGCCCTTTTTATAAAGTTTATAAAGGTATTGTGCAAAAAAAAACAGGAATGTTTTTTTTATCAGCTGAGCAAGAAGAAAAAACTAAATTAGCTACAGGTGATCTTTTTGTAACACCTATTGGATTTTTACCAAATAACACAATTCCTGTTCGAATTGGAGAAAATTTTACTAAAATTAATAGAAATGCTGTTGAATATATTGGGGTTTCTCCTCTTCAAATGATTTCAATTGCTACCTCTTTAATACCTTTTTTAGAACATGACGATGCAAATAGAGCTTTAATGGGTTCAAATATGCAACGTCAGGCAGTGCCTTTAATTAAGCCAGAGCGTCCTATAGTTGGAACCGGTCTAGAATCTAGAGCAGTTAGTGATTCCGGGCATGTTCTTCAATCCAAATTTAGTGGTGTCGTTACTTATGTAAGTGCTGAAAAAATAATAGTAACAACAATAAAACATCCAAATTAGTTTATATAAATAAAAAGTGCTGTTATTTGGAATTGTAGGTAGTGGTTTTAACCCCCTCCTCATTTCGTCTACTCACACGCAAGTGTCGTCTTTTAACTTGTTCTCTTTAACTTGTTATTAAACTTTTCCTATAATAAATTTACCTACGGTAAATTAATTAGTCTCTCTAATAAGTCTCTCTATAAGAGAGACGCTTCTTTAGATTGTTAACCCCATGGGGTTAACAATCAACCTCTTGCCCCCCTTTAACTTGTTATCTTCGAGGTTACTTGGTCTCATAGAGACCAAGTTAATAACAAGTAATTAGTCCCTCTTTGCCCCCCTTTAACTTGTTATCTTCGATAACAAGTAACCTCGGGGGGCTAATGCGCAGCGAGAGGGACGCTTCTTCAACCTCGGGGGGCGCTTTAAGTTGCTTAAATTGTTAACCCCAGAGGGGTTAACAATTAACCTCTCGCTGCGCATTAGCCCAAAGGGCAAAGAGCAACTAATTCTTTATACCCTCCTCCTCTGGAGGAGGGTAAACCTCTGCGCAGCGAGAGAGACGCTTCTTTAGATTTACCTACGGTAAATCAACCTCAACCTCGCATTAGGGGAACCTCAAGGGGGCGCTTCTTCGAGGTTAATTGTTAACCCCTCTATAAATTTATTGCTTTGCAATAAATTAACCTCCTTGGGCTGGGTTAACAATTTAAACGACGCTTCTTTATACCCTCCTCCTCTGGAGGTTTACAACAACGCTTCTTTATACCCTCCTCCAGAGGAGGTTTACAACGACGCTTTAAGTGGCTTAAATTGTTAACCCCAGAGGGGTTAACAATTAACCTCTCGCTGCGCATTAGCCAAAGGCAAAGAGCCACTAATTCTTCAAAAAACGACTAATAAGAAGCGAGCCACTAATTTTTAAACCTCGTCAAAAGTAGGCAATTGTTTTTTCGCATAGAGAAAAAATAACCTCTTGAAATTGAAATTTTACGTTCAGGAAATTTGAGAAACCATTTTATAGATTTATCTTCGTTAAATCAACCTCAACCTATAACTTGTCCTTCGCTCAAATAACGTTTAGGGGTAAGAGGTTGATTTTTAACCTTCGTTATAAGTTTAAAGTTGGAACCTCTTTATTAACTCATATACTAACCCTTCCATAGGAGAGGTTAATGGCTAATAGGAAGAGGGCGAGGTTTACCCTCCTCCTCTGGAGGAGGGTATAAAGAATTAGTGGCTCTAAGAAGAATTAGTGGCTCTTTGCCCTTTGGGCTAATGCGCAGCGAGAGGTTAATTGTTAACCCCTCTGGGGTTAACAATTTAAGCCACTTAAAGCGTCTCTCTATAAGAGAGATTAATTGCCTTTGGCTAATGCGCAGCGAGAGGTTAATTGTTAACCCCTCTGGGGTTAACAATTTAAGCCACTTAAAGCGTAGTTCTAAAAAATGTTAGTTGCTCTTATAACCCTTCTACGGGCTAGTTATATAAAGCATACAGTTAATTCAATGCAAAAGATAATCTTACTAAGCTATTTGTTAGAAAATTAATTTGTTAGGTATTATTTGAAAATAATGTAATATATTTTATATACTTTTAAATTTATGAACTTTTATTATAATCCCCTACTATCTCGCACCGTAATGGGAGGGGTTAGTAGTATTTTTTCTCCAATAAAAAAACATTTAAAAAAATCTGATAATTTAAATTTATTTTGTTCTTTTAAAAACATAAGAAAAAAAAATAGCTTAAAAGTAATGGCTTTTAAAATGTTAAGTAATTTAGATAAATTAATGTCTATTGAATATTCTCTAGATAACTATCACCGTTCCAATCAAGATACCTGCTTAGTTCATAAGCCTATCGTTTCTGAAGGCCAATGGATTGAAAGTGGTGATTTACTAGCAGATTGTTCCGCTAGTGTAGGTGGGGAATTATCTTTAGGACAAAACATTTTAATTGCTTATATGCCTTGGGAAGGTTATAACTTTGAAGATGCTATTTTAATTAGTGAACGTTTAGTTTTTGATGATCTTTATACTAGTATTCATATTGAAAAGTATCAAGTTGAAATTAAAGACACAAAACTAGGTATGGAAGAAATTACACGCACAATACCCGATGTTCGAGAAGAATCCATAAGACATTTAGATCTTTCAGGTATTGCAAAATTAGGAAGTTGGGTAGAAGAAGGTGATATTTTAATAGGTAAAGTTACACCTATAAATAAAAAAAGTCAATCCAATTATCAAAAGTTACTTTATACAATTTTAGAGAAACCGGTATTATCTATTCGTGATAGTTCATTACGAGCTCCTAAAGGAATTAAAGCTAAAGTAGTTGGAATTGAAATTTTTAAAAAAAATAAAAATACCTTAGTTTCAAAACAATTAGGCAGTGGCTTGCTAACCGCTGTAGGAGGTAATAGGCCACTCCAAAAAATTAACGCTCAAAAAACAAAAACAATTAATGAAAAGACAAATAAAACGATTTCAACTTTTAAACAAATGACAAAGGTTAATATTAGTAAAAAAAAAGTCGTATCTGTAGCTTCAATTATACAACCTACTAAAAAAATACTAAGAAAATCAAACTTAAAAAATATCCTCAATTTATTAACAAACAAAAACCAGAACCCATTAATTAAATCTAAATTCGATCAGAGAGATTTTAATTATGATCAGTTATCAAACGTTTTACAACTAAGTAAATCATTTTTCACTTTACCTGATTTTTTTGAAATGTATAAGCAATCTAATGTGATTCATCAAATTAAAAATAAAAAAAATATTAGTGGATATTTTAATTCAAAATTTATAAATAATATTAATAGTTTTTCTTATTCCGGATACAAAAAGATTAATTACAATCTTTATCAAGATTATTTATTGAGCGGACAAAAGCAAGAGGTTTCGATCTCTGAGCTAGTAAGCCCCGAGGTTATTTTACAAAGTAAAACTATAGGGGTACAGAATAAAAGCATCACCCCTTTAACTTCTTTACTTCGAAAAAAAGTAACCTCGGAACAGTCCTTTTATCCTTCTATGGGGGAGTTAGCGGGTTTGAAGAAGCGTCTCTCTTTTAGAGAGACTAATTACTGCCTTGAAAATGAAAAAAAACCATGGACTAATTTATTAAAAAAAACACGTTCAATCAAAACAAAAGTATCAAAAAATAAAAATCACCTCGGTCAACAAAATAAAAATTTATTAACTGGTGTTTCTTCGGTACAAGTTTATTTAGCAGAAAAAAGACGAGTACAAGTAGGAGATAAAATGGCTGGACGCCATGGTAATAAGGGCATCATTTCTCAAATATTCCCATCTGAAGATATGCCTTTCTTACCTGACGGAACGGCACTTGATATGGTTTTAAATCCTTTGGGTGTTCCCTCTCGTATGAATGTAGGGCAATTATACGAATGTTTATTAGGTTTAGCAGGTAAACATTTAGGAGAAAATTTTAAAGTTTTTCCTTTTGATGAAATTTATGGAGCCGAGGCTTCACGAAGTTTTGTTTATTCAAAATTAAATGAAGCCCGACTTAAAACAGGCAAATATTGGTTATTTAGTCCAAATTCTCCTGGTAAAATACGTCTATATGATGGACGAACAGGAGAGAGTTTTGACCAAGCAATCACTGTGGGTTATGCCTACATGCTCCGATTAGTACACATGGTTGACGATAAAATTCATGCTCGATCTACAGGACCCTATTCTTTAGTTACTCAACAACCACTCCGTGGTAGAAGTAAACAAGGGGGTCAACGACTAGGTGAAATGGAAGTTTGGGCTTTAGAAGGTTATGGTGCGGCTTTTACCTTATTAGAAATGTTAACCATTAAATCAGATGACATGAGTGGTCGGTTAACACTTTGGTCTAATTTGATATTAAATAAAGAAATTTCTATTGGAACACCGGAGTCTTTTAAAGTTTTAATGTGTGAGTTACAAGCTTTATGTTTAGATGTTAATCTATTCCGCGTAAATTCTAAGTAGGAAAATGACTATTTATTTTAATCAAGTTATATTTTAACTCATCTCCTCTCTAACTTCCACTTATCGATTTATAAGTTGTCACCTAGCCTACGGAGGTTAACTTCTTAAATCTACCTACGATAGAGTTAACAAGTTTATAAGGGGTTTAATTAGTGTTTAAGTTGCCCTATAAGGGCAACTAACTTCTTTGCCCCCCCGTAGGGGGGGCGCTTCTTCTGCGCAGCGAGAGGTTAGTTGGCCTCTTACCCCCTCTGGGGGTAACAACTTAAACAACTTAAAGTCTCTCTTTGCCCCCCTTGAGGTTCCCCTAATGCGATGTTACTTGTTATCTTCAATAACAAGTTAAAGCGAGGGGTCGGGGGGCGCTTCTTCTGCGCAGCGAGAGAGACTAATTAATTTACCAAAGGTAAATTTAGTAAATGGGTTAGTTGACCAAAGATCAACTTACGCAACTTAAACGACGCTTTAAGTGGCTTAAATTGTTAACCCCTAATGCGCAGCGAGGGGTTAACAATTTAAACGACGCTTTAAGTGGCTTAAATTGTTAACCCCTAATGCGCATTAGGGGTTAACAATTTAAACGACGCTTTAAGTGGCTTAAATTGTTAACCCCTAATGCGCAGCGAGGGGTTAACAATTAACCTCTCGCTGCGCATTAGCCAAAGGCAATAAGTCGTTTAAATTGTTAACCCCAGAGGGGTTAACAATTAACCTCGAAGAATTAGTTGCTCTTTGCCCTTTGGGCGCTTTAAGTGGCTTAAATTGTTAACCCCAGAGGGGTTAACAATTAACCTCTCGCTGCGCATTAGCCAAAGGCAAAGAGCCACTAATTCTTTATACCCTCCTCCTCTGGAGGAGGGTAAACCTCGAACAACTTAAAGCGCCCCCTTGAAAAAATGCGAGGTTGAAGAAGCGTCTCTCTCGCTGCGCAGAAGAATTAGTTGCTCTTTGCCCTTTGGGCGCTTCTTCGAGCAACTTAAAGCGCCCCCCTTTAACTTGTTATCGAAGATAACAAGTAATTAGTCCCTCTTTGCCCCCCTTTAACTTGTTATCGAAGATAACAAGTAACCTCGGGGGGCTACGAGGGGCTAATTACTTGGTCTCTATGAGAGGTTGCCTCCTCCTTTGGAGGAGGGTATAACCAAGTTAATAACAAGTTAAAGCGAGGGGTCTAAATTTGCCGAAGGCAAATTAATGGGCAAATAGGTTGCCTCCTCCTCTGGAGGAGGGTATAAACGACTAAAAAGAGCAACTAATTCTTCAACCTCGTTGTAAAAAGAGTATGGTACTGTTATTTAAGTCTTTTAGTTTAACGTTTTGATTTTTTATCATTTTTTACATGACCACGATAACTGCGAGTGGGAGAAAATTCACCTAATTTATGTCCTACCATTAAATCAGTTACAAAAACTGGAATATGTTCACGACCATTGTAAACACCTATTGTGTGACCAATCATAGGCGGTACAATCATTGATGAGCGAGACCAAGTTTTAATAACCACTTTTTTCCCTGCAGTATTTAATTTATCAATTTTTTTTAATAAATGATTAGCAACAAATGGTCCTTTTTTTATTGAACGTGGCATAATTATAACTCCACAATTTATGCAGCAAACTTTTATTAGTTTACTTAAAAAATATCTATATGAGAATAACCCATATCAATTTAGTAAGTCTCTCTTTTAATAAGTGTCTCTTTAATAGTTTTCTTACCCTCCCTCGAGCTGGTTTAAGTCCCTCTTTACCCTCAGTAGCGGGGCTATAAGGAACTAATTATTTTTTTTGGGGTTGAGGTTGATTCCCACCCCCTAATGCGCAGCGAGGGGGTGGGAATCGAAAGAAGCGTCCCTCTTTTTAGTCGTTCTAAAAGAACGATTTATTGCCTTTGGCTATGAGGGACTCATTACTTGGTCTCTACGAGAGGTTATACCCTCCTCCTCTGGAGGAGGGTATAACCAAGTTAAAAACAAAGTATTCTAAATTTTTCATAGAAGGTTAGTTCCCCAATGGGCAATTTTAAAATTAACCCTTTGGTCTCTTTAACTTGTCCTATAACTAATGCGCAGCGAGGGGTTGAATCAGAAGCGCGTCGCTCATAGCCCAAAAGGCAAATAGCAACGCGCTTCTGATTCAAACTCCACGAGGGGCGCAGTTTTTTACCCTGAACCATAGAGAGAGCTAATAAAGTTTAAACCCTAATACTTCGAGTGTACCTAGGGGTTTATTTAAAGACACTTACGAGACTAATATTTTACAATAGATTATTTTAATCTATTAAATTAGATACACTTCTCTAAACTAACTATTGAAGCTAATTAAGTTTTTTAACTTATTTTATTATCTTTGAGCAGGTTTAATTCGTTTTTTTTAGTCGTTGAAGAAGCGTTGGCCTAAGGGGTTTAATTTGTTGCCCTTATAGGGCAAATTAAAGTCTCTCTTAGTTGTTCTTTTAGAACGACGCTTCTTTAGATTTACCTACGGTAAATCAACCTCCAGCCCCCCGTAGGGGGGCAAAGAGAGACTAATTGCCCTCCTCCTCTGGAGGAGGGTATAGCCAACTAACCTCTTTGCCCTCCTACGGGGGGCGCTTTAAGTTGCTCGAGGTTTACCCTCCTCCTCTGGAGGAGGGTATAAAGAATTAGTGGCTCTTTGCCTTTGGCTATGAGCCACTTAAAGCGCCCCCCGGAGGGGGGCAAAGAGCAACTAATTCTTCTGCGCAGCGAGGGGTTAACAATTTAAACGACGCTTCTTCTTTGCCTTTATAAATTTATTGCTTTGCAATAAATTAACCTCCGTTCCCCTTTAACTTGTTATCAAAGATAACAAGTAACCTCGGGGTCCTTGGGCCGGCTGCTAATGCGCAGCGAGAGGTTAGTTGGCCTCTTATTTTGCCCCCTCTGGGGGTAGAAGAAGCGTCGTTCTTTTAGAACGACGCTTCTTCAACAACTTAAACGAATTAAAACTCGCTACCTTAAATAAAATCAAACTCATAGAGGAGTGCGTTTGGTAACCTCCTTAAGTTAATTAGTCTCTCTCGCTGCGCAGAGGTTGATTTACCTACGGTAAATCTAAAGAATTAGTTGCTCTTTGCCCCCCTCCGGGGGGCGCTTTAAGTGGCTCATAGCCAAAGGCAAAGAGCCACTAATTCTTTATACCCTCCTCCAGAGGAGGAGGGTAAACCTCGAGCAACTTAAAGCGCCCCCCGAGGTTGAGGTTGATTTACCGTAGGTAAATCTAAAGAAGCGTCTCTCTTTGCCCCCCGAAGGGGGGCGCTTTAAGTTGCTCTAAAAGAGCAACTAATTCTTCTGCCTTCGGCAGGAGACGCTTCTTCAACCTCGCATTAGGGGAACCTCAAGGGGGCTAATGCGCAGCGAGAGGTTAATTGTTAACCCCTCTGGGGTTAACAATTTAAACGACGCTTCTTCAACTAATTAAAGCAGAGTTTATCTTTAGTTGAAGATCGATCTCTATAAAAAGACTTATCGTCTTTAAAAAGAAAAGACTAATTTTTTCTTTTTTTAATGATAAAAATATTACTATATTTTTTAGGTTTTCTAGTCTTTTTGCCTAAAGCAGGTTTACCCCAAGGAGTCAGAGGGCGGCTACGACCAATAGGAGCTCGCCCTTCACCACCACCATGTGGGTGATCAACAGGGTTCATAACAGAACCTCGAACTGTAGGGCGAATACCTAACCAACGCATACGTCCTGCTTTTCCTAATGTTAAGTTATATGCTTCAATATTTCCTACTTGCCCAATAGTAGCCCAACAATTTTTAGAAATTAAACGAATTTCTTTACTAGGAAGACGAATTGTAACAAAATTACCTTCTTTAGCTAAAATTTCAACTAATGCACCAGCTGAACGAGCTAATTGTCCACCAGAACCTGGTTGAAATTCAACGTTATGAATTTCTGCTCCTAAAGGGATATTTCGTAATGGTAATGCATTTCCTACTAAAATAGGAGCATTTAAATCAGATATTACTACTTCACCTACATTAAGATTACGTGGATGAATTATATAACGTTTATCGCCATCTTCATAACGTAAAAGTGCAATACGCGCATTACGGTTGGGATCATATTCAATACTAATAACTTTAGCAGCAACTCCTATTTTATCACGACGAAAATCAATATCTCGATAAAGACGTTTATGACCACCACCGCGATGACGACAAGTTATAACACCTCTATTGTTACGACCTTTTGCTCTATGTACTGAAAAGGCTAATGATTTTTCCGGTTTTGATGCTGTAATCTCACTAAAATCTGAAACCGATCTTTTACGAGTTCCTGGTGTACAAGGATTTAAAAAATTAATACCCATGATATAAATTTAAAATACATTTATAACTATTAAGATGAATTTAGAATATTTGACTTTAAGTTTTTAATACCTTTGATAAATTAATCTCTTACCCCTACGGCGCTTTTAGTAGTTAAGAGGTGTAAGTTGTCCTTTTATAAATTTATTGCAAAGCAATAAATTAATTAGTAATTCTAAAAGAATGACGCTTCTTCAACCTTCTTGGGCTAAGCAACTAACCTCTTTGCCCGTTCCCCTTTAACTTGTTATTAACTTGGTTAGATTTATCAAAGATAAATCAATTAGTCTCTCTTTGCCCCCCTTTAACTTGTTATCTTCGATAACAAGTAACCCCGGGGGGCTACGAGAGACGCTTCTTCAACCTCTCATAGAGACCAAGTAATTAGTCCCGCTAATAAGTCTCTCTATAAGAGAGACTAATTGCCTTTAGCTAAGAGGGACTTTAAGTTGCCCTATAAGGGCAATTAGTCGTTCTTTGCCCCCCCGTAGGGGGGGCTAATGCGCAGCGAGAGGTTAGTTGGCCAAAGGGGTTGAGGTTGATTTACCGTAGGTAAATCTAAAGAAGCG
>Ga0316228_1003067_pt1 | contig 13833 bp, 10 predicted proteins | sample TBH18021metaG_FD_206005 | JGI IMG/M metagenome (GOLD analysis project Ga0316228, IMG submission 206005) | Freshwater microbial communities from Trout Bog Lake, Wisconsin, USA - TBH18021 | ecosystem: Environmental > Aquatic > Freshwater > Lake > Hypolimnion/Profundal zone | place: USA: Wisconsin... | reverse complement strand
GCGGCATCGATATTTGTAATGGAGCTGGAAAAATCCATTTACGACCAAAAGACTAGCCCAATGCAAAGTTATATTAACGTGGGTTTTGGAAGCGATGTGACTATTGCTGAATTGGCAAAAGCAGTGGCTAAGGCTACGGGTTTCGAAGGAAAGATTCATTATGATTCTTCAAAGCCTGATGGGGCCCCAAGAAAATGGATGGATTCTGGGCGTATAAATGCCTTGGGTTGGAAAGCTCATGTGGATTTAGTTGAGGGTCTGCAGCATGCATATGCGGGGTTCTTGTTGGGTCTTATCGGGTAACTCATTCATGCGAACTAGCCATGGAGTATTAGCAGACCGAATAGCTAAATAAGACTATCCATTTCCTCAATCTTTTCTAGAAACTATTTATGACACAGTGCTTAGTGGCCAATCTTCAGGAGTATCAATCTCTATTTCAGAATTTGTCTCTTGACGGCTATGATTAATGAAGTAAGTGACTTAATTTCTATAGTATTTACAATTTGTAATAAATAAATGCTTTGCAGAAATGGTTGCTCTGCTGCTGACAGCCAACATATTGCGGTAGAGATCACTGGCCGCTTTGTCGAGGATCGTAAAACCTCTTGCCAGCCATTGCGTTGACATATCTCAGGGGTTAATGTGTATGGCTAATAAATATATGTTTAAAGTTGTTTTTTCAAGGTAGATTGATGCTCTCAGTAGTGCGAAATGTATTGATTTCTATTTCAACATCGGGCAATTTGATGAATATAATTAATGCAATTAATATCGCTAAAAAACTTGGTATTGAGGTAGTCGCTTTAACTGGATGTAGTAGTTGGCAGATGAAATTATTTGAAGATATTTCAATTAGCATTCCAAGTCAGGCTGCTGAGTGAATCCAAGAGGTTCATATTTTTATTAGGCATGTGAATTGTGGAGGGGGTTGAATCTAAATTAGACTTGACTATCACATAAATGAATTACATCAGCTATTTTAGTGAAAATTTTTTATGTACTTTTTAAAAGTCTATTTTTAGAGGGCAATGAAATTAATTTAGGACAAATAAAATTATAAAAGATATAACTGCACTTTATGGGTTGCAAGCCATAAATATACTTTCATCATTTTTGCTAATTCCATTTTTATTGCACCAGTTAGGCGCTCAAAATTATGGTCTGATTATTTTTGCACAGTCATTGATGATTTATCCTATGCTATTAACTGATTATGGATTTAGTATATCCTCGACTATAGCAATATCTAAAAGACCGCATGATAATAAGCACGTGCAAGAAATTTTTTGGAATACATATTATGCAAAGCTCAGTTTATTATTAATTAGTTTTTTAATATTAATTCCAATAATTAGATATTATGAAATTTTTAATAAAAATTTACAAATATATTTAGTTACATCAATATCTATAGCGGGAAATTTCATGCTCCCAAGCTGGTATTTTCAAGGTATTGGAAAAATGGGAGTATTTTCTACCATTCAGATTATAGTAAAAATAACTTCATTTTTACTGCTTATATTTTTAATAAAAAATTCAGATCAGTTGATTTTAGCCGCATTTTTATTATCATCAACTGATTTTATTTCTGGATTTATATCGAATATTTTAATTAAATTTAAATATCCAGTAAAATATACTAAGCCAACCTACTATGGCATTTTTAAAATTCTAAAAAGTAATTGGCACTACTTTCTATCAAATGCTGCTGCTAGCTTATATTTAAATACAACCACTTTTACTTTGGGAATATTTTCAGGGGCTACAGCAGTTGCAATATTCTCAACAGCATACAAAATAGTCATGGGAGTTCAGGCACTATTTTTCCCGATAACAAGGTTAATATTACCAAAGGTAACGATCGGCTTTGAAGCAAGCTATAAAAACGGCATGTCAATTATTTTTAAATATATGAAGCCAATATTAATTTTAAATTTTATTATTTGTATTGGAACATTTATATTTGCCCCTTACATCATGGAAAAAATATCTGGGAATAGGTTAATTGGCTCTGAAATAACGCTACGGATTTTATCAATTACACCATTTTCAGTTTTAGTGGCAATAGTTCTTTCACAATTTATTATGCCTAACATTGGGTTAATTTCAATTTTAAGTAAAATATATATATTAGTAGGGACTTTAAGTTTAGTTATATTGAGATTTTTTGTTGTAGATGGTCAGGAAAATGCAGCTGCATTTTCTGTTTTATTTGCTGAGGTTTCCGGTCCCGTTCTAATGTATTTAGCTATTAAGTATAAGTTGCCTAGTTTAAAATTTATAAGATGATCATGGAACAAATAGATATTATATTGGCTACATATAATGGTGAAATATTCCTCGATGAATTAATTATTTCCGTTATAAATCAAGACTATAGAAATTGGAAATTAATTATCAGTGATGATAAATCAACTGACTCAACATTGGCGATGTTAAGAAAATATGAAGCAATGGATGATCGCATCAAGATCATTAATATTGATAGACAAGGCGGAGCTTTAAATAATTTTAAAAAAGCAATTGAATATTCTGAAGCTAATTATGTAATGTTTTGTGATCAAGATGATATTTGGTTAAAAAATAAAATATCGAAACTTTATAAAGAAATTAAAAATAAGGAGAAAGATGAGGGATATAGATATCCAGTTATTATTTTTAGTGATCTTAAAATGATTAATGAAAATAATTTAATTTTAACTGATAGCTATTTTAAATTTAATAAAATTAATCCTAAATTTAATTTAGACATAAGGTATGTGCTATGGAAATGTAGTGCACCTGGTTGTGTCTCTATAATGAATAGAGCGTTAATTAAAATATCACAGCCAATACCAAGTGATATATCAATGCATGATCATTGGCATTTAATTAATGCATTAGTCTATGGTAGTGCTTATTTTTTAGATGAACCAACTATTCTATATAGGCAACATTCGAATAATGTTATAGGAGGACTTCCAAAACCATTTTTTTATAAATTTCGAAATATTAATTTGTTTGTTTCGCAAATTAAAAAAGCAGCATTCTTTTCTAGAAGCTATACCTCTTATGTAAAGCAAATGGGCAGTAAAAATAAAACTTACTACTTGCATACTTTTTCATTGCTAGATAGGTTAAAATTTTTGTACTTTAACGTAAAGCCTTTTGTGAATAAGAATTTTATATTTTTTATATTTTTTTCATACTTCTTTTTACTAAATAAATTTTCATATATAGATGATGAAAATAATAAAAGTCCTTTAATATAATCAATGAAATTAAATCGTTTATGTGAATTTATTTTTTTTGTTCTACCCTTTGCTTTAATTGCAGCTTTAAGGGGGCATACTTACGATACGGACGTGTATGTAGGCATTTTTAATTCTACATTTGAATTTCCAACAAGTGCAACAGAATATTATGCTGCTAATGGCGTTGAATGGATGTTTGGTTTTCTTAGCTGGATGGTTAATTTTTTAGGATTAAATCATAGGGTATTTTTGTTTACGTACTCATTTGGAACAATATTTTTTATATTCTTATCCACCATAAGGCTGAATATTAATTTTATTTATGTACTACCGTACTACATTGGCCCCTATTATTTAAGCTTACAGAATGTAACAATGCGTCAAGGCTTGGGCGTTTCTTTTATATTTTTTATAGCCATACTTGCTATAGAAGCTAAAAAACTTAAATCAATAAAATATTACGTTATTGGGCTTGTTATAGGACCACTTATTCATAGTGTAACAATTGCACCTTTGCTTAGTAGTTGGGCAGTAAAGTTTATAAAAGTTAACTATAGAAATAGATTATACACATATACAATAGTATTTATTTTTATTGTTTTAATATGCAATTTAATAATAAAATCTGGTTTATTAAGTGAGTTTGGAAGAATTGATACCTATATAAATAATGACGAATATGGTTCGCAAAGGGTAATATATTCAATTGTTAATATAAAATCGTTTTTTATTTTAATATCGATGTTATTATTATCAAATAAAAAATTATTTGATAATTTAATATATAACAGATTTCTTCTTATATATTGCATTGGATTTGCTACGCGAATTGGTTTATCTGATATTTCTATATTAAGTGCTAGAGTCGGTTCAGCTATTGGTTTTGTTGAGATATATCTCATACCACTATTTTTGTTAACTATTATTAAAAACAAATTTTTAATAATAGTTATTTCTTTATTATATATGATGCTAAATATTATTTACTTTACAAACTTTGTATATCCAGATTTTTATCTGAATTTTACTGATGGATTTATGCTTTAATAGAGGTTATTGACTTGAAACTTTTAAATAAAAAATCAATTCTTATAAAAAAATATTTAAATTGGTTTTGGACAATACTTTCCTTTATTTTAGATAAATTTTTATTCTCTAAAAACCAAATTTCTAATGATAAGATTGAATCAATTTTAATTTTTGATTTTCATTTAATTGGAGATATTGTACTTTTAATACCTTTTTTAAGAAATTTACGTAATAACTACCCTTTTTCAAGAATTACATTAGTCGCTGGACCTTGGGCTTCAGAGATTTTATCAGGCGAATTTCTTGTTGATGAAGTGGTCCACTTTTCTGCTCCTTGGGTTAAAAAAACTAATTTTACTTCAGCCCTTTTTCAGTCTTTTAATTTAATTAGAAAATTAAACAAAATTCACTGGGATATCGGTATTGATATTAGGGGTGATATTAGGCAGATTCTAATGCTGTACTTATGCCGTCCAATTAGGCGTATTGGTTTTAATTTCATGGGCGGGGATAGTTTATTAACTGATATTGTTTTTGATGATGGAACTTACTCCCACATTCTTTCGCATCACATGAGAATATTGCAGATACTTGATATAAAAGTCAACATTGGTAATTTTTTTCCGCGAATTCATTTGACTAATCTTGAAATAATTTCCTCAAATGAAATTAAGCCATATATTGGCCTACACTTTGGCGCATCTATGCCCTTGCGGAGATTGCCGCTTTCGGAAGCATCGAAAATTCTTAATCATCTTGTTCAATTGGATAAAACAGTCATCATTTTTTCACCACCAGACACAAAGAAGTATGCCTCTATTTTGGCTAATTCCATTCCCACTTCTCATGCTATGAAGGTTTCAATTTGGGAGGGTGGACTAAGGGCTATGGTAGTAAGATTAAGTCGTGCAGAGAGGATTTTTGCAATGGATAGTGGTGTTGCCCATATATCAGCAGCCTTGGGTGTTCCTACCACTGTTTTATTTGGACCAAATCTACCTGAATTGGTTAGGCCAATTGGAGTTAATGTAGAGATAAAGGAGAAGCTTGGTTTGAGTTGTCGACCTTGCAATCAGTTTGATTGTATTAATGCAGTGAATCAATTCTGCTTGCTTGATCTCATTCAATAAAGTCGTTTACAAAATTATTGATTTTGATATAAATTTATACTGAAAATTATCTTGATGTTGACGATGAATTTTCTATTTTTTATATAATTGACTAAAATCGCTCGAAAGTATGCCAATGAAAATATCCGTAGTTACTGCTGTATACAATCGAAAAAATACAATAAAAGATGCAATCCATAGTATTCAGAATCAAACTTATTTAAATATTGAGCATATTATCGTTGATGGAGGATCAACGGATGGTACGGTTGATATTCTTAGGGAGGGAATAATTCCGAGCATGTCATTCGTCACAGAGCCAGATAATGGAATTTATGATGCAATTAATAAGGGAATTAGACGCTCAACTGGCGAAATCATAGGCCTACTTCATTCTGACGATATTTACGCATCAGACTCTGTGCTAGCGCAAGTTGCTGCCGAATTCTCTGATCAAAAGCTTGATGCTGTTTATGCTGATGCGAATTTTTTTAGACATGGGAATCCAGCTAACATTGTTAGGACCTACCGATCGGACCGATTTAGTGCGGCAACCCTTGCTTGGGGGTGGATGCCTGCTCATACAACTATTTTCTTTAGGCGAAGAGTATTTGAGAGATTCGGGCTGTATAAGACTGACTATAAAATTGCTGCAGATATGGAGTTTATAGCCAGGGTATTTAGATCGGAAGATTTTCGAGCAAAATACATAAAAAAGGTTTGGGTGAAAATGCGTATCGGAGGTGTAAGTACTGGCGGCTGGAGAAATACCATTCTTCTTAATCAAGAGGTGCTACGAGCCCTTCAAGAAAATGGTATTAAAACGAATATATTAAAAATTTTTACTAAATACCCGCTAAAACTTTTTGAGTTCTTGCTTTGAATACCTCAAGTACACTCCGAAAATAAAAAATCACATAATAGCCACTTTTATTTACAAGAATGCAATTCGAAAAAAGATAGCAGTTGCTGATGCAAGTGGATTTATTGGCAGAGTTCTATGTGACCAGTTTCAATTTGAGGGTTTTTATCATTCGTGGATTGGTGTAATCCCCAGCCAAGAGCCTATCCCAGAATTATAAAGGCGCATGAAGAGTTTTTACCTTGGGGGCGATTTACAGATTAAGCTTGAAAAACTTAGTGTGGCCTTAGAAGAAAATGATATAAATTTGATTGCCAGCGTACTCAAAAAGCTGGTGTTCGGCTATTATTACCAGTAGAGATGGAGTATTTAGAAATAGGGGTGGGGAATTCTTATGCGCCATGAGCGCCATATTAAAGATTGATTCTTGGGTTGCGTTTATTATTGGGGAGTTATGTAATTCATCATTGAGGGGTTACCCAATCCAAGGGATTCAGGACTCTTCAAAATTCAATGCAGGAGTGCACAGATCGTCTTTAATTTTGTTGCCTAAGATGGGGAGAGGCTGTTATTGCGAGGCGGATTATTGGGCTACATGTTGCCATTTAACTTAAGTATTTATATTAAAAAATTCAATATGTAAATATTACACCTTAGGCTCAGGGAAAAAACTGAGGCTCGAATTGGCTTGAGGAACTAGCTTAGCATTATTTATGCTGTTTTCTAAATCAAGCAATTGAAGCATATATCCAGATCAGACTTGGATAATATTCACGTTGCATAATAATTGCTCGCAACATGCATTTAATATTTAAATTAATATATCCGACCAGATCTGTAACGATGATGGTCATTGCAATTCCTCGGAAGTAACGGTTGCTGTACCTAACTTACCAACCACAATACCGCCGGCACGATTTGCTAAAGCCATTGCCTTTTCTAGTGGCCACTTCGATGCTAATGCAACAGCCAAGGTAGCAATCACTGTATCTCCAGCACCGGAGACATCAAAGACCTCGCGGGCTTGGGCTTTTACATGACTAACGCCAGTATTTGTAAATAAACTCATACCCTCTTCGGATCTGGTCAATAAAAGAGCTTGAAGATTGAGAGATCTCCTGAGATCTTGCGCTCTTCGCGTTAGATCTTCTTCGCTAGTCCATTGTCCTACTACTTGTCGCAATTCACTGCGATTTGGAGTCAGGGCTGTAGCACCACGATATTTCTCATAATCTTCACCCTTGGGGTCGACCAGGATGACTTTGTTCTGAGCTCGAGCCTGCTCAATCATTAGGGTAACTTGACCCAAGGCGCCTTTACCATAATCCGATAGAATCACCACATCGATATCGCTTAAAGATTTTTCAAAGCGCTCTAATTTATGGGCTAAGGCAGACTCACTCGGCACATCTTCAAAATCCAAACGAATCAACTGTTGTTGACATGCGATTACGCGAAGCTTGACGGTAGTTGGAGCCTTTGCATCAATCTCTAATTGACTATCAACGCCACCCGAATGCAGCAACTCAGTCACCCGACGCCCTGGTTCATCATCGCCGATCACGCCAAGAATGGTTGCCTTTGCGCCTAAAGCGGCAACATTGCGCGCTACGTTTGCAGCACCACCTAAACGCTCATCAATCTTGGTGACCTGAACCACGGGAACCGGCGCCTCTGGGGAGATACGATTCGTATCGCCAAACCAGTAGCGATCAAGCATAACATCTCCCACCACTAATAAGTGGGTTTTAGAGAGCTGTTCTCGGCTGAGTTCATTGAGACATATTTTTTCTGCTTGATTATTTATATTGCTTATACTTTGCATGCGAAAGGCCCAGGTTGTTTATGTTTTATTTCAATTTAAGTATGTAGATTCTATAATTATCAAATTTATTCGATCCCGGTGTGTCTTCGCTCATAAACTGCAAGTGACTGTCCCGCACCTAATTTTTAGTAAATTTTTCACCAAGATTTATATCTCTAGGAAGATTTTCTTTTACTTCTCACGCCTAAATTTAAACTAATACATGCTCCCCGATTTTAGTCAGCTCCGACTTTGTAATTATTTCGATTTATATCTGCTCTAATTGCACTTTATGGTGGACGAAATCGTAGTTTATGCGGACCACTTGTATTTTGTTGGTAAAGACGCCGAAGGATATGATATGCAGCCGTAGATTATTAAATCTTAGTTAGTGCAACCGCTGCGCTCTAGATACTCATGACCGTCTTCCGCGCTTCGTGATGATTGGCATGCTTGCTCCAGAGTTAGGTAAATCCTGTGCTAAATCCACTCTCATTGAGTGGCTACCTATCCCTTTAATAATGAATTTATCGAGTCCGGCAACCCCGGCAATTCGTTTGTATATGTTGTTGACCTGCCCAGCACCCATACTAGTGCGTGAAATTTTTCCTCCACGGTCAATGCCGTCCATGATGTATTCCTGCCCCTCGGGAAGTTCTTTCACCCACTCCACCAATGCTAGGTGAGCTTTTTGACTTAGGTGTAGCGTTTTCCACATGGAGTCTTGATTTACCTTGCTTTTTCTTGGGAGAGTTGATGACGTCTCAATACTATTCTTAATGTTGATTTTCACATCCTTGACTTGCTGAGATGCTGACTCACTACGTCTGTATAAAGTGTCATATTTCACTAGTAATAAAGTTCGATCTGGAATGCCTGTAATGCGATCATCGGCAGTTAATAGCAATTTATCTAAGATATCTGCATTCACGCTGCCTCCCTGAGTACATGAGAACCCCGAATTACAATGCATCCTTCGCATCTCTAGGTTGACATGAAGATCTTTGGTTGGGTCATCAAGGCAATTAAGTTTATGAATAGCAGACAGCCCCCACAATGCTCTGCGAATACTGGCTGAAGACCTACCGCTACCCATTAACTTACAAATATATTGAACGACTAAATGAGGTTCTACAGGTAAGGCATCGGAATTTATGCCATGATAAAAGTGAAGAAAATCTTTAAAGTCAGTGCGATAGACTTGAATCGTGGAAGGCGCATATGAGCTATCAATTTTGATGATGGTTTCTTGAAGAAGTCTGGTCGCTCGATTCAAGTCTTTGAGTAGATTCGTTGTATCGGTGCCTTGATTCGCATTGCCCACTAACTCCAACCTTCTTTTGGGTAGACTTTTTAGTTCGGGTTGTGCATAGTTATAACTGTTAAGCATTTTATTATCACTTTAAAGATAAATATTATTAGTTAATAGCATTTGTTAATGGTTACATGCTCAATATTACTTGATTACTGGCGATCAAATACGTGCTGCTCGAATCATGTTTAGTTTATGGTCACTCGAGGGTGCACTAGGTATTCATGTGAGAACGTTGGTGGCCTTTGAATAAGCTGGAATTGAATTTATTGGTTCGCCATACGATGGCCTGGGTATCAGATTCTTTGCTAAAAGGTAGGTAATGACTAACCCTCCTCAGTATTCACTAAATGCAGACGCTAAGGTGGACCTCAAGGTGATAAGGGTAAAAAAGTAAGCTCAGGTAATACCTTAAAGACCGGCGCTTACTCTTCAACGATTATTTTTCCCGGTGAAGATGAGGCTGGGTTTCAGGAGTTAGAAACATAATTTATCCCCGACTTTGAGTCACGCGATATTGCAGAGACTGCTTTCGTGTAAGAGCCAGTAACCATTACCTGTAAAAAACTTTGTCTTGAAAAATTAGAGTATTCATCTTTTTTAAAAAGATGAATTTACCTTTTTATGATTATGATCTTGAGCCATATGGCTTAAAATTTAACAATGTGACTTATGGCTTTTTTAATGAGGTAATTATTACTGAGTAGGGCGCTGACATGCTCAGGTTTGAATTAGATTATACAAAACCCTAAAGCATCAAGACCTGACTACTGAGCGGTATACTCGCGTTAGATCAAAATCCCAAAAATCGTATTACGGGATTGTTCATCAAGCTAGAGTATGTGAGTTATTCGATGATAGGGCCCCTCGCCCTAAGAGTTGGTGTTGTCAAGAATTGATCTTAAATATATAGAGGTATCCTCAAGTCATTATGCGCTAAATAAAATTATTTCAAATCTTGTCGATACCCCCTGGTATTGCGATAATTTTGAATTCATAAAATAGACGCTACTAAAATTTAAAGAGCACCGCTTCTCAGAGCTCATGCAAATTGATAAGACGCGCCGCATTCATGACGATCCCAATCGAAGCTTCTCTTTCGAGCTCTGTCCATATTGCGCGAACATCAGGAGCGGTGCCGCAAGATGCGGATCGTCGATATTTCTGCGCAAGATGGCGGTCAAACTAACAAATAAATTAATGGGTAGTGTTTTAGCTTAAACAATATGTATTTAGATTAAAGAGAATGAATATGTAGTTAACAGTGATTCACAAAACGGACTAATTCTCATTTGGAGAGGATTGCTATCAAGGGTGCAGATTAATGATGCGCTTACTAATGCCATCTGCCAGGCGCCCATTATAGAAATTAGCAATCTAATCTTTTTATATCTCCACCTCTTGCTTATAAATCCCTATCAGTTATAGCGTATTAAAAAATAGCATGTTTATCCTCACGATGCTTGGTTATGTATTCTTCTGCCTATTTTTCTGTAATTTCCTGAATATTGATGAATCAATTTTTTGATCTTCTAATGAGTTTTTTAGCCCTAATAATTCCCCACATTGATTATCTTAACGACATTTTTTTTGTTAAATTAATATCCAAGGGGCCAGTTATTTACTGGTCAGATCGTTTAGGTGTTTATGATATTAATTTTAGAATGTCTAAATTTCCACTATAAAAGTGGTACCCCTGCAGTGGCTAAGTATTTACTTTTTGAGTCTAGACCCCACTTAGCATCAATTGGCTCTTTTTTGCGAAAGTTTAGTTTGGATGGGTTGCTGGAGTTGAGGAGTATTTTGGTGGACGATATGGGTTTTGTGGGCCCGAGACCTGCGTTGTTTAATCAAGATTTTAATCGCTTTGAGAGCCCAATGTATTGTGGATAAATTGCTTCTGGGTTTAGCCGGATAGGCATGGATAAATGGTCGTGATGAGCTGTTAATTCTGGACAGGGTCAGCTTCGAGGTGGAGTGTTTAGAGGGGCAGTCTTTTTGGTTAGATATTAAGATAATTTAACTAACCTTTTTATAGGTTGTTCGACGTGCTAGGGGTTTCGCATTAATCGAAGATCTATGGCGTAATTACAGTATTTTCTACTGTTACCCTTGGAGGTAGCTATCCAGCTTGGACTGAGGTATTTGCTTGTAAGGCTACCCCTATTTCAGTATGTATTTTATAATCAACGCATGCCAGCTAATGCTACGAAACAATCACTCTTAAATCTCTCTCGGCCAGTTAAGAGGGGTTTAGTGATGTATTTCGATGCCTTGATTTGCACATTTAGTGTTTGGCTGGCCTTTGGGCTTCGCTTGGATCAATGGGGGTCTTTCGGAAGCAGGCACTTGATTGTACTTATAGTAGCTATTGGATTTTCCTTTCCCCTCTTTATTTCTTTTGGTTTATACCGCGCGATTTTTAGGTATGTTGGCTCGGCTGCGCTGGCTTCAATGGCCCGTGTTTTTGTTAGTTACACTTTTATATTTTTCTGTGTCTTTACATTAATTGGGGTTGACGGGATTCCAAGATCTATTGGGGTTATTCAGCCTTTATTGTTGTTTGTTGGAATTGGCGCTAGTCGATATTTCATGCGTTATTGGTTGGGTGGAATTAATAATGTTCAGAAGTCGCTCCATAGAACTCAGTCTGTTGCACTTATTTATGGTGCTGGGTCAGCAGGTCGCCAGTTAGCAGCGGGCCTCTCTAACAATAGGGAGATATTGGTTAAGGGCTTTATTGACGATGATCCGCGTTTGCAGGGGCATACCATTAATGGCCTTTCCGTGTACCCGAATGCGAACTTGATTGACCTTGTCCTTCGTCTAGATGTTACCGATGTTCTTTTGGCTGTTCCCTCGACTAACCAGACTCGAAGAGGTCAAATTATTCATTCATTAAGCGAAGTCGGCGTGCGTGTTCGAACTTTGCCTACGCTTGCTGACGTAGCTTCTGGTCGAGTACGGATATCAGATCTGCATGATCTAGATATGAATGATTTGCTTGGGCGAAAAGTCGTTCCACCTGATTTTGAGCTGTTAGAAAAAAATATTAGAAATAAAGTAGTTTTAGTTACTGGAGCTGGCGGCTCTATTGGTAGCGAACTCTGTCGACAGATTATTAGGTTTTCTCCTAAGTCCTTAATTTTGGTTGATAGTAGCGAGCACTCTCTCTACTTAATTTATGAGGAATTGAAGAAAACTCTTATCGGGATGGAGGGTAATGCTTCAAGGGATTTAGAGGGCCATGATAAATCGGTCTTTTTGCCTTACCAGGCATTATCGGTAGAATTAGCTCCCTGTTTGGCATCTGTGCGTGATCGCGATTTGTTAATAAAAATCTTTCAGTCACATCATCCGGATGCAGTTTTCCATGCTGCAGCATATAAACATGTTCCATTGGTAGAGCAAAACCCTGCGGAGGGTATTCGTAATAATGTTTTTGGAACATTTACCTGCGCACAGGTTAGTTTAGAGTGTGGCGTGCCCCATTTTATTTTGGTTAGCACCGATAAAGCTGTCAGACCAACAAATGTCATGGGGGCTAGTAAGCGCATAGCTGAATTGGTGTTACAAGCAATGGCGGATATTGCTTTTAAAGGCGATCACTCAACGAATTTTTCGATGGTCCGGTTCGGCAATGTACTCGGCTCCTCAGGTTCTGTGGCACCACTTTTTAGTGCTCAAATTGCCGCAGGTGGGCCTATTACTCTTACGCATTCTGAAGTAACTCGCTATTTCATGACCATTCCTGAAGCGGCACAATTGGTTATTCAAGCTAGCGCAATGGCTGTTGGTGGCGACGTCTTTGTGTTGGATATGGGTGAGCCGGTGCGTATTTATGATTTAGCTGTCAAGATGGTTTACTTATCCGGTTTATTGGTTAAGGATGATAATAAGCCTCATGGCGATATTGAAATTGAAGTCACTGGTTTGCGCCCGGGTGAAAAGCTCTACGAAGAACTCTTGATTGGTGATAATCCCCAGCCAACAGCCCATCCCAAAATTATGAAGGCGCGTGAAGAGTTTTTACCTTGGTGCGATTTACAGATTGAGCTTGAAAAACTTAATGTGGCCTTAGAGGCAAATGATGCAAATTTGATTGCCAGTATGCTCAAAAAGCTGGTGCCTGGATACACGCCTAAAGACAATCTTTCTAACACGGGCAGTATTGCTAAGGGGTAAATCACTTTGTAATTAAAAGTGATTTTTTTTCCAGATATTGACTTTTAATATCGGCCGTATTTCAAAATTCTTGGCTTATATTTACTCCATCTTGACGCTCACATGAGACCGAACAATGACAAAAGGCTGACCAGAGCTTCTTGTGCTCTTTGAGGCGTAGAGAATCTCGTTCGGGTATTTCCCATTGGCCATTTGCCGCAATTGCCAGGGGGCTTTGAGTTTTGTTGATGTAAAAACCAATAAAGAGCTGGTATTTGACACATTATTCAAATAATTTGCTCCCAGAAGGACTTTTG
>Ga0316228_1003066_pt1 | contig 13843 bp, 11 predicted proteins | sample TBH18021metaG_FD_206005 | JGI IMG/M metagenome (GOLD analysis project Ga0316228, IMG submission 206005) | Freshwater microbial communities from Trout Bog Lake, Wisconsin, USA - TBH18021 | ecosystem: Environmental > Aquatic > Freshwater > Lake > Hypolimnion/Profundal zone | place: USA: Wisconsin... | reverse complement strand
CGCCTGACCAATCCGGGCAAGATCCCGCTCGAGCTGATCGAGGTCCAGGTCGGCTCCTATACCGGCGAGGACGACATCATCCGCGTCGAGGACATCTACGGACGCTGACGGCGGGGGCGCGTCCGGATGCCGGGCGCGCCGCCTGTCTTCGGGGCGGGGCCGGCCGTCTCCCCGAGGTCGCCGAGGCTACAGCCCGGCTCGAGGCCGGGAACGGACGCGATGCATCACCGTCCGGGAGGATCGTACGCACACACGAAACCGAAATTTGAGCTTGAGGTTGCTTGGCGACGAGCCGGTTAGGTTCACGTTAACGCTTCGGACTCAGGGTCGGCCCTGCTTCTTCGCAGCCGAACCACACGCCTACCGAGAGTAGTCCACGGCTGCGCGCTGTCTTGAGGGCGCGATGAAACTCGGTGTCAACCTCGCGGGTGCGGATTTCGGCGGCGGACATCTGCCCGGAACACTCGGCACGGACTACACATACCCGACCCGGCAGGAGATCGATTACTACGCCGGCAAAGGCATGTCGGTCGTCCGGCTGCCGTTCCTCTGGGAGCGGGTGCAGCTCACCGCGAGCGGTCCGCTGAGCACGAGCGAGCTCGCGCAGATGGACGGCGTCGTCGCGTACGCGGCGAGCCGGGGCCTGCAGGTGATCCTGGAGCCGCACAATTTCGGCTCCGGCTACGGCCATCCGGTCGGCAGCGCCGAGACGCCCGACAGCGCCTTCGCGGACCTGTGGCGTCGCCTCGCGGGCCATTTCGCGGGCAGTAGCAACGTCATCTTCGGCCTGATGAACGAGCCGCACCAGCAGACGGCGCAGCAATGGCTCGGCTCGGCCAACGCGGCGATCGCGGCGATCCGTGCGACGGGCGCCGGCCAGCAGATCCTCGTGCCCGGCAGCTACTGGACCGGCGCCCACAGCTGGGTCAGCACCGACAACGACACCGTGATCGGCCCCGGCATCCGCGATCCGCTCCGCAACTTCGCCTTCGAGGTGCACCAGTACCTCGACAGCGACAGCTCGGGCACGCACGCCAACGTGGTCTCGGCGAACATCGGCGTCGAGCGGCTGACCGCGGTCACCCAGTGGGCGGAGGCGACGGGCAGCCGCCTGTTCCTGGGCGAGTTCGGGGTCGCGCAGGATCCGGTGAGCCTCGCCGCGCTCGCCAACATGGTGGCCTACATGAAGGCGCACCCGGTCTGGGAGGGCGCGACCTACTGGGCGGCGGGCCCGTGGTGGGGCGACTACATGTTCTCGATCGAGCCGACCGGGCTCGGCACCGGCAGCGTGGTCGATCGCCCGCAGATGGACGTGCTCGAGGCCTTCCTGGGCGCGGTCACGGGCGGGACGGCCGGGCCCGGCGGGGTGGCGGACGCGATCCCGGTCGGCACGCCGGGGCCCGACCGCGCGGTGCTGCCGATGGGGCGGATCACCTACCGGGGCGGGGCGGGCGACGACACCGTCACGGGCAGCGCCGACGACGACCTGATCTACGGCAACCAGGGCGACGACCGCGTCGCGGCGGGCACGGGCGCGGGCGCGTGGGGGCGCGACACCGTCTTCGGCGGCCAGGGGCAGGACGCGCTCGACTGGAGCAGCAGCAGCGTCGGCGCCTTCATCTACGGCAACATGGGCGAGGACACGCTCACGGGCGGGGCGGGCGACGACGTGCTGTACGGCGGCCAGGGGCAGGACCGGATCGCGGTGGGCGCGGGCGACAACCTCGCCTACGGCAACCTCGGCGACGACACGATCCTCGGCGGCCCGGGGCGCGACACGCTGTTCGGCGGCCAGGGGCAGGACGTGATCACCGCCGCGGGCACGGCCGCGGCGATCTACGGCAACCTCGGCGACGACCTCCTGCGCGCGGGCGCGGGCGCGGACACGCTCTACGGCGGCCAGGGCGCGGACACGCTGGTGGCGGGGGCCGGCACCGCCCTGCTGGTGGGCGGGCTCGGGGCCGACCTCTACCTCGTGGGCCCCGGCACCGGCCGCGTGCGGATCCTCGGCTTCGCGCCCGAGGGCGGGGACCGGATCGGCCTCGGCGGACAGGGCTACGCGCTGGACCGGACCCCGGACGGGGACGCCCGGCTCGTGCTGGCGGGGGGCGGAACGGTGGATCTCGCCGGGATCCGGCCCGAGCAGGTCGGCGCGGGCCTGTTCGCCTGAGGCGCCTCAGCCCTCGCGATCCGGCTCGCGGGCCGGCGTCTCGCCGCCCGAGGGCCAGGGCTTCAGGCGCGCGGCGGGCGCGTCGTCCGCCGCGGCCTTGCGCCGGCCGAGGCGCCCCCGGAGGCGCCCGCCCAGCACGTGCAGGACGAGGCCGTTGACGAGGAGGGCGACCGCCAGCGTGACGAGCGGCAGCTCCACCAGGAGCAGCAGGGCCACCCGGCCGAGCCACGCCCCCGCGCTCCCGGGCTCCGCGAACAGGAAGGCCGCGCGCACCAGGGCGTAGGAGCAGGCGGTCGCCAGCGTGATCGTCTCGCGCGACCGGTATTCAGGCTCTTCGCTCACCGACCGGCTCTTCGCGCGCGCAGGGTTGACGGGATCGCCCCACGAATCGCCGGACGGACTGGGCCGCCGAGGCTACGCGATCGCGCCCCGGGCGGCAACGGAAGGGGGCCGGGCGCGGCCGGGGAAGATCAGGTCCGTCATCCAGCTTTACCCGTTGCGCGCAGGCGCCTATGTGGCGGCAGGGCCGTTTCCGGTCGCCCACGCTCCGGGTCATCAGTTCATGCGGTACGATTCCATCAAGCGGATTCTGGTCACTGGCGGGGCGGGCTTCGTCGGCTCGCACCTGTGCGAGCGGCTGCTGGGGCAGGGGCACGAGGTGCTCTGCGTGGACAACTTCTTCACGGGCGCGCGGGCGAACGTGGCGCACCTGCTCGCCAATCCGCGCTTCGAGCTGATGCGCCACGACGTGACCTTCCCGCTCTACGTGGAGGTGGACGAGATCTACAACCTCGCCTGCCCGGCCTCGCCGGTGCACTACCAGGCCGACCCGGTCCAGACCACGAAGACGAGCGTGGTCGGCGCGATCAACATGCTGGGCCTGGCCAAGCGGGTGAAGGCGAAGATCCTGCAGGCCTCGACCTCCGAGGTCTACGGCGACCCGGACGTGCATCCGCAGCCCGAGAGCTACTGGGGCCGGGTCAACCCGATCGGCTTCCGCTCCTGCTACGACGAGGGCAAGCGCTGCGCCGAGACGCTGTTCTTCGACTACCGGCGCCAGCACGGCATGCCCGTGAAGGTAGTGCGCATCTTCAACACCTACGGGCCGCGCATGCACCCCAACGACGGGCGCGTGGTCTCGAACCTGATCGTGCAGGCGCTGAGGGGCGAACCGATCACCCTCTACGGGGAGGGCACGCAGACGCGCTCGTTCTGCTACGTGGACGACCTCGTCGAGGGCCTGATCCGGATGATGGAGACGGGCCCCGCGGTCACGGGGCCGGTCAACCTCGGCAATCCGGGGGAGTTCACCATCCGGGAACTGGCCGACCTCGTGCGCGAGCTGACGGGTTCGACCTCGGAGATCGTGCACCGGCCGCTGCCGCCCGACGACCCGCGCCAGCGCCGGCCCGACATCGCGCTGGCGGAGGAACTGCTCGGCTGGGCGCCCACCATCCCCCTGCGCGAGGGGCTCGCCCGCACGATCGCATACTTCGAAGGCACATTCCAACCTAAACAAAACGTATAGAACCACGGCGGCTGGCTGCTAGTCATATCCGAACGCGGCCAGCCAGTCTCCGTCAGGAAATATTGCGAGAAAGATTGATGATTGAGAAGACAATGTCTTTCGACGGCTCTGTCGCGAGACATTCGCGTAGTTGATTGGCAGCGGCTTCGTAGTCACCTTTCCTAATCATGTTCCTGGCTGTCCTGAGGGCAAAAAATGCCCAGTACCTCTTGGATGCCTGAATTATTTCATCTTGGCGAGCGTTCGGAATGTAGTTCCTAAAAAAATCTATTGCATTGCGGATATCGGAGATATTGGAGCCCGTTTGTTTGGCCCTTGAGGATACGGACGTTTCATTATCGCGATAGAAAGCTAGCGAATTAGGTTGATATATCCAGTCGAAGTGGGATGCAATTCGTATCCACATCTCCCAATCGCCTGGCCAGGGAAGAAATGGGTTGTAACCCCCCAATACTTCGTACGTTTCCCGCTTTACAACGACCGCTGGGGTTTGGATCCGCGCGGATGTCGAAACCTTCCACAGCCAGTCTTCAAGAGGTCCTGCGGTTTCCCGTTCCCGGGGCCATCGGCTCAGTGTCTCTCCCTCGGCATTCGTGATCGCGATCGACGTGAGCGCTGCGCCTGAGTCTGGATTATGCGAAATTGCAATTTCGAGGTTGTTGTAAAAATCCGGCGCAATCCAGTCATCATCGTGGAGGATATGGATCCACCGACCGCGGGCGCGACGGATGCCGTCGTTGACATTGGCAAACTGGCCGCGATTAGTGGGTTGCCGATAATACGACACCCGCCCTTGGCCATACTTGTCTACGACATCACGGATTTTCAGTTCCGTCGATGCATCATCCATGACCTCGATTTCCATTCGATCGGCGGCTATGCCTTGATCGAGGACGCTCGAGAGGCTCTTTACCAGTAGATCATAGCGATTGTGAGTAGGTATGACCACCGACCACATAGGACCCTCTCGCGATGAGCGAGACGGGATGCAGGGGACACGGTCAGCCAACCAATCCAATTGTTCCTTCAGCAAGTGTCTCTCCGTCTCATTCGTTGTGCATCGAAAGTCATTCAGATCTACCTGATGGCAGCTGATGCTAATTCGAACTCAGGCGGAAAGCGTAGCTGCGTTCCCAGGTAGCGGCAATCTAGATGTTCTACTTCGAGAAACGCAGCATTCTCTGGTGCCGGCTTATAAACGCGGAATGTCCTCATGAGCCCCAAGCTCGCGGCGCTTTCCAGTGGGCCCGCAAAAGCGTCCGAACGATCCATAAAATAGGTTTGTTCCATCCAAGTCTGCATTTGGTTCTCGGAGAGGAAGAAACATCCGGAATGAGGATTCTCCGTCCGCTCGAAGACGATGGGAACGCCGAGAACCTGTCCGTTCAGACGAGGCTGCTCATCGACATTTTGGAAGCGAGAACTCCAAGAGGGATTTCTGAGGCGACCATCGATGTATAGCTTGCGGATAGGTTTGTCGTAGGACAACTCAAAACGATGAGGCTGAAGAACTGAGCCGCCACCCGTATTTTCAGTAAACCATTTTATCTTCACAAAAAAAAGCGCATCCCTGATTTCAAGATCGTCTTCCATAAAGCAGTAGAAATCATACTTCCCAATATTCTTTGCTAGAACTTCATGACACTCATATCCCAGGAATCGTGGATCGCACTCGACCTGCCGATGGTGGAACATGGTATTGGGGAGCAGATGTACGAGGTGGTGGTCGCCATTTGTGCAGAGAACGATATCGATATCTATCGAGAAATGTTGGTTGCAGCGCTCGCGAAGGGCGTTCATGTGGGCCTGCTCGTGCCCGAATGTCTGTTTCAAGCTTGTTAAGACCCGAGTCAGAGCGTTCGCGCGCTTCTGCGTATCGCCACGCTCGGACCCGTAAGCCGCAGCATCCATTTTCCGAAAGAAGTGGGGGATCGTCACGAGAACGCGCATGCGCCTAACGCCACATCATCCTGATTATGGGGCAAGCCGCAACCTTGAACGTCACGACCGGACAAATGCAAAGAGCCGCCCCCTCGAAAGGGGACGGCTCCAGTTTAATTCAGATGATGTCTTAGACGATGTCGGAGAACACGAGCGTCGGAACCGAGCTCGTCGATCCCTGGACGATCACGGCCTCATCGGCGGCGCCATCGCGGTTGTAATCGACGAACAGGTAACCTGCGGCACCGGTCGTCCCGTTCGAGACGAAGGCGTAGGTGTTGCCGCTGATGATGGTGTTCGCAAACGCCTGGGCGTCGGCCAGGTTGGTGATGGTGCTGTTCGTGGCCGAGGTGAAGTTCCGGGCCGAACCGGCCGTCGCGAAGTCGAGGCGATCACCACCGGTGCCGCTGACGAAGTCGCTGACGGTGTCCACCGTGGCAGTGGTCAGGCCGCTATCACCCTGCGCGAAGCGGAAGGTGTCGCTGCCCGAGCCACCGACCAGCGAGTCGGCGCCGGCGCCGCCGACGAGCAGATCGTCGCCGGAACCGCCGAGGAGCGTGTCGTTGCCGAGGTTGCCGAACAGGCGATCGCTGCCGGAGCCGCCATCGACCAGATCGTTGCCCTGGCCACCATAGATGGTGTCGGCGGCGGTGCTGCCGGTGACGACATCGTTGCCCATGTTACCGTAGATCAGGCCGGCGTCCGTGCCGGACGAAGCGATCGTGTCGTTACCCTGACCGCCGAACACCGTGTCCGAACCGCCGAAGCCGATCGAGTCGTTGCCTGCGTTGCCGTAGATCAATGAGGCGCCGGTGCCGCTGACAATCGCGTCGTTGCCGTCGCCGCCATAGAGGCGATCGTTGCCGCCGCTGCCGACCAGGGTGTCGTCGCCGGAACCGCCGAAGATCGTGTCGGCACCGGTGCCGCCGTAGAGGATGTCGTTGCCCAGGTTGCCGAAGAGATGGCCGTTGCCCTGGATGGTGTCGTTGCCCTGGCCGCCGTAGATCGTATCGACGCCGCTGCCGCCCTGGATGGCGTCATCACCCAGGTTGCCGTAGATCAGCTGCGAGGACGTCGCGCCCTGGTAGTTGATGAAATCGTTGTCCTGGCCACCAAAAACCGTATCGCTGCCAGCGGTTGCGCCGCCGACGATCGTGTCGCTGCCCTGGTTGCCGTACACGAGGTCGTTACCCTCGCCGCCCGTGATGCTGTCGCCGCCCGCGAGGGCGCGGATCGTGTCGTTGCCGGCGCCGCCGTCGATCGTGTCTTCGCCGGTGTCGGAACCCAGGAGCGAATCGTTCCCGGTGCCGCCTGTAACTAGGATAGCCATGCTGTAACGCCTCCGAAGGGCCTTGGAAAACTGGTCACACTCGCGAGCAATATCGACCTGCCGTGCCGGCCCCTCCCCCAATAGGGACGTTCGGAGGCGTCTTGTTCGGCGTCGTCAGGTCAGGTGACCGCGAGTTGGATAGGGCATACCGGAAGGCCCGGTCGCCGATCAAGCTGGAAATGCGGCTTCCGTCGAAGCGTCACCTTTCTCACCGTTGGACGTGGCTTCAGAGCAACGCTGTCAGCGGCCCCTGTGCTTCGGACCGTGAAAGTTGGATTCAGCCCGAATTCCAGCGTGTGCCGGTACGGTGACACCAAGCCGATCTCCGGTTTCACCGAATGTTCATCAAGGCAAGCGGACATCGCGAACAAGCCGATGTCCGCCTTCATCTCCGACCTGACTCGGATCGACCGGTTCCACGCCCCCCGGCCGGCGTCAGGTTGCGGTTGCTGACCTCCCAGCCGCGGCCAGGATCGCGAGAGTTTCCCGGTCCTCGTAGGCGATTCGATCCTGAAGGTTTCCGGTGAAGGTGCAGTCGCCCGTGTGAGAGATCGTCTGATCCACGCAGGCCCAGATCTCCCCGCGACAATCGTCCGTCCAACGCCTGCAAAAGGAAAGATCTTCCGAGAGGACGATGTTGTCGACGGATACGGAGGTGAAGCACTGCAGGACGCGGCCCTTGAGACCCATGGCTTGGTAATGGGAAGCGCGTTCAGCGGAGACGACCAGATCGGGAAGGGCCTGGGCCATCTTCTCGATGACTTCGCGCTTGATCAGCGTCAGGCCCATTCCAAGTCGCAGAGTCTTGACGAGGCCGTTCTCGATGTTGTGGAACAGGTGGCGCTTTCCGGCGAAATCGACGTATCGCTTCTGCAACTGCTCGGCGGCTGCGTAGTCGTAGGCGATGCTCGCTGCCGTCCTCGGGTCTTCGACCTCTCTGAAGACGCGGTGCAGCGCGTCGAGTTTCAGTGCCCGCTTCGGGTACATGCAGCCGATCATGTCCTTGTCTGCCTCGATCATCTTCAGCACCGCTTCCGGCCTGAAGCTGATGTCGGCATCGATGAACAGAAGGTGTGTGTAGGACGCGTTCTCGAGCAGTATGCTCGCGATTGCATTCCTGGAGAACGGCATGAAGCTCGCCGTCCCGAACATGACGTCGGTCTTGATCGCCGGATCTGCATTATTGAGCGCGTTCTCCAGCGCGCGCAGGGCCATCAGGTACTGAATTGTCACCTGGCCAGTTACCGGTGTTCCGATGAGTATTCTCATGTGACGAGGCTCTCGCTGATCAAACTTTGGTCAAGGTATCGGCAGCCGCCGCGGCAGACATAAGGCCGGACCGCCTATCGCGCCGGTTCCGTCACATGACGACGGTCCCGCGGATACGAACAGCGAGCGGCACGGTCAGGGTGGCCGGGTGGCTGATGCCGTGCTCCCAGAGGCCGTCCTCGCCCCAGCAATCGCCGTGGTCGCCGCAGAGCAGGATCGTGGAATCCGAAAAGGCCGCCAGCAGGGGGGCGAGGCGCCCGTCCACGAATTCGAGGCAGGCGCGCTGGCGGGCGCGGCAGTCGGCGGCGCGGTCGGCGCTCTGGAAGGGCTCGCAGGGGTTGTCGGCCCGGTCCCAGGGGGCGCCCGCGTGCCAGTAGGGCACGTGGGTCTCGCCGACGTTGAGGAAGCAGAAGACGTTGCCGGGATGGCGCAGCCGGGGCTCCAGCCAGGCGAGCTGCCGGTCGAGGCTCCAGGTGTCGCCGGGGTAGAAGAAGGCGCCGAAGGGCTCGGTGAGGTGGCGGCCCGTGGGGGTGGCGGGATCGAACCAGCCGACCGAGCCGGTGCCGAAGGTCCGAAACCCTTCGCGGGCAAAACCCTCGACGATGTTGCGGCCGCGGAGCGCGTAGCCCTCCGTGCCCTTGCCCGGGTGGCCGCCGCCGACGAGCTTGAACAGCTTGCCGAATTTCGGGTTCAGCACCGGCTGGCGCAGATGCGCGAGGCCGGGGGTGAAGCCCACGAACATCGCCGCGTGCGAGCCGTAGGTGTAGTAGCTCGGCGCCTGCGCCTTGTGGAGCGGGCCGACCGCCTTCAGGGCGGGGGCGTCCGCCGCCGCGAAGGTGTCGTAGCGGCAGGAATCCAGCGTCACGAAGAGGACGCTGTCACGGGTCTGCCGGGGAACGCTCACTGGACATCGCCTCCGATTCGCGCAACGGGCACGCCCGGGCGATAGGGGAGGGGGCGGCGCGATGCAACGGGGGGCGACTCGATCGGGCGGGCCGGCGGACGGGCCCGTCGCGCTGCTCGCCTGGGAGCTCGGGGCCGGGCTCGGCCACGCACGGCGCCTGCTCACCGCCGCAAGCGGGCTGATCGCGGCGGGCTTCCGGGTCCGCGTCTGCCAGCGCGAGCTCTGGGCCTGCGCCGAGGAGTTTTCGGAGTTGGGCGTTCCGAACTTCCAGGCGCCGCACCACCGCTCGCAGGTGCCGCCGGGGGAGACCTTCCGCGCCCGGGGCTACGCCGACATGATGGCCGTGACCGGCTACCAGAGCGTCGCGGGCCTGCTGCCCACCGTGCTCGGCTGGGACGCGCTGATCGACGCGGTCCGGCCCGACGTGATCGTGGCCGACTACGCGCCGATGCTGGCGCTCGCCGCCCACGGCCGCGTGCCGGTGGTCGCGCTCGGCGACGGGTTCGTGCTGCCGCCGACCGACCGCGACCGGTTTCCGGTGCTCCGCGCGGGCACCCCGATGGCCGACGAGGCCACGATGCTGGCCCACGCGGCCGCCGTGCAGGTCGCCCGCGGGCGAACGCCGCCGGCCTCGCTGCCCGCGCTCATCGGCGGACAGGCCCGCGTGGTCTGCACCTACCCGGAGAGCGACGTCTACGCGGGCCTCCGGAGCGCGCCCGCCGCGGGGCCTCTGACGGTGCCCGGCGGGGCGCTCGGCGCGGCTCCGGGGCCGTCCGTGTTCTTCTACCTCGCGGCCGATTTTCCCCACACGGCCAAACTCCTGCAGGCGCTCTGCGACCTGCGCCTGCCGGCCGAGGGCTACGTCCGCGACGCGCCCGAACCGCTGCGGGCGGCGCTGCGCCAGAACGGCCTCCGCCTGCACGACCGCCCGCCGCCGCTCTCCGAAGCGCTCGCCCGCGGCCGGCTGGTGGTGCATCACGGCGGCATCGGCACGATCGAGGCCTGCCTCGCCGCCGGCCGGCCGCAAGCGCTGCTCCCGCGTCATTTCGAGCAGACGCTGAATGCGCAAGTGCTTGTGGGCCAAGGGGTCGCACGGCGTCTCCCGGTGCCCTTCAGCCTAGCCGAAGCCCAAACCCTCCTCGCCGAATCGGCCCGCTCGCCCGACCTCCTCGCCCGCGCGCAGGACCTCGCCGCCGCGCTCGCGGGCCGGCCGGGCAGCCTCGACGCCCTCGTGGCCGCCTGCCGCACCCTCGCCGCCTAAGATCCGGGACCCCGATGCGCATCCTCCTCGTCCACCAGAACTTTCCGGGCCAGTACAAGCACATCGCCGAGGCGCTGGGCCGCGATCCCGCGCACGAGGTCGTGGCGCTCGGCGTCCACCACCGCCCGGTGCCGCCTGGCATACGGGTGGTGCGCTACGCGATGCAGCGCCCGGCCTCGACGGTGCACCCGTTCGCGCACGATTTCGAGGGCAAGATGGTCTACGGCGAGGCCTGCGCCCGCGCCGCGATGGCCCTCAAGGCGGAAGGGTTCGCGCCCGACATCATCTGCGGCCATCCGGGTTGGGGGGAGATCCTCTTCCTCAAGGACGTCTGGCCGGACGCCAAGATGCTCAGTTTTCAGGAGTTCTACTACCAGGCGGCCAACGCGGACTTCAATTTTGACCCCGCCTTCCCGGTCACCGACCCGGCGGCCTACTGGCGCCTGCGGGCGCGCAACGCCGCCTTCCTGGTCGGGCTGGAGGCCTCGGACTGGAACGTCAGCCCGACCCGGTGGCAATGGAGCCAGCTCCCCGAATTCGGCCGTGCCCGCACCTCGATCATCCACGACGGCGTCGACACGACGGCGGTGCGGCCGAACCCGCAGGCCTCGATCACCCTCGGCCGGGCGGGCATCTGCCGGCCGGGCGACGAGATCGTCACCTTCATCAACCGCAACCTCGAGCCCTATCGCGGCTACCACATGTTCATGCGCGCGCTGCCCGAGATCCTGCGCCGTCGTCCGAAGGCGCGCGCGGTGATCGTGGGCGGCAACGAGGTCAGTTACGGCGCGGCGCCGGGCGGAGGGCGCTCGTGGAAGGACATCTATCTGGGCGAGGTCGCCGACAAGCTCGACATGAGCCGCGTGCATCTCGTCGGGAAAGTGCCCTATCCGACCTACCTCAACCTGTTGCAGGTCTCGGCGGCGCACGTCTACCTGACCTACCCGTTCGTCCTGTCGTGGTCGATGCTCGAATCGATGGCGGCCGAGTGCCTCGTCATTGGTTCGCGCACGAAGCCGGTCGAGGAGGTGATCGAACACGGGAAGAACGGGCTCTTGATCGATTTCTTCTCGCCCGAAGCGATCGCCGCCGCCGTCGTCGAGGCTTTGGCCAACCCGAAAGCCTACCGTGAGATGCGCCGGGCCGCCCGGTGCACCGTGGTGGAGCGCTACGATCTCGCCTCGATCTGCCTGCCGGCGCACCTCCAACTTGTTCGCGACGTCGCGGAGGGGCGTACGCCCGTGAGCGGCACGTCGAATCGGTGAGGCCGGGTAAGGGATTTCTGCCTTGTGCCTATAGGTACCCCGCGCAGGCTGCTGCGATCGGGCCGACCGGATCGGGAACACGCCGCGCGGCGAGATCACGCGCGGCTCGGGCAGCCCGAGCCTGAAGATCAGCGTCTTCAAGCATGCCTTTTAGGACGCGCGTCAACGTCTCGGCGGACGGCGATGGGCTGACGCCGACGCGCACCGCGGAGCCGAATCGCTCCAGGCCGCGCGCGGTGATGGCGTGTTCGAGGTTGTGCGGGATGACGAGTTGCGGCGTGCCGGCCAGTACCCCCGCATAAGCGGTGCCGAGCCCGGCATGATGCACCAGCGCACGCGTGCCCGGCAGCGCCACGGCGAAATCTGCGGGCTTTCGGTGGACGCCGACATTGCGCGCGCAGCGCGCCGCGACCGCCTGCGGATCGAGGCCTTGCACGTAGACCTCCGCGCGCATCCCGAGTTTGCCGGCCGCTGCCAACGTCGGCGCCAGAGCCGGATGGTTGCCCTGGAAGTAGCAGAACGCGGCCGGTCCCTGACGCTCTGCGACCGGGGGCCCCTCGGGAATCACCGGAACGTTGAAGGGCCAGACGACCGGTTCCGTGCGTGCGGTGCCGTAGGGGTCGAACTCCGCGATCGTGCAGGGGAAGCTATGCTCGCCCTGGAACAAGTCAGCGAAGAAATCGACCGCCATACCCTGACGCTGCGCCCGCACCACGTTGACCGCAGTGAGCAGCCGTCCCTCCTGCGCACGACTCACCGGGCCCACGATGGATTCCCATGGCCGCATCGGGGGCAGAAGCTGCCCGCCCGGCGGTATCGTGTAGCCGTTCCCCACCACGACCGTTGGCACGCGGCCGGCGGAGGCGAGGCGCAGGGTTGGGGCGAAATCCGAGACAATGAGGTCGGGCTTGATCGCGTCGAGCAGTGCACCGGCACGACCAGTCAGGGCTTCGAGACGCGCGACCTCTGCAAAACCGAATAGGGAGATGACGTCCGCGAAAGTGTGCGTCGGGACCTGCCGTGACGCGGGATCAGTCGGCGCGGCCCAGACGACGCCCTGCACGATCTCCACATCCTCGCCGAAGGTCCGGCTCACCAGGGGGACGCCGAGGGCAAGGTCCGGAAGGGCGAAGACGAGGCGGCAACCCGGCAAGCGCTGCGCCACCGCGATCAGGCGGTTGAGGTGCCCCAGGCCAGCACCGAACTCGTAGGTGAGAAGAACGGTCCGCATTGTACCGTCGGTCTGAGAGAATCGGGTCGAGCCGTACCGTGGCCCGGACAGACGGACGCCGCGGTGCCCGGTCAATCCGGCCGCCGCGGCGTCTATGGGCGTAGGCCGGGTGCAGGTCGCGCCCGAGCGGGGATCAGGAAGCGCTCAGCGCTCGTGGCCCGCAGTCGAGGTCGTCTCGCGGATCGGGGCGAACAGGTAGTCGATTACCCGGCGCGAGCCGGTCTGGACCTCGACGGTCGCGGTCATGCCGGGCGTGAGCGGCAGATCCTTGCCATCGACCAAGAGCGACGTCTTGTTGAGAGCGATCACGACCGGGAAGACTAGGTTCTGGGCCGCCGGCGTCGCGGAGAAGATCGAGCTGTTCTGCGCCCGCGAGGCGGTCGCCGCGTCGGAGGTCTGCGAGGCGTCTTTCGCGTCGACCGCGTCGCGCGAGACCCGCACCACGCGACCGTCGAGGGTGCCGTAGCGGGTGAACGGGAAGGCGTTGACCTTGATCGTCGCCTCCTGGCCGACCTCGACGAAGCCGATATCGGTGTTCTGCACGAGGGCCTCGATCTCGATGTTGCCCTCGCTCGGCACGATCACCATCAGCGGCTGGCCGGTGGTGACGACCTGACCGATGGTCGTCACCGCGAGCTGCTGCACGGTGCCGCTGATCGGGGCGCGCAGCGTCGTGCGGTCGACGCGGAAGCTCGCCTTGGCGAGATCCTCCTTGAACCGGTCGAGCTTGCGCTGCGCGTCGGTCAGCTTCTGGGCCTGCTCGGCCACCGACTGCTTCTGGAGCTGCTCGAGCTTCTTCGCCAGCGAGATTCCGGCCGCCTCGGCCTGCATCATCTGGCCCTTGTCGTAGGCAAGATTCGTCAGCTCGCTCTCCAAGGCCTGCTGCGATTCGAGCAGGGCGGCGCGGGTGCCGGCTGCGCGAACCACCAGCTCCTGCTTCATGC
>Ga0316228_1003056_pt1 | contig 13875 bp, 11 predicted proteins | sample TBH18021metaG_FD_206005 | JGI IMG/M metagenome (GOLD analysis project Ga0316228, IMG submission 206005) | Freshwater microbial communities from Trout Bog Lake, Wisconsin, USA - TBH18021 | ecosystem: Environmental > Aquatic > Freshwater > Lake > Hypolimnion/Profundal zone | place: USA: Wisconsin... | reverse complement strand
GAGGCCGAGCTCGAACTGCACGTCCTCCACGGAGGCGCGGATCGTGGTGGTCCGGTCGGTGAGCGGCGCCACCGCCACGGCGGCCGGCAGGCTCGCCTGGAGCTGCGGCAGCAGCGCCTTGATCTTGTCGACGGTGGCGATGACGTTGGCGCCGGGCTGGCGCTGGATGTTGAGGATCACCGCCGGGGTCGCGTCGGCCCAGGCGCCGAGCTTGGTGTTCTCCGGCCCCTCGACCACGTCGGCGACCTCGGAGAGCATGACCGGGGCGCCGTTGCGGTAGGCGATGATCGCCGAATCGTAGGCCTTCGGGTCGCGGATCTGGTCGTTGGCGTTGATCGCGTAGGACTGCTTCGGCCCGTCGATCGTGCCCTTGGGTGTGTTGACGTTGAGGTTGGTGATGGTCGTGCGCAGGTCGTCGATGTTGAGCCCGTAGGCGGCGAGCGCCCTTGCGTTGAACCGCACCCGCACGGAGGGCCGCTGACCGCCCGAGATGCTCACGAGGCCGACGCCCGCCACCTGGCTGATCTTCTGGGCCAACCGCGATTCCGCCAGATCCCGGACCTGGGTCAGCGGCAGGGTCTTGGAGGTGAGCGCCAGCGTCAGGACCGGCGCGTCGGCCGGGTTGACCTTGGCGTAGATCGGCGGCGCCGGCAGGTCGGAGGGCAGCAGGTTGCCGGCGGCGTTGATCGCCGCCTGGACCTGCTGCTCGGCGATGTCGAGGGACAGGTCCAGGCTGAACTGCAGGGTGATGACCGAGGCGCCCGCGGAGGATTGCGAGGTCATCTGGTTGAGGTTGGCGAGCTGCCCGAACTGCCGCTCCAACGGCGCGGTCACCGAGGAGGTCATCACCTCGGGGCTGGCACCCGGATAGAAAGTCTGGACCTGGATGGTCGGGTAATCGACGGCCGGCAGCGCCGAGACCGGCAGGTTCAGGTACGACACGCCGCCGACGATCAGGATCGCCAGCATCAGCAGCGTCGTGGCCACCGGGCGGAGGATGAACAGGCGGGACGGGTTCATGACGCGCTCCCGTTATCCCTCACCCCTCTGCAGGGGGAGGGGGAGCGTCGCGCCAGAGCCGTCCTCACTGCGCCTGACGGCGCCGGTGCCGACGACCGCCCTCCGCTGTCCCTTGGGAATCCGCCGCCGCGTCGGCGGGCGCGCCGGGCTTCACATCCCCTTTGCCGTCGGCCTTGGCCTCGGCGGCCTTGCCGTCGCCCGCGGCCGCCTGCGCGCCCTCGGTGATCCGCACCGGCGCGCCGTCCTTCAGACGGTCGGTGCCGTCCGTGACGACGCGGTCGCCCGGGTTCAGGCCGGAGACCACCACGGTGGTGGTGCCGTCGGTCTCGCCGGTCTTGATCGGCCGGACCGTGACCTTGCTGTCCCCGTCCATCAGGTAGACGTAGGTGCCGGGTGTGCCTTGGAGCAGGCTGGAATTCGGCACGAGCGTCGCGCCCCGCACCGTGTCGACGGTCAGCTTGGCGTTGACGAACTGGTTCGGAAACAACTCCTCGTCGGCATTGTCGAACAGCGCGCGCAGCTTCACCGTGCCGGTGGTCGTGTCGATCTGGTTGTCGACCGTGTCGAGCCGGCCGGTGGCGATCTCGTGGGCGTCGCCACGGTCGTAGGCCCGCACGGTGAGCTTCGCGCCGGCCCGCACCTGCCGCATCACCCGCGACACGTCGTCCTCCGGCAGGGTGAAGACCACCGAGATCGGGTGGAGCTGGGTCACCACCACGATCGCCGTGGAGGCGGCCGAGATGTAGTTGCCCTGGTCGACCTGGCGCAGGCCGACCCGGCCGTCCACCGGTGACGTGATGTGCGTGTAGGCGATGTTGAGCTTCTGCTGGTCGACGAGCGCCTGGTCGGCCGCGACCGTGCCCTCGTTCTGCTTCACCAGAGCAGCCTGCGTGTCGACGTTCTGCTTCGAGATCGAGTCCTGCCGGTTCAGCGTCTGGTAGCGTTGCAGGTCGAGCTTCGAGTTCTGGAGAAGCGCCTGATCGCGAGCCAGCTGGCCCTGGTACTGGGCGAGCAGCGCCTCGTAGGGCCGGGAATCGATCTGCGCGAGCTCGTCGCCCGCCTTGACGGTCTGACCCTCGCGGAACTTCACCTGGGTGAGATAGCCGCTGATCTGCGACTTCACCGTCACGGTGGCGAGCGGTGTCACGGTCCCGAGGCCCTGCAGCACCACCGGCATGTCGCCGGTCGTGACGTTCGCGATACCGACCGCCTGCGGCATGTCGGCGCCGCCGTGCCGGCCGCCGCGGCCGCCGGTCCGGTGCGCGGTCGCGGGCTCCGCGCCCTTGTCGGTGCGGGCTTCGTACCAGCGATGGCCGATCGCACCGGCACCGGCGAGCAGCACCAGGAGCACGAGCCAGCGGATCGGCCGGAAACGCCGGGTCCGGACCTCGCGCGCGGGCGCCTCGCCGGGCTGGTAGGCGCGGGCCGTGTCGGTCCGGATCGGTGAACTCTCGTTCATGCCTGACTAGAGCACAGGACGGTCGTCTGCGCGACCGGCGGCACCCTATCCCTCGCTGTCCAAGCCCCCATGCCGCCTCCGGAACGCCGCGTCCCGGAAGCCCATCCTGAAGCCGCCCGATCCCGCGGGAACCGACGGCTCCGATCCCGTGTGCGGGAGCGTAAGCCCATAAAGCTGTCCGGGCCCCGAACGGCTCCTTACCGCGGCGACATGTTCAGCCGCGGTCTTACCGCTCGCTCACCCCTCAGTGCGCTTCACCGGTGCCCGGCCAATGCGCCGTCACTAGGGCGGCGACGTTTCACTCGTGTTGCTGGGGCTCACCGGACGCGTCCGGTGCCGCATAAGCGCGCAGCACCGCCTGGAACGCGGGATCGACCGGCGTGACGGCCACGGCGCGGCGAAGGCCGAGTCCGAGTCCGCCGATCAGCAGCGCCAGGACCAAGCAGCCGAGGAACACGCGTGAGGAGGGCCGCATCGTCGAATCCGGAAGGTCGACCCGATGATCGGAGCGGCCGCCGCCGCACATGCCGAAAGGGCCACCGACCCGCAAGTCGATGGCCCTTCTGGAGACCGGAGCGGCATCCCGCTGACGGGGCGAGGGGGCGAAGCCCCGTCGGCGAGTGCGCCGCTCCAGCCGTGATCCGAACCTACGAGACGGGTGATGAATGTCAACATTCGTCAGTCGGTGGTTGCGTGCCGGAGACGGAGTCTGTGCGACTGCGCACATTCCGCAACGCCCAACGCCCATGCTACAGGCCGGCGATGCCGAGACCCGCCATGCCGACACCTTCGATGCCCGGCGCCGCGTGCCGTACACCCTGCCGCGCCGCATGAAGCCCGCCTTCATCAATCCCGTCTTTGCCGCGCTGCCCACGACGGTGTTCGAGACCATGTCGCGGCTTGCGCGGGTCCACGGCGCGATCAATCTCGGTCAGGGTTTTCCGGACGATCCCGGGCCGGAGGATGTGCGCGAGCGGGGCGCGCGGGCGCTCCTGGAGGGCTGGAACCAGTACCCGCCGATGATGGGCCTGTCGGCCCTGCGGGAGGCGGTCGCCGCCCACTACGCGCACCACCAGGGGCTCGCCCTCGACCCGGAGACGGAGGTGATGGTCACCTCCGGGGCGACCGAGGCGCTGGCCGGCGCGCTCCTGGCACTGATCGAGCCCGGCGACGAGGTCGTGCTGTTCGCGCCCATGTACGACGCCTACCTGCCCCTGGTCCGACGGGCCGGCGGCGTGCCGCGGGTCGTGCCGCTGCAGCCTCCGGCTTTTCGCCTCGACGAGGCCGCCCTCGCGGCGGCCTTCGGTGAGCGCACCCGGGTCGTGGTGCTGAACAACCCCCTCAACCCGAGCGCCACCCTGTTCGCGCCGGACGACCTCGATCTGCTCGCCCGCTACTGCCAGCGCTTCGATGTGACCGCGCTCTGCGACGAGGTCTGGGAGCACGTGGTATTCGACGGCGCGCGCCACCGGCCGCTGATGGCGCTGCCCGGCATGCGGGAGCGGACCGTCAAGATCGGCTCGGCCGGCAAGATCTTCTCGCTCACCGGCTGGAAGGTCGGCTTCGTGATGGCCGATGCCCGGCTGATGCGCGGGCTCGCCAAGGCGCACCAGTTCCTCACCTTCACCACGCCCCCGAACCTCCAGGAGGCGGTGGCCTACGGGCTGGGCAAGCCGGCCGCGTGGTTCGAGGCGATGCGGGCCGGCTACGCCCGCTCCCGCGACCGTCTCGCGGGCGGCCTGCGCGACCTCGGCTTCTCGGTGCTGCCGGCCCAGGCCACGTGGTTTCTCAACATCGACATCACCGCCCTCGGCCGCGCCGACGATGTGGCCTTCTGCGAGGCCCTCGTCACCCGTCACGGCGTCGCGGCGATCCCGGTGAGCGCCTTCTACCCGGATGCCTCCGTGCGCGGCCTCGTCCGGCTCTGCTTCGCCAAGAACGACGCCACCCTGGATGCGGCGCTCGACCGCATGAGCGGCCTCGCCGGGAGCGCCGCGTGACGCGGGCCGGCACCGTCCTTGCGGGGATCCGATCGGGGCGCCACATCGTTGGGGACGATGGCTTCCCGACGGATCCCGACCATGGACTTCACCCAGGCTGCCCAGGCCGGGCGTTTCGCCCGTGCCGAGACCTTTTCCAGGGGCGAGACCCGCTCCGGTTCCCGGCCCGCCTTCCTGTCGGCGGATCTCAGCCAGGAGGCGAGTCTCGCCCGGCTGGAGACTCTGGCCCACCTGATGGACACAGCGTTCGTCATCCCGGGCATCAACAGGCGGGTCGGGTTCGACGCGCTGATCGGGCTCGTGCCGGTGATCGGCGACGTGGCCGGCATGGTGATTTCCTCCTTCATCGTCTACGAGGCGAAGCGCCTCGGCGCGCCGCGCTGGCTGCTGGCCCGGATGGGGCTGAACGTCGCCTTCGACGGGCTGATCGGCGCGGTGCCGGTCGCGGGCGACCTGTTCGACGCCGCCTTCAAGGCCAACCGCCGCAACGTTCGTCTGCTGCGCCGCTGGCTGGAGCGCAGCGGTGGTCTGCGCCCCACCGAGATCGAGGGCACCGCGACCCGGCTCGACGGCTGAGCCCCCTCATCCGCTTCCGATCCGGCCGGCCGCGGGGCTGCCCAAGCCCCGCGGGAGCGTGTGCGCCGCGGCGCGGGAGGCAGCACGGATGAACGAGGTCACGCGTCCCGGCGAGAGCGAAGTCGTGCCCGCGCCGATGCCCGGCGCCCAGCCGTTGGTCCTGCGCCCGGACGAGGGGGCGCCGCCTCCGGTCCCGGCCGCGGGAGCGAGCCGGCGCGCCCGCCTGTCGCCGCTCAACCGGCGCCGCCTCGACAATTTCCGCCGCAACCGGCTCGGCTACGGATCGTTCGTGATCTTCGCGATCCTGTTCGTGCTCAGCCTGTTCGCAGAATTCATCGCCAACGATCGCCCGATCCTGTTGTCCTACAAGGGCGAGTGGCTGGTCCCGGTCCTGGTCGACTATCCCGAGGAGAAGTTCGGCGGCTTCCTCGCCACGACCGATTATCGCTCCGCCGAGATCCGCAAGGAGATCGCCGCGAACGGCTGGGCGCTGTGGCCGCCGATCCCGTTCTCGTACGACACGATCAACGAGGATCTGCCGACGCCGTCGCCGTCGCCGCCCACTTGGATGCTCACCGACGCGCAGTGCCGGCCCGTGGCCGAGAAACTCGGTGGCGCGGGTTGCGCGGACATTCCCTGGCACTGGCTCGGCACCGACAACACCACGCGGGACGTGCTGGCGCGGGTGATCTACGGCTTCCGCATCTCGGTGCTGTTCGGCCTGATCCTGGCCGCGGTCTCGTCGGTGATCGGCGTCATCGCGGGCGCCGTGCAGGGCTATTTCGGCGGCTGGGTCGATCTCGCCTTCCAGCGCTTCATCGAGGTCTGGGGTGGCATTCCGACCCTTTACCTGATCATCATCATCTCGGCCTTCATCGCACCGGGCTTCTTCGTTCTGCTCGGGATCATGCTGCTGTTCTCGTGGGTGGCGCTGGTTAGCGTCGTCCGCGCCGAGTTCCTGAGGGCCCGGAACTTCGAATACGTCCGGGCCGCGCGGGCTTTGGGCCTGTCGAACATCCGCATCATGACCGTTCATCTGCTGCCGAATGCCATGGTGGCGACGCTGACCTTCCTGCCGTTCATCCTGAACGGTTCGATCACCACCCTGACTTCGCTGGATTTCCTCGGCTTCGGCCTGCCGCCCGGCTCACCCTCCCTCGGAGAGCTTCTCGCCCAGGGCAAGGACAATCTGACCGCCCCGTGGCTCGGATTGACCGGCTTCCTGGTCATCGCCGTGATGTTGAGCCTGCTCGTCTTCGCCGGCGAGGCCGTGCGCGACGCCTTCGATCCCCGTAAGACTTTCGTCTGAGGTCGCCACCGGCGGGAGAAAATGACGCAGGTCCCGGCCGCGCGTGCGCACAACTGTACGAAGATTGAGCCTTGTCGCGGAATGACCGGGCGGCAACCGTATAGGACCGTCTCGGGATGGTCCCGATCCTGGGGGTAAAGGTCTCTGCCGCCAACAAAAACTCGGCTCCAGGAACCGACTAGAATTCGTGGATCGGAGAGCGATAAAGCGCCTCAGAAGTGTGCTTCAACTGCCATCAATGCAACCATACCCTGTAAGCCTTGCCGGATGATGGAGACTTAGACTTCGTCCTGATCACAGATAATTGTATGGATTGCCTTGCATTTTTCAGACGCTGTCTTAACTCGCGCAACAGGGGTCCCCATCAGGCTTTTGTTCCAAGGAAAGAGAGAATGTCAGAAACTGCGCCGACATCGCAATTGGATTTCATCGAGCGGACCGTGGACGTCGTCGCGGCCTACGTTTCCAACAACTCGTTGCCTTCGGCCGAATTGCCGGCCCTGATCGCGAGCATCCACGAGGCGCTGAACGCGATCGGGTCCGGTCCGGCCGCTCCGGCGGCCGAGAGCGTCGAGCGGCCGACGCCCGCTCAGATCCGCAAGTCGATCCGCCCCGACGGACTGATCAGTTTCATCGACGGCAAGTCGTACAAGACGCTGAAGCGCCACCTGACCAAGCACGGGCTCGATCCGCAGAGCTACCGGGAGCGCTACGGTCTGCCGGCCGATTACCCGACCACCTCGGCGAACTATTCGGCGCAGCGCTCGGCGCTCGCCAAGAGCCTCGGTCTCGGCCAGCCGGGCCGGTCTCAGTCGGCCGCCAATGATGCCGAGCCCGCAGACGAGGCGGCCTCTACCCCCGCCCCGAGCCGGCGCAAGACCGCGGCCGCCACGACCAAGTCCCGCGCCAGCCGCAAGGTCGAAGCCGCCTGATTGCGGCCGGAGGGGCCGAATGGTCGCAGGCGCGCGATCGAAGACGATCGCGTCCTCAACCCCCTCCGGAGCCCCTGAACGGCGCGCGGTCGCGGCTCAGGCCGCGAGCCGCCCGTCGAGCGGGAACACCTTGGCGGGGTTCAGCATCCAGTGCGGATCGAACACCGCCTTGACCCGCATCTGCTGCTCGAGATCGACCTGATCGTACTGGAAGCGCATCAGCTCGCGCTTCTCGATCCCGACGCCGTGCTCGCCGGTCAGGCAGCCGCCGACTTCGACGCAGAGCTTCAGGATCTCGTCGCCCGCAGTCTCGGCCTTCTGCAACTCGCCGGGCCTGTTGATGTCGAACAGGATCAGCGGGTGCAGGTTGCCGTCGCCCGCGTGGAACACGTTGGCGACCCGCAGGCCCTTCTCGGCGCAGATCGCACCGATCCGCTCCAGCACCGGCCCGAGCTGGCCGGTGGGGATCGTGCCGTCCATGCAGATGTAGTCGGAGATCCGGCCGGTCGCCCCGAAGGCCGACTTGCGGCCCTTCCAGATCGCGGCCGATTCCGCCTCCGAACGCGAGACCCGCACGCTGGTCGGGCGGAAATCCTTGGCGATCGTCTCGATCCGCGCCAGCATCGCGTCACACTCGGTGTCCGAGCCCTCGACCTCGATGATCAGCATCGCCTCGGCGTCGCGGGGATAGCCGGCCTGAGCGAAATCCTCGGTGATCAGGATCGCTTCGCGGTCCATGTACTCGATCGCCACCGGGATGATTCCGGCCGCGATGATCGCCGCGACGCAATCGCCCGCATCCTCGACCTTCGAGAAGCCGACCAGCACCGGCCGCGCACCCTCGGCTGCGCGCAGGATCCGCACGGTCGCCTCGGTGACGATGCCGAGCTGCCCCTCCGAGCCGCAGACGAGGCCGAGCAGGTCGTAGCCGCCGCTGTCGAGGTGCTGGCCGCCGATCTCGACCACGGTGCCGTCGTTGAGCACCAGGGTGACGCCCAGCAGGTTGTTGGTGGTCACGCCGTATTTGAGGCAGTGGGCGCCGCCGGAATTCATCGCGATGTTGCCCGCGATGGTGCAGGCGAGCTGGCTCGACGGGTCGGGGGCGTAGAAGAAGCCCTCGTGGGAGACCGCGCCCGAGATGGCGAGATTGGTGATGCCGCTCTGCACCCGGGCGGTGCGGTTGGCGAAGTCCATGTCGAGGACCTTGGTCATCTTGCCGACGCCCAGGATGATCGCGTCGGCCTGCGCGATGGCGCCGCCCGCGAGCGACGTGCCGGCGCCCCGGGGCACGACCCGCACGCCGTTGGCGTGGCAATAGGCCATCACGGCGGCGACCTCGGCGGTGGTGGAGGGCAGGACCACGGCGAGCGGCATCTGCCGGTAGGCCGTCAACCCGTCGGTCTCGAAGGCCCGGCGCTCGTCCTCGCTCACCACCAGCGCCTCCGGCGCGACCAGGGGCGCGAGACCGGCCAGGATCGCCTCGCGGCGGGCGAGGATCGCGGGATCGGGGTCGGGGAAGCGGATGGTCATGGGGCTTGTGCCCTCCTTGGGCCCGCGGCGCGGGATGGCGTGCGGGCAGCATGGACCTCGGCGGCCGCGCCTTCAACCAGAGTGCGGCGCTGCGTCGTCCCCGCGTCACATTTCAACCACGACGGCTGCCTAGCGTCGCCGGAGACGCCTCGCTGCGCCGAGCCTCGATTCCGGCCTCCGGTGCCGGATCCGGTCGACGGGTCAAGAACGGACACGATGAACGCTCCCGCCTCCAGCGCCCTGCGCGACGATCGTTATGACGCGCCGTCGGCGCATCTCGCCACCACCCGCGATCTCGGGATCCGCAGCCTCCAGCTCGGCATCGCGGCCCTGCAGGAGGCGAGCGCGGCCTTCCAGGGCCGGCTCGGCGCGGCCTTCGAGGAGGCGGTGCAGACCATCCTGCAGAGCAAAGGCCGCGTCATCGTGAGCGGCATCGGCAAGAGCGGCCATGTCGGCCGCAAGATTGCCGCGACGCTGGCCTCCACGGGCACGCACGCCTTCTTCGTCCACCCGACCGAGGCGAGCCACGGCGACCTCGGGATGATCGCCCGGGACGACGTCATCATCGCGCTATCGTGGTCGGGGGAGACCGCGGAACTGTCCGATCTCGTCGGCTTCAGCCGCCGGTTCTCGATCCCCCTGGTCGCCATCACCCGCAACGGCGAGAGCACGCTCGGCAAGGCCGCCGACGTGCTGCTGGAGCTGCCCCGCGTGCGGGAATCCTGCCCGCACGACCTCGCGCCGACCTCCTCCAGCCTGATCCAGCTGGCGCTGGGCGACGCCCTGGCGGTGGCGCTGCTGGAGCGGCGCGGCTTCACCTCGGCGCGCTTCCACACCCTGCATCCCGGCGGGACACTGGCGGCCCGCCTCAGGACCGTGCAGCAGGTGATGCACGGGCCCCAGGACATGCCGCTGGTCCACGAGAGCGCCCTGATGTCGGAGGTGCTGATCGAGATCGCGGCGCGGCGCTACGGCTGCGTCGGCGTCACCGACGGGGCCGGGCGCCTTGTCGGCATCGTCACGGACGGCGACCTGCGCCGCCACATGGGCCCTGCGCTCCTCGACACGCCGGTCTCGACGGTGATGACCCGGGATCCGGTCACCGTCGAACCGCACAAGCTGGCTCAGGCCGCCCTGGAACTGATGAACCGCCGGCTCATCACCGCGGTCTTCGCGGTCACGGACGGACGGCCCGTGGGCATCGTCCACGTCCACGACCTGCTGCGCGTCGGCATCGTCTGAGGCCGTTCGGAGCCGGCAGGTCCGATCCTCGCTCGCATCCTTCGAGGCCTCCGCTGCGCTGCGGCACCTCAGGATGAGAACGGAGGGTGGGGCGACCGGTGGCGGATCCGCCGGTCGGGCGCTTCTCACAGCCGCGCCAGCAGCTCCGCCTTCTTGGTCGAGAATTCCGAATCGGTGAGCACGCCGCGCGCGTGCAGGTCCGCCAGCCGTTCGATGGTCGCGAGCACCGCGTCCGCCGAGGACCGGTCCGGCGCGGGCGTCTCCGCGGGTGCCGCCTTTTGCGCCCTATCCGCTTGGCGCGGGTCCACTTGGCGCGGCGCCGCGACCTCCGCCTCGATCCGGCGCAGGCGGTCGAGGGCGACGGCCCCGGCCGGTCCCGTAAAGCCGAGGCTGCCATTCGCTTGCGACACGCCGGTGATGCGGTGCTCGCCGGTATCGTAGAGAGCGACCTCCGAACCCGAGTCGACGGCGAGCCGCCTTCTGTCCGGGAAATAGGCGTAGCGCAGCCCGTTCTGAGCGCCGGTGCTCGCCGGATCCCCCAGACCGGCCGGCCACCACTCGCCGCCGCCTCGTCGTGCCACGGGCGCAGCCTCCGAGAAGCCGCCTGCTGGGAGCGCCCCGGCCAGCTCGGTGCAGAGTGCGCCGACCCGCGCCTTCAGGCCGTCGTCGAACATCCGGCCGACCATCACCATGCCGCCGGAGAACCACTGTCCCATCCCGCCGAGATCGGGATGGTCGAACTGCGCCATCGTGCCGTGGCCGCGCTCCAGGGCCCGGATCAGGTGGCGCACCGCGTCCAGGCTGACCCCGTGACGCTCGGCGACATTCCGCAGTCCGGAGACGGGGTCGAACGGCCCGTCATCCCGGAATGGGTCGGATTCGGCAGCGTTGTCGGACGGATCCATGAGCCAGCTCCCGAAGCGGTGGAGGGCGGATACGATGCGCCCGAGACCGGGTGCGCGCCGGCCCGGGAGCCCGAAGGCCGCCCCGGGCCCTGCGGCGGCGTTGCGTTGCAGACCCAATCTGCGGTCGTACAAGCGGGTTCCGGGCCGTCTCAGGCCGCGGTCGGCGGGAATGGGCCCGCGATGGTGAAGTCGGTGATCGGCCGGCGGCCGTTCGGGGTCTCGCGGGGTCGCTGCTCCTCGGGAAGGTCCGCCTCGGGCGTTTTGCGGCCGACCGCGAAGGCGGCCTCGATCCGATGGTTCTCGGGCAGGCGCAGGACCTCGGGCGCGCGGACATGGTCGAAGCCGACCATGCCGTGGGCGTGCCAGCCCTGATGGATCGCCTGGAGCTGGAAGGCGAGCGAGGCGCTGCCGGCGTCGAAGGAGTGGCTGTAGGAGGGCTTCAGCTCGTCGCCGACCTTCATGAGCCCGTTCGAGACCAGGAACAGGATCGCGCCGGTGCCGGCGACCCATTTCTGGTTGGCGGGAACGAGGAGGCCCAGGAACGTGTCCCAATTGGCATCGCCCCGGAGCGCGTAGAGGAAGCGCCAGGGCTGCGAATTGTAGGCGGAGGGCGACCAGCGCGCCGCCTCGATCATCCGCATCAGCTCGGATTCGGGCAGAGCCTCGCCCGTGAAGGCGCGGGGCGAGTACCGCGCGACGAAGACCGGATCGATGTCGTGGTCGGCGCGGCGGGGCGAGGGCAGGCTCAAGGGATTCATCTCCGGATGGGCGCAGGCGCCCGGGCAGCCGAGCTTGCCCGAAACGCCCGCCCGGAGGCAAACCCTACGCCATCCTAGGCCACGCTGCGCTCGATCTCCTCCTCGTCGCAGATCACGCCGGCATTGCCCTCGAACTCCGCCGCGAGGTCCACGGGGGCGTGGACCGGCGCCGCGTTCACCCGGTCGCGCGCGAAGGTCGCCAGGAACAGGCGCATGACGTGGCGCACGCCCGCGTCGTTGATGGTGCGCTGGTCCTCGTTGTAGTAGCGCCCGGCATTCACGTTGCTCGTGACGATGTCGTAGGCGGGGAAGTAGACCGCCCGCGGGTCGCCGCGGCCGACCACCTCGCCGGCCGCCACCCGCAGCACTGACTTGGAGTAGCTGTTCGACTCCATCACGTGCCGGTCCATGTAGGTGGCGATCATCGGCACCGGCGAGACCGTGAAGATCACCCGCGCCTTCGGGTTCACGCTCCAGAGCCGGTCGAGGAAGCCGTTGAGGTCGCCCAGCACCTCGCCCGCGCCCGCGTTGACGCACTCGTAGAGCTCAGGGTCGAAGGTGCCGCCCGCGACGCCTGGGGCGAGCGGCAGCGCCGCGCCGTCGGCCCGCCAGCGCCAGCCTTCCGTGAGGCCGAGCGTCAGCACGAACACGTCGAGCGTCTCGAACAGGCGGCGCACCTCGGCGAGATGCGCGTCGCGCGCCGCGACCACCTCGGCCTCGCTCGCAAAACCCGCGGGCTCGACCGTGGGCCGGAACGGGTCGACGTAGCGGCCGTCGTCGCGCAGCCACGCCTTCAGCTCCGGCTCGAACGTTCCGTAGGCCCGGTCGAACAGCTGCACGAACTGGCGCGTGTAGTAGAGGTTGCCGTAGCGCGCCGAGAACGTGCCGAACTGGCGGGCATTGGCCTCCTCGGCGCTCATGCCGGGGGTCGGCGGCTCGGTCAGGTAGTAGTTGAAGCCGGCGCCGCGCACCGCCTCGGCCACCCGCTGCGCGAAGCAGGAGCCGCCGGTGGCGACCTTGTCGGTCGGCCCGATCACGAAGGTGTCCTTCGGGTGCGGATTGACCGCGAAGGGCGGCACGTTGGTGACGACCTTGCGCCAGAATCGCTCGGCCGGTAGACCCGTATACGGATTCAACGCCATCTTCGAACCCTCTTCTTCACGACGGCGACGGCCCTCGGGACCGCCGACCCGTCCGCTGACACCGGCACGCGACGTGGCCCTGAACGACCTGCCCCGGCGCGCCCGCAGCGCGTTCACCCGCTCGGCGCCCGATTGGACGCCTACCCGTTGGGCCCCCACCTGGGCGACACCATGGCGGAACCGCGCCCGCGCCGCCACGACCCGTGACGGGCCGAGCATCGCGGTGCTGGGCAATTGCCAGGCGCGGGGCATCGCCCGGGCCATGCGCCTGCTCGCACCGAGGAGCCCGGTGCGCTACCTGCCCATGGGCTCGCTCAAGCGCGACCACGGCCATGTCGACGGCCTGATCCGCACCCTGCGCGCCCACGACCACGTCTTCTCGCAGGCCTTCCCGGCCGGGCTGATCCCGGGCGGCGACGTCGCCACTGTGCGCGCGGCCGACCCGCGGCTCAAGCTGTTCCCGTCGATCGTGTTCTCGGCCTTCCACCCGGACATGGTCTATGTCGGCCAAGCCTCGGACCTCGCCGCGCTGAAGCTGACGCCGTCGCCGCTGGGCCAGTACCACTCGGCGATCGTGCTGACCGCCCACCGGCTCGGCCTCGATGCCGGCCGCACCGCCGGCCTGTTCCGCGAGGACCTGTTCGCGCGCCTGGGCTACCTCGACCACTGGGACCCGGCCGTGCGCGAGCTCGTCGGCGCGGCCGACGCCCTGGGCTTCGGGCTGGAGCGCGAGGTGACCCGCTGGGCGCGCCGCGGCGCCTTCATGCACCTGATGAACCATCCCAAGGTCCACGTCCTCGGCGACATCGCCCGGCGGCTGCTGCAGGAGAACGGTCTCGCGCCCGAGCCCGTGGAGATCGAGGATTACCTCGGCGACGAGCTGGCCCAGGACGTGGTCTGGCCGATCTACCCGCCCATCGCCGAGCATTTCGGCCTGACCGGCTCGTACCTGTTCAAGACCAAGCCGCGGGGCGACGACTTCCCGGTGCTCTACGACCTGCC
>Ga0316228_1003053_pt1 | contig 13899 bp, 12 predicted proteins | sample TBH18021metaG_FD_206005 | JGI IMG/M metagenome (GOLD analysis project Ga0316228, IMG submission 206005) | Freshwater microbial communities from Trout Bog Lake, Wisconsin, USA - TBH18021 | ecosystem: Environmental > Aquatic > Freshwater > Lake > Hypolimnion/Profundal zone | place: USA: Wisconsin... | reverse complement strand
AATTCGCCGTTGATGAGTTGTTTTACAGTTTGGGTAGTCATCTTAACAATCCTTGTTTTTACCGTGTTGGGTGTATAGCGTTTGATAGCGTTAAACGCGTTGCAAAACAGTGTGAATGAGTTGGGGTATACTGTCAATAATACTTAATTACTTAAGTAGTTTTTCTGGCGTAGTTCTGCTGGGCGGCTGCCATAGGGTTAATGACAATAATCTTTGAGGCTAGCTCACCTTTGCTGCGAGCGCCCAGTTTTTTCATTAAGTTGGCTTTATGAACTTCAATGGTTCTAGGGGATAAACCAAGTAACTTACCAATCTCTTTACAGGTATAGCCATTGACCACATATTGCGCAATTTGGGCTTCACGTGCGGTGAGCTGCGATTCGGACAATACTTGCGGTTTTTTTTCAAAATGCCAAATTGCCAGTTTGAACGGGTCATCTGGGGTTAAGGTGCGTCCGTGGGTGGTTGCCCAAAATATTTCCCCTGTTTTGTGACGCATGAAGCGCTCATCGCAGTAATGCCTATTGGTCTGTAATCCCAAACCTGTTAATGCTTCTTTGCCAATTTTTTCAAAATCTTCGACACTGGGAAACAATTTTTGCATTGATTGATTGAGTAGCTCATCGTGCGCATAACCGAACAAATTAGCAAAGGCATCGTTGAGCGCTTTGATACGCCGATAGCTTAATACCACTATCGGCGTGGGCGCGTGCCTAAAAGCCAGTAAGGCATAATTTTCCATCACAATCACCCCTGATTTTTAAGCCCTGACAACTTATCGATTGCCATTAATAATCCGCCATCGCTTGTCTGACCGCCTCAATCGCGGTTGGGTCATCAAGGGTACTCATGTCGCCTGTTTCTTTGCCTTCCGCCAGTGCCTTGATAGAGCGGCGTAAGATTTTGCCTGAGCGGGTTTTAGGTAAAGCCTTGGGAAAATAAATAGCCGCAGGTTTAGCAAGGGCGCCCAACTGTCTTGCGACCTCGCCCACAATTTGCTGCTCAATGCGGAAACGGTTTTCGGTTTCTGCTACTAAGTCATGATTTTTTAGGATGCAAAAGGCAATGGGTAGCTCACCTTTAAGCTCGTCATGGATGCCAACAACCGCCGATTCGGCGACTTCGGGGTGATGACCGATGGCTTCCTCGATTTCCTTGGTACCCAAACGGTGACCTGCCACATTGATGACATCATCGGTTCGCCCTAGAATATAGTAGTAGCCGTATTCATCCATCACGGCATAGTCTGATGTTGCGTACTGTTTGCCATCGAGTAGTGAAAAATAGCCATTGATAAAACGTTCGTCATTTCGCCAAACGGTGGCCAAACAACCGGGTGGTAAAGGTGCGGCTAACACCAGCATGCCTTTTTCATTGGCTTGGCAGGGTTCGCCTGTGGTTTCATTGATGACTTTGGCGTCATATCCAAACATCGGATAGCCGGGTGTGCCTTGTTTGTGTGGCTTGTGGTCGGGATTGTCTGCAAATTTTGGGGCATGGCTTAAGATGGGCCAGCCCGACTCAGTTTGCCAATAGTGGTCAATGATTGGCACGCCCATGTGACCTGTTAGCCACTGGGCAGTTGGCTCATCGAGTGGCTCACCTGCCAAGAAGAATGATTTTAGGCTTGAGATATCGTGACGGCTCATCCACATTTCGTCTTGTTTACGTAGCATCCGCACGCCTGTCGGTGCAGTTAACAAAATATTGACTTTATTGGCTTCGACAATTCGCCACCAAATCCCCGGGTTTGGCGTGGTTGGTAAACCTTCATATATGATACTGGTCATGCCTGTCAGTAAAGGGGCATAGATGCTAAACGAGTGCCCGACTGCCCAACCGATATCCGATATCGCCCAAAACGTCTCGCCAGCCTTACCGTTATAGACAAAATCCATCGCAGTTGCAAGGGCTACAGCATGACCGCCTGTATCACGCTGTACGCCTTTGGGTGTGCCTGTCGTGCCCGAGGTATATAATAGATACGATGGCGCATTGGACTCTAGCCAAACACAATCAACTTTGGCATTGTTGTCGGCACTTATTGCCCGCTCAGTGGCATAGTCGATATCTTGTGGCTCAGCCGTGTATGGCATAATGCCACGGTCAACCACCAGCACCTTGGTTTTGACTTTGGCTTCTTCGACCGCTTTATTGACCAAGTTTTTATAATTAATGAGCTTGCCGCCGCGCAGCCCTGCATCGACCGTAATCACCATTTTGGCTTCGGCATCATCCATGCGTACGGCGAGGTTATGCGAGGCAAATCCGCCAAATACCACCGAATGAATCGCTCCGATACGCACACAAGCGAGCATGGCATACGCCGCTTCCAAAATCATCGGCATATAGATGACAACACGGTCGCCTTTGTCGATGCCATGACGTTTTAGCACATCGGCAAAATAGTTTACTTCTTTGTATAGATCGTTGTAAGTTAAACGGCGTTTGGCATAGTCGGTATACAGTTCAACAGGGTTGCCGAGTGCCTTAAAAGCTTTCTGAATATTGGGGTAATTATCAATCATTTCAGCATTGATTTCGGTAGACACCCACACAAAGGCATCTTGCTCTGCCCGGTTTTCAAGATGGCGATCGACCATGTTGTAACACAAATTGGTTTCCCCACCGACAAACCATTTGGCAAAGGGCAGCTTACTATCGTCTAAGATTTGGGTAGGTTGTTGATGCCAATAGATTCGCTTGGCTTGCTCGCCCCAAAAGGCTTGTTTGTCGTTGATGGATTGATTGTATAAGTCAGAGAAATTCATTGGCTGTCCTTAGCTAGAATCTTAACGGATGGTGAAAGTCGCTTGCAGGTTTGGTTTTCAGAGGTTGGCAAAACATCTCATTGTTTAGCAAAGCCTATCATTGTACTCATTGCTTGAATTCACTCCTTGAATTCATTTTATAAACTCAAATGATACGTTTTGTATCGTTTTGAATATAGCAAATAGACTCACTAACGTCAAGCCTTGCCGAATTAATTTTAAATTTTTTATATTTCGAATTTTTAACGATTAGTATTTCTTATGGTGATAATAGTTTGTGCTAACATAATTGTCCTGTTACACTTTTTAGACTAAAGCAAATAAGGGAAAAGTCATGAGCCAGACCAACGCCAACCCAGCTGAAAATGAAAAAAGCCTTGCACCGCCTCACGTTTTAAGTTTAAACCCTTTAAACTCGCATCCGTCAAATACGGCACTCGTTGAGCTTATCGACAATGATAAAGACTCTCCTTTGCTAGCGGACACCCAGTTACTTAGCCGCGTGCTGATAACGGTCGTTGAGCAGCAAACCTCAGAACCCGTCAAACAAACCATTAATAAACTGTTAAATGGCGAAGACCCCCAGCAGACTATTCAAGCCATTTTGCCAACGCTCAACCATCAACAGCGCAAGAATCTCATTCGGGCTTGTGGCTTATTTGCGCAAGTGTTTAACATCGCCGAAGACATGCACCATGAGCGCCGCCGCCTTGCCCACGAACAAGACGAATCTGCGTCAAAAAGTAGTTTTGCCCACGTGATTGATGAATTAAAAGCCCAAGGGATTGACAGCGATGAGTTGCAAGCCCAGCTTGATGATACCTTTATCAGTGCCGTATTGACCGCGCATCCGACCGAAGTGCAGCGTCAAACTATTTTATCGCTGCGCCGTCAAATCCGTGCCTTACTTGAGCAATACCACACTGCGATTGGCTACCAACGTCATCGTATTGAGCAGCAACTAGAAGCCACGTTATTGTCGCAGTGGCAAACCAATGAAACCCGCCATTTTAAAATTACTGTCAAAGATGAAATCGACAATGGCATTGCCTATTTTGATTTAAGTTTTTTTGAAGCTTTGCCAAGTTTGTATCGCAAATTAGATTATCAGCTAAAAGAGCGTTTCCCCGACACTGACATGCCAAACTTACTTAATATCGGTGGTTGGATTGGTGGCGACCGTGACGGCAATCCGTTTGTGTCAGCCGATACCCTTCGCTATGCGTTCAAACGCCAAGCGGCGACGGTGTTTTACTTTTATCGTGACCAACTGGGCGAGCTATACCAAGAGTTGCCGCTGTCTATCCGCCATGTCAAAGTGAGTGATGCGGTACTGGCACTCTCCGAGCAATCCAAAGAAGATAATATCTCTAGAGAAGAAGAGCCTTATCGCCGCGCCATCGGGTTTATCTCATCACGTTTAGTCGCTACCTCGCATACGTTTGATTTGTCTTACGGTTGTCGCTTTGGGCTTAGTGAGCCCTACGCTGATTGTGACGAGTTTTTAGATGATTTGTACGTCGTTTATCAGTCATTGGTGGATAATGGCAGTGAGTTACTGGCTAATGAACGACTCACCGATATCATCCGCGCCGTGGAAGTATTTGGTTTTTATTTGATGCCATTGGACTTGCGCCAGTTTTCAGGGATTCATGCCGAAACCGTCCATGATTTGTTCAAACATGCCGATTTAGAAGATTACCTTTCTTTGTCTGAATCCGCGCGTCAACGTGTGCTGCTGCGTGAATTGGCAACTGCGCGTCCTTTATATAACCCCTATATCACTTATGAGCCACAAACCCAGCGTGAGCTAGAGATTTTTCAAGCCGCAGCCGATATCAAAAATCGCTTTGGTGACAAAGCGATTACCCAAAGTATTATCTCCAATGCCGAACAAGTAAGTGATTTGTTGGCATTGGCGTTATTATTGAAAGAATCAGGGCTATTATTGGTCAAAGATGGCGTACCCGTGAGCCATATCAATATTGTGCCCTTGTTTGAAACCATTGAGGCGCTGCAAAACAGTACCCGCATCATGAGTGAGTTACTGGATAAACCTTGGTACAAATCGGTGCTAGCCAGCCGTGACAATCTGCAAGAAATTATGCTCGGTTATTCAGACAGTAACAAAGATGGTGGTTATGTCACCAGTCAATGGTCGCTATACCAAGCTGAAATTCAGCTGGTGGAAATGGCAGAAAAATATGGCATTCAACTGCGTTTATTCCACGGTCGTGGCGGTAGCGTGGGTCGTGGTGGTGGTCCGTCATTTGAGGCGATTTTGGCACAACCAGAAGGCTCAGTGGATGGTCAAATCCGTATTACCGAGCAAGGGGAAGTTATTACCGCAAAATATGCCGATGCGGGCAACGCGGAACGCAACCTTGAGACGCTGATTGCTGCAACGCTCAAAGCGAGCCTATTGCCAAGCCATAGCGAAAGCCCTGATAGCGACCTAATGAATCAATTATCGCATGAAGCCTTTAATTGCTATCGCGCGCTTATCACTCAGCCGTATTTTATTGATTATTTCTTGCAGACAAGTTTGGTTAAAGAAATTGCCAGTTTAAATATTGGCTCACGTCCTGCTAGCCGCAAGTCTTTGGCGCGTATTCAAGATTTGCGCGCGATTCCTTGGGTATTTTCTTGGATGCAAAATCGCTTGATGCTACCAGCGTGGTATGGCTTTGGCACCGCAGTCGAAAAACTGATTGCAGATAACCCAGAAAACTTAGCAAAACTGCAACACAACGCCCAACACAGCGCCTTTATGCAAGCCATGTTATCGAATATGGCACAAGTCATGGCAAAAACCGATATCGAAATCGCCCAAGCCTATGTTGAGCTCGCCAACGATGCCACTGAAGCCAGCGCTATTTTTGCACTCATTACTGCAGAATATCACCGCAGCCTTAAAGCCTTGTTGACACTCACCAATAAAGAAACGCTGCTGGATGACAACCGTACATTGGCACGCTCACTTGCGCTACGCCTGCCGTATTTGAATGCCTTAAACTGGTTGCAAGTGGCATTATTAAAACAACTTCGCGAAGCGACTACTGATGAAAGGTCTACCACTGAAACCACTAATGAAGCGACTAGCGATAATGAAGCGTCTTATACCGCAGCGCTTAACTTGGTTCATTTAACTATCAATGGTATTGCCCAAGGCTTAAGAAATACCGGTTAGTAAGAGTTCAAAACAGTCTTAAACTACCTAGTTTAAAAAAAATCGCTGGTTGTGTACTGGCGATTTTTTATTGGCGATTGTTTTATTGATGACAATTAACCCAAATAAACCTTATCAAAATCCAAATGGTGTACCCATTCTCGTAGTAGCAATACCTTGGCATAAAACGCTAGGTCATTGGGCATAGCTGGCAAATCTCGCAGCGAGCGATAGCCCGCCAGCACCGCAAAAGCTTTTTCTAGCATCTCAGCCCGAATATAGTCGCCATTGTCATCTTGCTCAAACGCTAGTAAGCGTAAATCCTCTGCCCCTATCACCTTTAATAACTCATCTTTGGGCAATCTAGGTTTTAGCGGTGAAATAGCATCTTCTATGCGCATTATTGCCGTTTCCCAAGCCAATTCGGTGGGTGGCAATGCGTGCAATGTCTCTGCAATTACTTTTAGCGTAAGCCCAATGTCACATAGGTTATCTTGCAACCTTACACTGATATGGTCAGCATTGACTGTTAACACTAACATAGCACACCCTTTTGTCATTTTGATTCATTATAACTGGATTGTGATTAAATAGCTTGATTGTCATTAAAACGCGCTCGTTTAACCGGTGGATTTGATTTTATAAAAAAAACCCTTATCTAATAATCATATAAATAAGGGGATAGCCATGTCAGAAATTCAATTTAATGCCAACTTAAAAAAAGCCGAAAGCGATGAGCCACTAACTGAGCAGCAATTAGAGGCACTGGCACAAAAACGCGCCTATTTGCAGGAGCAGGCTGAAGACATCATTGCTATTGCACAATTACAAGATAATTCCGCGCTTAACTGTTTACACAAAATCAATGTCCTAGGCGGTACCTCAGAAAAAGCTTACAGAGCCGTAAATACCCGTATCATAACCGACCAAGACCCTCATGGCGCTTATCATGCGGTGGCAATGGCACAATCAACTTCGGATTTGCCGTTTGATGTGCCTACCCTCGTAGATATTGTTATTGAGCAAGGTGAGCCAACATTACAACTGCGGTTGTTAAAGCTATTTGATAGTCAGCCGATTGCTGCCGAGCCGATTCCAAAAATTCGTGACAGTATCAATCAGTTAGGCGATAAAGCGGTGATTGCACAGCTTAATCAGCATTTGTTAAATCGTCAGTGATACCAAAACAATAAAGGTTAGGAACACTCCTAACCTTTTTTATGTCTGTGCTGTTGTTACCGTTGTCCTTTTTACATTGGTGCTTTTTTACGTTTGTGCTTCTTTGCTTGTGCTTCTTTTTATATAAAGGCTTAGGTATAAATTAGGGACATCTAAACGTTATGGTATATTCGTAATCATCATCTCGGGCAAGGGTTTTTTTGCTACCAAACACACTGCCAATCATGCCTATAGCTTGGTCAGCCGCGCGTCCCATGTTTTCATCCAACACGCCGTTATACTGGTAGCTATCGGTCAACACGATGGGCGATTTTCCGCGGCACTGCTCGGTTGCGATATGTAACGCATTTAATTTGGCACTATTTTTGCTTTTGCCTAACCCAGTGGTTTCTAGAGTATTGTTCGCGCGCTGTAACACGGGTAAATTGGTTGGTGTGTTTTGACAAGCAGATAAACTCACTGCTGCCAGCAGCGCGATAGTTGTGATCTTTAATGGGGTGATTTTTAATGTTGGGATTTTTAATAAAGACGGTTTAAGAGATGATTTCATGATCTGCAGGCTGTCCCTTTTCAATAGCGGTGTTAAAGTTCTCATCAATTATCAACAATACAGGCAAACTCACCATTTCAACAATAGAATTTGGTTGATGGCTTGTATTAGTGTGTGGTAAAAATTAAGCCGCCGCAAGCGGTCTTACAAATCATAAAATCTGCGCAACAATTGGCTGGTTTATTGATTTTCAAACTAGCTATTTTGGGTGAAATTGGTTAGCATGATGGGTGGTTTTTTTAAAGTTTTTTGCTTAGATTAGGACAATTATGCGCTCACCTGCCCATTCACCATTAACCCATTCGCAATTAATAGATGCCCCTTGCGGCAAGCTTGAAGTTGACGCGCTTTGGCAAGCTGACTCAACGGGCGTTGCCAACCCAAACGCCGCGTCGGTTGAGCGCGTTGCCATTCTTTGTCACCCAAACCCATTGCAAGAAGGCACGATGATGAATAAAGTGGTGACCACCATGTATCGTTTTGCCCGCGACCAAAAAATGCATGTGGTACGCTTTAATTTTCGCGGTGTGGGTCAGTCAACGGGCGAGTATGGCAATGTGACAGGTGAAATCGAAGATGCGTTAACCGTGCTTCAATGGATTCATAGCCAAACTGAGGCGCGAAAGCTATGGATTGGCGGATTTTCGTTTGGCGGATTTGTCGCCGCCAAGCTTGCCCAGCTTGTCAATGAACAAGGCGCATTTTTGGGACTCGATGATTTTGACATCACGGATTTGGCGTTGATTGCCCCTTCTATTGAGAAAAACGACACCTCAGATTTGCTACTGCCCACCGCGCAAACCTTTATGATTTATGGCGCGAATGATGAAGTGATTGCGCCAAGCTCGCTACAACAATTTGGGGAAAACTTTGGTATTCAAACGCACATCATTGACGATACAGGGCACTTTTTTCATGGTAAATTAGGGGAATTAAAACAGCTACTTGAAGCGTTAAGTAGTAAATAATGCAGTTTTTATTTTATCCTCGTTCCTGATTGGTGTTTTTGATGGGTGTTTTTGATTCGGGTTTTTGGTGTATTTGACATCGTGAGCTATTTGGCACTTTCAATGCCGTCTATTTAATCGCATTTATTTATTTAATACCCCTACGTCAAAGCACGTTGAAATGGAATTTTGACAACTTTTTAATTTACGCTGAGAGACAACATGCCCAACTCAAATTTACGACCCTTACAACGCTATGAGCTTGCGCTAAAATCTGGTGAGTTTAGCGAAGATGCACAGCAGCGCGCTGCGATGACTTATTTGGACAATGTCTATGAACAAATCATGGACAATCGCGCCAAACAACGTGGGCTGTTTAGCTTTTTAAGACGTACTGAGCCGCCCAAAGGGCTGTATATGTGGGGCGGCGTGGGTCGTGGTAAGACTTGGATGATGGATATGTTTTTTGAGTCGGTGCCTGCCGACAACAAAATGCGCCAACACTTTCATCACTTTATGAAACGGGTGCACGCCGAGCTCAACAAGCTACAAGGTCAACAAGACCCGCTACAAAAAGTCGCCGATATCATCCATAATGAAGCGGATGTGATTTGTTTTGATGAGTTTTTTGTCTCCAATGTCTCCGATGCGATGATTTTGGGTGATTTGTTTACCATGCTATTTAAAAAAGGCATCACCTTGGTTGCCACATCAAATATCGCGCCAAATGGCTTGTATAAAAATGGTATTCACCGTGACCGTTTTTTACCTGCCATTGCCGAAGTTGAAAAAAACTGTACGGTGATGAATATCGACAGTGGCATCGACTACCGTCTGCGCGTATTGCAGCAAGCCGAACTTTACGTGTCTCCGTTGACCAAAGAAAACATCCACTGGCTTGCCAACCGCTTTACCGCGCTAAGCAACAACCAACACATTATCCAAGACCCCATTCATATCAATGGTCGTGATATCGCCATCAAAGGTCGCACCGAAAACACCTTGTACGTTGATTTTCGGGCGTTATGTATGCAGCCGCGCTCAGCCAGCGACTTTATTGAAATCGCCAACGAGTTTAGCACGGTGCTGGTGGATGATGTGCCCATACTCAACGATATTATCGCTGACCCGACAAGGCGCTTTATTTACCTTGTCGATGAGTTTTATGATCGCCGCGTCAAGCTTTTGGTACGTGCAGAACAGCCAATTTTACAACTGTATGATGGGCAAAAATTGGCGTTTGAAATTGAGCGTACGCGTTCACGGCTGTTAGAGATGCAATCAGAAGAATATCTCAAAGCAGAACATCGTTTGGATGAGATAAAAAAAGAAGATATGACTATTTAAATAATCCAAAGCCTTAATTGTTATGCAGGCGAGTGGCTTTTACGATGTATATTCCCAAAGATTTTTCCCAAACCGATTTTGAAGCCGTTAAAGATTTTATTGCTGGGTCGCCATTAGCAAATATAGTGGCATCAAACGGCGATTCGGTTGAATTCTGCCCTGCTCCGCTACTTTGGCAAGTAGATGAACAAAATCCGCTGGGCTATTTGATGGGTCATGTGGCAAAAGTAAATCCGATTGTAAAGATTGACGCTAAAAACTGGAAAGTTGTTTTTACTAGCCAAGGTCATTATATCAGCCCAAATTGGTATCCTACCAAGGCGATTACCCATAAAGAAGTGCCGACGTGGAATTATCAATCGGTGATTTTTTCGGTGACACCGCAGCTAATCACAGACGTAAGTGAAATCAAGCAGATTGTCGCGACGATGACAGATTTTTTTGAACATCAGCTTAAACAAACTAATCCCAGTCATGAGCCTTGGTCTTTAAGTGATGCGCCAAGTGACTATATCAATGCCATGTGCCGCGCAATTGTGGGGGTTAAGTTGACCATTGATAATTTTGAAGCCAAATTTAAACTTAGTCAAAATAAAACCTTGGATAATCAGCAAGGCGTGATTGACGGTTTAACACAACTGCAATCAGCGACAGCGGATAATATGGCAACGCTAATCAATAACCTCTTTAAGGAATAAAAATGACAAATTCAGAAATTTTAGACTTTATCAAATCGCGCCGTTCAATCGGTAATCTTGTCGCCCCTGCCCCCAACCGCGAGCAAGTCGAACAAGCGATTGAAGTCGCCCTATCTGCCCCCGATCACAAGGATTTAAACCCGTACCGTTTTATCGTACTTGAAAACCAAGCGCTCAACACCTTAGGCACGGCGTTAAAAAATGCCGCGATAGCACAAGGTGAAACCGACGAAAAAACCCTCACCAAAGCCGAAAATATGCCGCTGCGTGCGCCGATGATTATCGCGTGTGTGACCGATTTTAAACCTCATGATAAAGTCCCCCATTGGGAACAAATAGCGGCAAGTAGTTGTGCGGTGCAAAATCTACTGCTTGCCTTGTCGGCACAAGGGTTTGCCACCGTATGGCGCACCGGTCCACTTGCCAATGCGCCTGCAATCAAACAACTGTTTAATGTAACCGCTGATAACCAAGTCATTGCTTTTGTCTATGTTGGCACAGCGGTGTCGACCATCCCACCGCGTTCTAAGATAGACGTCACACCATTTATTGTTTATGATAATGGCACAAACTAACGGCTAAGCTAGCCGTTTTTATATTTTGCTCATGTAAAGGGTGCCCTGTTGTCAGTATTTGCAGGACAAGTGGATTCAAGGATTTTCAATGAAAAAACCCCAGTTAGCAACCAATCTAAGTGAAAATTTAGAAAAGCTGAATGTCAATCGTGAAAAAGCCAGCAAGCTGTTTGCCGACGTCATTGAAAAAGCGGTCAAAAAGTCTAAACCGGACACACCAGCGGTATTAGAGACAGACTTAGATAATCAGCTCGTCAACCAACCTGCACCCCTCAAAATTGCCGTGCTAGGCGGTGGCAGTTTTGGTACGGCAATGGCAAATTTATCGTCCAAAAATGGCTGTGAAGTCACGCTTTGGGTACGCGATAAGCGCAGCGTCAAATCGATGCAAAAAACCCATATCAACAAAAAATACTTGCCCGACCATAAGCTTGATGAGCGCCTGCAATTTACCCATGATTTGCAAGCAGCCGTCAAAGGTAAAGATTTGATTTTTGTGGCAGTGCCTAGCGCTGCTTTTCGCGAAACCTTACAAAAAATTGCGCCTTTTATCAGCGCTCAAGCCATCGTGTCTTTAACCAAAGGTATGGAAAAAGATACCTTTGCGCTAATGAGTGATGTGATCGTGGATGAATTACCCAATGTGGCTTTTGGCGTGATGAGCGGTCCCAATCTCGCCAAAGAAATCATGAATAATATGCCGTCTGCCACCGTGATTGCCAGCCAATCTGCAGCACTACGGCTTGCCGTGCAGACAGCACTGCACAGTGCGTTTTTTCGCGTGTTTGCCAGTGATGATTTAATTGGCGTCGAGCTTGGCGGTGCGCTTAAAAATATTTATGCCATCGCCATGGGCATGGCCGCTGCCTATGACATCGGGGAAAACACCAAAGCCATGATTTTAACCCGCGCATTGGCGGAGATGAGCCGATTTGGTGTCCAAGCGGGGGCTAATCCCCTGACCTTTTTGGGGTTGTCGGGCGTGGGTGATTTGTATGCAACTTGTTCATCGACCTTAAGCCGTAACTACCAAATTGGTAATATGCTAGGGCGTGGCATGAGCCTTGACCAAGCTATCAAAAAACTGGGGCAAACCGCTGAAGGGATTAATACTATCCAGCAGGTGAATGAAAAAGCCATGAAAGAGGGTATTTATATGCCGATTACCCATGCCTTGCACGATATTATCTATGAAGACAAAGCGCCGCTCGGAGTCGCGTTAAACTTGATGGAAGCAGGATTTAGAAGTGATGTGGAATTTGTTATGCCGCATCAAATGCAGCCAAAGCATAACTGACAACATAACTTTAAATATTTTTAGGTAAATACATGCAATTAATTTTAGTTCGTCATGGCGATGCAGGCGCTTATACCCTGCCAGACCATGAAAGAAATTTATCAGCACTGGGTCAAGCCCAAGCTTCACAGACCGCAGCGTGGCTTGCCGAAAACTTTGAGCCCGATCATTTTATCGTCAGTCCTTACAACCGCGCCCAGCAAACCCTTGCCCAAATCCAGCAATTTTTTCCCCATGTGCCTGTGACCACGTATGAGGGCATCACCCCCGATAACGATGCAGACATCGCAGTGGATGCGCTAGGCGAATTGGTTGGCGACTGCATGGTGGTGGTTTGTCATATGAATATCATTGCCAAAATCGCCCATATTCTCACGGATGATCCCTTAGAGGGTTTTGCGCTGGCTGAAGCGCGTGTGTATGATATGGGTATATTGGCACCCAGTCTTGCCGCTGAGATCAAACGCTTTGTTCCCACCTGTTAGGTGATTTAATTTGTCAATTTTGTGTAGGACACTTCTGTGATTCATATTTGGTTGCCAACTCAGCATGCTGCCTTACGTTTATGGCAACAAACCACCCAGACTTGGCAAACGGCTGACGATTGGCAAACGCTTGCGACCCTTGCCAATCTGCAAACCACCCAATCAGCCAAGCTACAAGCCTGTCTCTATTTTCCTAGTGTCAGTTTATTAACCATCCAGCCTACCCTTTCAGCAAGCCAGCTCAACGCTTTGGGCGACACCGGCAGACGCTATTTATTTGAAGATATCAGCATTGGGTCGGTAGAAGATTTACAAGTCAAAATCCAGCCGACCGCCAGCAATAGCGAGTTACCCGCGTTATTTGGGCTTCATGCTGCCGATATTCATTCATGGATCAATGCTGCCTCGTTGGCGGGTATTGAGATAGTCGCTTTATTGCCAGATTTTTTATTGCTGCCGACCATAGATACTAGAATGGATACAAGCACAAACACGAGGGATACAGAGACGAGAGCCACGCCTATCACAAGCGCGGTGTATTACCAAGATGCAGATACGCAGTTATTAAAAATGCATACTTATCACGGCATGGCGGTTAGTTTTTTACCGTTGGTACTCACCAAATTACCCATGCTAGAAACGCTATATTTAACAGGTTTTCACGATGAAACCGTTGCCCAGCAATTAGCCAGTATTCCTAATTTATCCATAGAATCGTCTGAGTTGTTGCCTACCCCAATCAAAGACCCGGTCAGACATTTTTTTAACTTTGCGACAATCAAAGGTAAAACGACGCTTGCGCCTTATGCCAAAGTCATCGCCCTAGTCACTGTTTGTGCGCTGCTGACAGCCTTTGTGGTCGATGCGCTTCGTTGGTATTA
>Ga0316228_1003052_pt1 | contig 13910 bp, 15 predicted proteins | sample TBH18021metaG_FD_206005 | JGI IMG/M metagenome (GOLD analysis project Ga0316228, IMG submission 206005) | Freshwater microbial communities from Trout Bog Lake, Wisconsin, USA - TBH18021 | ecosystem: Environmental > Aquatic > Freshwater > Lake > Hypolimnion/Profundal zone | place: USA: Wisconsin... | reverse complement strand
TGTTCAGGAAATGGCGGAAAACATGGTTTGGCACGGTGCTTGAATAGTCATGGTCATGCCTCGCCGGGAACGTCCGGCGGACAGACAGGGAAGGACCAATATCGTGAACGCCAAGACTTCGATCCTCGCCGCCGTCGCCGCCGTGCTGGTCAGCACGCTCACCGTGGGTTCGGCGATCGCTCCCGCCAGCGCGCAGGCCGAGACCATCCGCCTGCCCATCCGGACCCTCGTCAATGCTTGAGGCCGGCATGACCGCGCTGGAGCCCCGCCGGGGCAGGCTCGAATGGATCGGGCCGATCCCGGCGGAGGTGTCGGACAGCAGCCTCGCCATGGGACCCGTCGCGCGGACGCTGGACTTCCTCGACATCGTCGCCGCGAGCGCGCTTTCCGCGCTGTTCGCCACGATCAAACGCTAATTTCTTCTCGCAAGGACGCAAGAACCGCCATGACCAGCCGCATCCCCTTTGCCCTCGACTCCCGCGACAAGAAGCTGCTGGGCGTGTGTGCCGGGCTGGGTCGCAGCTTCAACATCGACCCGACCTTCATCCGCATCGGCTTCGTCGCGGCGCCGCTGCTGCCGTTCATCAGCATCTGGAACGCGATCGTCATCTATCTGATCTGCGCCGGGGTCGGCGTGATCGCCAAGAACCGCCTCAACCGCCCGAGCCTGCGGGACCGCCGCAGCGATTACGAGCGGATGGGCGACAGCGGACGGCGGACATCGATCCACGACCTGCGGACCAAGCTCGACGCGACCGACCGCCGCCTGATGGCGATCGACGATCACCTTCACTCGGCCGACAGCGACGCCCTCGCCCGCGAGATCGAGGCGCTGCGCCGGAGCGACATCAAGCCTGAAAAGGAAACCAACTGATGGGATACGAGAGCATCCTGGTCATCGGTGCGATGACCTTGGTCGGCCTAGGCCTGGCGGCGGTCGCCGCACTCAAGGGCTGGAACGGCTGGCTCGAACTCAAGAAGATGGAGCTGGCGCGTCACGGTGGCGGCTACCGCGAGGAAAGCGCGCCCGTGTTCACCGGCGGGCGGATCGAGATGGCGGACCTTAAGGAACGCGTCCGCAAGCTCGAGCAGATCGCCAGCGGCATCGACCTTTAGATGACTGGAGCAGCGGCAAGCCGCCCCCGCCTGGCGCGAGGGCGGCTTTGTCGTGTCGGCGAGGGAAGGTCTCAGCGGCTGACGGAGTTGATCCCCACCTTGTGCCCGGGCGCGGCGACCTGGAGGGGCTGAATGAGGTTGCGAAAGCCCCTCCCGGCTTCGGCGCGACCGGCCTATCACGACTAGGGAGCGCGCGACCGACCCTCTCTAACGCGCCCGGATGAAGTGACTGGTCCGTATCACGGCCTGGCCGTCCTCGCCGATGTACACCGCGGTCTCGGTGAGCTGCGCGCGATCGGGGGCGAGGGTGTAGATCCGGGTCGAGGCGGGGGTGGCGCCGCGGGCGAGCGCCATGACCAGGACGCGCTCGTCTACCAGCTTGAGCGCAACGTGATCGGCCTCTGCCCGGTCGCCGCTGATCTCCACCGTGGCGCTGCCGTCGAGCGGGGCGACCGAGCGCATGGCGCGGACGCTGCCATCGGGCGCGGTGATCACGACCTCGCTGGCGAGGCGACCACCCGGCGCAGCGGCGAAGTTGAGGATGACGCTGCGCGGGCGGGCGGCGGGGGGAATGGCCAGGCGCGTGACGTCGAGCGCCCAGTGGCCGAGCAGCGAGGATGCGGCGGCGTCAGTCGAGTTCGTCGGGAGGGCGGCGATACCAGTCCCGGGCACCACCATTGCGAGCGCCAGCGCTCCGACCATCATGGCATTTCTTGGCATCCCGCGCTCTCCTCCTGTCGGCAAGACGGGGAGGCTAGCGCCTGGGCGGACGGGCCACAAATGCATGCGTGGTCGGCGGTGCTGCGTAACGCGCCCGCGAATGCAGACCTCCTCTGCGCGTTCCGCACCTTAACTACGATCAATATCACTGTGCACCATTGGCACAGCCGATCATGACCGGATGGTAATGTCCGCGCACTGACATCAGCAAAAGAGGGCCGAACGAATCCGAATCGGCCGAATGAAGGACGAAGAGGCGAAAATTATCGACACTATTTAGCAGGAGCGTATCATGACCAAGACAGTCTACATGCTGGCGGCCGTTGCCGCTGTGCTTTCCGCAACTCCAGCCATGGCGCAAACCGCGTCCAGTTCTGCTTACGGACTTTCCGCCAATGAGACGGCGTCCGCCCCCGGTCTTGCCACGGTGAATGTCTCGGTGGCCCCGATCGCGCCCGCATCGGGCAGCGCGCCGCCTTCCTACAATCAAGGCAACACGGTAGCGTCGGTCAACCAGTCGGCGGCGATCGGCGGGGCGCTCATTCTCAACCAGAACCTCTCCACCGGGGTCATCACCTCGACCGCGAGCGGCACCGCGACCGGATCCACCGCCACGTCGACGATCAACAATCTGTCGGCCGGCCTTAACGGATTGTTCGATTCCAACGTGCTGAGCATCGGGGCGACCACCATCACCTCGACCTCGTCCGCGAGCTCGGCGGGCGGACTGACGACCTCGGGTTCGTCGCTGATCGAGGGGCTGCGGATCACCGGTTCGCTGCTCGGCGGGCTCAGCCTCGACCTGTCCGCGCTGGTCAATGCCGCGCCCAACACGACGGTGCTCAACCTCGGCGGGCTGTCGCTGATCTTCAATCAGCAATCGCTGCTGGGTGACGGGATCAACTCGATCGGCACCTCGACCAACGCGATCCAGCTCAACTTCAACAATTTCATTTCGGGCACGCGGCTGCTCAATGGGACGATCAACATCGGCCACTCGGAAGCCTTCGCCACCGCGGGTGCGGTTGCGGCGGTACCCGAACCGGCGACCTGGGCGATGATGCTGCTCGGCTTCGGGGTGATCGGCACCGCGATGCGGCGGCGGCCAGTCCGCCAGCGACTGCTGCAAGTCGCCTGACGCGTCAGTCCCGCGCGTCGACCAGGGGTTCGGCCGAATGGCCGGGCCCCTTTCGTCATGAGCGCAGGTCAGAACCCGAGGGTAGCGGTGGGGCGGATGTCGCGGTCGGCGAGCGGAGCGTGACGCCGCGGCGCCAGCAGCCTTTTCTTCGTGATCCATCAGCGCGTCCGCAAGCTTGAGCAGGTCGGCGGCGGGATCGGTCTTTGAGGCTGCGACCCGCTTTCGCGCGTGAGGCGATTGAGGCGCCCGCGCTTCACCATCATCCTCCACGAAGGCTAGTGCTGAAAAGCAACATGTTGTTGCTCACGAGAGACTCAGCTGGGACAATGACTTTCATTTAACCATGTCAGTGCTAAATCTTGGCATCCGGCGCGTGATTGCCGGAACATCGAAGGGGGTTTTGTGAAGAAGATTATCATTCTGGCCGCCGGGCTCTCGGCGGCGGGCTTCAGCGTGCCCGCGATGGCGCAGACGGCCACGCCCATTGACGCGGCGCCGGTGGGTGCGCGTGTCGAAGCGCTGATCGCGTTCGACCACGTCCGCGTCGATGCGAGCGACATTGGCGCTGGCCACATCACCGACAACGGCCTGGGTTACGGCCTGGGTGGCGGTTTCGACTTCGGCAATGGCGGCGGCATGTCGTTCGGCGTCGACGTCGAGGGCACGAAGTCGACCCAGAAGCTTGGCTCGTCGGACGTCTACATCAAGGCCGGTCGCGATCTTTACGCCGGCGGCCGCGTCAGCTTCGCCATCGGCGGCGGGTCGAACGTCTACCTCAAGGCCGGCTACACCAACGCCCGCTTCAAGGGTAACGACGGCTTCGAGTCCGTGTCGGACACCTTCAACGGCGTCCGCGTCGGTGTCGGTGCGCAGGCGAGCCTGCGTGGCAAGGCCTATGCGGGTCTGGAATATCGCTATTCCAACTACGAGGCTGGTCTCGAGCGGCACCAGGCGGCGCTGGTCGTGGGCACCCGCTTCTAAGCATCGCGACCAAGCAGGAAGGGGCGGGCGCCGAGCTGGCGCCCGCCCCTTTTTCGTGTCGACCTGCGGCTAGAAACCGATGGTTGCCGTAAGGCGGATGTCGCGGCCGGCGAGCGGGGCGTAATCCTTGAGCAGGCTGCTGGCGCGGCGCGCGGTGACGTCGAACAGATTGTTCGCCGCGAGCCCCAGCGTGAGTGACGGCCGGTCCGCGAGCGGGTGCCAGTTGACCGAGGCGTTGACGAGGGTGAAGCCGTTGGTGTCAGTTTCGATCGGCGCGGTCCGGCGCTGGGCGAAGTCATGCTCGACCTCGAGCCGCGCATCGACATTCCCGCGCTTGGCGGTCAGCGCGCCCTGGACGCGGAGCGGCGGGATCTGCGGGGCCGGGCCGAAACCCTTGATCGTCGCGCGGACATAATCGGCGAAGCCTTCGAGCCCGAGCTGGGTGCCGCTGACAGTGCCGAGCGGGGCGCCTGCCTCGAGCTCGAACCCGGTGTAGCTCGCGCGGCCCTGGCGAAAGGCATAGACGGGCAGGTCGTCGCGGATCTCACCGGTCGGGGTCTGGTAGATGAAGTTGGAGAAGTGGCTGGTGTAGCCGGTCAGCCCGACATGCACGTCGCGGTGGCTGTAACGCAGGCTAAGCTCGCCGCCGACGCTCTTCTCGGTGCCGAGCGTCGGATCGCCGAGTTCGTAGGAGGCGGTGCCGCCGTGAGGGCCATTGGCGAACAATTCGTCGATCGAGGGCGCACGGGCGTTGCGCGCGAGGTCGGCGCTGACACGCCAGTCGGCGCCGAGCTTGTAGCTGGCACCCACCGAGGCCGAGACGGTCGAGAAGTCGCGCTTGATGTCAGGGTTGCCGACGACCGCGTCGGCCTTGGCGCTCAGCTGCGATTTCTCGAAGCGAAGGCCGCCCTCGAGGCGGAAGGGGCCGCGATCGAGATGCTGGACGGTGAACAGGCCGACCTGCTGCTGGCGGCTGTCGGGAAGATATTTCTCGTCGCCCCGAATGCGCTCCTTCTTGTCGAGAAGCTGGACGCCGCTCGCGCCGCCCCAGCCGCCGCGATCGGCCTGCTCAAGATCGAGGCGGCCTTCGGCGCCCTTGGCGAAGAAGCTGCTGTTGACGCTGTCGTCGGGCGCCAGTTCGTCATGCTTGTAATTGGAATAGCCGCCGCGGAAGCGCAGCTGGCGGAAGGCGCCGCCCAGCGGGATCTCCGCGCGGGCATCGTAGCGGGTCTGGTGGACGTTGATCCGCGAGCTTTCCGAATCGATCGCCGGGTCGAGCGAATAACGGATGGGCACGCCGTAGAGCGAGGTGCGGCGGGTGGCCGAGACACCGATGTTGAGTGCGCCGTCGATGTAGGCGAGGCCGCCGGCGACTTCGGCGCTGCGGCCCGCGCTGTTGGGAAGGTCGCCCTTGAGGTTGGCGAGCGCCTGGATGTCGGGATCGGTCGAGGCGGCGGCCTGGGTGCGGAGCGGGTCGGCGAGAATGTAGCCGCCGGTGCGCAGGTCGTCGTTCCTGGCATAGCTGCCGTCGGCATGCGCGACGAAGCCGCCGCCCAGCGCAACGTTGACGGTGCCGCTTGCCAGCCGGTCCTTGGCGGCGGTGCCGTAGCCAAGGTTGATCTGGCCGCCGACGCCGTCGCCGGGGATGCTGCGCGGGATGCGGTTGTCGATGACATTGACCACCCCGCCAAGGGCCGAGCTGCCGAACAGCAAGGCGGCCGGGCCATGGATGACCTCGATCGACTGGGCGGTGAGAGGATTGATCGCGACCGCGTGATCCGGGCTCGAGGTCGAGACGTCGAGGCTGGAGATGGCGTCGGCAAGGATGCGGATGCGGTCGCCGGTGAACCCGCGAAGCACCGGGCGCGAGGCATTGGGGCCGTTGCTGGTGGCGCTGACGCCGGGCTGGTTGGCGAGCGTCTCGCCGATCGTCGGGCGGATGCTCGAGGCAAGCTCGGTCCCACCGAGGACCGCGACATTGCCGAGCACGTCATCGTCGCGGCGGCGCGTGCCAGTCACCACGATGTCCTGCGGCTTGGCAGCGGCCGGCACCGGATCGCTGGGCGGCGCGCTTCCGGCGGGGCCGGTCGCATCGGCCGCCACGCTCGAAGCGGGGTCGGACGGAACGGCGGGTGGGATAGGCTGGGCGGCCAGAGCGGCGAGGATCAGGGTCGTGGACATTAAGGCCTTTCAAATACGCAAGGTCGGGCGCCGCCCTAGCCAAGGATGTTACATCATCGCAAGCGATCCAGCCGCCGTTCGTCGAAGGCCGGGGCTCGCCCCGTCGAGCGGCAGCGTCTAGGGCGCTCCTGATGACCCAGCCCTTGCCCGCCCATGAACAATCTTTCGTCACTCACCTCGAATGCTCGCTGACCGGCGAGCATTATCCGCCCGACCAGGTTCATAACCTCAGCCGCGCCGGTCGCCCGCTGCTGGTGCGTTACGACGCGGCGGCGGCGGGGAAGGTGATGACCCGCGAGGTACTAAGCCGCCGGGCGCCGGGGATGTGGAAATGGCGCGAACTGCTGCCGCTGCCGCCGGGCTCGGCGCCGGTAAGCCTGGGCGAGGTCGAGACCCCGCTGCTGCCGCTCGAGCGGCTGTCGGCGCACGAGGGGGCGGCGCCGCTGCTGGTCAAGGACGAGGGGCGGCTGCCGACGGGATCGTTCAAGGCGCGCGGGCTGACCATGGCGATCAGCATGGCAAAGCATTTCGGCACTGACGCGGTGGCGCTGCCGACCAACGGCAATGCCGGCGCGGCGCTCGCCGCCTATGCCGCGGCGGCGGGGATGAAGGCGACGGTGATCTGCCCCGAGGAGACGCCGCTCATCAACATCACCGAGACCGCGGCCTACGGCGCCGAAGTGTTCGTCGCCGATGGGCAGATCGACGAATGCGGGCGGCTGGTCGGGGAAGGCGCGGCGGCGGGGCGTTGGTTCGACGTCTCGACCCTCAAGGAGCCCTATCGCGCCGAGGGCAAGAAGGTCATGGGGATGGAGCTGGCCGAGCAGCTCGGCTGGGAGTTGCCCGACGCCATCTTCTATCCGACCGGGGGCGGGACCGGCCTCATCGGCATGTGGAAGGCTTTCGCCGAACTCGAGGCGGCGGGGTTGATCGGGTCCAAGCGTCCCAAGATGTTCGCGATCCAGGCCGAGGGTTGCGCGCCGATGGTCCGGGCGTGGGAGCAGGGCGACGAGTTTGCTGAGCGTTGGGAAGGCGCGGCGACGATGGCGACCGGCATTCGCGTGCCCAAGGCGGTGGGCGATTTCCTGATCCTGCGCGCGGTGCGCGAGAGCCATGGTGCGGCGCTGGCGGTGAGCGAGCAAGCGATTGCCGCAGGGGTCCGCGATGCGGCGCATGAGGATGGCGTGCTGCTCTGCCCCGAGGGCGGAGCGACGCTGGCGGGCTGGCGGCTGGCGCGCGAGCGCGGCCTTGTCGGCGCGGACGAGCAGGTGGTGCTGTTCAATTGCGCGGCGGGCAACAAATATCCGTTGCCAAACATCGCCAAGCGCATCCGTCTGGCCGAGACGAGCGGAGCGACGCTCTAGTTCCTGCCCCTTGCGAAAGTTGGGACGCTTTCCCAATTGTGCGGATGCTGCGCTGCAGCATTTTCTGTCATGCGCGGTCGCCTGTGCGCGCCAAGTAACGGAAAAAGAAGGATCGGCAGCGCATGGCACGCGCCATGCATGGAAGACGGCAACCTGCCTTCGGACGCCATCTTCAGGAGTTTTGACCAGTGACGAGCCAAGCCAACCTCTTCTTCCGCCAGGATACGCTGTTCGGCGCCTGCCAGGGGCTTGCCGACGATCTCGGCATCAACGCGCTGTGGCTGCGCGTGCCGCTCGCCGCGTCGATCCTCTACGACCCCGCTGTCGCGGCCGGCATCTACGCGGTGCTGTGCGTGGTGGTGTTCGCCACGCGGATGATCTGGCCGGTCAAGGCGGCGAAGATTGCGACGGCGGCAGCGGTGCCCGCGGCGGCCGAGGTTGAGGCTGCTCCGGCGGCGGCAGTCGCTGCCGACAACGAGCAGCGCGAACTGGCGCACGCGGCGTAGGGGCGTCGCGCTGCCCGGCGCGCCATCCGGCGGATCCTCAAGGCCGGACCGTCCCCCGGACGGTCCTAAACCGCTTCGCGGTTTGCCTTGAGGATGGTGCCGGCTGAGGGATTTGAACCCCCGACCTTCGGTTTACAAAACCGCTGCACTACCACTGTGCTAAGCCGGCCCGCCGTGGCGTGCGGCGACCTTTGCGTCACAAGATGCCGAAGGTCCAGCCCTCGGTGCGCGCGAGCTCGGGCGTGAGGCCGGGCGGGGCGAAGGCATTGGGATCGGCCGCGAGCGCGCGCATGCCTGCGGCGGTGACGAGCGCGTCGGTCTGGTGGTCGCTGGGCTCGAAGCTCAATCGCACGGGCGGGCTGCCGAGGCCCTTGAGTGCCTCTTTGAGCGCGGCGCGGGTGCGCAGCTTGCGGCCATCCATCCCGGCGTTGCGCAGATAGATGCGGGTGTAGATTTCGACCACCGCGCTGCCGTGCGCGGGCCACGGGTCCATCGGCCAGATCGCGACCTCGCCGTCGAGGCGGCGGAGCAGGCGCATGCCCGAGAAGCTCGCCTTCGCGACCTGCGCGGCGCCGATCGCGTCATAGGCGCTCGCGGTCTTGCGTCCGCCGAGCGCGTTCAATCGGGCGTCGCATTGGCGGAAGCGGACGAAGTCGGCTTTCACTCCGTCGGCGATCCCGAAATAGAAATGCGGGCGGTGGACCTGTTCGAGGAAGCTGGCCGCGCCGAAATCCTCGTCAGGAGCCTTGGCATCGACATAGGCCCAGAAGTCGCGGGCAGTGTCGGGGACGCCCTCCTCGCCGGGGAGGTAAGCGCGCTTCTCGGCGAAGGGTGGGGCGAAGCTGAAGTCGAAGCCGAACAGGGTCGGAGCGCGGCGGGCTTCCTTCAGAAGCCAGTCGGCGACTTCGGTGCGGCTCCAGACGTGACCGGGATTGACGAGGCGCGGCGGGCCGGCGGCGTCGCAGAGCGCGACCGCGATGCCCTTGTGCTTGCGGCCTTTGGCGCCCGACCAGTCTATCGCGGCGAAGCGTTCAAACCGCGGCGTCATCGCGCGCCGTGGGCGAAGCAGTCCAGTGCTTCAAAATGTCGGGCACTGGAATGCTTCACTTCGCTCGCAATGACGAACGTCACACCAGCGGCGGCTGGCGGTCGTCGCGGGTCTCGCGGGTGCCTTCGAGGCGCGGCGGGCGCGGGGCGCGGGTCTTGGGCGGCGCGACGTCGTCGCTGTAGCGCTCGAGGAAGCGCGCCGCCGCATCGCGCCCGCCAAGCCCGAAAGCAAGCGCGGTCGCTACCGCCGCCGAGCCGAGGATCAGCCCGAACGCGAGGATCACGATCTGGTCGGCGAGCCCCATGAAGGTGAGGCCGATCGCGGTGAACAGGGCGATGATTGCGTAGCGGACGATGGTCTGGGCGTAGCCGCCCTCACCGGTGCCCGAGCCGACCAGATTGGCGATGATCCGGGCCAGGAAGATGCCCGCGACGATGATCAGCGTGCCGAAGATGACCTTCGAGCCGAGGTCGGTGACCTGGATGAGGAAGATCGCGACCTGGTCACCACCCAACTGGCGTGCGGCCTCGATCGCGGCGGCGAGCATTATCGCGATGAAGGCGATGTTGGCGACGATCCGGCTGGGCGCGCTGCGCGGGGGCAGGATGCCGGTGGCGCGGACCGCGTCGTCGAAGCCGGTCGGCGGCAGGATCGATTCGATCAGGGTCTTGAGGAAGCGGGCGGCGACCAGCGCGATTCCGAGCCACAAAGCGGCGGTGAGAATGCGCGGGATGGCGGCGCCTATCTCGTTGAGCATCGCGATCGCCGGGCCGCTGATCGCCTCGATGCCGAGGACCTGCAAGGCGGCGATCGCGACGGGGATGATAATCAGCGCGAAGACGAGCGTGCCAGCGGCCTTGGCGAGGGTCGCGCGCGGGCTGCCCGGGACGGTGCCGGTGGGGACCGCCGAGGAAGCGCCCATAACCGTGCTCGGATGGTCGCCAAGCCCGGCGCGCGCCATCCAGCCATCAACATTGGCGGCAGCGAGCAGGGTTTCAACCAGCCGCCGCACGATCCGCGCGACGATCAGCCCGACGAAGAAGATGAGCCCGGCGCCGAGGAGGCGGGGGAGGAAGGCGAAGATCTCGGTGGTCAGCTGATTGATCGGGGCGAGGATTTCACCGACGCCGAGATAGCGCAGCGCGGCCATGATCCCGACCAGCCAGACGATCAGCTTGGCGATGGTGCCGAGCTGGTGGCCGACCGTCTCATGCTCGTCGCCGGGGGTGTGCTTCTGGAGCGCGGGGGTCTTGGCGACCGCGCGGCTGATCGCCCAGTGCACCGCGCGGGCGACAACCCAGGTCACCAGCAGGATGAGGATCGCGATCAGGATGCGTGGTCCCCACAGGACCAGCTGGTCGCGGTAATATTCTCCGGTCGGTGCCTGGTACATCGTTGCCCTCCTGCTGGCTTAATCCGCCGCGCCCCTGCGGCGTTCCTCCCACCAGGCGAGGCGCTCGGCAAGCTTGCGCTCGAAGCCACGGTCGGTGGGTGAATAATAGGTCTCCGGAGTCATCTCTTCGGGCCAGTAGCTGGCGCCGGAAAAGGCCTCGGGTGCGTCATGGTCGTATTCATAGCCCTTGCCATAACCGAGGTCGCGCATCAGCCGGGTGGGCGCGCCGAGGATGTGCTTGGGGGGGGACAAGGAGCCATGCTCCTTCGCGCTTTTCCAGGCGGCCTTCTGCGCCATGTAGACCGCGTTCGATTTGGGCGCGGTGGCGAGGTAGAGGCAGGCCTGGACGATGGCGAGCTCGCCCTCGGGGGAGCCGAGAAAGTTGTAGGTGTCCTTGGCGGCCATGCACTGGATCAGTGCCTGCGGGTCGGCCAGGCCGATGTCCTCGACCGCGGCGCGAGTGAGGCGGCGGAGGAGGTAGAGCGGCTCCTCGCCGGCGGTGAGCATCCGCGCGAGATAGTAGAGCGCGGCCTGCGGGTCGGAGCCGCGGATCGACTTGTGGAGTGCGGAGATGAGGCCATAATGGCCCTCGCGGTCCTTGTCGTAGACGGGGAGGCGGCGCTGGAGGAGATCGCGCAAGGCGGCGGGATCGAGCGCTTCCTCGGGCGCGACATCGAACAGCAATTCGGCCTGGTTGAGCAGGAAGCGGCCGTCGCCATCGGCGGTGGCGATGAGCGCGTCGCGGGCCTCGGCGGTGAGAGGGAGGGGGCGGCCGACGTCGGCTTCGGCGCGGATGAGCAGGCCGTCCATCGCCGCGGCATCAAGGCGGTGTAGGACGAGGACCTGACAGCGGCTCAAGAGGGCGGCGTTGAGCTCGAAACTGGGGTTCTCGGTAGTGGCGCCGACGAGAACGACGGTGCCGTCCTCGACGAAAGGCAGGAAGCCGTCCTGCTGCGAACGGTTGAAGCGGTGGATCTCGTCCACGAACAACAAGGTGCGCTGGCCGGCGCGCGCCGCAGTCTTCGCCTCAGCGAACACCTTTTTCAGATCGGCGACTCCGCTGAACACCGCCGAGAGGGCTACGAAGCGAAGGCCAACCGCCGCGGCGAGGAGGCGGGCGATGCTGGTCTTGCCGGTGCCGGGCGGGCCCCAGAGGATGAGGCTCGACAATTTGCCCGCGGCGACCATCCGTCCGATCGGCCCCTCGGGGCCGGTCAGATGATCCTGGCCGACGACCTCGGCGAGGGTGGCTGGGCGCAGGCGGTCCGCGAGCGGCGCGGCCGCGCCGGAGGTGTCGGCCGGGGGCGGGGCCGCGGACAGGGCATCGTCGAACAGGTCCGCCATCGCAACGTCTCTAGGAGCGCGCACGAAGGCTTTCCAGCACCTCTTGCATTTCGATCCTCTAAGATATATCTAGACGCAACTTAGATAGGAGAATGAAGATGGGTTGGCATGGTGCAAGTTGCGGTCACGAAGGCCGCCGCGGACGCGCGATGTTCATGATGGGTCGCGGTGGCGACTGGGGCGGGTTCGGTCCCGACGGTCCGTTCGGTCCCGGCGGTCCGTTCGGTCCGAGTGGTCCCTTCGGCCGCGACGGGCCGTTCGGTCGGCATGGGTCGCATGGTCGGGGCGGTCCGGGCCGGCGCGGGCGCATGTTCGGATCGGGCGAGCTGCGGCTGGTGCTGCTCAAGCTGATCGCCGACGAGCCGCGGCACGGCTATGACCTCATCAAGGCGATCGAGGAACTGACGCATGGCGCTTATGCGCCGAGCCCGGGGGTCCTCTATCCAACGCTCAGCCTGCTGTCGGACGAAGGCGCGATCGAGGAGCAGCAGGGCGGGGGATCGCGCAAGAAGTTCGCGATCACCGACGAGGGCCGCAAGGAACTCGAGCGCAATGCTGAGGACGTCGCCGCGCTGATGGAGCGGCTCGAGGAAACGGGCAGCTCGCGCCGCGAGACCCAGCGGCCCGAAATTGGGCGCGCCATGGGCAACCTCATGCACGCGCTCAAGAACCGGGTGCAGCGCGAGGGCTGGAACGACGAGCTCTTGGCCGACGTCACCGACATCCTCGACGACGCGGCCAAGCGGATCGAACGGTTGAAGTGAGCTGAGCGGCCCTAGCCCTTCATCCGCGCCAGCCGCGCGCGTCGTTCGATGGCGCGGCGGTAGGTGCGGATGACGGCGGCGTTGATGTGGTCCCAGTCCTGGGTCTCGGCATAAGCGAGACCCGCCGCGCCGTGCGCGCGGCGGAGCGCCGGGTCCTTGGCATAAGCGGTCAGCGCGTTGGCGAAGCCGTCGATGTCGCCGGGTTCGACCAGCACGCCCGTCCTGCCGCGATCGACCAGGCTGTTGGCGCCGGTCGCGGCCGCCGCGACGACGGGCAGCGCGACCGCCATCGCCTCGAGGGTCACATTGCCGAACGCCTCCGTCACGCTGGGATTGAACAGGACGTCGCAGCTGGCGAGCGCGCGAGCGAGGTCAGGGCCGACCTGCTGACCGAGGAACACGGCGCCGGGAAGGCGCTCGGTGAACCAGCCGCGTGCGGGGCCATCGCCGATCACCATGACCTTGTGCGCGACGCCCCGGCTTTTCAGCTCCTCGATCGTGTCGACGAACACCTCGAGACCCTTTTCCATCACCGTGCGGCCAAGGAAGCCGATGACGAAATCACCGTCGGCGAAGCCCTGCGCACGGCGCCATTCGGGATCGCGGCGCGAAGGATTGAACTGCTCGCGGTCGACCCCGCGCGCCCAGATGGCAATGTTGCGGTTCATCCGCTGGGCGCGGAGCACCGCGGCGGTGGATTCGGCCGGAACCAGCAGGGCGTCGCAGCGCAGGTAGAAGCGCCGCAGGATCGCGCGGAGCAGCGGCTCGAACATCTGCAAATGGTAGTAAGCAAGGTAGGTCTCGAACCGCGTATGGACCGAGGCAACCACGGGCAAGCCGCGCCGCCGGGCCCAGGTCACCGCGCGATGCGAGCTGACGTCGGGACTCGCGACATGCATGATATCGGGGTTGAAGGCTTCGAGGTCGCGGCGGATGCGCGCGGGAAGGCCGAGCGGCAGGCGATATTCGTCGCGCTCGCCGGGGATGGCCATCGAGGGCAGGGAGACGAGATCGCCGGTCGGCGGAAAGGCAGGATGCTCGACGGTGGGGGAGTAGACCCGCACCTGCGCGCCCTGGCGCAGAAGATAACCGACAAGGCGGTTGAGCGCCTGGTTGGCGCCATCGCGTACGTAATTGTAATTGCCCGAGACGAGCGCGATGCGGAGGTCCGAGGCGTCCATCCGGCCACCCCTTAACGAGGTGGCCGGACAGATTCCACATCCCAGGCCAAAGCCCGGGCGAAAGTGGGCTTAGTTGCCCTTGCGGCTGGCCGCGACGGGGCCGCGCAGAGTGCCGATCAGCGCAATCCCGAGGGCACCGGCGACGGCGGCCGCCTTGAACGGCTGCTCGCGGGC
>Ga0316228_1003050_pt1 | contig 13920 bp, 8 predicted proteins | sample TBH18021metaG_FD_206005 | JGI IMG/M metagenome (GOLD analysis project Ga0316228, IMG submission 206005) | Freshwater microbial communities from Trout Bog Lake, Wisconsin, USA - TBH18021 | ecosystem: Environmental > Aquatic > Freshwater > Lake > Hypolimnion/Profundal zone | place: USA: Wisconsin... | reverse complement strand
ATTCCTTGCGGATTCTCCACGGCAAAGTGATAGGTCAGGTTACCCTTTGCTCCCAGCTCTGACCACACATAAGCTTCTGATTCACACCCTGGAACTCGATGTTCTGCCGGAAAGGGATGTTGCGCGATGCGCGCAGGAACCGGTTTAAATTGGTTGGCCAACTCGATCAACATCTGGATGCGATCACCGCGGTCAAGGGCTTCAAGTGTGCTGACCAAGCGCTCTAGTTGATCAGGCAGCAGCTTCATCCTGCGCCTCTGCACTCGGATTCTCGACTGGCGCCTGGACGAGGTTTCCCCACTCCGTCCAGCTCCCGTCGTAGTTCCGCACCTTTGAAAAGCCAAGCAGATACCTGAGGACAAACCACGTATGGCTGCTACGCTCCCCAATTCGGCAGTAGGCTATCACGTCGTCCTGAGGACGCAACTTATTCTCCTCTGTATAGATCTTGCGCAATTCGATGGCATCCTTGAATGTGCCATCTTCCTGGTTGACCGCCCTGCCCCAGGGAACATTCAGGGCACCCGGTATGTGTCCGCCACGTAGCGCACCTTCGTTCGGATAATCCGGCATATGTAGCCGCTCGCCCCGGTACTCCTCTGGGCTGCGGACGTCTATCATGGGCAACTTCTGCTGCATGTGTTTCAGAGTTTGATCACGGAAGGCGCGGAATTGAGTGTCATCGCGCTCTGGAGCGCGGTAATTACTGGAATCATATTTGGGAACGTCGCGCGTAACAGGCCGGTTTTCCTTGATCCACTTCAACCGCCCGCCGTCCATGATCTTGGCGTTCTCGTGTCCGAACAGTTGCAGCAACCAGAATGCATACGTAGCCCACCAATTGTTCTTGTCTCCATAAAGAACAATTGTGGTATCCCGCGCCACGCCTACTCTGCGCATCAGCTTTTCAAATCCGGAGCGGGCCAGATAATCTCGCCGGACCGGGTCATTGAGATCCCTCGTCCAGTCGATCTCGACGGCACCGGGGATGTGGTTGGAACTGTACAGAAGCGGGTCTTCGTTAGATTCTGCAAAGCGAACATCTGGATCCTCGAGATGTTGCGCAACCCATTCTGTAGAGACTAGGACGTCAGCTTTTGCGTACCCGCGTTCTGCGATTCCTTTGCTCATGGTTCCTCCCGATTCTCCTAACAACAGTTTGGATGCACGGCGCGGTATCGGGGTGGCAGATCACATTCCTCGACAAAGGCGCATGGAAGCGTGTGATCTCTCGAATGTGCCTGCTGACCGAAAAGATCCCAGGCACGTTTTTGGACTATCATATGCTGTGGCAAATCAGGGTTGTTTTTGCCATGCTCGAGATGAAGTTTATGGCCCCCGCAATTCCGAATCAACACTTTATGGAAGGCTCAAAATGAAGAAAACCTGGTTGGGAGTAGGGTTGCTGGTTGTTGTGAGTTCTTTGACCGCTCTTGGACAGAAGAAGGAACAGGAGCGAGTCGCAAACGCCGGAACAGTCATGCAAGAAATTGTAAATATTCCAGACAATATTCCCCAGGATGTACTCGACAAAGCGGATTGCATCGTCGTATTGCCCTCCGTGCTCAAGTTTGCCATGGGAGTTGGCGGGAGTTACGGACGAGGTGTGATGACCTGCCGCGGCGGTAAGGATTTCAAAGGTCCCTGGGGCGCCCCGACCATGATGGCGCTCGAAGGTGGCAGCGTAGGTTTTCAATTGGGCGGGCAGGCAACAGATTTCGTGCTGCTGCTCATGAACCCGCGTTCAGCAGCGAACATTTTAAACAGCAAGGTGAAACTCGGCGGTGATGTCTCTGCCGCAGCGGGTCCGGTTGGGCGGAACGCTTCCGCCGAAACCGACGTCACACTGCGGGCCGAGATCCTCTCGTATTCCCGCGCTCGTGGACTGTTTGCCGGGATCTCGCTAGCCGGCTCTACACTTCGCGCAGACAAGTCCGCAAACAAGAACCTGTACGGAAAAGAGCTTAGCGCCCAAGACATAGTTTTCAATCATGCGGTGGCAGCACCTGCGTCGGCGAAGTTGTTGCTAGCTACCCTTAACAAGAAGACTCCTGCGAATAAATCCAAGAATTAACTCGATCATGGGTGAAACTTGCTTGAACATATCCGATTTGCGCAATCGGGATGGTCGGTGAAACGGTTCGCGCGCCAGTACCGCCCAGACGTGGTTGTCCTCTAAATACCCGGCGCCGGGAGGCACGCGAAGACAGTGTGCCACCCGGCGATCTCTTGTCCATCTATCAAAGCCATGCATTTGTCGCAATGCCAATTCTCGGTTCACAAATCTTAATGCGCATTTGCGCCGCTTGAAGACGAACATCGTTTAGGGTAATAGAGTCGCATTCTGACTATGCTGCTTATCGAAATCCGACCAACTCCGGGCAACGTGGAGCCCTGATTTGAGGAAAACGACCGGACTCAACTAACATGTGAACATAGCTCCCACGGGCAATAATTTTGAACTGCTTTGCCGATTCTGCTAGTAGAGAGCAAGAAGGACGACGAATGGAAGAGAATACTCCCGATCCATCACTCCGGCGAGACGATCCATCCCCTCTCGCCAAACCCAAACGGTCCAGAACACTACGAGTGGTTGTCTGGGTCGTCGTTCTCGTTTTCGCAGCGGGCCTGTTCTGGGTAGTCATTCACAATCGCAGCAACCCGGAGACAGCGGCACTGAGCGGACGTCGCGCGGCCATGGCAGGTCAGGTCTCCGTGGTTCCAGCTACGGCACAAAAAGGTGACATCGGCGTCTATCAGGAAGCCATTGGCACGGTCACCCCTGTTTACACCAGTTCTATCACCAGCCAGGTGACCGGATTGATCACTTCCGTTCATTACCGCGAAGGCCAGGCTGTCACCAAGGGCGCTCCGTTGATTGATATCGATCCGCGCTCGTTTGAGGCGCAACTAGAACAGGCGCAGGGCACATTGGAAAAAGACACCCACTTTCTTGCACAGGCCCAGATGGATTTGGAACGCTATCGCGCCGCTTGGGCCAGAAACGCCATCGCCAAGCAGATTCTGGATGATCAGGAAAAAGTCGTGAAGCAGTATCAAGGGACCGTCAAGGCGGATCAGGGGCTGGTTCAATACGACAAGGTTCTACTCGCTTACTGCCATATCACCGCGCCATTCAGCGGGCGCGCCGGGTTGCGTCTGGTGGACCCGGGCAACGTAGTGCAAGCCAACGGCACCTCTCCGCTTGTAGTGATTACCCAGGAACAACCGATCACCGTGATCTTCACGGTTGCCGAAGACACTCTAGGCCAGATCCAGTCCCGGGTGCGAAAAGGCGGCCAACTCCCGGTGGATGCTTATGACCGCGCTGCGCAAACTAAGATCGCCAGCGGCAAGTTGCTAACCCTTGACAACCAGATCGATACCACTACCGGAACCGTCAAACTGCGCGCCATCTTTGCCAACAAGAACCGTGAGCTTTTCCCGAACCAATTCGTGAATACCCGGCTGCTGGTGGAGACACTCAAGGACATGACGCTGATCCCAACCTCCGCGATTCAACACAACGGCCAGATCGCGTTCGTCTACGTTCTCCAAAACGGCACAGCTCAAATGCGTACGGTCAAACCCGGAGCGGTGGATGCCGGAATGACTGCCGTCGAAGGCATTCAACCGGGAGACGTGGTCGCCAATAGTAGTTTTGAAAAGCTCCAGCCTAACTCGAAGGTGGCAATCGCCCAGAAATCTCCACCCACCGGCACGAACGGGAGTGGCATGAAGTGAGTCCTTCCCGGCCATTCATCCTACGCCCCGTTGCTACTTCGCTGTTGATGATTGCGATTGTGCTCGTGGGCATTGTCGCCTATACACAATTGCCGGTCTCCGCCCTGCCCCAGGTGGATTACCCAACCATCCAGGTGCTCACCTTTTATCCTGGCGCAAGCCCGGACGTTGTAGCGACCACGGTCACCGCTCCCCTCGAACGGCAGTTCGGCCAGTTGCAGGGCCTCAGCCAGATGACCTCGACAAGTTCGGGGACAACTTCGGTCATCGTGCTGCAGTTCGACCTGAGCCTCAGCATCGACGTGGCCGAGCAAGAGGTGCAGTCAGCCATTAACGCCGCGCAGAGTTTCCTGCCCAGCGTGCTCCCGGCCCCGCCTATCTACAGCAAAACCAATCCGGCCGATGCGCCGGTGCTCACCCTGGCGATCACCTCTGACTCGATGCCGCTTTCCCAGGTCGAAGACCTTGTAGATACCCGACTTGCGCCCAAGCTCTCCCAACTAAAAGACGTCGGATTGGTCAGCATTAACGGCGGCCAGAAACCGGCCGTCCGCATTCAGGCAAATCCTGCCGCGCTTGCCTCCTACGGACTCACGCTCGAGCAACTCCGCACTGCCCTGATTCAGACCAGCGTGAACGCCGCGAAGGGAAACTTCGACGGCCCCCGGCAGGGATACCAGATCGACGCCAACGATCAACTTCAGCGCAGTGCTGAATACAAGGACATCGTTGTCGCCTACCGCAACGGTGCTCCGATTGTACTGAAGGACGTGGCGCAGGTAGTGGACGGGGTTGAGAATAACAATCAGGCAGCCTGGATGAACCTGACGCCTGCGGTGATTCTCAACATCCAGCGCCAGCCTGGTGCCAACACCATCAGCGTTGTCCAGAGCATCAAGGCCATTCTGCCGCAACTTGAAACCAACCTGCCGGCCGCCATCAAAGTCACCCAGATGACGGATCTCACGGTACCCATCAAAGCGTCGGTCGATGACGTAAAGTTCGAGTTGATCCTGACTGTGGTTCTGGTGGTTCTGGTCATCTTCCTTTTCCTGCGCAGCATCCGCGCCACCATTATTCCGGCCGTTGCCGTGCCGATCTCTCTTGTCGGCACCCTTGGCGCAATGTATGTGCTGGGATACAGCATCGACAATTTATCGATGATGGCTCTCACCATTGCAACCGGCTTCGTCGTAGACGACGCCATCGTGATGATCGAAAACATCTCGCGCTATCTGGAAGAGGGTGAAACCCCGCTGCAGGCCGCACTCAAGGGTGCCGAACAGATTGGCTTCACCATCATGTCGCTCACGGTTTCGCTGATCGCCGTGCTCATTCCGCTGCTTTTCATGGGCGATGTTGTGGGCCGGTTGTTTCGCGAATTCGCTGTAACCCTGGCAGTGACGATCATCATCTCGGCTGTCGTCTCGCTGACCCTGACGCCGATGATGTGCGCGCGTCTGCTGCACTACAATCCCGAGGATCAGCAGACGTGGTTCTACCGCGTTTCTGAGCGCGCCTTCAATCGCATGATTGAGTTCTACGGGCGTACCCTGAAATTCGTTCTGCGCTACCAGACCACCACACTGCTGGTTGCGCTGGGCACCCTTGTACTGACAATTTTCCTCTACATCGTCGCCCCAAAAGGGTTCTTCCCGGTGCAGGATACCGGCGTTATCCAAGGAATATCGCAAGCCTCGGAGACGATTTCCTTCACGGCCATGGCCGAGAAGCAGCAGCAACTCGCCAAGGAAATCCTTGAGGACCCCGCAGTCGAGAGCCTGACCTCGTTCATTGGCGCGGATGGCACCAACACCACATTGAACAGCGGACGCTTCTCGATTAATCTGAAGCCGCTCGAAAAGCGTGACAGCAACGCTTCCAACGTCATTCGCCGCCTTCAGACCAAGTTGCAGAACATCGATGGAATCAAGCTCTTTATGCAGCCGGTGCAGAACATCACGGTGGATGACCGGGTCAGCCGTACCCAGTATCAGTACACACTGGAAGATCCCGACTCGCAAGAGTTGAACCTATGGACCAACCGCTTTGTGGAGCGGGTAAAAAAGCTACCGCAACTCGAGGACGTCGCCACCGACCAGCAGACCGGCGGCCTGGCAGTTTCGCTGATCATCGATCGGATTACTGCCTCGCGCCTTGGAATTTCGCCGGCTACCATCGACAACACTTTGTATGACGCATACGGACAGCGCCAGATCAGCACGATGTACACGCAACTCAACCAATATCACGTGATTCTGGAAACTCAGCCCGAATTCCAAAGGGATCCGAGCAAGCTGTCGAGCCTTTATATTCAGACCAACGCGTCGTCAGGCGCAACTGGAGCCGGAGCTACCACGACTTTCGCGTCCTCCAGTTCTGTTTCGGCTGGCTCGAACGCCACCACTGCCACGGCCCAATACACGCCCTCGTCCGGTGTGCGGGTCGCACCGTCAAATGCCCTGACTAAGGTTGCTACCTCGAATTTCACCAGCAGTTCGACTCCGGCAAGTGCCGTGCCGCTCGCTGCATTCACCACTTTCAGCCGCGTCAATTCGCCGCTCTCTATTAATCACCAAGGGCAGTTCCCTTCTGTCACCGTCTCTTTCAATCTGTCGCCGAATGCCTCGCTGGGCGAGGCTATTTCCGCCATTGAAAAGGTACAGAAAGAAATGAACATGCCCGCCAGCCTCCAGGCCGACTTCCAGGGCACTGCTGCTTCTTTCAGGAACTCGCTGTCGAACGAAGCGTTGCTTATTCTAGCCGCGCTGGTCACGGTCTATATCGTGCTTGGCGTACTGTACGAAAGCTTCATCCATCCCATCACGATTCTCTCCACGCTGCCCTCTGCCGGAGTGGGCGCGCTTCTGGCTCTCATTCTGTTCCGCCAGGATCTCAGCGTGGTTGCCATCATCGGAATCATACTGCTCATCGGCATCGTGAAGAAAAACGGAATTATGATGGTGGACTTCGCCCTGGAAGGCGAGCGCAAGCATGGCAAGAACGCCACTGACGCCATCTATGATGCCTGCCTGCTGCGCTTCCGTCCCATCATGATGACCACGATGGCTGCGCTCCTCGCGGGCATTCCGCTGGCCGCTGGCACCGGTATCGGCTCGGAACTTCGCCGCCCGCTTGGCATCTGCATGGTCGGCGGACTGCTGTTAAGCCAGGTACTTACGCTCTACACCACGCCGGTTATTTACATTTTCTTTGACGGACTTGCCCAGCGATTCTCGCGATCCAAGTCGAAATCCAGCAACAGACCTGATGCCCCAGGCCCCGAACCGCAGTTGGAGCATTCATGAATCTGTCGCGGGTGTTCATCAACCGGCCCGTAGCCACCACGCTGCTGACGGCGGCAATAGCCCTGGCTGGTGCAGTCGCCTACAACGTGTTGCCGGTGTCGGCGCTACCCCAGGTCGACTACCCCACAATCTCTGTAGGCGCAGCACTGCCTGGAGCAAGCGCGGAAATCATGGCCGCCTCTGTGGCTACGCCCTTGGAGCGCCAGTTCAGTCACATCGCCGGGGTCTCGGAGATGACCTCGACCAGTTCGCTTGGCACCACCGGCATTACTCTGCAGTTTGACCTCAGCCGCAATATCGATGGCGCGGCACGCGACGTGGAAGCGGCTATCAACTCGGCACGCACCTATCTGCCTGCCAACCTGCCAGCCAATCCTACATACCGCAAGGTGAATCCTGCTGACTCACCCATTATGATCATCGGCCTCACCTCGGACATCTATGACCGGGGCAGGCTTTACGATGAAGCTTCCACCATCATTCAGCAGAAGCTCTCGCAAATTCAGGGAGTCGGCCAGGTAACTACCGGTGGCGGCGCGCTGCCTTCCGTCCGCGTTGACGTGAACCCCACCCAGCTCAACAGCTATGGGTTCACGCTCGCGAATGTTCAATCAATGTTGAGCCTGCAAAACGCTCACCAGGCTCGCGGCCAACTCTCTGACGGAATTACTACTGCCGATATCATTACCAATGACCAGATTCGGTACGCCAGTGATTACAAGCCTCTGGTCGTGGGCGTTAAGAACGGCGCTGCGGTCCGCCTCTCCGATGTCGCCAACGTATTCGACTCGGTGCAGAACATCCGTTCCGCTGGCTACCTTAACGGCAAGCCAGCCATTCCCATCATCATCTTCCGCCAGCCCGGCGCCAACATCATTCAGACGGTCGATAACATCCGCCGTGAGTTGCCTTCGATCAAGGCGTCAATCTCAAAAGGCATCGATACAACGATCGTTCTCGACCGCACCCTTACGATCCGCGCCTCCGTAAGAGATGTCGAACGTACGTTGCTCATCTCCATTTGTCTGGTGGTGGCGGTGGTCTTTTTCTTCCTGCGCAGCCCACGCGCCACGCTCATTCCCGCGGTCGCTGTTCCGGTTTCGTTGATCGGCACCTTTGCCGCGATGTACATGTTCGGCTTCAGTCTCGACAATCTCTCGTTGATGGCGCTCACGATTTCTACCGGCTTCGTGGTGGACGACGCCATCGTGGTGATGGAAAACATCACGCGCCACATCGAGAACGGCATGGAGCCTCGCGCTGCCGCACTCAAAGGCGCAAAGGAAATCGGCTTCACCGTTTTCTCGATCAGCATGTCGCTGATTGCAGTCTTCATTCCTATTCTCCTGATGGGCGGAATTGTCGGACGCCTGTTCCGCGAATTCGCCATTACGCTCTCCACAGCCATTGTTGTCTCCATGGTCATTTCGCTCACAACTACACCGGCCATGTGCGCACATCTGCTCAAGCCGCATTCTGAGAAGCATGGCCGCCTCTACAAACTGAGTGACAAGTTTTTCGCCGCAATGCTTTCTGGCTATCGGCGTTCGCTGCTCTGGGTGCTTGACAACTCCGTGCTCACGCTGGTAGTTCTGGGCCTGGTCATCGCACTCAACGTTGTGCTGGTTTTTATAATTCCCAAGGGCTTTTTCCCGCAGCAGGATACCGGCGTCATCTTCGGAGGAGTCCAGGGACCGCAGGATGCCTCTTTCGCAGTCATGCATGATTCCGTCAGAGCTCTTGCCGCCACCATCAAGACCGACCCAGCCGTGGACAATGTCGTAGCCTTCACCGGTGGTCAAGGCAGCACAAATGGCGGCTTCATCTTTATGGCACTTAAGCCGCTCGCGGAGCGCAAAGCCAGCGCCGCACAGATCCTGGCCCGTATCCGTCCCAAGATGGCGGCCATGCCGGTCGCCTCAGCGTTCCTGCAGCCTGCTCAGGATCTCCGCATCGGCGGGCGGGCGAGCAATGCGCTCTATCAGTACACTATTCAGTCGGATAATGCGCAGGATCTTGCTCAGTGGGGACCTGTCCTGCTCCGTGAAATGCGCAAACTCCCAGGCTTCCAGGACGTGAATACCGACCAGCAGAATGGCGGCCTTGATCATTACCTGACTTACGACCGAACCTCCGCCGCGCGTCTGGGCGTTACCACGCAGGCTCTGGACTCTTCGTTGTACAGCGCCTTCGGCCAACAGCAGGTCTCCATCATCTATACCCAACTCAACCAGTATTACGTGGTGCTGGAGGTCGCGCCCCAGTTCTCGCAAAGCCCTGAAGGGCTCAAGTACATTTACATGAACTCGGCGAATGCCGGTAATGTGCCGTTAAGCGCCGTCACCAGCGGAAAATCGAACGCAATACCGCTTTCGGTCAACCACACCAGTCTGTTCCCTTCGGTCACTGTCTCCTTCAACCTGGCTCCGGGTATCGCGCTCAGCGACGCAACCCGCGAGGTCGCGAAGATGCAGCAGAGTCTGAACATGCCCCAGACCATACGCGGATTTTTCGCTGGCACGGCGCAGGCGTACCAGACCTCGCTGGCCTCTGAACCCATTCTTGTCGCCACGGCACTGCTGGCTGTCTTTATCGTGCTTGGAATTCTCTATGAGAGCCTGGTGCACCCGCTCACCATTATTTCAACGTTACCCTCTGCCAGTGTTGGAGCGATGCTGGCGCTCATGCTCTTCAAGATCGACCTCAACGTTATCTCCATCATCGGCATCGTGCTGCTCATCGGCATCGTGAAGAAAAACGCGATTATGATGATCGATTTTGCGCTTGCCGCTGAACGCAATGAGGGCAAGAACACCACCGACGCCATCTTCGAAGCCTGCATGCTTCGCTTCCGCCCAATCCTGATGACCACCATGGCCGCCATCTTCGGCGCCTTGCCATTAGCTTTTGGCACGGGGATCGGTTCAGAACTGCGCCGGCCCCTGGGAATCACAATTGTCGGCGGCCTCGTAATGAGCCAATTGCTCACTCTCTACACTACCCCGGTCGTATACCTGGCACTCGACCGTATGCGCCTCCGCGTTCTGGGTAAGGAGCACGATACGCTCCCACCCACCAATGGAAGCGATTTCGAAGGAGCTGTATGACCGGGAGCCAACCTACAATGCGAGATATCAAAATGCGGAATCGAACGCCGATAGCCAAATTCCATTTCTTAATGTTGCTGGCCGCAGCCACGCTTTCGTGTGTACTTACCGGATGTGTGGTCGGCCCGAAATATCATGCGCCCGCCACACCGGCTCCACCCACCTACAAGGAGTCGCCCGCAAACGTCACACAGAAGCCCACTACGCCTCCTCCGGCAAGTGTACCGTCCGACCCCACCCTCGGAGGCCTCGGCCTGTGGACTGTCGCCCAACCGCAGGACGCCATGCTGCGCGGCAAATGGTGGGAGATTTACAACGACCCTGAGTTGAACGCGCTCGAAGAGCAACTCAACGCCAACAACCAGAACATCAAGCAGTCGTTTGAGAACTTCATGGCGGCACGCGCCATCGTCCGTCAGGCGCGCTCCCAGTACTTCCCTACTGTCTCGGCCGCGCCTACACTGTCGCGTTCGCAATCTTCGGCCAACCAGCGCAATTCAAACTCGGGCACAGCAAGTTCCACCACCAACACCGCCGCGACCACCCTCATCGATCTTCCAATCGACGCCACCTGGCAGCCCGATCTCTGGGGAAAGATTCGGAATACCGTACGCCAATCACAGTACAAGGCACAGCTCAGCGCTGCTGATCTGGAAAATGAGCGTCTCACCGAGCAGGCCAGCCTCGCCACATTTTTCTTCCAGCTCCGAGGGCAGGATGCCCTTCAGAAAATTCTCGATGACACGGTCGCCGCCGACCAGAAGTCGCTCGAACTAACCCGCGCTACCTATGAAACGGGGATTTCGAATCAGATCGCGTTCATCCAGGCGCAATCCACGCTGGAGAGCGCACAGTCTCAGGCCATTAATCTCGGCGTCGTGCGCGCCCAGTACGAGCACGCGATCGCTACGCTCATAGGCAAGCCGGCGTCGGAATTCTCAATTCCGGTTCGTCCCTCGCTCATTACACCACCGTCCATCCCCGTCGGTCTGCCCTCTCAACTTCTGGAACGTCGCCCCGACATTGCAGGTGCTGAGCGTACTCTGGCTGCCGCCAACGCTCAGATCGGCATTGCCTACGCCGCCTACTATCCCAACATCACACTCTCAGCCACTGGAGGCTTCACCAGTTCGACCTGGAAGCATCTTCTCGATTGGCCGAGTCGCTTCTGGTCCATTGGTCCTTCGGCCTCCGAAACCATTTTCGATGCTGGACTGCGCCGCGCCACCGTCAACCAGTACGTCGCCACCTACAACGCCAATCTGGCTGGATACCGCCAGACGGTGCTCACCGCTTTCCAGCAGGTCGAAGACGCGCTCTCAACTCTTCGTATTCTCACTGACCAGATTCAGCAGCAAAAACGAGCGGTCGATTCCGCCAAACTTGCTCTCGACCTTGAGTTGGACCGCTACCAAAATGGCTTGGACCCATACGTTGACGTGGTCATCCAGCAGAACACGCTGCTTTCAGCCCAGCAGGTCCTGACCCAGATCGAGATCCAACGCGTAACCGCGTCTGTGCAACTCATCCAGGCCCTCGGTGGAGGCTGGGACCGCTCGCAACTGCCCACGCCACAGGAGATCACCACGAAACCTGCGCAAACAGAAACAACGCTGCAGCAATAGAGGAGTTACACCAGCTTTAAGAAAACGTACGGAGTCTTCCTATGAAGCTGTCTCAAAGACTATTGTCTTTATCCTCGTTGCTGCTCCTTTCCCTTGGTCTTATCGCACAGTCCGTGCCTGACCATCGACTCGTGGTTGCTCAAGAACCAACACCCAATCTCGGACAACTCAAAACCCGGCTGATTGCCTACCACGACTGTCTTCGGCCACGTGGTTGTTATGTGCCCGACTTGAACCGACAGAGCAACGTGGCGATCGCGTATCTGGAACGAAGGGTGGCAAAAGCGAAACCTGGAGAGAAACTGGCGCTTGTTCTCGATATTGACGAGACGGCTTTGTCAAATTGGGAGGAAGAAAGACAGGATGACTTTGGCTTTATACCAAACGACTGGAATACCTGGGTCGAGAAGAAACAAGCCACGCCTATTGCAGGAACACTGCGTCTCTACAACGAAGCGTTAAAGCACAAGGTCGCTGTGTTTTTTATCACCGGACGTAGCACCGCGCAGGAGTCCGCTACGGTGGAAAATCTAAAAACGGCGGGCTATCGCGATTGGGCCGGCTTATCCATGCGCGGGCCGCATCCCTCCGGGCAATCCACCAGCGAGTACAAATCAGGCGAGCGCAGCAAGATCGTTGCGGCTGGGTACCACATAATTCTCAATGTGGGCGATCAGATAAGCGATCTGAGCGGGAGTCCGCAAGCGGAACTATCGGTTAAATTGCCGAACCCCTTTTACTACATTCCATAGCCTTCCTCCAGCGATGGCCCAAGCCCCTCAAAGTTGTGACGTCAAAAACCCGCCTCAGCCCAAAAAAGGCTGAGACGGGGCACACTAATGAGTTTCTAGACTGCGAGCTGGATCAGGACTGGACTGCCGCTCTAGCCACATCCGAGGCGCTGGAGAGCTTTTCAACGTTCCAGCAGGTCTCCATTAAGCGCGCGATCTGTGCTTTGGGCAGAATCCCGTCGGCCAGATCGGCGAACTTTGCTTCCAGAGCACTGTTGCTCATCGGGACTTCAGTGCTGCCTACCGCATGCTCTATGCGCTTGTTCAGCTTGCGACCATCCTTCAGCACGATCGTAAGTTCTACCTGTTCCGGCTTGATGGATGCATCGACGATCGGAATAACATGGCTGCGCAGAGCAACAATTGTTGGATCGCGGACCGCTCGATTGCTGAACTGCTTTTCGCCAGCCGCTCCCTCCACGATCGACACAGCCACCGCATGGTAGATGCTGAATTTTCCTTCCAAGCCCTCGTTCGGTGTCTTCTTGCCGGTCAGTTCCAGTACAAGCGGGTTGACTCGCAGATCGACATGGTCAACTTGCTCGGGAGTAATTTTGTATTGGTTGCGGAGTTGGATGGCCGCGTCAATGGCGGGGTGCAACACGATCCCGCAGGCAAATGGCTTGTAGGTGTTGAGCAAGGTTTCGTAACGCGTGCCCAAGCCTTCCGTGATTTCCCGGAAGTCCTGCTTGGTGCTGATCGTGTATGCCCAACCGCGCTTTGCCTCGATCATTTCATTGGAGCTGGTGTAGTTTTTCGATGCCAGGATCGCAGCCGTCATGCCATTGTTTGCAGCTCGTCCGGGGTTAAAGCTCTTGTTCATCGATCCGAACGATTCACGCAATCCGACAGGTTGCGAGGCAGCCAACCCAAGAGCCCAGATCATCTGCTGCTCATTCAGTCCGAGCAGTTTGCCAGTCGCTGCCGCTCCGCCAAAAACACCCGCCGTGCCTGTGATGTGCCAACCCCGGTCATAATGGTCTGGATACACCGCGTTGCCAATGCGGCACTCGGTCTCCACTCCGAGCACCAGCGCATTCAGAAAATCCTTGCCCGAGACAGGATGGTACTCGGCAAACGCGAGGATAGCCGACACTACCGGACCGGCCGGGTGAATAATCGTTTTCAAGTGAGTATCGTCGAAATCAAAAATGTGGGAGCTGACGCCGTTGATGAACGCAGCATTCATGATATCGAAGCGTTCCTTCCGGCCCAGAAGGCTGGCCTGGGGTGGACCGGAAAACGGCGACAGGGCTGACACCGCGATGTCGACCGTCTCGTGATGGGAGCCCCCTACGGCAACGCCTACCCAGTTGAGTAACGTGCGAAGTCCCTCCTTGCGCAC
>Ga0316228_1003042_pt1 | contig 13939 bp, 11 predicted proteins | sample TBH18021metaG_FD_206005 | JGI IMG/M metagenome (GOLD analysis project Ga0316228, IMG submission 206005) | Freshwater microbial communities from Trout Bog Lake, Wisconsin, USA - TBH18021 | ecosystem: Environmental > Aquatic > Freshwater > Lake > Hypolimnion/Profundal zone | place: USA: Wisconsin... | reverse complement strand
CAATTCGTTGGGCCTGTGATCCTTGCGGTCTGCCAGCCCGACCATCGTCATCGCGCGCAGCGCGTTCTCCATCCGTGTTTTTTTATCCACTCCGGCGTACACCATCGGCAAAGCTACGTTTTGCAGCGCCGACATCCTTGCCAGCAGATTGAAGTTCTGGAAAACAAAGCCGATTTGCTTATTGCGGGTAAGTGCCAGTTCATCGTTACTCAGCTTCGCAACTTCCTGACCGTTCAGGCTGTAGGAGCCTGTGGACGGCCGGTCGAGGCAGCCGAGGATGTTCATGAGCGTCGATTTTCCGGACCCCGAAGGACCCATGATGGCGGTCAGTTCGCCGGCGGCGATTTCAAGATCCACTCCCGCCAGAGCGTGTACCACATTATCACCCATAACATAGGTTTTTGTGATATTTTTCAGCATGATCGTCATGTCGCCACCTCCTCTACCGTATTCCGCGGAGCGGATTGCCTCCGGCCGCAGGCTGAGCCTGGCCGCCGGCTACCGGTTTGGCCGCAGGCAGCACGACTTGGTCGCCTTCGTTGACGCCGGTGAGGACTTCGGCTTTTTCATCATCGGTCAGACCCAGCTGGACCGGCGTGGTCTGCAGTTTGCCGTTAACCATCACCTGCACGTTCTTTACGCCTTTGGTCTCCTTCACGGCCGACAACGGTATAACCAGTGTATTTTTGCTCTCTCCGACCTTAATGGTAACCCGGGCGGTCATGTTGGGGAAAAGCAGGCCTTGCGGTGATTCCACATCAACATACACGGTATAATAAACCACATTCGACTGGATGACGGCTTTTTGCGATATCAGCGACACGATGCCGGAAAAGGTTTTTCCCGGATAGGCGTCCACCGTGAAATCGACCTTCTGCCCCAGTTTCACTCTGCCGATATCCGATTCATCCACCTGGACCTGAATCTGCATCCTGGACAAGTCGGCCACAGTCAGCAGCACCATGGGGTTAGAGATACCCGGCGCCACCGTCTGGCCGGCAGGGATGGGCTTGCCGATCACCAGCCCGTCGATAGGAGCGGTGATAACTGTATAGTCCAGTTGGGACGCGGCATTGTCATAGGTAGCCTTTGCCACATCATAATTGGTGCGGTCGGCGTCAAGCTGCTGGAGCGACTCGCCGCCGATGGCTGCCAGTTTCTTGCTGCGCTCATAGTTTACCGCGGTGTTGACCATCTGCGACCGGGCCTGGTCGACCTGGCTCCGAAGAGCGGTATCATCAAGTACGACCATAACCTGTCCGGCTTTGACCAGATCGTTTTCATTGACTTTGACCTCGGTGATCAGGCCGGTGATGCGCGCGCTGACATCGACCGAGTTCACAGCCGCGATGGTGCCTGTGGCGGACACAGTGGCAAAAACATCCCCGCGTTCCACCGCTATCGTAGCACCCGTAAAAACCGGCTTGCTGTTCTTGCCGTAATAGGTCATGCCCCCCCAGCCCGCCATCACTATAACCAACGCCAGGACAACCCATTTCTTATATTGAATAATCTTTTGCCAAATCACCTGCATCACTGCACCCCCGTGTAGTATTAACTTCACTGCACTACCATCTGACCGGCCAATCACACAATCCATGTTTCACAAACATATGTAGCACCCAACAACTATGGTAGGTGTTACACCACTATATGGAGAAGGCAGGGATTCTGAGCAAATCACAGATTCTAATCGTAACCGAAGGGAGAATGGAAAACGCTGTATAGACCTGCTTTAGAGACCATGCCTGGATCGGCATAGCCTCTAAAGCAGGAATTTTTTCTCTTACTTATCGAGGGAATCATTACCATATTATTAACCTGTCTATTGCTTTTACGGACACATTGAATAGCCATATTAGAACCAGCATGAGCGAGAGCACGGCTGCCATTTGAAGCCCTTTATCATATAACAGGCCTTTCCTTTTCTCAGCTATTAGTAAGACGCTGAGGGTGAAAACCCCGCTGCGGAAAGGCTGCTTTGAGGTTTTGCATATCTTTTTTAAAAGTGTTGTCATCCACTCCGAGAGTTTCTGCGACGTCTTGCCAGGTATTGTTGATCTTGCGCATCGAGAGCACATCTACGATCGGCTTTCCGGTATTTTTCGCCAGCTCATTGGCAACCGCGATGTCCCGGCCCCGGTAGCCTTGCTGCATGAGTGGGAGGGAGACTTCTTTTGCTATGTTGAGCTTCTTTTCCAATTGCGTGGAAGCTATATCCTGACGAGTGGCCTTCATTTTTTCCTTTGTCACTCCCAGTGTTTGGGCAACATCTTTCCAGGTATTATCATAGGTTTTGGTAGCCATAACTTCTTTCAGCGAATGGCCGCTGGCCTTGGCTAAGAAGGCCGCCTTGAACAACTCCCTAAAATTTACGTCCTGTTCATGGTACTTGAGGATTTCGTCCTTGTCCACGCCAAAGGTGTCGGATATTTTCGCCGCTATCTTTTCAGGATCAAAATGCCGATGGAAACCCGCGTCGCCTGGTCCTTCGTTTTCAGAAGCTTGCACCACAAAAGGAATCACGGCACTCGCCAAAATAAACGTCCCTACGATGAACCCGATGACCATTTTCTTGTTCCAAAAATTCATTACTTACCCTCTCCTCTTCTTTTTACCCGAACAACCATTAAGTTAATAATAAGATGCCACCCATTACTCTTCATTATTGGCGCAATGTGTGACAGAATTGTGACAATAAATGTGACGAAATCGTGAACTCTACGAAAAATAATGCGGCCGCCAACTGAAACCTTGAGAATTGATCGTCGAATTGAGCTTCATTGCCTTTATGCTCTTTTTGCGATAAAATTCTGGATGCAATGACGAACAATATCCAATGAATAAAGAAAGATCGCCTGTTTTAGCTAACGCTAATTGACCCAAGCCTAGACCGCAAAACAAACTCAACTTGCACCAAATTCATTACCCGGATCCGCTCAGCCAGCATCCCGAACAACTCTCATCAAATTCCTACACTTCATCCGGTTAGTTGATAAAAAATCAACAATCAAAGAAGGACAAAAAATAAAGCCCCCTGTCGGGAGCTAAGAGATTCGTAGCGAAGCGTTACCCACACTCAACCAGGCATAGCTAGTGTGCGCGTATCTTGCTTTTCCATGTTCTCATTGTATCAATTTCGGATAATATCTCAACTATGAATACTTAGACTATCGACTTTTACCCTCTCTCCTTTGTCGACCAGCAACGACGCTGAAAGGGCCCCCAACAGTGCTGTAGATGCAACCCATAACCAAGCATATGTATAGTCAGACACCTTTGTCACCGGATCGGTTACGATAAGCCACCCCATAATAAAAGGTGAAAAGGCTCCCAGTACATAGGACACGCCGTTCACCAGGCCCATCGCCTTTCCGTAAACTTTAACTGGGAAAAGATTAGCCGGATAACTGAACACGGGTGCAAAAACCATGTTGGAGAAAAAACCAGCGCCAGTTAGAGCAAGCAACAAAACATATGGAGATACTCCTTTTTCCAGACTAGCCAACAACAATACAAACGGAAGCATCGCTACAAAAGACAAGATAATCATGGGTCGACGTCTGCCTTTCATAATTCGATCACTGACATGCCCGCTTAATAAAGATCCCACCGCCCCGCCTACGAAATACACCGATGCCCAAACACCCATCTTCATGACGCTGAACCCGTGAACCTGGGTAAGATATTGAGCGGAGAATGTCAGTACTCCCCAGTAGGCCAATATTGTCGCGACATATACAAAAACTAGTGGCTTAAAGCTTGGTGTTTGGATAATCTCCCAAAAAGTCATGTCCTGGGTGTTGTCTTGCTTTTCAATGTATGCCACGTTGCCATCACGCACATCCTGTTCGGTAATCAGACCTGCTTTGATCTCTTCATAGTAGGATTCTACTGCTTCGTCTTTGCTGACAAACTTATTATGTTCCGGCTTGTCAAAAACGAACACGGTAACAAGCAGGAGCGGTATAATTCCAACATAAGCCAAGATAAAGAACACCTCGCGCCAGCTATTGCCTAATGCCACATACATCCAGGTAGCAAGGATGGGAGCAACCGCTGTGCAATGATCCAGGAAAGCGATAACGCGCTCATTGCTCTGGCTCTTTGCAGGGGGGGGAAATAGCGAACCAACAACCGGGTCGTAGGAATTAACTCTGTACCAATGAGAATTCCAAACAGCGCCTGACGAAAATACCACTCATCCACTGAGGTAATAAGTCCTTGCCAGTAAGTCAGGGCGCTCCAGGATGCAATAGAAAAGATAGTTATTCGCCGGGATCCAAACTTGTCGCACAGCCAGCCTGCAAACGCTTGGGTCGGGCCGTAGAAAAGCATCATTATGGCCATGCCAATACCAATTTGCCAGTTGGTTAAACCGATATCCGTGCTAATAAAAGGTAGGAGAACTGCTGTCTTCGCACGGTCGATTATCTGGATTGCGAAACAGAGCGTAAGCAGCGCCAAAAGCAAGTAACGGAATCGGAACATAGATTGTCGAATAGCCTCATCCATTATTACTGACCTCCCTATTCTTTATCCCGGGTACTACCTGTTTAGCCATTTGATGATAATCTTAATTCTTTCTCCCTATTGTACATTGAGCACAAATACGAGCATCCTTCTCTTCCCCTTACGCCCTGAAAATACAATGGGCGCTGCGGTTTACAGCCTTTAAATGCCTTCTCCGCTGCGCCCATCATATCTTTCATACTATGCAGGTTCTTCGATCGGACGGTTGACAATAAACCAGTAGCATATCGCGGCACAGGCAATGATGATACCACCGCTGACAAAAGCCAAGGTATAGGAGCCTGTGGCATCGACGATCATGCCGGCGACGATCGGCGAGAATGCACCGCCGAAATAGCCGCCGAAATTCTGGATTGACCCGACAGAGGCCACCATTGAGGGCGGAGCGACGTCACCAGCGAGGGCCCAGGCTCTGCCCTGCATACTGGCGATGCAGAAAAGGGCCACAGTCAGCACGGCAAGCGTCGCCACAATGCCTTGCACGAAAGGAATGCAGCAGACGGCAATTCCGGTAACTATGGCATTTCCGCTGATGATAAGCCGTTTAGTCACCATCGGTGAATGGTTGCCTTTGTCCAAAAGCTTCTTGGTATACCAGCCCCCGAGAATTTCACCGACAATGCCGCCAATCCAGGGAATGCTGGCGTAAATTCCGAGCTGTGCCAGGGAAATGCCCTGAGTTTTCAGCAGATATAGCGGCATAAAGACCAAAAAAATATTCCAGATCCAGATGGTACAGAAGTATCCAAGAACCATCCCCCAGACACTGCGGTAGCTAAACAGGCTCAGCCAGCTGATTTTTGCCTGGGTAAGTCGTTGTTCCACACCCGAACCATCGCAGGTAATATAATCACATTCTTCTTGGGACAGGCTTTTATCGTCTTGGGGGTTATGATACATGACCCAGAAGACCACGACAAAAACAAGACCCAATGCACCGGTAATAAAGAACAGCGCCCGCCAGCCGAACAGCAGCATGATGGTGACAAGCAGCGGCGGAGTTATCGCCGGGCCGAACTTGGATCCCGAATCCCAGATGCCGGTGGCAAAATCCCGCTCCTTCTTAGGAATCCAATAAGAGGTAATCTTGGCGCAGGTCGGCATGCAGGGAGCTTCGCCGACTCCCAACAGAAAGCGGGCTCCGAGAAAAGCAGGCATTTTGCTGCACAGGCCTGTAAGTGCGGTTGCCAGACTCCACCAAATAACCGCCCCAGACAATACTTTTTTGGTTCCGAACCGGTCGACCAACCATCCTGACGGAAGCTGCATCAAACCATAGGTCCAGGAAAACACCGCTCCCATCAACCCGATATCGGTATTGGTCAGGCCCAATTCCTTCATCATTTCCGGCGCCGCTATGGATAGGTTGGTTCGGTCAAGATAATTAATGATTCCAACGACAAGCAGTAGTACAATTACTTTCCAGCGGACATTTCCTTTGGGTTTGAAACTGATCGCCCCACTTGTTTCCACTTTTGGGTCCATAAATAATCGCCACCTTTTCTTTTTTTGCCTAAGACCGGCTCACAATAGGTTTCATGGTTGTGACAACCAAATAAGTTGCCGCCCGAGTGGCATCCCTGGTGTACTCACTCTCCTCTCTTGGTTTTCATCCTCATGGTAACCGGTAACAAAGCGCAATTTATTTGACGCCGGTAATCAACGGCTTATTCGCCAAACCTGCCAGAAGGTTTTCGGCTGCCAGGCAGGCCATCGCGTCACGGGTTTCCGCGTTCGCGGTGCCGATGTGCGGGGTGATAAGGACATTAGGCAAACGCAGCAGGGGATGGCTAGCTGGCAAGGGCTCAGTATCGATAACATCAAGGGCGGCATAGGCAATTTTTCCTGTTCCCAGTGCGTCACACAAGGCGCTGGTGTCGACCAGCCCACCGCGGGCCGCATTGATAAAAAATGCGGTCGGCTTCATCTTGGCAAACTGCACCGACCCGAACATGCCTTGATTTTCAGGCGACATCGGCACAAGTACAACAATGAAGTCGGCGGTAGCCAGAAGATCATCAAAAGAAAGATACTTTACATCCAGGGCAGCCTCATCCTGGCGTTGCTTGCGATTGTGATAGACCACCTTCATCCCGCTGGCCTTGGCGCGTCTTGCCACCGCGGCGCCGATCTGGCCCATTCCCACAATCCCCAGGGTTTTTCCAAACAGATCCACCCCAAACGGCATCTCGGTCGTTTCCCACTTTCCCGAAAGCACCCAGTTCCATCCTTCATGAATACGCCGGGCGGCTGAAAGCATAATGCCGAACGTCAGATCGGCAGTGCTTTCCACAACCACTCCCGGGGTGTTGCTAAACGGAAGGTTCCGATTACGGCAAGCTTTGAGATCCACATTTTCATAACCCGCCGCGGCCTGGGCGATCATCCTTAGCCTGGGGGCGTGCTCAAGGAGCTCGGCATCAACTTTGACCCCGTGGCCGGTCATGAATACCCCGTCGGCGTCCAGCAGCCATTCATAAAGCTGCAGGCGCGGCATTGCCTCCTTTTTGTCCCATCGTTTTATCTCGCAGTCCCTGCTTAACATTTCCACCGCAATCGGCCTGATCTCGGTGGGAATTACCACCCGATACTTTTTCACTTGATTGACCCTCCCCGGGAATTTTACTTTCGCGTCTATGAAGTCATCACTGCAGTATCACTTACAACGCCATTGTCCAATTGTTCAAAGGTACTGACGGCTACCGTTTTTGATTTTTGTTCACACATGCGAATGCCGTTCTTAATAAAAGGGATAAAGGAATTATTGTGTGAATTTTCCAGCACGAGATGCCACCATTTGATCATCACAGGTTCTTTTCGGCAGTCTGATAGTATAGTCGGTTTTTTATAAAACCCAGTTTGTTCGATATTAGCAGTGCGCTCTGAGTTACCATCAGACTGAATTTTTTGACCTTGTCTTCATCTACAGAAGCTGCAAGGCAGCGAAGACTGATAGCTGCGACCGGCTTGTCAAGACGATCGTATATCGGCGCCCCGATACAAAATACATTGGTTTCGCTTTCTTTGTCATCAATCGAGTAGCCTCTTGCGCGGATACGGTCCAGTTCCTCTATTAATCCGTCATATGTCTGGATACTGAACAACGTCTTGGGAATCAATCTTCCGCTCCCAATAAGCTGCCGAACCCTGTCGTTGCTGTACGCCGCCAGTAAGGCCTTACCAAGGCCGGTGCAATGCAGCGGATTGCTCGAACCCAGTTTCGCTTCTATTCTCACAAGTTCATCAGGAGGTTCAATTTTATCCAGATACACGATTTTCCCCTGGTTTTCCACCGCCAGGAGTACCGTGTGTCCTGTGACAAGCATTAAATTCTCCATAACCGGCCGAGCTTCGGTATGAAGATTGGTGTTGGTCAGGAAAGCTACCCCAACCTGAAATAGCTTTAACCCAAGTTTGAAGGTCTTAAGATTCCCATCGGCCTGTTCTAGGAAACCCTTGTCGATTAAAGTATAAATGAGCTCAAAGGTACTGCTCTTAGGTATGTCGAGTCCCCGGCTAATTTCAGCCAAAGAGACCGGCTTGCCGCTCTTGGCGATGTACTCCAGTATCTCCACTGACCTGGCGGCCGATTTATTTGGTCTAGTAACCTTCATTTTCCCATCACCCTCGATCACGTATGCGACCCGCGTTCACAAAATTATCTATTTTTCCCATACATACAACGCTAAGACTGCCGGTAAACAGCCACGATAAGATTCAGCATTTCTCTAAAGATGTTGGCTATGGTTTGCAAAAATCCTTCATGCAATTCAGATAATTTAGCCATCACAGCAAAAATATAGTCGTACACCATAAATGCACGAACGAGTTGGTTTCAGTTTTCATTCATAGGCGCCCATTTATATAGGGATTTTGGACGCAAAACTTTCCGCCGGTGATCACTAACGAATAATTCCGACCCAACAACATGGCAATCTGCTAAACATCGTTACTATTGTCTAATGACAATTCTTTTGATTGGCTGCTGTTACCAAAAAGCCCTATAATTAATATCATACTTATTACATGTATTATTTTGTAAAAATTGAGGACCGAGTATCAGCCTGTGGACAACCAGAAACCCTTGGGAAAAAAGGTGAAAATAAAATACCGACTATACCTTCGTCATAGCCGGTACTAAATACTCTTCTTCGATTTTCTAACAGGGGATAGTGCGCGTAAGTGGGACCGGTTCTGGAAGAAAAACTTCTTGGTTCCCCGCATCGGGTAAAACGGCGTATTCATTATTTCACTGGACAGCGTCGAACCGGCAATCGGCGACCTTACAAATCCAACTTATTAATGTGTCTGAAGTTCGCAATTTGATAATCAGTGCAAGATACTAACAGAAACTCCTGACGAAACTATTCCAACGACGACTAAAACGAATAGAGTCCAAAGAAATAACATCATTTTCAGACCAGAATCACTTAACTTATCCCCGAAAGTGATCACAAGCTGCTGAAGGATCCCGCAACTACATAATAAAATTAGCGCCATTGCCAACGAAACATCAAATAATCCCAAGGTTAATCCTCACTTCCCGAGCAAGGGGAACTGAGCACCGGATAATACAGTGTTCAGTTTAGTTATATTCAACCAGATAATAAATACTGATTGATTTCAATCAGTATTTATTCAGGTTGTTGAAAAACCTCAAGTATGAAAATTAGGCATTTCGTTTCAGAAATCCAACGTCCTAGAATCGATTCTAAGGCCGCAAAAGAGCTTACGAGGCATTCGAGCACCCTCAAAAACAGTCTAAAACAGAAATCATTTTTCGAGAAGGTACTTTCTCGACAGTCTGAATAAATACTGATTGATTTCAATCAGTATTTATTCATTTAGTTTCCTCGAACCATTCTTGTTATCAAGAAATGGTTTTCTAAATTCTCTTCGACAAGTAATAACTGACCCCTTCTCGTTTTTCACCTCATCGTCAATTTTTATCATGTTCTTTCGCACTCCTCATGACCCCTAATCGGCGGCCACCGTCTTGGTGTGTGCACTTCCATTTACTCGGGCTTTATCAGTTGATACTTAAATGCTGACTTACAGTTTTCTATAGAAACTAGTTCCCAGAGAACATACAGGGTAAGTTGGCCGTAACAAAGTGAAACCCGCATAAAATGCGGGCCGCTTTTTTCCATATGTAATTGCTAAAAGCCTCATCTGTTTAGAAATAGGTTCCTGCTAACATTTTGTCTGCTTCCTTAGGGGCCCGCCAAACAATTGACTGCACTCGGGACGTGCCACTAAGCGGGTGGCACGAGGCAGGTCTATTCAAGGTCAGTAATTACTTCCATTTTTCACCTATAGAGCATAAAAAAATAGGGCATGGAAGGGATATAAACCTGCTTCCATGCCCTTCACTTACCTATCGAAGAATGTTTCCGGCTATAACCATGCGCTGAGCCTGGTTGGTCCCCTCGTAGATCTGAGTGATCTTCGCATCCCTCATCAAGCGCTCGACCGGGTATTCACGACTGAAACCGTATCCGCCGAAAATCTGAACCGCGTCTGTGGTTACAGACATCGCACTATCCGAAGCAAACATCTTGGCCATAGCCGCTTCCTTACCATAGGGAAGATGATTCGACTTGTTAAAGGCTGCACGATAGGTCAACAGTCTGGCAGCTTCGATTTTGGTGGCCATGTCAGCCATCATGAAGGAAATGGCTTGGTTGGAGGCGATGGGCTTGCCGAACTGGACCCGCTCTTTCGAGTACTTTATGGCATGGTCCAGGGCCGACTGCGCGATACCAACCGCCTGTGCCGCTACGCCGATACGGCCCCCGTCCAGGGTGGTCATGGCGATCTTGAAGCCTTCGCCTTCTTTACCCAGCAGGTTGGCGGCGGGAATCCGGACGTTTTCCATGATGACTTCGCGTTGCACTGATGAACGGATACCCATCTTCACTTCAGTTTTGCCAAAAGACAGTCCGGGGGTGCCTTTTTCAACAATAAAGGCGCTCATGCCCTTCATGCCAGCTGCTTTGTCGGTAATGGCAATGATAACTTCGATTTCAGCTTCACCGCCGTTGGTGTTAAAAACTTTTGTTCCGTTTAATACATAAAAGTCGCCATCTTTAACTGCGGTTGTGGATCCTCCTGCCACGTCTGTGCCAGCATTGGGCTCTGTCAGGCCGAAAGCGCCCAGTTTGGTGCCTTCTGCCAGGGGCTTGAGAAATTTCATTTTTTGTTCTTCGTTTCCGTATTTGAAAATCGGCCACGAACAAAGCGATACATGGACGGATACACCAATACCGGTGGAACCGCAGGCACGGGAAATTTCCTCGACCGCGATTGCATAGGCGAGAAAGTCCATGCCGCCGCCGCCGTATTCTTCCGGATACGGCAAGCCCAGAAAACCTAATTTACCCATCTCATTGAAAAGTTCACGAGGAAAGAATGCTTTTTCGTCACGGTCAGCGGCTGTCGGTGCGATCTGTTTTGCAGCAAACTCTTGAACAAGCTTGCGAATATCGGTTTGTTCAGGCGTTAATACGAAATTCATTTTTTTACCCCCAAATTTTATAATAAAAATGCCGCTGTGTGCCATTGTCCGGCACACAGCGGCCAGAACATTTACTTCTTGGCGGGAGGTGCTGGTTCTGCCAGTTCTGCGGTAATGCCAGCGATTCGCTTGGCGTCAGCAGCATAGGCTTCCCACTTGGTGAAGGCTTTAACAACCATTTTGGCGCCATCCGGGGACCCGCCGCCATGCATACAGCCAGGAATGCCGCCGCCGACTGTCAGCCACTCTACCAAACGGGCGGCGCGGGCGCGACTTTCGCCGTCGCAACCGGCGTCCAGACATTCAATGAGTTTTTTGCCGTATTCCGCGGACTGGAAGTCTTTGTAGGATGGGAAGCAGCCGGTTTCGGCGATGCCGCCGCTGATATCCTGAGCCATAACTTTGGTTTGATAAGGGAGTTTGGCAACCTGGGTCTTGTTGGTGTGAGCCAAGAGAGCGTCAGGAACGAACAAGCCGGCAGGTTGCTGTTTGCCGATCATCATGGCGCCAAGGCCGAGGCCATAGTTGATTTCGTTGTTGATTGCCATTTCAGTAAGTGTAGCCTGGAAGGTTTTTTGGGCCAAGCCGTTTGCTCTGGCCATATTGATAGCTGCACCGATCATAACGTCGCCTTGGCCGGCAACGCAGGCGCCGATAGCTGCGCGGTAGATAGCAGCAAAGTTGCCGATGATTTGTCCCGAATATTTGAATTCGCCATTCATGAATACACGGTCATTAGGAACAAATACTTTGTCAAAGAGCAAGAACGCCTGGGTGATATTGCCGGCCTTCGGAGCATCCCAGCCTTCTTCTTCATCGCGGGCGTCGCTCGGGCGGCGGGTTTCGACGATGGTCAGACCTTCAGCGTCACGGGGTACAGCACATGCCAGACAAAAATCTTTTTCGGATTCGCCGTAGCCGCTGCCAGGGACAACGATAATTTCATGGGCTGCTGCCACGCCGCAGATCTGAACTTTATAACCACTGATAACGATACCGTCGGCGCGGGTTTCAACAACATGGAGGTTTTGCATTTTGTTGGCCTGTTGGGAAGGCTTCAGAGCACGGTTGCCTTTCGCGTCGGTGATAGCGCCGGCCAGAGCAAGAGCGTTGTCTTCTACAAAGCGGAAGTACTTCTTCATGCGTTCATGATAGTTGGTGCCGAGATCTTTGTCCATTTTCGCAGTAACTTCCCACAGAACATTGAGTCCGGTCCAGCCGGCGCAGGTAGCTCCCTGGCAGGTTCCGGTCATGCGGTACTGGGCCCGTTTCATGTTGGCATTGCCTAGTACAGCTTCGGCGCTGCCCATGAAGGTGTTCCAGCGGTGGGCAGTTTCACCGGTCAGATGGGATTTGGCTGTAAAAACCGGGGCTCTTTCCGGATCAAATGCGGCGTCATAGGATAACGCAACCGATTGAACATGCAGTCTTGTCGACGGATCGGTAGTGACATCTTTAATCAGCTTGCCCCACTTGTAAATATTGGGACGCATTTTTTGAAGACTTGCTTTGTACTGTTCACCGTTCATTAACATAACTCGAACACTCCCTTTGATTTTTTATTGTTAATGGGATCGCCCATTAGCGGACATTGATTACTTTGTCTATTTCTTGGCCATGATTTCGGGTCGGATATTCATGGTTTCGTCCCTGAATATTCTGGCATCCATCAGCTTCAAATCTGGTGCGATATGCGGCTTGAAGTCCATCTGGGCCAGCACTTCTTTTTCCAGGTCGATTCCTGGAGCAATTTCGGTAAGGGTAACTCCTTCAGGCCTGAGCTCGAACACGGCCCGCTCGGTAATATACATGACTTTTTGTTTTATCTCTTGCGCGTAAGCACCACTAAAGGTAATGTGCCCGACTTTAGGAACAAGCTTTTTGTTTTTGCCTTCTTTGACAATCTGCAGTTTGCCGTCCTTTACCGCGATCTCCAGGCCTCCAGCGGTCAGCGTGCCGGCGAAAACGACGTGCGTGGTGTTTTGGGTAATGTTGATAAACCCACCTGAACCGGCGATACGCGGTCCGAATTTGCTGACATTGACGTTGCCAAATGCGTCGGCTTCGGCCAGACCAAGAACCGCCAGATCCAGTCCGCCTCCGTCATAGAAATCGAACTGATATGCATGGTCAAGCAATGCTTCAGGATTCATCGCCGTCCCAAACCGCAGTCCTGACATCGGAACACCGCCGATAGGTCCAGGTTCGACCGTTGCGGTGAGCTGATCGATAAACCCTTCCTCCGCCGCTACCGCCGAAACGCCCTCCGGCATCCCAATGCCGAGATTGATAACCGCGTCAGGAATAAGCTCCATGGCGGCTCTCCGGCAGATAATCTTCCGATCATCCAGCGGGATGGGTTTCCAGCCACTGAGCGGTGCCCTGGTTTCGCCGCACAGCGCAGGATTGTATTGTTCGGCCATCGATTGCATGTGATTCTCCGGTTTGGCGACCACGATATAATCAACCATGATGCCGGGAACCTTAACCATCCGGGGATCAAGCGTCCCGGCCTCGGCAACCCGTTCCACCTGGGCGATGACAATTCCGCCTGAGTTGCGAGCGGCCATTGCCAACGGCAGAAATTCTAGCGAGATTCCCTCTTTTTCGATGGTTATATTGCCGCGGGTATCAGCGGTGGTACCACGGATCAATGCCACATTAATAGGGAACGACTTATAGAATAGGTATTCCTTGTCGTCGATTTCCAGGAGCTTGACCAGTTCATCCTTCGAGATGTCGTTGAGCCGGCCGCCGGTTTCCCGGGGATCAGCAAAAGTACGAAGACCTACGTGGGTCACTATGCCTGGTTTTCCGCCTGCGATGGCCCGGTACAGGTGCATCATGACACCCTGCGGCAAGTTGTAGGCTTCCATTTCATTGGCGATA
>Ga0316228_1003036_pt1 | contig 13955 bp, 8 predicted proteins | sample TBH18021metaG_FD_206005 | JGI IMG/M metagenome (GOLD analysis project Ga0316228, IMG submission 206005) | Freshwater microbial communities from Trout Bog Lake, Wisconsin, USA - TBH18021 | ecosystem: Environmental > Aquatic > Freshwater > Lake > Hypolimnion/Profundal zone | place: USA: Wisconsin... | reverse complement strand
TTTCAGTGAGCGGTTGGCACCCTTGGCAGCGGGGCCAGGGGAGGCCAGGCTGGGGGGTGATGACGGCGGGCGGCATCGTTGAAATGGCGCGGATTCCACGATGCCCTCCACGAGCGCCGAGGAACGACCCTTTGATTTTTCGATCCAGGCCACAATCCGGTCCACCGTTTCGGTGTCAGAGTCCTCCAAACCGCGGCCCAAGGCATAGGTGAGCAGCTTCTCGGTGACGGTGCGAAAGAAGTCGCGGGCATGGTTGCGGACCAGGATGCGTTTGAGTTCGCGGACGCTGGTGAACTCTTCCCCCGTGATCAACTGGCCGGTGGCGTCGATCGGTTGCTCGAATTCGGTTTCGCGCCAAAGCCCGAGGGCATTGAAGCGTTCGAAAGCCAAGCCTAAGGGGTCCATCCGGTTGTGACACGAACTGCAGAGGGCGTCGGCCCGATGCAAAGCCAGCGTCTCACGCAGCGAAGGAACGCGGCCATCGGTAGCCTTGGCGGCGGCCTCCAGCGGCGGCACGTTGGCCGGCGGAGCCGGCGGCGGCGTCCCCAGGATGTTCTCAAGAATAAAGAGCCCGCGTTTGACCGGCGAGGTCCGTGTGGGATTTGAGGTCGCCACGAGGATGGTTCCCTCGGTGAGGACTCCACCCCGGGGACTCTCGGGGGGCAGATTCACCCGCCGCATCTCGGTGCCCTGCACATTGGAAATGCCGTAGTGGTCGGCCAGGCGCTCGTTCAGAAAGGTGTAGTCGCTCTCGATCAACTCGAGCAGGCTCCGATCTTCGCGGACGACGCCGCCGAACACGGCCTCGGTTTCCAGGCGCATGGCGTGGCGTAACTCGGGCCCCAAGTCCGCGCGGGGGGATCGGTCCCGAGCCCTGACCGCGGCGCGCAAGGCCCCCAGTTCGTCCTTTTCGGCCGGACTCAGCGATTCGGGCGGCTTGTCATTGAGTTCGCGGAAGCGCCGGCGATTACGCTGGGCGGACGGGTCGAGTTTTCGCTCCCGGGTCAGCACCGCACGGGCTTCGATGGGGATACTCTCGATGTCTCTGGCCCGCAACCATTGTCCGGCGAAGTTGCTAACCAGGGCGTCGGACCGATGATCCTTGAGCAGGCGCGCCACTTGGGCGGAGAGGTTGGTGCGAAGCCGCCCCTGTTCCGCGAGTCGCAGCAACTCCTCATCGGGCATCGACGACCAGAGAAAATAGGAAAGACGCGAAGCCAGCGAGTATTCGTCGATGAACGGAAACTTCTTGGGGTCGCCGCCCGGCTGGGCCTGTTCCTCACGGAACAAGAAACGTGGCGAGGCCAGCACCGCCACCATGCCTTGGCCCACACTGTATTCGAACGTTCGATTGGTTTGGGCATAAACCCGATCGGCGAGCGCCCCGAGCCGGGCGACCGTCGCCTCCTCCACCGGGCGGCGGAAGGCCCGGCGGGCGAAATCCCGAAGCAATTCCCGGGCGTAGGCCCGCCGCCCTTCGGCGCTAGCCGGCACCGGTCTGGGGAAGAAACGCTGGTAATGCAGCAGCGCCTTCTCCGTCCCCGGTCGCGCGACCGGCACGGCTTTTTCCACGATCTGGTTCGCCGCCGCCAGGTATTTCTCCAGCAACATCGGAGACAGGGTCAACACATCGCCGATGTTGTCGAAACCATAGCCGGTGTCGTCCGGCGGGAATTGAGTCTGCGCGTCGAAGTCCACCCCCATCAGATCCCGAATGGTGTTGCGATATTCCGAGCGGTTGAGCCGGCGGATGCGGACATGCCCGGGGTCGGGATTGTCAGGGTGAATCCGGAATACCGCCGTCTTGATCCAATCGCTGAGCCGTTCCTGCTGGTCTGCGGAAGGTCGCGCTTTCTTGGGCGGAGGCATGATGCCGGCGCGGACATTTCGCAGCACCCGCCGCCACAGGCTGGCGTCTTGGATCAATTCCTGATCCGAATGGTAAGTGTCGAATGCCACCTGGCCCTTGCTCACGCCTTCGGCATGGCAGTCGAAGCAGTAGGTCTCGAGGACCGGCCGGATGTCGCGGCGAAAATCCACAGCGCCGGCTTGCTCGGCGGCGCCGGCGCTCAGACACAGAGCCAACCCGACCACCCAGGTCCAACGTCTGCCCCCGGCCAACGGATCGCTACCCAAAATCATCGGCGATGATTGCAACGCCCGATCCTAATGCACCTCAGCGGATTTCACAAGTCAGGCGCGTCGAAAGGCAGGTGGTCAGCGGCGGCTGGCCACCGCCGCGCGCGATTCCGAATCCGGCGCTTGACTTTCCACCAATCTGAGTTACTAATGAACACCATGCAACGCCATTTTCTCCTGCTTTGGGCTGTTTGGACCGCGATAGGGATCGCCGGTGTCTGGCAGGCCGCGGGCCAGACGGAGGATCCGTTCGCGCCCAAACCGGAAATCCCTCCGGGTTTCATCTTGGTGGGGGGCGATATTCTGATCCCGAGCGAAGAGGGGCCCAAGCCAAAATCGCCGTTCTCGCCGGACCCCAGCACCTACTGGCCGGGGGGCACGGTTTATTACGAATTCGATTCGAACGTGACGGGGGCCAATCGCAACGCGATGCTCGTCGCGATGGCCGCCTGGGAGGCGGTCGCAACGGTTCAATTCGTCGCTCGCAACGGTCAAAGCGACTACGCCCACATCCAGAACTCGACCGGAAACAACTCCCAAATCGGCCGCACCGGCGGTCAACAGATCATCAACATCTTCAATTGGAACATCACCTTCACCATGGCCCATGAGCTGGGTCATTGTCTGGGCTTCGGACACACCCAGGGCCGCTCGGATCGCGCTTCTTATGTCTCGATCACCCTTGCCAACATACAGCCAGCCTACGCCAACCAGTTCGATATTTACGCGGGTTTCAACGACTACGGCCCCTATGACTTCGATTCCGTGATGGGATACGGCCAATGCGATTTCTCCATCGATTGCGCCGCGGGCTACACCTGCTCCTGCAGCCACTACGTCATCCAAGTGCTGCCCCCGAACGATACCTATTGGCAAACGCGGCTCGGTCAACGAGACCACTTGAGTGTCTACGACAAGCTCATCATGTCCTTCCTCTACCCCCAATCCAACTGGCGGTTTGCCGATCTCAACTTCACCGGTTCCCCGGAATCCGGCACCTTCATCCGCCCCTATAAGACGTTTGGTCATGGGGAATCCGGAGTTCCCGCCGGAGGCACCCTTTTTGTGCAACCGGGGACCTACTCGGCAACGGGAACCCATGCCAAAGCGATGACCATCAAGGCCCCGCTGGGCGGGGTCACCTTGGGACGGTAGCCACTCCGAATCGCGTTGACGTCTGGAGGCACTTCCTCGCAGTATAGCCCCCACGGGTAGCGGCACTTCGGGGCCGCGATCCATGATGACGGGATTGAATTATTAATTGGAATTGCTGTATGAATCTGGACGCTCTTTATTCGGAACTAACGTTGAAAACCAGCTCGAAGCTGGCGCTCGTAGTGCTCGACGGCCTCGGCGATATCGCTATCCGCGAAAACGGGTACCTCACACCGCTGGAAGCCGCGAAAACCCCCAACCTGGACGCCCTGAGCAAGGAGTCGGCGCAAGGGCGCATGATCCCGATCGCCCCCGGCATCACTCCGGGCAGCGGTCCGGGTCACCTCGGGCTCTTCGGCTACGACCCGATCGAGTACCAAGTGGGGCGGGGTGTGATCGAATCCCTCGGCTTGGGCCTCACCCTGCAGACGGGCGACGTCGCCGCGCGGGCTAATTTCTGCACTCTCGACCCGAAGGGGATAGTGACCGATCGGCGCGCCGGCCGGATTCCGACCGAGACCTGTGAGAAACTCTGCGCCATGATTGCCGCCAAGGTCAAGAAATTGGGCGATACCGAGGTCATCGTCCAAGCCGGCAAGGAGCACCGCTTCGTCGTGGTCTTCCGCGGCAAGGGGTTGGAAGGTCCGCTGACGGACGCCGACCCCAACCGGGAGGGTTTCCCGATCCCGGCGGTCAAGCCGCGGGACGAGAAGAATGCCAAGCAAAAGAAGATGGCCAAGCTGCTCGCCGACTTTTACGCCGCGGCCCTCCCCATCATCGCCAAAGAGAAGCCGGCCAATGGTTTCCTCATGCGCGGCATCGCGCATCAACCCCATATTCCCCTCTTTGAAGACCGTTACGCGCTCCGTCCCGCCTGCCTCGCCGTTTACCCGATGTACAAGGGACTCGCGCAACTGGTCGGCATGAAGAAGATCGAAGGCCCGCAAACCATCCAGGAGCAGTTCGAACGCTACCTGGCCGAATATGACAACTTCGACTTCTTCTTCATCCACTACAAGTACACCGATAAATACGGCGAAGACGGCAATTTCGCGGCCAAGAAGAAAGCGATCGAGGATTTCGACGCGGCCCTCCCGATCCTCCTGCGCAAGAAGCCGGACGTGATCGCGATTACCGGCGACCATTCCACCCCGTGCCCCATGAAGGGCCATTCCTGGCATCCCCAGCCGGTGCTCATCCACTCTGCCTGCTCGGGGTCCGATAAACTCGAACGGTTCACGGAAACCGGCGCCAATACCGGCTCGCTCGGCGTGTTTGAGGCCAAATACCTCATGCGGTTGATGCAAGCCAACGCCAAGAAATTCGACAAGTTCGGCGCTTAACCGCCGGCCCTCGCGCGGGGCGGGGACCCTTCCTCGAAGGGACACCCCGCCCTGATCCCGACACCGAAAAGCAACTCATGGCCAAACTCGTCTTTGACATCGAGACTTCAGCGCTCCCCATGGAGCACTTCGATGAAGCCCAACAGGAGTACCTCTTTCGCGATTGTGAGAAGATAGCGGACGAGGCGGCCCGCGCCACCCGTCACGCCGAGATCCTCCAGCAGTTCAATCTGTGGCCGTTCACCGCGCAGGTCGTCTGCATCGCCATGCTCAACGCTGACACCTCCCGTGGGCAGGTGCTTTATACCGCGCCCGATTTCGAGGAAGCCGAAGGCGAGGCCGGCCCGGTGGAGTTCGTGGCCTGCATGGATGAGTCAGAGTTGCTCACCGCCTTCTGGGAAGTGGCCAGACATTATGAGACGATCGTGACGTTCAACGGCAGGGGTTTCGACGTTCCGTTCATTTATCTGCGTTCGGCGCTGCTCAGTGTGCCCATCTCGCGCAAAGACTGGCTCGGCTACCGTTTTCAGACCGACCCGCACTGTGATCTGGCTGAGCAATTGACCTTTTATGGGGTGAGCGGCCGCGAGGGCGCCGCGCGGCGGTTCAATCTCGATTTCTATTGCAAGGCCTTTGGCATCGAATCGCCCAAGAGCCACGGGGTTACCGGCGCCGATGTCAACACCCTGCTCGCCGCTGGCCGTTTGCGCGAGATCGCCGAGTATTGCCTGCGCGATGTCAAAGCCACGGTCCAGCTTTACCAGACCTGGAAGGAACGGCTCTCAGGCGTGAAGTAAGGCAAGCCGGCATGTTCCTCGTGTGCTTTGCCGTTAAGGAAGAGGCCGCCCCGTTCGCGGCTCGAGCCAAAGCCATGCCGGGCGTTCGCATCCTGGTTACCGGGATGGGCGCCCGCAATGCGGAACGCGCGCTTCGCCCAGCCCTCCAACAGCCCGTCGGCATGGTGTTGACCTGCGGGTTTGCCGGCGGGCTAAACCCCGCTTTGGCCTGCGGCCAGGTGGTCTTTTCCCTCGATGAGCATCCCGGGTTGGAAGCCGCACTCCGAGCCTCCGGCGCCCAACCGGCCCGGTTCCATTTCGCGGATCGAGTGGCCACGACGGCTGCGGAAAAAGCGGCGCTCCGGCGGGAAACGGGAGCGGATGCCGTCGAAATGGAATCACGGGTCATGCGCAATCTCTGCCGCGAGCAGGGTATTCCCAGCGCCACCGTCCGGGTAATCCTCGATACCGCCGGGGAAGACCTTCCCCTGGATTTTAATCGGCTGCTGACCGCTGAATATCAGATCCACCCGGGCAAACTGGCCGCGGCCCTGTTGAAATCCCCGGGCAAGGTAGGCGCGCTGCTCGCCTTCCGGAAGCAAACCCAGGCGGCGGCCGCGGAACTGGCGCGGGTTTTGGTGGCGGTTACCGAAAAACTGCCCGGCAGATGATAATCGAGGCCACCACGCCGACGAGGTCGGCGGTCAGGCCGGCCAGGACGGCATAACGGGTCTTCTTCACCGCCACCGACCCGAAATAGACCGCCAGGACATAAAAGGTGGTCTCGGTGCTGCCGTAGATGGTGCCGCCGATGCGGCTGATGAGGCTGTCGGCTCCATGCTGTTTCACCAACTCCGCGAACATCCCGAGCGTGCCCGTACCGCTCAGCGGACGCATCAGCACCATCGGCAATAGGTCCGGCGGGAAACTCAGCGCCCGCATGACCGGCCCCAGGACGCCGCTGAGCCAGTCAATGCCCCCAGCGGCCCGAAACATGCCAATGGCCACCAGGATGGCCACCAGATAGGGAATAATGCGGATGGCCACGTCAAACCCTTCCTTAGCTCCTTCCACGAACTCTTCATAGACCTTCACGCAGCGGAGGGCTGCGTAAAGCGGAATGACGGATAACAGGAACGGAATCGAGAGTCGGGATAGAGCATCCACGACCGAAATGAACCGGCCGCGAGTGGCGGGGGCGGGAGCGCCGACCGGACCCGCCCCCGGCTGAAACGCGAAACGAAAAAAGAGCCAGCCGAAGAAAAGCAGGAACCCCCCCAGGACCACCACGCCCCACCAGCGCAACGGTTTGATGCCAGCGGATTCCTTGACCACCGGGGACAGAGTCGATGGCTGGGTGGCGGCGGAGCCGGTTCTCCCATCGGCATGCAGGGCAGGGGAGGGCAACCGAAAGACCGGCAGCCGTTGCAGGAATTTGGCGGTGGTCACCGCCGCCACGGCGGCGCAAGTGGTCGCCATAATTGACGTGCCGACAATGGCGGTGGGGTTAGCGGAGCCGTTGGCGGCGAGAACCGCGATCGCGGTGGCCGGAATAAGCTGAACCGAACTGGTGTTGATCGCCAGGTAGGTACACATCGCGTTGGTGGCAGTCCCCGGGGAACGATTCAAAGTCTCCAGGTCTTTCATGGCCCGCAGTCCGAGCGGGGTGGCGGCATTGCCCAGGCCAAGCACGCTGGCGGCGATATTCATCAGCATCGATCCCATCGCCGGGTGATCCGGCGGCACCTCGGGGAAGAGCCAGCGCATCAACGGCCGCATCGCCCGGGCCAGCAACGAAACCAAGCCGGCCCGCTCCGCCACGCGCATGATCCCCAGCCACAACGCCATGATCCCCACCAGCGGCAGGGCCGTCTTCACGACCGCGTACTCGGCCATCTCGAAGCTCTTGGCCGTAACCTCCGGGAGGTGATCGTTGCACCCGCCGATCACCACCGCCAGCAGGACCAACCCGAGCCAGATGTAGTTGAGCATGCCGCCCAGCATATACCGGAGAGAATTTGGAAAAAGAAAAACCACGATTTTATTTCATGGGGCGACCCCGCGTCAGCCCGCCGGAGCGCGTCTGGGCGACCCAAGGGATGAGGGCTCAGGACAGTGGGGCCCTTAGCGCTTGGTCTTCCGCGTTGGTTCCGCGGGTAAATACCGCCGGTTGTGCTCGACCTTATCCTGCCAGTCCTGGATCTTGCCGGCAGTGCTGCCAAACCAGCGCGCGAAATCGGATTGGGGGCCGAAGCGGGTGGTGTACTGAGCCAGTTCGTTGGTCGCTTTGCCAAGTTCGCCCATCAGCAGCCAGTAGTCGATGGCGTTGGCGGAACGGACTTCATTGGTCCAAGCCCGGCCCCGGTCAGGGAAGGTCTGGATGATCGCGGAAATCGTGGCGCAGGCCTCGCGGTATTGCCGCGCCCCATGCACGAGATCTTCGGTGTCGAACTCAACCGCTTTGCAGGCCGTCCAATCCTTGCCGCCCAACTTATCGAGTTGGGGGGCGATCCCGGGCGCGGACGCGAGCCGCTGGAACGTCTCTTTCATTGTTTCCAAGTCGGCGGCGCCTTCACGTTCCAGGCGGACGTTCCACGAGTAGGCCTGGTTCGGTTCCAGCAGGAACTCGCGTGGCACCGGAACGAACCCTTTGGCCGTGAGCGTGAGAGTCTGTTGGCCTGGCGGAGCGTGGGCCGTGTGGTCAGTGATGGGCAATCGGTTGCCCGCCGGGTCGTGGACCTGGAAATCAACCGCGGGTGTGGTTTCAACCAGGACGGAAGCCGGTTTGGGCCGCAGCACAATCTCCACGAGATTCGTTCGGTGCGCCGTGACCTCGATCGTGTCCGTGAACGGGTAAAAATTGGGATTCGTCGCGGAGACGGAGTAAACCCCGATACGAACCTGGGTCTGGTCAGATGGGGCTCGCGGGAGACCGTTCAAGAAGAGCTGCGTTCCCTCGCTGGGGGTTAGGTGGATCGCGATGCCCCCCATGAGTGGGTGGAGGATAAGGTCCGTCACGAGGTCTTGCCCCGGACGCTCAATCCGCAGGTTCAGACGGTTGGTTTCATAGCCCGGGGCAGAGGTTTCAAAGGTGTAGGTATGGGCGATTTCGGCGTTGGGGAAAACCCACTTTGTACCGCACGGGGCGCCGTTGATGGTCGCATTAGTCACGGAGTTCCGGAGCGTGATGGTCATGGGCTGAGGGCGCAGGGCGAGTTCCAGGACCGTGGACACATCCTTCCGGACGGTGGCCGCCGAAGTGACATCGGAAAACCCCTTTAGCCTCAATTCCACCTTGGCCGGACCGGGCCGCAGCCGAAGTAGTCGATCGGGGGACAGGGGCTGAGGACGATCCCGGACCCGGAGTTCGGCGCCGGTCAGCACGGGTTGCGGCGGGAGATAGGGCTCGTGATTCCACGTCAGACGGACGGCCAAAGTCCCATAACCCTCATAGCGATCGACCACGCCGGCAACGAGCAACGCCAGGGCCAAACCTCCCAGGACGATCCACCCCAGGCACCGATAGGTCCACTTGATAATGGTTCGCGTCATGGGTTCACTCAGGGATTGAAGATCTGGTTAAGGAGCCGAACAATCGGGTGGCGATAGCGGATGGCGAGCACGATCGTGGCCAGCACCAACGTGTAGAAATAGAGATAGAGGGCCGGTTCTGACAGCAGGGCTCGCCAGCGGGATCTCGTGCTTTTAGGAAGGACTATCGGCATGCCGAAGGGCCGACTGGGTGTTCGGGCCGCCGCTGAGCGCGAGCCGGAGGGATTCGCCTGGGCCGGGTCCACCTGGCGAAGCGAGTTTTCGAAGCGAGTCCGAGACTTCGGTGGAAGCCGGCCCATGAATTGGTTCAGGTGCTCGATAATCCCCGGCTCCGCCGCGGCGAGGTCGTTTCCGAGGTCTTTGAGGGCGTGTGCCAGTTCTTCGGTAATTGGACTGTCCTTCAGCTTGGTTTCACGCTCGGCCAGATAATCGAGAAAACCCGGCAGAAACTGCCGCGCGCAAGCCTCGGGTCTGGCATCGAAGAAGCGTCGAAGAAACGGACGGAGGAGCTTGGGAGCCTTAAGGACGTCCGCCCGGAAAAGTGTCGAAACCTCCTTGGACAGGTCCGCATCCAGTGAGTCATCGAGGCTGGACTGCGCCAGGGCCAACAGGGTGTCCGGCGTGGGTTCCTTCGCCATGCAGGCCTCAAAAAGTCCGTAGAGTTTCTGGAACCGGTCGTTTTGGCCGGGATCGATCAGATGCTGTTCTTTCTTGAGCAACGTCAGCAACTCGCGGCCGCCAGCGCTCTTGAGAAAACCCGCGCTGGGGAGGTGACGCAGGGCGATCCGGGAAAGCGATGCGATCGCGGAGGCGCCTAGCATCAGCGGTTTGATGGCCGCGGAACGAATGGAGGCAAGGGCCACTTGGCGGGCCTGATCCCACTCCCGCAGAACGCGGTTCAGCAGCTCAATCACCTCCCGCAAGGCCGGGTCGGCAGCTTTGCCGGAGAAACCCGGGTGCGCCAGGCGGTGGGCGGACAGGATGATAAGTTCCACCGGCGACCGGGCCCAGGCCCCCCGCCCAAACCACTCGAGTGCCCGCGCAAAATCCTCCAGCGTGCCGACCGCGAGGATCTGATCCAACGCGGCGTTGACGGCTTCCTCCTTGCCCCCCTCGCTCCACCAGAATGCGGGCGTGACTGCTTCCCCTTGCAGCGAGTCGGTGGCGGATGGGCGCCGCAGGTACTGCCGTAACGCGAGGATCGCCTGCAGCCGCTCAGGAACCTTCGCGCGCGGTTCTGCCTGCCAGGACTCGAGGGCCTCGATAAACCGCGCATCCTCGTCAAGCAAGGCCCCGGCGAGCGTCAGCGACTGGCTATAGGCGGCGAGGATCTTGGCGACCTCAGGATCCGGGAGGCGGGCGGCGGCGGTTCCGGGCAATTTCCGCCACCGCGGCAGTTCAAGCACCAGCTCACGGGTCAAGCGGTTGTCGGCACAAACCGCTCCGGTGATGGCCTCGGCCGCTTGGGGGGCGCAGCCTTGGGCGCTCCTCAGAAACGACTCGAGCGCCTGCCACTTGAATTGGAAGGGCAGTCCGGAGTCGAGGAGCAGGATCAGTTCAGCGGCACCGGCCAGCAGCCAATTCGGCGGTATTTGGGTGGGTTGCAGCCCGGAGCAGGCGGGCAAGGCAAGCCAGCTCTCAAGCAAGTGCAATCGGACGGCTATCGGCGGTGACGGGTCCGGGGGAGCGGATTGGCAGGATTGAAGCAGTCTCTCCTGGTAGCGGTCGCCCAGCGTCGGTGCTACCAGCCGGGCAAAGCGGCCCGGGCCTTGCACCTGCTCCAAAGGTGCCGCCCGCCCCATATCCCCTTGGGTGAGCACCACCAGGGCGGAGACAAATTGCTGTGAGGCCGCCGCGTCCTCGGGGAGCCAACCGCTCAACTGGTTGGCCATTTTGGTTTCAAAATCCTCGCTGGCGCTGGCACAGGAGAGCATCGCTGACAATTCGTCGGGTCGGGACAGACGGGCGTGGGCTATCGCCCGGCTGGTGCATAGTTCCAGCCAGGCCGCAGCCTGGTCGGAAACCTCGGTGCCGCGCCCTTGTTCCAGGCTCAACAAATCCAGTTCACGGCTGCCGGGAAGGTCGCTCGGATGGAGGTCCTTGAACCGGTCCCGGACCTCGCGCAGGTAGGCATATTGGCCACAGCGGAGCCAATCGATGGCCAGGGCTGCGAACGCCCCCAGTTCGAGTTCGGCCGAGCGGGCGCCGGTAAAGAGGTTGATCGCGCGGTATTGGCCCTCGTAACAGTAGCGCGGGAGATCGGGATCCTCGCCCTCGAATGTCGTCACTCCGACGATTCTCACCCCTTTCGTCCCCTTCGGGTTCTCGTGGGTGGAAAACGTCAACTGTTCCTGGAACGGCTCGGGCAGGCAATAAAACACGACAAAGAGCAGCCGCGCAATAGCATCGTCCTGGCCCGCGATGAAGACCTTCTCGACCGCGGGCTGGAAGAGGGCCAGGCAGGCTTGGAGGGCATGCGCCCACGGCAGTTCCGGGTAATCCTCGATCAGCCTCCCGGCCACCGCATCATCGGACGTCGAGAGTTGATCGGGCGCCGTGGCGCCCAGCCCGCTGGGACCAGCGACCATCGGCCAGAACTTCTTCCCGAAACCCGGTTCTTCCCAGGCAAACGGGCTCAGCACGGGGCCGTAGTCCCCCTCGTCCACCTGCCAACCCGGCGACCGCCAGGAGCGAATCGCCTCGAGCGCGGAAAAGGCGGGCGGGAGCCGCGCCAGCACGTGCTCGAAGGAAACCCCGGCCCGGCCGCCAACCAGTCCCGCCCGGAGCACCCCATGAACCAATAGGGCCTGAGTCGCGGAGGGCCGGAAGAGCGCCAGCCGCGTGCCGGGAGGTGTCTGCGGATTCACGCGGGTGGGAACCCAGTAGTTCGCGAGATCCGCCATGCCCTCCGCCTCGGGCAGGGGCAAGCCGGCCGACTTGGCCCGGATCTTCCACCCATCGGCGCCACTGACGCTCCGCCCGGCGTAGCACCAGGTGCGATAGAACTGTTCGAAGACACCGCGCATATCAAGCCTCGGAGAGCACGCCAAACCGATAAAGCAGCCACAACCAGGGGTTTTCCGGGTTGCGCGGGTTGATGTTATCGGCCCGCTTTTGTCCCGCTTCGACCCGGGGTGGTTTGCCCAGGCTGGTGGCGGCGAAAAAGAGATGGTCTGAGAAATTGGCCTCCACCGCTGCCACGATGCTGTGGCCCCCGATTCGCTCATCGCGTAGAAAGGCCCTCACATCCTCCGAAACGTGGTCGCAATAAGCCCGATCAAAACCCTGCCGGTGCTGCGCCTCGTCAAAAATACGGCTCGCGGGGTCGAGCAAGCCCTTCAGGGCGTCGACCTTCGTAAGCACCAAGGCCACGGGTATGGGTATCTTGGCTTGCACCGGCAGGCCGAGGGAGGACCGGTAGTACTGGGTGATGTTATCGATCACGGTCTTAGGGTTGCCGACCTGGTCGACGATCGAGGTCTTGGCTTCCGTGGACAACTGGGCGGCAATGGCGGGGAAGGAGGTCGGGTCGATCAGGATGATGAGGGCGGAGCTCTTGGGCAGTCCCTGGCAGCACCATTGGAGCGATTCGAGCTTCTCGCAATCCTCTCCCGAGGTGTCAAACGCGGCCAGGTTGAGCGAGCGCCGCCGTGAGATCGGGTAGAAAAACGGGACGTAGGACTTGACCCGCGTATGGAAAATAAAGGGCACCAACAGCTCGGGGTCGGTCCGGTCGGCGCGGGTCGCAGGCAGCAGAATCCCAGAGCGGTAAACACTATCGCAAAGCCGCTTATACTTGTCTTTGGCGTGGCGTGTGCAGAACTCGAAATGCGACTTGAGGTGCGTGGGGAAGACGCGTTTCTCCAGGTGCTCGAAAGTGGCGATCAGGTACAGGCTCTTGCCGCACCCCTTTGGCCCCAGGACATAGACGATATGACCGGGCACTCCCTCCAGGTAGGTGGGAAGTTCCGCATGGCATCGGGGACAAAGCCGGACGCTGGTCGGGTTGAGGCACTTGGGGCAGAGCTGTTGGTGGCCGTTTCGCAGCTCGGGCGGCCGGGTGTCTGGAAACTCGGGGATGACTACCGTGCCCAATACTTGGTCGATGCCCAGGAGAAAGTCGCTGAGCTGCTCGTCTCGCTCCACGCACTGCTTGTTCACACACCGGTAGTGGGCCTCGTCGAGGTCGAAATCTTTGAAACACGTCAGGCAGGTCTGATTCACGGCGAGAACATCGGGTTTTTTGCGTTATGTGTCTTTCTGTCGTGGTCGGGGAAAGCCGCACGCTTAATTCATAGTCTGTTGGACGTTTGGCAGTCGTGCCGCCGTAGCGCAGGCTTGCCAGCCGGCAGGGGGTCGAGCTCCTCGTGCGTCCCGCAGGTTAGAAAACCGGCGATACGGAAGCCTAGAAAGTCTGCGCTACAAAAGGGGTGCGAAATATCCCGGCAAGAACGGAGCGGCTTTGCGGCGTAATGGCGGGGAGCACGGCAGGCATGATGCCGCCGCCCCGCGAACCTGATGGCCCAGTTGAGACAACAACGCATGCGGATAAGTGTTTGCCCTCGCGGGGGAGGGGGCAAGAAAATTTGACGAGCCCTTTTGGTGGCGCTGGAGGGCGTCCGCGCTGCCCAGGGGGGCGTTTCCAAGGGCGACTGGACGTCACTACAATCGGATTTTGATGGCCTCAGCCGCGCGCGGGCGCAGGCGCAACCATTCCTCATGGGTTCGGTCGACCGGGCGCAAGCCCACATAAAGCACCGCTGCACGGCTGACGGTGGGTGGCAGGACGAGATCGACGAGGTTGGTTTGATCCAACCGGCCGGCGGCGATGGTCTGAAAACACTCCGTACCCGGCCACATCGGGTTTTCCGAAATGAACACCGCCAACGCCGGGAGATCCAAGGGTCCGGAGAGGGACCGCAGGCTCAGGCGGTGTCCTCCGAGCAGGGGGCGAATGATCCCATACTCCACCGTCACCAACCGCCGCTCG
>Ga0316228_1003033_pt1 | contig 13977 bp, 9 predicted proteins | sample TBH18021metaG_FD_206005 | JGI IMG/M metagenome (GOLD analysis project Ga0316228, IMG submission 206005) | Freshwater microbial communities from Trout Bog Lake, Wisconsin, USA - TBH18021 | ecosystem: Environmental > Aquatic > Freshwater > Lake > Hypolimnion/Profundal zone | place: USA: Wisconsin... | reverse complement strand
TTTTCGACAGCAATTCGGACAACGACATTCAAATCGTCAATACTTGTCTTCGAAATTTTCATAATTTTCTCCTTTATGATCCTAAATACTAATGCAGAGCGAAAGGTTTCTCTAAACTTGCAATTAAAAAAAACCGCCTTATTTCCATTAAGGGAAAAAGGCGGTTTAATGGTTATCTGTGCGGACGAAGGGACTCGAACCCCCACGCCTCTCGGCACCAGATCCTAAGTCTGGCGCGGCTACCAATTACGCCACGTCCGCATTTTTTCGAGCTGCAAATATAGTGTTTTTTTTATTTGTAAATCCAACTGAAAAATTAATCCTTAATTATTCTGAAGGCCGCCCCTCTTTCTGCTCCTGTTTCATTGCCACCGGGCGTCGCAATTCGAAGTTTTGGCCCAGATAAAGCCTCCTAACCTCCTCATCTTCTGAAAGATCCTCTGCAGACCCGCTATTCAGAATCCGGCCGTCATATAATAAATAGGACCGGTCAGTAATTGAGAGTGTTTCGTGAACATTGTGATCGGTAATCAGAATGCCAATATTTTTGTCTTTTAAACGGAAAACAATTTGCTGGATATCTTCCACTGCGATTGGGTCGACCCCTGCAAAGGGTTCATCAAGCAGGATGAAAGCGGGATTAATAGCTAAACAGCGGGCAATTTCAGTTCTCCGGCGCTCCCCTCCGGATAATTGAATCCCTTTACTTTTACGCACCCGCTGAAGACCAAATTCATCAAGCAGTGATTCAAGCTTATCACGTTGATATTCCTTCGAGAATTTGGTCATCTCCAGAATTGAGCGGATATTGTCTTCGACACTCATTTGCCTGAAAACGGACGCCTCCTGGGCAAGATATCCGATCCCTAACTGGGCCCTTTTATAAACCGGGAACGAGGTGATTTCGAGGTCATCCAGAAATATCTGACCCCCATTGGTCTTTATTAAACCAACGATCATATAAAATGAGGTTGTCTTACCAGCTCCGTTTGGGCCCAAAAGACCTACAATTTCGCCCTGGTTTAATTCGAGTGACACCCCTTTTACTACAGTCCGGCTACGATAGTTTTTAACTAAATTTTCAGCTCTTAGCTTCATTTCTCCTTAAAATTAAATTTGTTAAGCTTCAAGAAGCTCTGTATCTGTCCGCTTTTTTTCGATCCCTTTGGCAAGGATAACCCCCAATTCATAAAGAATAATTAGCGGACCTGAGACCATTAACATACTGAAGACATCCGGAGGCGTAATAATAGCTGCCAGCAGGAGCAGAACAATATAAGCATGTTTTCGGTACTTGATTAAAAATCCGGAGCTGACCAAACCCACCTTAGCAAGAAAATAGATTACAATCGGCAACTCAAAGACAACTCCGCTACCCAAAATTATTGTAGTGACCGAGCTAATATAGGAGTTCAGATTGATCTGATTGACGACCTCCTCACTCACCCGGTAAGAGCCAAAGAAATGAGTTGACAGTGGGACAATAACATAGTAGCCAAAAAGAACACCCAGCAGAAATAACAACGTACTGTAAAAAACGGCTCCGGTTGCGTGTTTCCGCTCCTTTTCATAGAGGGCGGGCTTAATAAAACGCCAGAATTCCCAGAAAATATAGGGAATTGCAATAATAATTCCACCAATCATGGCAATATTAAGGTGGGTTGAAAACTGACCCGCCATATCATAATTAATAATGCTGAATGGTTTTGTATTGATCGCCATATCGGGTGAATTAAATGTCACCGCCACCCAGGCAAATGCCCTGTTGGTAATAAATGCGGGATACTTTGGAGCAAAAAGTATCTTATCCATAATGAATTTCACATTTATAAAAACGAATACAGCTCCAAATACCACAGCAGCCGAAATGCGAACAAGATGCCACCGCAACTCCTCGAGATGCTCCAAAAAAGACATCTCTTCATTGGATTTCGCAGATTTTTTCCCTTTTTTCTCTTTTCCTGTAAGTATTCCCTTTATGGACATTGACCTTTATTTAAAGATTTTATATATCTGACCCCGAATTACGAATTCAGCGGCAAATATACGATTCTTTGACCCATTTAGGTGAAGCAAAATCTGATCTAAACAGGTCCAATGTTAAATTTTATACGATTTTGTTGTAAGTCCTTGTTCCAGCCAATAAAATTGATACCTTAGTGGAACAAAATCAAATTGATTAAGAGATATTTTGACGTACCATTATGAGGGATAGAAAGACACTTAATGACCAGCTTCAGAAGTACTTTGGCTTTGATCGGTTTAAAGGACAACAGGAAGAGGTAATTAACAGCATATTAGACAGAAATGATACTTTTGTTCTGATGCCAACAGGTGGCGGAAAGTCACTTTGTTATCAGTTGCCGGCACTAATGCAGGAGGGCACTGCCATTGTAATTTCTCCGCTCATCGCCCTTATGAAGAATCAGGTTGATGCTATCAGAAGTTTCAGCACCGAAGACGGAGTGGCCCATTTTCTGAATTCGTCTCTTACCAAAACGGCAATTCAGAAAGTAAAGGAGGATATTTCGAGAGGTCACACCAAACTTCTTTATGTGGCACCCGAATCTCTGACAAAACTTGAAAACATAGATTTTCTCAAAGGGATTAAGATCTCTTTCTATGCAATCGACGAGGCTCATTGCATCTCCGAATGGGGCCACGATTTCCGTCCGGAGTACCGAAGGATCCGGCCTATTGTCAACGAAATCGGACAGGCACCCATTATGGCGCTAACTGCCACTGCAACGCCAAAAGTGCAGCACGATATCCAGAAAAATCTCGGAATGCAGAACGCACAGGTCTTTAAGTCATCGTTTAACAGACCAAACCTGTATTATGAGATACGCCCAAAAAACAAGGCTAAAGATCAAATAATCAGGATGATAAAAAGCAATCCCGGAAAATCGGGAATTATTTATTGTCTGAGCCGCAAAAAAGTGGAGGAGATCGCCGAATTACTTCAGGTCAATGGGATTAAGGCGCTTGCTTATCATGCAGGGATGGATTCTGCAACCCGTTCGGGAAATCAGGATAAATTCCTCATGGAAGAATCCGATGTGATCGTTGCAACCATTGCATTTGGGATGGGGATCGATAAACCGGATGTCAGGTTTGTGATCCATTACGACATCCCGAAGTCACTTGAAGGCTATTACCAGGAAACAGGCCGGGCGGGCAGAGATGGCGGAGAGGGGAAATGCATAACCTTCTATAGTTACAAGGACATCCAGAAGCTTGAAAAATTTATGCAGGGGAAACCGGTTGCAGAACAGGAAATCGGGCAGCAACTGCTGTTGGATACCGTTGCATTTGCAGAATCCTCCCTGTGCCGGCGTACGATACTTTTGCACTATTTCGGTGAGAAATACGAAACCGAAAATTGCGGCTTCTGCGACAATTGTCTAAACCCGAAGGAGCACATGGAGGGGATGGAGCTTGTTGTAAAAGCATTAAAGGCTGTTGTTGAAGTAAAGGAACAATGTAAAGGGGAGCACCTTGTCAGTATTCTTATCGGTTTGGAGAATGCTACCGTTAAATCATTCTCTCACAATACGCTCGAAATTTTTGGCGAAGGAGACGATTATGACGACAAGATCTGGAATGCAGTCTTCAGGCAAAGTATCATTGCTGGGTTCCTTCATAAAGACATCGAAAACTATGGGGTTTTAAAACTCACAGATGCCGGAAGGGGATTTTTGGCCCACCCTACCTCCTTTATGATCGTCAAGAATCATGATTATGAATCGGAGGAGGAGAATGATGATATTCCGCAAGGCGGAACTGCAGCAGGTGATCCCGAATTGTTTGCCATTCTTAAAGATCTGCGTAAAAAAATTGCCCTAAAGCAGAAACTCCCACCTTTCGTTATTTTTCAGGACCCGTCTCTATCCGATATGTCAATCCAATATCCCACGTCAATTGATGAACTTCAGGGTATAATTGGAGTTGGCCAGGGAAAAGCTCAACGATACGGAAAACCTTTTGTCGAGGTTATAAAACAATATGTCGAAGAAAAAGGTATCGAACGGGCTCAGGACATGGTGGTGCGCTCTGTTGCCAATAAATCCAAAAACAAGGTATATATTATTCAGAATATTGATCGGAAACTGGCCCTGAATGAAATTGCTGAAGCCAAAGGGATGAGCTTCGATGAATTACTCACTGAGCTTGAAGCCATTGTCAATTCCGGAACAAAGATCAATATTGATTATTATATCGATAATGTGATGGACGAAGATCAGATTGAAGATATTTACAGGTACTTCAGGGAAGACGCTGAATCGGACTCGCTGGAAGAGGCTCTGACTGAATTTGGTGACGATTATGAGACCGATGAGATCCGAATGGTCAGGATAAAATTTCTGGCAGAAATGGGAAATTAAAACATAAACGTCACGATTTTAACTGAGTAGAAAATTTATTCCCAAAAAATTGAGCCGTTTTTCCCTGACCTCCATGAGTCCGTCGGATTGTAGAAAAGAGTGCAATAATATTACATATGATTAAGCCGGGTCGCATGTAAGCAATCGGAAGGATATAATGTACTATTTAAAATACTGATTTTCTCCTTTTTGACCCTTCTAAATCTTCCGCATACTGAACAATACCACCCTTTTAATCCCCTCATTTGGAAGGGCCTGGGGAGGTCAAAAGAGGAAACACATAATTACGACATTAAATTGTTCTTATTACATCTCTTCCTTCGATCAATTTTTATAAAGATACAAACCCGCCAGGTTTGACAGATAGAATTCAATTTCATACATTTATCAAAAGTTAACTATGAGTCACCATGTCGCAAAGAGATAAAATACAGCGTTATATCTTTGCGATTACATAAACTTCATTAAAATATCAGCTTATCTCCTTCCCCGGTAATTCATCCGTTACAAAGCTTCAATTGACCCTGCCAACGGGAGTTTAATGTAAAATGTAGTTTCAATATCATGCATTGACTGGAACCAGATTTCGCCCCTGGAATTTTCCACGATTTTTCTGGCTATGGCAAGACCCAGGCCCATTCCACTCGATTTTGTGGTAAAGCTTGGTTCAAACAGTTTATCCTGCAACTCAACAGGAATGCCGAGCCCATTATCAGTTACCGAGATGTATGCCCAGGAATTATCCTTATATAATTTGACCTTTACGATGCCCTGCCTCTCCCGCGGGATAGCCTGCAACCCATTTTTAACCAGATTAATGATCGCCCTGCCAAATTGATCTTTATCAGCAAGGACGGTTATCGGCTCATCGGACAAAACAGAGAATGAAACCTCCACATTGTTCATGTGTTCGAAAAGAAGTACTATTTCCCGCAATTTTTCATTCAAATCAATTAATTCTGTGTTAATTGTTGGCATTTTGGCGAAATCTGAAAATGAGGAGGCAATTAGTGAAAGTGCATCGATTTGTTCCACTAACGTACTGCTCACACGGCGGAAATATTCGTCAAAGTTTTCACTGTTTTGATCTTTGATCCGTTGCAGGTATTGAATACTTAATTTCATAGGAGTGAGTGGATTGTTAATTTCATGTGCAACCTGACGCGCCATTTCCTGCCATGCCGACTCCCGTTCTGACCGGGCCAGCAATTCAGCGCTCTCGGCAAGTTCATCCACTTTTTTATTATATTCTTTTGCAAGACGTCCAATCTCATCTTCGCCCGAATACTCAATCTTGGCATTTGTTTTGCCTAACTGAATCCCCTTGAGGTAGTTCTCAATCTGCAATAATGGAGCGGTCAATTTATGACTGATCAGCAACGCCACCACCAGGCTTATAATAATCAATAAGATATAAAGATTTGAAAAGGCCACTATGAAGTCCGAGACCTGCTTTTCAAAATCATCATGTCCCGTAAAATAAGGGAGATTCAGGTACCCGACCAACCGGTTATTCTGATTGTAAATGGGGGCATAAGCAGAGAAGAAATTCATTTCGCCCAGATTTTCATCATGGAGAAACAGGTTTTTCTCCTCCACCGAAATCGCTTTAAAAGCCTCCGGATCAATTCGCCGAGACATTAATCCCCGGTCGAATATCTCACTGCGGGAGGTGGCAAGCAAACTGCCGTTCAGGTCGTAAAGATTTATATCGGCCCGGATGATGTCAGACAAGACAATCAATTGTTCGTTCATTATATCCAGCATCTGAGGACTTAGTTGATTCTCCTGACCGATCCTGTTGCTTAATTCAGCGGTTACAGATGTCAGTTTATCATTCAGGTTATCCTTAACCGAATTGAGTAATTTATTCGAATTGTAAAGCATTAAACCCAAACCGATAATTATTAATATTCCAAGCAGCGAAAGGATTAGTGTCAGCTGGATCTTCTCCCGGAAATCAAGTCTTCGCCCTTTAACAAAGAGGCTTTTCTTGTCTATAATCAGGAATACTGATCCCAACAGGAAAAACAGCAGGAATAAATAAGGGAAGGTGCTAATCCTGTCATAGCTATGCATTTCGGGATAACTTGCAATCACATAGTTATTTCTGTCGTAATTATATGCGCAATGCAGGAAACCGTTTTTGGAGAAGTGCGTATATTCTTTATTCATCGGGATACCGGCGGGCAATTTCAGGCTATACTGATAATCACCACCCCGGTCGACAAGTTCACCGTCGAAGTACTTTGCATAACTAAAATCACCTTCCTGGCTCTCCCTGGATGAATGCTCGTCCAATAGCAATTCAGGATATCCTTTCCCCTCTGGTATCACTTTTGAATTTAGTTCAATAAATATTTTAACCGGAATGCACCATGAATTTACAAAATCAAGTTGTCCCAAATAAGATATTCGCCCGTTGATTCGATCCATAAAGTAAAAATTACTTCCTGTCACGCGCAATCCTTTGGATTCACGAAGATTGTTGAAAAAATCGACACATGGATAATGCCGTTTCTCGTCGGTAATATACACACTGTCAATTGCATCACACACAGTTATCTGCATATTGTAATTCCGCCAAAAGCCTGTAAAATAGGTGTTTTGCAAATAAGATTCAAGCGATTTATATGGAGGGATTAAATGTGATTGAATAATGGTATCCTTTCGGAGTTTGTTGTCAAGTTCCGAAAGGAAGATTTCGGCCCCCGAATCTCTTTCCGAACTTAGTTTTACGGCCCAAAGTTCCAAAACCTTGTTCTTTTTACCCTGGATTAGCTCCTGAGCATACAAATTAACGTAACCGGCACCAGCAATCGACATAATTAAAAGGAAGGTAAACTTATATTCCCTTATTTTAACAATCTCAAATTTAGCCATTGCCACGACCACTAATATATAAAAAATGGCCGGAGTCCAGTCCATCTGTCGGGAAAACAGCGATATTAAAAATGCAGCTATTACACCCGGAACAAGCAGGGCAAGAATAAATCCAGAGTCTCCCAATTCGTTATTAAAATTCTTTCGCAATCTCCAGATGATTATAAAAAATCCAAAAACCTGAAGCGATATAGCGATAAAAGCATAAACGTTGATCGCTGAGAATTTCAGGTTTCCAAAGAATTCCAATGAGATATTCGAATTCAACAACAGGATTTTCAACAAAATTACAGTGAATGAAAAGTAAAAAGCGGCAAAGCTGAATGACAATACCATCCTGAACAACTTCATATTGCTACCCTTTCTGGCTATGCCCACCAGGTAGTACAAATGAGAAACCTGAAACATAAGAATGGAGAGGAGGATAAACTCTCCCAATGATGACAGCCAGCTGCTGCAGGCAAAGTAATCGGGTGAAAACAGCCTGGTCTTAAATAAGAAAGAGGGGAACCTCAATCTGCAAACCATCAAATAAATCAGTGAACACAAGCCTAACGAAACGATTAACTTAAAAACAACCCCAAGCCTTGAATAGTATTTAAGCCAAATGTTTAACTGGGCCAACAACAAAAAGATCAGTGCAAAAAAAAGTAATGAGGTTAAATTAGAATTACTCACTGCCTGCAGAACCGGGTTGTTATTGACGATTGCAAAGAGGGGTGTTTTATCGGGTTTGGCAATATTCAGTGCATCAGGCTGAGGGGTCATTTGAACCAGATAATCATCCGGCAGCTGAAAATCACGGTCAAAAGAGCTTTTAATATACCGGTTATGATAAGGAAATTCCCGCTTAATCAGTATAAAACCACTAATTGTATAAATTCCGTTCCGCTGGGTAATCTGATAATACCATCCCGTGGGTAGATGAATTAACCCTTTGAATTTCTTGGAACTATTTTCTGCGGCAGAAAAAGCGATGGATGATGATGACCAGAATATCAGTCCCTTTTCACTATAAACAGCCACTTCAAGACCCTGTTCATGGTTCTGAAAAAAACGGAGCAATGACCAGTCGGATAAGACTTTGGGATTATTGTTCAGCCGGAATAAGACAGAATCCATCAGGATTTCAACGCTGCGCTCCTTACTTTCAAAAATATGATATACACGTGCCTGCTCCTTTTCGTGACTGTTTTCCCTGGAAAGTAACACTTCATAGGACAACAAAACAAGAAATACCGGGATTGCGAGGAAGGTATAAATATTTCTTCGATTGATTTGGTTCATGGTCATTATTCGTGATGATAGGGTTCATTCTTTATAATTGTCATAGCCCTATAGATCTGTTCCACAAAAACGAGGCGTACCATCTGATGTGAAAAAGTCAGCTGGGAGAGTGAAATCTTAAAGTCAGCCCTTTGGTAAACCATCTTTGAGAATCCATAGGGGCCACCAATGACAAAGACGAGCTGACGAATTCCTGAGATCATTTTTTTCTCTATCCACTTCGAAAATTCCAGGGATGAAAATTCTGAACCGCGTTCATCAAGCAGAATCATAAAGTCGCCAGGAATAATCAGATTAAGAATCAGTTGGCCTTCCTTTTCTTTCTGAAGTTCAACGGAGAGGTTATTCCGGTTTTTAAGATCGGGGATAACCCTTGTTTCGAACGGGAGATAGAAAGAGAGTCTTTTCACATAGTCGTCTATCCCCTCTTTCATATATTTTTTGTCTGTATTCCCGATAGTGAGCAATAGTATTTTCACCCGAATAAATTTAGATTAACTTACTTATATATAGACTATTGATTCTCGTGGAACCCTCATGGATTTATTCATCTTTTTTGTGAACGTTAGTTCATGAGGGTTTCATTCGTATAAATTAAGATTAAACTTCTAATATTTGATACTTATGGAACCCTCATGGATTTTATACATCGCCTTTTAAAAGTTAGTTGATGAGGGTTTCACTCGTATAAATTTAGATTACGGTATGAAGATCGTCATATTTGATACGAATAAGAGCCTTACAGCGTTCATAAAATAACGATTATGAAAGCCTGCCCATGAAGGTTCATCTGAATACAATATTAAGTTAGATAAAGATGGCATCCAATTTTCCGACCCGTTTTTTAACCGTTTCCACATTAAAAAATTAAACTGTACCTTTATACTCGATTAATTATCCTTTTGGCGGCCACTATAAATTTGCACGGTTCTTGCTAAAAGGATCTAAAAAATATCACTTGAATGAAACAAAAATCGGGATTTGTCCTCTTCTTTACTCTATGGCTTTTAGTCATTCCCTGTTTTTCTTTTGGTCAAATCCCGCCACAGATTATTTCAGGACTTAAGGCGGGGGATGCCAGAATCGTAGCGGCCCATTTCTACGAGAATATTGAATTGGTTGTCATCGACCGTGAATTAGTATGTTCTCAGGCACAGGGTGAACAAATCCTCAAAGAATTTTTCGCCTCCAACAAGCCCCTGGATTTCAGAATAACTCATGAAGGGGGAGCCAATTCCTCCTATGCGATTGGAATTATGCATACGACCAAAGGGAATTACAGGGTTTACTTTCTTCTAAAATCGAAAAGTGGAAAAGCACAGATTGTTCAGTTACGGATTGAGAAGGATTAGATTATAACCTTTAATTTGTTTTAAATGTCAATCTGGATATCTCTCAAACAATTTTTCACGCGCCGCATTTTTCTATTCAGTCAGAAAGCAAAGTTGATAAAGCTCCCTTTTTTCGACGGGCTCCCGCTGTATGATGTGGCCCTTTTCTTCTGGAAAGGGATCGTAGACGGGGCAATTTCAACGCGGGCTTCGGCCATTGCCTTTAATTTTATTCTGGCCATTTTTCCGGCAATCATATTTGTCTTCACCCTGATTCCCTATATCCCGATTGCCCATTTTCAGCAACAATTATTGAATTTGCTTCAGAGTATTCTGCCGCACAATGCCTTTTTGGCCATTGAGGGTACAATTGAGAATATTGTAACCCAGCCTCGCGGAGGATTACTCTCCTTTGGATTTATGGCCGCATTTTTCTTCTCCACAAATGGGATAGTCTCTGTGATCGCTGCATTTAACGGAACGATTCATGCCATTGAAACGCGTTCATGGGTTAACCAGCGACTGGTCGCCCTGGTACTGGCAATTATCCTAACCCTGCTAACCACCTTCAGTGTAGCACTAATCACCCTGAGTCAAACGTTAACCAGGTTTCTGGTAAGAACCGGATATTTGCATTCAAATTTGACCTACGATCTTTTACTTGGTGGCAAATGGCTGATAATTTGCGCTTTATTCTTTTTTAGTTACGCTTTTCTCTTCTACCTGGCGCCTGCCCATAAAACAAAGTTCCGGTTTATTTCGGCCGGAGGGACATTAGCCACCTTGCTGACAATCATTACAAGTATCGGGTTCTCATATTACATTAATAATTTTGGACAGTACAACACGTTATATGGCTCTATCGGCACCCTGGTGGTCGTCATGCTATCCTTCTATTTCAATTCCCTGATTCTGCTGATCGGGTTTGAACTAAACGTAAGCATCTGGCGCGCCCGCCTGAATAACTCAGACGAAGCAGCTGGATCATCATAAGTTACCATTAAATTAGCATGCCTGTTAATTTAGAGACTTAAGTGCTTTTGATCCTGCCGGCCATTCGAAAAATCCCCTTTCACCTGTTTGACCGGTTCTCCTCTCAAGAATCCGGGGATATATATTTCGGTCCTTCGGTTATCACGATGCTCATCCGGGGTACATTTATGATCGGGGGTACTCTTGTAAATCAGCTGGGATTTGCCGTACCCGATCGCTTTAATCCTTGATTGATCTATCCCTTTGGAGACAATATAATCGACCGCAGACTGTGCACGCCTTTGCGATAATTTCAAATTATAGGGTACCGAACCCCGTTCGTCGGTATGAGAGCCTAATTCAACTTTCATTTCGGAATTTTCTTTCATGAGCGCCACAAGACGGTCAAGTTCAGTTCCCGACTCAGGTAGTATATCCCATTTGTCAAAATCGTAATAAATGTTTCTCAGTGTAATCTTCTCATTTACTATCAAATCAAGAAATATGGTATCTCGCTGGACTGTTCCCTGCTTTGGCGCACCAATCGAAATTAGCTTATGATTGTCTTTATACCCAAAGGCAGAAGCCTGAATGTCGCAGACTGAATTCTTTTTAAACGTATTTGAAACCCAACCGTCCGAACCGGTCTTGATACTTTTAATCGCACAAAAATCGACCAAAGCGCCGGGAATTGGCTTCCATGTTTTTGCATCCAGGACCAAAATCTGAAGCAGGTACTCGATGTATTTATCAAAAGTCAGCTTATAGATGTCGTCACTCCCGGTACCCGGCCGGTTGGACGTCATATACCCATATTCCGCGAAATCGGGTAGTGCCATGGAAAAATCATCGTAAGTGGTGTTAATTGGTTGAGGGAAGTGAACCACTTCACCTTCCTGATCATTCAGCCTTTTATAGAAGAGATCGAATCCTCCGGTGGAGTTATGCCCTGTAGAAGCAAAAATCAAAAACCTTCCGGGATAGCTGCTGCCGGTAATAAATGGAAACTCCTCTTTTCCGCTTGTATTAATTTGTGAACCCAGGTTGACAGGCTCAGCCCATTTATTATTCCGACGAACGGAATAGTAAAGATCGGTTGCGCCAAAACCTCCAGGCATATCGCTCGCAAAAAACAAGGTATCCCCCGAATCATTGATAGCCGGATGTCCCACGGAGTAATCGGAGTTATTATATGGAAACTCCTCTGAAACAATCCATCTACCCTTCGCTTTTTTTGCAATTATAATCCGAAGCTTGATATCTTCGTTTCGAAATGGCTTATATTTCACCGAAGGATCCGCATAGTTTGACTGGGTTAAAAATAATTCCCCCGTTTTAGCACACCATGAAACGGGGCCGGCATGGAACCGGGTGAAGAACTCCTCGGTAATCTTTCGTGCACATTTTACATCACCCGAATTATCAATGCCAGCCTGATACAGGGTATAAAATCCATTTTCCTTCAGATCATCATCCGACTTTTTGATTAATTCATCGCGAAAGGAGGAGAAATAGATGGTATCATCAATGATCGCCGGACCAAAATCACTCCGAATTGTATTGGTCTTTATTTCGGACATTTTTACAGATGATAAGTCAAATAAATCCGGTTTTGCCGACTGAGCATTTCCGGTTAAAAAGGAGAGCAGCATTAAGGCCAGAATAAATGTCCGTTTCATATTTTATCTTGATTTAGAAGATGATTAAATTAGAAATAGCGGGGAGAAACATATCGCTTCTTGGTAAATGCAATCTCATAGGAGATCATCAATTCGTGGGTACCCTGATGATAATATCTCAGGTCTGTCAGGGTCAGGTCATAGGCATAACCAATTATGAGCCTGCTGTCTATAATCCACTGGGCTACTGCACCAATTGCATCGCCTGAACGATAAATCGCTCCTATCCAGAATTTTTCAGCCAATAAAAAATTGGCTGAAAAATCATATTGAAACGGACTTCCGGTGGCCGCTTTTGTCATAAATGATGGTTTAAATTTGACATTGTCTGACAAGGTAAATACGACTCCCCCGATGAAGTAATACTCGCGGATTTCGGACATGTTGGAGAAGGTGGATGTGTTTGCCTTGAAACTGTTTTGAAAAAGTTTTGGAACCGAGAAGCTTAAATAATACTTTGGAGAAGACAAAAACAACCCAGTTCCGAGATTGGGCATGAATTTATTCTCAATTACACCCAATAATACCGGGTCAGGAATAGTGGACTGAAATGGATGTAGACTTGCCAGGTTATTATTGTAATTGGTAAATCCACCGTTTAACCCAAAACGGAGTGAGGTATTTTCGTTTAGTAAAACACGGTAGGAATAATCAAGATTTAGCATTACCCGACGTTCTGGCCCTAACTGATCAATTAAAATGTCGCATCCCACACCTATGTTCTGCGAGATCACTGGAGTTTGAAATGAAAACGTCTGTGTAGATGGATGGCCGGTAATCCCCACCCACTGTTCCCGGTCCAATGCGGTGAAGCCCATTGTTTGCCAGCTCCCGACATAAGCCGGGTTAACTGTCTGCATATTAAATATATACTGTGAATAAACCGGATCCTGCTGACCAATCGCAAAAAATGGTCCGCATATTATCAGCAATGCCAGCATCGCTTTTCTTATTTTATCCTGGATTTTCATTTTGGCCGTTTTCATTTATTTACCTAATTGTTAAAGAGCAATATGTGTGAAATAGATCGTTCTACCTGGCAAGAAAGACGAACCCGGTAAGCACTTTCCCATTACCCAGTTTAAGGATGTAATAGTAGGTACCTACAGGTAATTCACTCCCCATAAAATTCAAGCTGTTCTCCGAACGACCATTCCAGAACGCCTTCTCCTTACTTCCCCAGTAGTCAGTGTTGCCATAATGGCTTCTTTTGAACAGCAGGTTCCCATTGCGGTTAAATATCTCAATTTCAGCATCTGCATAATTATACAGGCAACTAATCTCGAAATAGTCATTAATACCATCGCCGTTGGGGGTAAATACATTCGGTACCGAAACCACGCAGGTTTGATCCTCTGCAAGGACAATCTGAACATCAACCTTGGCGGATGTTGTTACGACACAACCATTGGCATCGGAAACATGAACGGCATAAGTACC
>Ga0316228_1003031_pt1 | contig 13985 bp, 11 predicted proteins | sample TBH18021metaG_FD_206005 | JGI IMG/M metagenome (GOLD analysis project Ga0316228, IMG submission 206005) | Freshwater microbial communities from Trout Bog Lake, Wisconsin, USA - TBH18021 | ecosystem: Environmental > Aquatic > Freshwater > Lake > Hypolimnion/Profundal zone | place: USA: Wisconsin... | reverse complement strand
TAAAAACTGCTCGGTGCGCTTTCATCAAGTGCTCACATTTATTGACTGTTAATTGTTAAAGAACCGAATGGTTTAAATTCTTTTCCGCTCAAACCGAAGTAGTTATTTACTTGATTTAGCAACGAAGCGTTGTGTTCGTTTGCAGCAGAGAAGCGAGATTATGCAGCACTTTATTTACCCTGTCAACTCCCTGATTGCTTTTGCTATTCTTTCTGGTGAAACATGTCGCTTTCGCGTCATTTCTTACCTGATCAAACCGCCGGAGTTGCCTGGCTGCTGCTTCTTTCTTACTTCCCGTTTTAGCGGGAGGCGAACTATAGCAAAGTTATCCCTTGCAGCGCAAGGGATATACCTAAATTATTTACACTGAATTTGAATAGGGCGGTTTTATTAACGATCGAGAGCGTCAGCGGACTTCAATACAGAAGCAATCGCCCGGTCAAATAAACTCGTACTTTCGACCATACGTGCACTGCCTTGGCTCAAGTGCTTGCAGAAGTTATCAATTGAAATAACGGCCGGTGCTTCATGTGATTTGAAACTCAGCACCATACTATTAGTGCCTGGGCTAACCCAATGCAAACAACCGCGGTAGAAGATACCATCAAGGTTCATTTCGATGGGGACGCCGCTGATAAGCCGCGAACGAAATTCTTGCATATCAACCGGACGGACAGGTTTGCCGATGTGTATCATCCCATCCTTTGCATCTTTAAGGCCTGCCCCATCCGCATCAAGCATCATTACCGCCAATCCGAGTTCGTCCAGAATCTCGGTGAGATATTTCTGCATTTCCGGCGATTTATCTTCTGTGGCAATGTCAGAAATGATGACTGGCGGTTGATTTACAAACTCATCAAAGATCGCATACATTTTTTGCAGTGACAAATCTGAAACCGCATCGGCCGCCGGTTTCATTGCGCGACCATGGGCGTCATTGAGCCAGTTCAATAATGCATTTTGTTTGAATTGCCCCAATACCAGCATGTCCATACCGTAACGCAGACTTTCAAGCATTGCCGGTAACAATTCAGAAAACTGCTGGCGATCAGCATTACTTTGTTTGGGCAGAATGCTCCAGATAACTTCTGGCACGAATGTTCTGAAGCGCAGCGCTAACGCTGGCTCTTTACGATCAGCAAGATTGATTGCCCGCACCCACTCATTCTCAAGGAAAGCCAAGAATTGCGGTGGCAAATTCATGGCGGTCAACGCCGCTTTGAGGGAACGTGAAGTTTGCTCATATTGGCTGTAACGAATCTGCGCTTCTTCGATTGATTTGACAGTACGCCTGATCACCTTGTCTTGTATGCGCAATTCCCGTAAGACAAAGGTGTCAAACCGATTCAAGATTCGATCAAACAAACCAGGAACTTCACAGTCATGTTTTGCCAGGGTTTTAAAAATACGTCCAAATTCTTGCTCAAACTGCTCGATACTCGACTCTACATATTGCACACCCAATGCGACAGTCGCAATACGATTGATTAACATTCTTGCAGGATGCAGTTTGCTGCTCAAGAAGCCGTGATCAGTAAGCGCTAACTGCAAGAGGAGAAATTGCAAGCGACCAATTTGTACCCGTAAATTGATGGGCAACACAGGATCAAATAAGATCGATTCAAATACCATTGCCACGACGTCGATGCTCATTTGCTCCGTCGACGAACGCGCCAACTGAAACAATACCTCTCGCTGCTCGTGGATAAGATTTCTGACTTCGCCATGTTCGTTCAGCATTTTCAGAACTGATGGTGTCAACAATTTATGCATCTGACCAACAATTGCAGGAAAATCTAATCCCGCAAAGGAGAATTTCGTTGCGGCACCAGCGCCAGCAGGAGGGGTCATACTTTCATGTGCCACCTGCAATTGATGCACCAATTGGCGCACTAGCGATAAATTTTGGCTACCGGCATTTGCTCGCAAATGTGACGTTTGCGCAGGCGGTCGTATCTTGGACTTACTTTCCCAACTTAGGTCTTCTTCTGCGCCGAAAGCAATACGCAACATGTCACCAAGGCCGGCTCCACCTTCTAACCAGGCTAATGGGTGCGGTTCATGTTCACTCAGCAAAATCTGATCTTGCGGTGCTTTTGAAAACCCTGCACGACCACGAACAGCGGTAAATAGCTGCTCAATATTAATCGCTGGTTTGGTCATCAATGCAGGAAATTCGTTTGGCGCAGCGTCAACGAACGGTGTCGACACAGGAAAACCTCGTTGGCCAGGACGACCAATACCCAAATGATGTTGCTGCGCCTCTGCCAGTACAGCAGAGGCGTTTGAACGTGATGGCAATGCTTCTGGTGCTTTATTTATCTTCAGTACCAATTGCGCACTAATTCCTTGTTCCGCCAAGTTGGCGTTAACACGTTGGTACATATCGAGCACATGGCTGCTCAGTGTTTCACCTATCTGGGTGGTGAGTATCGCGGTCTGCTCAGGAGGCAATCTTAATGCTTCAACGGAGAGTGAAATGCAACGCGCAATCAAGTATGGGCGGAAAGGATTTTCACGTTCACAAATATCTTCTTGTCCGAACAGGACAGCCAGACGAATATTCAGATCAACCAATTCCTGGCCTGCCGTATCACGGAAGAGTTGAGTAATGTTATTAAAGCGCAGGGAACTTTCGAAAGTCGAGGAATCAAGCAAGCCGACATTATCCAAAGACAAAGAAAGCGCTGAAGAAGTAGGGCGGAAGTTTTGGTAAGTTGTTTCGATGCTTCGTGTAAGCAACTGATCCAAATTCAGACTTAATTGTTGCAGCAACAACTCACGGTGTTCTTGCAGCGCCGCACGAGCACGAAAAATTTCGGTTTGTTCTATGGGCGAGCTGCAAGAGTTCGCCTTGGCAAACATGGTTTCAATAGCAGGTGCTACGATATGTTGCGTCGCGCTCTGAAACGTCGTAAAAAATTCCGAACGTGCACGTATGAGTAGTTCCTTCGGCTGCATGCTGATCCTATTGCATAAATCACCTTATACAATATACAGAATGCCAGCCGCAGTTTGCAACTTTATGTCAACTAAAACAAGTTTCTGTTTGAAAAAATCGAAATCAAGCAGCTTTCTTTTTACGTGCAGCAACTTTTTTAACAGGTGCGCTGACTTCCGCCGCCGCATCTACGGCATCTGCTGCTTTGGCCTTAGACTTCACTGCTGCGGGTGCTTTGGCTTTGCGCTCTTCAAATTCAAAGCTGACTTTGCCATCCTTAGCTCTGACCAGGAACGCCTTAAACGGACGACGAGTACGCTGTGAAACAAAGCCCGGCAACAAATCAGTTTTACCATCAACCAGCAATTTCACCATTTGCTCAGGCAAAATTTCTTGTTGCAAAATAATCCGTCCGCTCCGGAAATCGCAAGCCTTTGGTTTTGCCATCGATTTTTCACATACGTAATTCAGTGGCATTTCGTAGACCCCGCTACCGCACTTTGGACATGGTCCGAGTGAAGTTTGTCCACTGAAATCAACGCCTTCACCATCTTCGCCCTCATCCTGATTTTGGCCAAAATCAAATTCGAGCTTCAGATTATTGTGTTCAGTGTCAGCGACGATTTTAAGTACAGCAGCAAACGGCCGTCCCATTTTGGAGCGGAAACCCTGCAATGGGCCAATTTCACGTTTCGCCAATAATTCTTCAACCTCCGCCACTTCAAATTGACGGCTGCCTGGTGTTTTGCTCATCGAGAATTCACATTTGGTACAAGCGAAACGGCGATAGTTTTCTTTTACTACGCCGCCACAATGTGGGCAAGGAGTGTGTAAAGTCGCATAATCACCCGGTATTGTGTCATTGTCATACTCTTTGGCGCGCTTCACGATAATTTGCGTCATCTGAGCAATTTCGCGCATAAATTCTTCGCGACTGATTTTCCCTTTTTCCATTTGCGAGAGTTTGTATTCCCACTCGCCGGTCAGTTCTGGAGAAGTCAATTCATCGACACCAAGGCCACGCAGTAAAGTCATGAGCTGGAACGCTTTGGCAGTCGGCATCAACTCACGACCTTCACGCAACAAATACTTTTCTGTCAGCAAACCTTCGATAATCGCCGCCCGGGTAGCTGGCGTACCTAAGCCTTTTCCGGCCATCGCATCACGCAAGTCGCCATCATCGACCAGTTTTCCGGCACCTTCCATCGCTGACAATAAGGTTGCTTCACTGTATCGTGCAGGGGGTTTGGTCACGAGACCATGGGATGTGACTTGATCAGCCAGCACTTTTTCACCCTTGGCGACGGCAACCAAAGTGCCTTTGCCTTCGGTATCTTTCTCTTCCAATGCCTCTTTGCCGTAAATCGCTAACCAGCCCGCATTGGTCATCACTTTACCTTCGGTCTTAAAATGATGACCGGTCACTTCAGTAATACGGGTAGTCACCTGAAATTCGGCTGCAGGGAAAAACACCGCCATAAAACGGCGGGTAACCAAATCGTACAATTTTTGCTCAGGTTCAGACAGGTTTTTAGGTGCCTGACCAGTCGGGATGATCGCAAAGTGATCACTGATCTTTGTATTATCAAAAATCCGTTTATTTGGTTTAACCCAATTGTTTTTTAAGATCTGGCTGGCAAACTGATAGTAATTATTATTTTCAGAAACAGTGCTCAAAGTCTGCTTGACGGTATCCATATAGTCTTCAGGCAAATGGCGCGAATCGGTACGTGGATACGTCAATACTTTGTGTTTTTCGTACAGTGCTTGTGCCAGACCCAGGGTATTTTTGGCGGAAAAACCAAATTTCGCATTCGCTTCGCGCTGTAAGCTGGTCAGATCAAACAAACCAGGAGCCATTTGTGTCGCTGGCTTGGATTCTTCCGTCACATTACCCTGGCGACCGCGGCATGCAGCCACAATGGTGTCAGCGGCCAGCTTACTCCACAGACGCTCTGCCTTCTTCTCAGGATCGTGTTCATCTTTTTTGAACTGCTGATCCATCCAGCGGCCTTCATAAATACCGGCAGCACAGACGAATTCAGCACGGACTTCCCAGAAGTCACGTGATACAAACTTTTTAATTTTTTCTTCGCGCTCGACCACGATAGACAAAGTTGGGGTTTGTACGCGACCAACAGTGGTCAGGTAAAAGCCACCTTCTTTGGAGTTGAATGCCGTCATGGCTCGGGTACCATTGATACCAATCAACCAGTCAGCCTCGGAGCGGCAGCGTGCTGCATCCGCCAATGGCATCATATCGTCATCGCTGCGCAATTTCTGGAACCCGTCGCGAATCGCGCCCGGTGTCATCGATTGCAGCCACAAACGCTTTACCGATTGCTTGGCTTTTGCGTGTTGTGCAATCAAACGGAAAATCAACTCACCCTCGCGGCCCGCGTCACATGCGTTGATCAAGGCGGAGACATCTTTGCGCTTGATTAACTTCGTCAGTACTTTCAAACGCGTCTCGGTCTTCGCGATCGGATTCAACGCAAAGAAAGGAGGAATCATGGGTAAATGGGTAAAACTCCATTTGCCACGCTTAACATCGTACTCTTCCGGAACGGTAATCTCTAATAGGTGACCAACGGCTGATGAGAGCACGTAATCATCAGATTCAAAATAGTCATCATGCTTGGTGAAACCTCCCAAGGCTTTCGCAATATCGGCGGCGACTGAGGGTTTTTCGGCAATGATGAGCGTTTTTGTCATTTCGGGATTCTCGAATGGTGTTCTGTGCAAGGAAACAATGTCGAATATACAACATTTTCCGTAAATAAGCGTAAGACTAACCTAAATTAGCGGGGAATGATAAACGTGAGAGTCTAAAAATCACAATCAATATGCGATTTTTGTCAGAAATCTCTGAATATTGGAATGATTAATGTAAAAGGCGAGTGGCATTGTCGTCATCTGACAACAATAATTCATCGAACATTAACATATCAGGCTCTGCTCCCTGACTCCACAGCATCATCAGGACAATGATACGCAACTTATCCAAAGGCAAGGGGGACTCATTCACAGCCAACGCCCGCTCTATGACGATTTCACGTTGCAGAGAAGTCAATAAACCAGCTGACTCAAGGAATTGTATAAAACCTATCGCCTGAGGTCCTAACGCAGATTGCTCTACAGAGGCATAAACACGAAAACCAGTTGAACTCTTCGGCGCAGGCTGAGTTTGATCGGTCGTCATGGCTAAACCAGTGAGCCAATCTAACGCTTCTGAAATTTCATCTTCGGGAAAACCAACAGCGGACAGTTTTTTAACTAACGCTGCCGTATCAGGACAAGCATCAGGACGGTAATAAGTTTCGTAGAGGTAAACAAGAATATCAAACATGGCACTACTGTATCTGTTGCAGCGGATTCGGACAAGTCCCTTACGCGCAATTACGACAGAGATTTCTATATTTTTATATACCCTCCCGGAGTATATGACGATACATAGAGCACATCATCGTAGCTATTACGACATTAAAAAATACCCCCTTCTTTGCTACGTGTAACTTATGCAACAGTCATCAATTTGTGAATAGCAACAACGATGTAAAGTCTTCTGCTTCTGAGTTCCTGGGAGGGATTGCTTACATTAACTGCCTGGCTATCCGAGACGGCGATAAAGAGCGCCTGGTAAAACCTCAATTTTTCCCGTCAATTCAAGGTCTAAAAGTTGAGCATTCAGACTTGCTATGTCCAAGCTGCTCAACAGCGCCAGCGCATCTAATGGTGTCGGATCAAAGGGAATTTTTGCCAATAAACCCTGAGCGGGAATATTTACTTGCAATAAATCACTATCAGGCGTTCTGTCGGAAAGTGCTTGGTGCTGGGGTAGTGAAAATTGCAATTCCTCTAAAATATCGTGTGCTGATTCAACTAATTTCGCGCCTTGTTTAATCAATTGATGGCAGCCTTTCGCTAACGGTGAATGGATGGAGCCAGGAATGGCGAATACTTCGCGTCCCTGCTCAACCGCCATGCGCGCAGTAATCAGTGAACCAGATTGCGCGGCTGCTTCAATAACCAGAACACCGAGTGACAGGCCAGCAATGAGACGATTACGCCGCGGAAAATTGGCGGCGACGGCGGGGGTTCCAAGTGCGTATTCACTTACGATACAACCTCTCTCAGCGATAACATGGGCGAGCTGCCGATTTCTGGCAGGATAAACAATATCGGCTCCAGTGCCAATCACTGCGACCGTCGAGGCTCTGCCGCGCAATGCACCCTCATGTGCAGCGGCATCGATCCCAGCTGCAAGGCCTGAAGAAATAGTCAGGCCGGCCTGACTCAAGGTCTCTGAAAACAGTTCTGCATTGCGTATGCCGTGCGCGGTGGCATGGCGACTACCAACGACACCGATGCCTCGTGCCGACAGCAGATCAATACATCCTTTGGCGTACAAAATGACCGGCGGATCGGGAATTTCCAGTAAGGCTGATGGATAGGCGGCGTCTGCCAGCGTCAGAACATGATTATTCGGTATTTGACACCATGTCTGCGTTTTTTCGGCCAGCGCCAGCAAGGCAGTAGACGGAGGAAGAAGCAACGCTTTGGCAATCCTGGGGCCAACTTCTAAGGCCAGTTGTTCAAAGCTGCAGCTAAATATCTGTTGAGGGAGACCAAACGCAGCAAGTAATTTGTGCGCCGTTCTTGGACCAACCCCTGGTGTTTGCTCCAGCCGCAACCAGGGGAAGAAATCGGTATACAAATCAAAAACCTGTCACACGATGACCAACGCAGCAATTACTGCGGTGAGCGCACCACGTCGCCCACTTTAACAAAATCTCTGACCTGCATCACCAAGCCATAAGAGATATTGTCAAAAACGCGGAAAATAAACAAATTGCCATACAACTCATCAGGAAGTTTTACTTCGCGATTTTCATCAGTTCTGTCCTTGATGGTTTCACCATGACGCTCCAGAGCCATCACCGTGCCAATATCGATACCACTTTCGCTACCGCGGTTGATCGTCACGATCTGGTTCTGACCAGCGGCAGACGCGCCACCATACACACTGACAACACGCGCTTTGATATCGTCTGAAGGCGGATGCGGGACATAGCTAAGAATTGGTGTAGGTGGCAAAGGCAACAAGCGATCACCGGCCGACATTTCTTCTTTGGAACTCACGACGATCATGGTATGGACGTCGCCTTCCTCGCCGGCTTCACGATCCAATTTCAAGGTACCAACAAAGGCCGCTTCGTAGCCAATTATTGCGTTTGTATCCGGATCTTTGAGGGCCACACCCGGGCGAAATACCTGAAATGAGGTTCCATCCTCCAAATCTCCACGCACATAAGCTTTTTCACCCTGAGCAAGATTGAACCTGCTTTCGCTCGCGGAAACAATACGCGGCGACCTATCCAGCGCATTACGATCAATGATCAATGGCTGAGACAAGAAGGGTTCGATCACGGATGAAGGAATGGAAGGAATCGCATCAGCACCTAATCCTTGAACACGGGAGTGGGGCGTCCATTTCACGCTGGGAACACCGCCCGCGCCATTGCTACCTGAGACATTACCCAAACGCAAACGTTGGTTGACGCGGTCAAAGTACACTATTTGCCCCGGATAAATCCAATGCGGATTGCGAATATCTTCTTTATTCATTCCCCAGACTTGCGGCCAGCACCATGGATTTTTCAGAAATTGCGCTGAAATACCCCACAGCGTGTCACCTTTGACAACCTCATGCTTGTCTGGAGCATCCGGCAAAAATGTACATTTACTACTATTTGCCACGGCCTGCGCTTGCGCAATGGTGGCGTCGGCGGGACTGGCAAAAGAAACTCCGGGCGCAAACGAAAGACCAGCAACGAGGATGGCGGTGATTGTGCTAAACTTTTTCATGTACATTATCCGATGCAAAATGCTGCAAAACAGCAAACTGGCACGCATGCAGGCAAACGCTTGCAAAACTTGCCAAATTGAATCAAATTCTGCCCATAAATCCTTGAACTAGCAAGAAAAACTACGCAATTGCCCTCTCGGCTTGTTGTGAAAAGTCTTATGTCCATATTAAATATTTTGCGTTATCCCGATCCGCGCCTTCATAAAAAGGCAAAACCGGTTACTGTTTTTGATGAAAAATTAAAAAAACTCATCGCCGACATGGCGGAAACCATGTATGACGCCCCAGGCGTTGGTCTGGCCGCGTCCCAGGTGGATGTGCATGAACAGCTGGTGGTGATTGATACATCTGAAACCAACGACCAGTTGCAGGTTTTTATCAATCCGGAAATCATCTGGGCCAGTGACGAAAAGAAAGTCTATGACGAAGGTTGTTTGTCCGTCCCCGGCATTTACGACGGTGTAGAACGCCCGGCTGAAGTCAAGGTCAAAGCACTCGATGCGAATGGCAACCCGTTTGAAATCCATGCTGACGGCCTGCTTGCAGTCTGTATCCAGCATGAAATGGACCATTTACTCGGTAAAGTTTTTGTCGAGTATTTGTCACCACTCAAGCGCAATCGAATCAAAACCAAGATGATCAAAGAAGAGCGGGAAATCGCTCGTAAAGAGGCGAACCGCAGATGAGGGTGATTTTTGCCGGCACGCCGGAATTCGCCGCGACAGCGCTGGCCGCCTTACATCAGGCAGGACATGAAATTGTGTTGGTGTTAACCCAGCCCGATCGTCCGGCCGGACGCGGCATGCAGTTGCAGGCATCCGCGGTGAAGCAATATGCGCTTGCCCACAACATGCCCGTGGCACAACCAGTGTCATTGCGTCTGAACGGTAAATACCCTGAGGTAGCTGCCGAAGCGCACGCCTTATTACAAAGCACAGCACATGATGTCATGGTGGTTGCCGCTTACGGCTTGATTTTGCCTTTATCGGTTCTGAAGATTCCACCTCTGGGTTGTCTGAATATTCACGGCTCTTTATTGCCGCGCTGGCGTGGTGCTGCGCCTATACACCGTGCGATTGAAGTCGGCGATACTGAAACCGGCATCACCATCATGCAAATGGAAGAGGGTTTGGATACTGGTCCTATGCTGTTGACCGAAAGCATTACGATCAAAGACACAGACACAACCGGCAGTTTGCACGATACCCTCGCGGCCATGGGTGGGAAATTGATTGTGGAAGCTTTACGCTTGCTTGGACAAAGTAAGTTAACCGCAACGGTTCAGCCCGAGCAGGGCGTCACTTACGCCGCTAAAATCAGTAAAGAAGAAGCCGGCCTGGATTTTCTGCAATCTGCAGATATTCTGGCAAGAAAAATCCGCGCTTTTAATCCTTTCCCGGGTACCCACGCGCAATACGCCGACAAAATGATTAAAATTTTTGCTGCGCATCCCATCGACAAAAGTAGCCACGGCGCAGCACCGGGTACGATCCTCAGCGCCTCTGCGCATGAGGGCATCACGGTTGCTTGCGGTGAAGGCTGCTTACAACTCACCGAATTACAAAAACCTGGTGGAAAACGCTTGCCTGCTGCAGATTTTCTGCAAGGATTTCCGCTCCCTGCCGGCAACTCGTTCACATTGCAGTCGTCATCAATGCAGCAAAAAAACGACAGCTTGTGAATAAATTCACCAGCAAGTTACACATTCAGATCGAAAACCCGCGTTTACTTGTTGGTGCAGAGCAAATTCTTTGTTGTCCATTAAGACTTGTTGTATTCTCTTAGGCTCAATATCGGTCATCATGGATCTGTTTGGCTGTGATGATCCTGACAAGAATTTAAAAAGGTAAGCGCATGAAGAAACTTTTACCCGTTGCCGTTGCAGCGCTGCTGCTGGCGGGTTGCTCCACTCCGTTTTATGAAGCCGCAAATTCCGCTAGTCCGGCGGGAGACAAGCCATCTGAGTTGCATGTGGTATCGAATTGGCTATTAATTGCCAAGGACGTTGCCAATCAAATCAAATTGGGAACGGACAAAATCGGAGCACCAGTATTTGTTACCCCACCGCATGACAGCAGCAAATTTGCGCAAGCGTTTTATACACAGGTTGTCACATCACTCGTCAATCAAGGCGTCACAGTCCGAAAATTGAATGACGGTACGGCACAAATTGTCGATATTGATACGCAGTTAGTTCGCTTCTCCTCAGAAAAGGCCGAAAATCGCCATTTCCTTGGCATCGCCGGATTTGGCTCTTCGACCAGCGGATCGGAAGCGCAACCGACTTACGAAGTCATCGTGACAACATCATTGATCAAGAATTCTCAATACGTTGCACGTCGCACCGATGCATATCCTGTTAATGAATACGATGCATCGCTGTATAAAAATGAAGCTGAATTTAAATTTAAAGTCACCGGAGGCCAATAATGTTGAAACAACTTGTACTTGCTGTTAGCTGCGGCGTGTTATTCAGCGGATGCTCAAACTTGGGCAATTTCGGTGTCAATTCTTCTGGCACTTCTGCTGCTGCGCTGTCCTGGAAAGAAGCGGAATCTAACGAATTTATTCCCACCAACCAGAAAGCAGCAACGGCATTGATTGCCGCGGCAGGTAGCTCTCTGGACAAATCACGTCCATTGATCGTTGCTACGCTGGCGAACATTAATGCGTTGGAAGAGTCATCACCATTTGGACGTATTGTTGCTGAACAGGTTTCAGGACAATTTACGCGCGCCGGTTATCAAATGGTGGAAATGAAATTCCGCGATAAAGTCTTCATTAAACAAAACGTTGGTGAATTATTGCTGACCCGCGAAATTAAAGAAGTCGCACAGGATCATAGCGCTCAGGCAGTAATCGTTGGTACCTATGCAGAAAGCGAAAAAATGGTTTTCGTTAATCTGAAATTGATACGTCCTGGCGACAACATCGTTCTCAGCACTTACGACTACGCTTTACCTATGGACAGAACGGTCAAGTCTTTGCTCGGTCGTCACTAATATCTGTTTCCGGCACGCCAGCCAGTTTTTTTTGACTGCGCCTGGTGTGCCGCAGATACTCCTATCCAGTATCACGATCCGCATTCTTTTCAGCTAGTTACATCAATGACATCGACGGTGATATTGCGGATACTCCCCCCCCCTGATGATCAATCATTCATTTTTGAACATCGCACCCTGCGCCGCATGGCTGATCGCTAAGACTGCCGGGTGGGTTAATTTGCGCTGAACGGAAATCGCATAAAACTGCTCGCAAATTGCATCGGTACTGCCTATCTGCTTGACATCGTATTGGCGCATCACCATGTCTGCAATCACACTTGGTGCGGCAAATATGCCAGCACCAGCCTGACCAAACGCACACATCAAGGCACTATCATCAAACTCGCCAGCCATCCTCGGATGCAAGTTGTGCAGATCCATCCATTGCAATAAACGCGAACGCATCGCCGCATCTTCACCCGGCAATAAAAAGGGTGCAGCCTCAAGACAGAAGGGAAAAGATTGTGGATATTGCTCACTCAAAGCAGTAGTCGCAAAAAAGCTTACGCCAGATTCTCCCAGCAAATGATTGTAAGCACGCACCTTAGCGTTTGCAGGCATAGGACTATCGGAGATCACCACATCAAGCTTGTGAGCGGCCAACTCAGCGAGCAACACATCAAATTTACCTTCGCGGCAGTTGATACGCAGCGTCTGCGGTAATTGCATGGCAGGCTCTAATAGCTTATAGGCGACGATTTTAGGTAAAGCATCTGACACGCCCACCCTTAACTGCAAAGTACGCTCGGTTGGACGGTGGTGCAGTACTTCTTCGAGTTCCTGACCCAACGCAAAGATATCCTCAGCGTAACTCAAAACCAGGCGGCCTGCTTCGGTCAACTCAAGATTGCGCCCATTTTTACGAAATAGGGTCTCTCCTTGGTTCTGCTCAAACAAACTCAACTGTCCACTAATGGTTTGCGGAGTAAGATGCAGTTGCTCGCTGGCGCGCGCGATACTACCCGCTTTAGCAACGGCCCAAAAGTAGTGCAAATGTTTGTAATTTAAATTGGACATGTTTAGCCTGAAAATTAGCCTGAAAATGAAATACATCGAATTTTACGAAGTATTTATCAATTATATTCGACTTTTATTTCAATTCACTTGCAACTAAACTTGTGTTAGCCCTTCTAATAAAGGGCAAAGACGATGGTATTTGCAGAAATTTTCAATAATTTTGCATTCATGTCTTCATTATTTCAGGAGAAACGTATGAGAATCACTGGTCGTACCACTGCACGTGACGTGCAAACTGTTGACTATGTCGACAGCACACCGAGCGAAAGTCTGAAAGTCTTACGCAACACGTATATGTTGCTGTCGATGACGTTGCTGTTTTCAGCCTTAACCGCTGGCTTAACTATTACCTTTGCCATTCCCGGTCCAGGTTCTATCCTGACGCTGGTTGCCTACTTTGGTTTGCTGTTTGCCACCACCAAGCTGCGCAATAGCGCCTGGGGCATCTTGTCCGTTTTTGCCTTAACTGGCTTTATGGGTTACAGCCTCGGCCCTGTCCTGAGTCACTATCTGCACCTGCCAGGTGGCACTGCCATCGTGATGACAGCGATGGGCATGACTGGTCTGATTTTCATGGGCTTGTCGGCCTATGTGCTGATCAGCAAACGCGATTTCAGCTTTATGGGCGGATTCCTGATGGCAGGCATGATCGTGGTGCTGGTAGCTAGTCTGGGTGCGATTTTCTTCCAGATCCCCGCGTTGTCGTTAACTATTTCTGCAGTCATGGTGTTGTTGATGTCTGGCATGATTTTGTTTGAAACCAGTAATATCATCCATGGCGGCGAAACGAATTACATCATGGCAACCGTTAACCTGTACGTGACCATTTTTAACCTGTTCATCAGCTTGTTACAGTTGTTGGGCTTTGTAGAGAGAGACTAAACCATGTTGCATTCCGTTGCAGAACCCTGGATGTGGGTTGTCTTCATTGGCTTTGTATTTGCCATGCTGGCAGTCGATGTCTTCGCACTCGGTGGCTCACGTGCACACAAAGTCAGCATCCGGGAAGCGGCGGTATGGTCGGTCATCTGGGTCAGTCTGGCTTTGGGCTTTGATGCTGGCCTGTGGTTCTATCTGAAGCAAACGGCAGGTACAGAGATCGCCACCGCAAAAG